>Ga0335079_10000040_pt1 | contig 153582 bp, 139 predicted proteins | sample Lox_Sample_33_FD_206719 | JGI IMG/M metagenome (GOLD analysis project Ga0335079, IMG submission 206719) | Soil microbial communities from Loxahatchee National Wildlife Refuge, Florida, United States - Lox_Sample_3.3 | ecosystem: Environmental > Terrestrial > Soil > Wetlands | place: USA... | reverse complement strand
AAGGCTTCGATGAAAAGGATCACGGGCTTGGCAAAACCCGGGGGAAAAGCAAAGAAGCTCCCGGCCATGACCGGGCCGGCGAGGCCTGCGAGCAGAAACACCCCAGGTCCTGCGATCAGCGCAAGTCGGAGCCAACCCGAGCTGATCCGCGGCGGCTCGGTCAGGCGCGCCATCATCACGATCATCCACATCGCGGCGAGGATCGCTCCGCCTTGGAACGCGCCGCCCGGCTCGTCCGCGCCGACCCAGAACATCTGAACCCCGATCACGGCTCCGATTGGTGCGATGACGCGGGCGAGGAAGACGAGCGCTGCGTCCGGCGCGGCAGGGCCGAGCGGCGCCGGCGCGCCGCCCCAGAACCGATCGGGCGCAACCGACCAGACACCCGCGACCGCCAGCACGAGCACTACCTTTTCCAGCATGGTGTCGAACGAACGATAAGCGATGAGAACGGCCGTGACCGCATTGCCGAGACCGGTTTCGGCGAGATGCGCGTCGGCCTCGGGAGCGAGCGAGGGGGCGGGATCGGGCAGGTACAACACGGCCGCCGCCACGATGCCCGCGACGAGCGCGGACAGAGCCGCGGCCCCAGCTTTGAGCGCGGCGCCAGGCGGCGCGTCCGGCGCCGGCAGCGGCCCGAGCCGCGTCGAGGCGGAAATGAGCAGAACGCCGGTGACGCCGCTGCCGATCGCGGCTTCGGTCAGCGCGACGTCGGGCGCGTAGAGGCGCACCCAAACGATCGCCAGCAGGAGGCCATAGGCGACGTAGGCCACGACCGCGCCGAAAACCCTGCGGGCCGAGATGGTCCGGGCCGCGAGCCCGAGCACGATGGCGGCGAGGCTGAAATCGAGCGCCTCAAACAGGGTCATTCGATCTCTTCCCGCCGGCGAAGCGCGCCGCCGATCATTTGCGCGACGGTCGCGCTCCCGAGTTGAACCAGCGCCCAGAGCACGATCAGCTTCAGCGCCGCCAAGGGGGAGGCGGCGCGGGGAATGAGGCCGAGTACGACCAGCCCCAAGCCGAGGTTGTCCGCCTTCGTCAGCCCATGCAGTCGGGAGAGCGAATCGGGGAACCGAAGGAGCGCCACCGTCCCGGCGAGGAAGAAGAACACGCCCAGGCCGACGGCAAGGACGGTGAAGAGGTCGAGAACGACGCTCATCGGTTCTCGTCCCGGTCGGAGCCGCGTCGCGTGGGCGACGCGTTGACAAACGCGACCGACGCAAAGCTCGCGAGCAGGGCGAGTCCCAGCGCCACGTTTTCGACCCCGGCGACGCCGGTCGCCGAGGCGGCAAGGAGCAGTGCGGCGATGCCGCCCGTGCCGAGGAGCTGGACGGCCATCAAACCGTCCACTTCGCGCCCGCTGAGAACGCGCGCGAGCCCCGCGCCGACCGTCAAGAGGGTAATTCCTGCGGCTGCGAGCAGCGCATCATTCATGGCCGATCATCCGCATAAAGGAGGCTTCTCCGGCCGCAAGATCCGCCGCGATCGGTTGGCCAACGTCGAGCCCATGGACATAAACCTTCTGGTCGTCGCCGGGTTCGAATCCCGTCAGGAGCGTTCCGGGCAAGAGGCTCGCGATTATGCAGAAGGCGTTGCGCGCGTAGCCCGGCGCAAGCCTAAGCCGCGCCTCGACCACGCCAGGGCTAAGATCGGGCCTCGCGCTAAGCGCGCGCCGCGCAACGTCGAGGCCCGACCAGAGCGACAGGCGCAGGAAATCAAGGAAGTAGATCAGCGCGGCTCGAAGGTTCACGCGTCCGCCGGAGGGCGGCGCAAGAATGAAGCTCGCCCAAGTTGATCCAACGGCGACCGCGACGCCGATGGGCAGGTCGGCCGGCTTGCGGCCGGCGACCGCAAGCCAGAGCAGCAGGAAGGCGAACGCGCGGCCGATCGTCGTCCTCATGGCTCAACCCGAGGCCGCCGGCGAACCCGGCGGCGCCTGCGCGGTCGCGCAAACACGACGGCGACCCGAGCGTGCTCGACATCGTCTATCGGCGTATCGACCAGACGGCAGGCGCCCGACGCGAGCACGAGTCCCACACGGGCACCGCACATCGCAACGATAAGGCGTTTGCGTCGATCCATGTGTTCGCCGCACGGCTGCGTTCACCAAGCCCACTCTATCCCGATACGACTTCCGGCCTGGAGACCAGGGTTTCGGCGCCCTCCTGTGGCGTCTCCCGAATTCGGAAGAAGATTACATAAAGCGCCGGTAGGACGAGGAGCGTCAGCAGGGTCGCGACAAAAAGGCCACCCATTATGGCGAACGCCATCGGCCCCCAGAATACGGTTGGCGCAATCGGAATGAAGCCAAGCACCGTCGAGATTGCGGTCAGCATGATCGGGCGGAAGCGGGAGACGGATCCCTCGACCACGGCGTCCCACGCGCTGCCCCCTTGAGTCCTCTCCGTCTCGATTTGCTCGATGAGAATGACGGCGTTGCGGGCGATCATGCCCATGAGCGCCAAGATGCCGAGGATCGCGACGAAGCCCAGCGGACGTCCGGAGATGAGGAGCGCGCCGACGATTCCGATGAGCCCCATCGGCACGATGCTGAGCACAAGCGCCAGGCGGCTGAAGCTGTGCAGTTGTGCCATGAGGAAGAGCAGCATCAGCAACAGCATCAGCGGCACCTTGGCGAAGACCGAGGCTTGCGAGGCTGCGCTCTCCTCAACCGTTCCCCCGACGCTGACGCTGTATCCTTTGGGAAGGCTCGCTTGGAGCTTGTCGATGGAAGGCGCGAGCGCTGCGACCGCAGCTTCCGGCGTCGCGTCCTCGGCAACGTCGGCTTGAACCGTCAGCGTCGGGATGCGGTCGCGCCGCCAGATCAGCGGATATTCCTGATCGAACTCGAAGGTCGCGATCTGGCTCAACGGGACCGTGCGCCCGCTCGGCAGCGGAACCTGGAGGCTTTGCAAGGTCGACAGCGACACGCGCTGTTCGTCCTGAGCGCGGGCGACGACGTCGACGAGATAGATGTCGTCGCGCACCTGCGTGATCGGCGCCCCGGTCATTACGGTGTTGAGGAAGGTCGAAAGAGCCTGGGAGCTGAGACCCAGCAGGCGCGCCTGATCCTGATCGATCTCGACCCGAACCTTGCGCGCCGGTTCCATCCAGTCGTAGTTGACGCGCTTTAGCGCGCCGTCGGCCCCCAGGATCTGTCCGAGCTGGAGCGCGATCGAGCGTACCTTGGAAAGGTCGGGGCCGCTGACCCGGTACTGCACTGGCCATCCGACCGGCGGCCCGAGCTCGAGCGGCGAAACCCGCGAGACGACGCTGGGCAACTCTTCGGCTAGCCGCTTCTCGAGCATCGCGTGAAGCCGCTCGCGCGCGGCCACGTCCTTGGCGATGACGACCGCTTGGGAGAAGAAGTCGTTGGCGAGCTGGACGTTCAAGGGCAGGTAGAACCGGATCGCGCCTCGGCCGACATAGGTGCTCCAACTGGCGACGTCCGGATTGCCCCTGAGCATGGTGTCGAGCTTTGCCGCGACCTCGTCGCTCGCATAGATCGAAGCGTTCTGCGGGAGGGTCAAATCGACAACGAGCTCCGGCCGGTCCGAAGCGGGGAAGAACTGCTGCGGCACAAGAGGCAGGGCTAACAGCGAGAGCACGAAACAGGCAAGCGTGAGCGCCACCGTCACCCAGCGATGGCGCATCGCGGCGAGCAGAATCGAACGGAACAGGCCGACGATGCGGCTCGGCTTGCCTGGGGCAGCCTTGTCCGGCACCTTCAGAAGCCAGATGCCGAACAGCGGCGCAAACAGTACCGCAACAAACCAGGAGACGATCAGGGCGATCGAGACCACGACGAAGATCGAGAACGTATATTCTCCGGCCGAGCTCTTTGCGAAGCCAATCGGCACGAAGCCCGCAGCGGTCACGAAGGAGCCGGTCAGCATCGGAAACGCGAGCGACTGATAGGCGAAGGTCGCGGCCTTCTCCTTGGTTTCGCCTGCTGCCATCTGCGACGTCATCACGTCCACGGTGGTCATCGCGTCGTCGACCAGGAGACCGAGCGCAATGATCAGCGCCCCGAGCGAGATGCGCTGCAGGTCGATGCCGAGGTACTCCATGATCGGGAAGATGATCGCCATCGTCAGCGGGATCGACAACGCGACCACCGCGCCCGGACGGAAGCCGAGACTGACGACGCTGACCGCCATGATGATCGCGATCGCCTGCCACAGCGACGCCATGAATTCACCGATCGCGTTACTCACGACGACTGGCTGGTCGGAGACGAGTGCGGCGTCGATGCCTAGCGGCGTGTCCGCCATTGCGGAATCGAGCGCCGCCTTGACGTTTCGGCCGAGCGCCAGAATGTCGCCGCCCTCGCGCATCGAGATCGCGAGCCCGATCGCCGGCTTTCCGTTGACGCGGAACATCGGCTGGGGTGGATCCGCGAGCGTGCGGCGCACTTCGGCGATATCGCGCAGCCGGATCAGCCGCCCGTTGGACAAGAAATTGACGTCGAGCAGATCGTTCTCGGACTGGAAGGCTCCGGTCACACGGATCGAGATCTTCTCGTCGCCGGTCACGAGGGACCCTGCGGGAATGACCGCGTTTTGCGCCTGAAGGGCCGCGACGAGCGCGGCGCGATCGATGCCGAGGCCCGCGAGCACTTGCGTCGAGAACTCCACGAAGATCTGCTCGTCCTGCGCGCCCAGGATCTCGATCTTTGACACGTCCGGCACTTGCAGGAGGCGCGAGCGGATGTCTTCGACATGATCCCGCAGTTCGCGGTGAGTGAAGCCGTCGGCGGTGAAGCCGTAAATGAGCCCGTAGGTGTCGCCGAAGTCGTCGTTGAATCCCGGTCCGACGACGCCGGACGGCAGCGTCCGTCGGATGTCGCCGATATTCTTGCGCACTTGGTACCAGATGTCCGGCACCTCGGAAGCCGACGTCGAGCCCTTGAGGGTGACGAAGATGGTCGTGAGGCCGGGGCTCGTGTAGCTGCGCAGAAAGTCGAGCCCGTTCGTCTCTTGGAGCTTGCGCTCGAGCCGCTCGGTCACCTGGTTGAGCGTGTCGTCGAGCGTCGCGCCCGGCCAGGCGGCCTGCACGACCATGGCGCGGAAGGTGAACGCCGGGTCCTCGTTTCGGCCGAGCCGGAAATAGGACATGATGCCGGCCATGGTGATCGCAATCATTATGAACACCATGAACGAACGATGCTTGAGCGCCCAATCGGAAAGATTGGGCCCCATCATGACTGCGCCCCGAGCAGCCGGACTTTCTGGCCGGGATGCAGCGCCTGCACGCCGGCGGTCACGACGAGTTCGCCCCCCTCGAGCCCGCTGGAGATGACCACGCTGCCCGGGTCGAAGCGCAGGACTTCGACCGGTTTCAGCGCCACGGTCAGGTTCGCCGGGTCGACCACCCATACGGCCGGACTGCGGTCGACTGTGGTGAGCGCGCTCGCCGGAACCGCGATGCCCGTCCCGGAGGACATGTCCAAGCGCCCAGTCACGGTCGCGCCGAGCCGCATGGCGGGCGGCGGGTTGTTGACGCTGACCCGCACCTTGAAGGTGCGGGTGACCGGATCGGCCTGCGGATCGACTTGGCGGACCCGACCCTTAGCGGTCACCGACGGATCGTCGGTCAGCGTGATCAGAATGTCGGCGTCGGCTGGCGCCGTACGGATCACCTGCGCCGGTACGTCGAAGACCGCGTCCCACCCGCTGTCGCGCGCCACCTGGAATACCATCTGCCCGGCCTGAACGACCTCGCCTGCCTCCGCGCCACGCGCGGTTATGGTCCCTGTGACGGTGGCCTTGAGCTCGGTGTAGCTAACCCGGTCTTCGGCGATCTCGAGTTGCGCCTTGGCGTCGTCGACCGCCGCCTGCGCGCTGCGGTAGGCCTGCTGCGCCTGATCGAACTGCATCCGGGTCGTGAAGCCCCGGTTCAGCAACTGCTGCTGTCGCTGAAACTGATTGGCGTCCTGTTCGAGGCGGCCCTCTGCGGCCGAAAGCGCGGCGCGCGCCGAACGCAGGGAGTTCAGCTCATTCTGCGGGTCGAGTTTCGCCAGCACCTGATCCGGCTGGACGTGATCGCCAGTGCCAGCCAAGCGATCAAGGATTCGGCCGCCGATGCGGAAGGCGAGTGCGGTTTCCCTCTCTGCGAGGATCTGGCCCGTAAGGACGATCGACTGACCCAGCTCGCTCTTTTCGGCAATCACGGCGCGGACGGGACGCGGCTGAGGCGCCTCGGCTGTGGTTTCGCGCTTGCAGCTCGCGGCAACGACGGCGAGCGCCGCCATAGCCAACAGCATCAGCCGCGGCCTGCGTTTCGAAATCGGAGTAAAGGCGGATGGAGGCACGATATGAACCTCGTAAGGAGCGGTTGAGTCTTGGGTGTCGGCGGAAGTCAGAACGACCCCATGAGCGATCCGAGCACGATCACGACGGCGAGCGCGATGATCGCGCCGACGATGGCGACGACGAAGACATCCTTGTACGCGTCCTTGTGGGTCGAACCGCAAACGGACAGAAGCGTCACGACGGCGCCGTTGTGCGGCAGACTGTCGAGCGTTCCCGACCCGATCACAGCCACGCGGTGGAGAAGCGCCGGGTCCATTCCGATCTGCGCGGCGCGCGCGAGGTAAGTCGCGCCCAACGAATCCAGCGCGATCGTCAAGCCGCCGGATGCGGAGCCCGTCAGGGCCGCCAGGATGTTGGTTGCGACGGCAAGCGACACGAGCGGGCCGCCGCCGATGCCGAGCACGGCGTCGCGCACCATCGCGAAAGCCGGCATCGCGGCCACCACCGCGCCGAACCCGACAAGGCTCGCAACGCTGACCGCCGGCAGAACGGACGCGTTGGCGCCGGCGTCCATCGTCGCGCGCAGGTCGGGGATGCGCCGGAAATTGAGTGCGCATACGGTCAATATGGCGCAGCTCAGCGCGGTGATTACCGACCAGATGCCGGTGACCGCGGCAGGCAACGTGCCGCCCCATTCCGGCCTGCCGAGGAAGCTCAGATCGAGCCGCGGCAGGACGATCAGGGACAGGACCAGATTGACCAGAATGACGACGACGATCGGAGCCGCGGCGGCGGCGAACGACGGCTGAGGCGGCGCGGCTTTTCCGTGGGTAATCTCGGCCGGATCGAAGGGGCCCGCCGTTGTCGCGCGCTCGCGCAGGGTCTCGTCTTCGGCCAGCGCCTCGGCCGTCCTCGGCGCGCCCTCTCCAAAGCCCTCGCCTCGCGCCTTCGCGGCCGCCTCCTCGCGCTGCAGCCACCAGAGACCGAATCCCAGCATGATGATCGAAGCCAGAATGCCGAGCCCGGGCGCCGCGAAAGGCGTGGTGCCGAAGAACGGCATTGGAATGGTGTTCTGGATCGACGGCGTTCCCGGCATCGCCGACATCGTGAAGGTTGACGTGCCGAGCATGATCGCCGCCGGCATGAGGCGGCGCGGAATGCCCGCCGACTGAAACAGGTTCTGCGCCATCGGCGCGATGACGAAAAAGGCGACGAACAGGCTGACGCCACCATAGGTGACGATCGCGCCGCCTAGGACGACCGCGAGGATGATGCGGCCTGCGCCGAGTTTCTTGGTCATGAAGTCGGCGATGGCGGTGACCGACCCCGAGTCCTCCATGAGCTTGCCGAAGAGGGCGCCGAGCAGGAAAAGCGGAAAGAACTGGGCGAAGAAACCCGCCGCGCTGCGCATGAAGGTCTGCGTCCAGTGCGCGAGAATGGGCTCGCGCGCGAACAGACCCGCTGCGACCGCCGCAATGGGCGCGAGCAGAAGCACGCTCCACCCTCTGAATGCGAGCCAGATCAGGATGCCGAGGCCGACGAGTATCCCTAGAAGGCCGATGAGATCGGAACCGCTCATCGTCTTAGATCTCCGTCAGCAGAACGTCCAGGTCGGCCGTCGACCGCTTTCCGAGGTCGTCGGCGTTCGTGGCGAGAAAGGCGTCAGCGCTGCGCCGGCCCTCCTCCTTCAGCATCACGAGAAACGCGCGCTCGGCGTTGAGCTTCGACGACGCCCCGTATTCGGCGAGCTTGTCGGAGTAAATCCAGTGCGTGAGCATCCGCGCCCAACGCGCGCCTTCTCCGGTGCCGGGGTCGGCGGCCTGCCGGAGGAGCGCGATCATTCGCAGCTCCTTCATCAGCGGCGAGTTGAAGGAGACCTCATTCAGGCGGTTGAGGATTTCGGTCGCGGTGCGCGGCGTCTCCTGACGCACACGCGGGTTGATCTGGACTAGAATGATGTCGGCGGCTTCGCTTTCGCGCACGAGTGGCGTGATCGTCGGGTTGCCGACGAAGCCGCCGTCCCAATACGGCTCCCCGTCGATCTCGATCGCCTGGAACATCGTCGGCAAGCAGGCAGAGGCGAGGAGAACGTCGGGCGTGAGGTCCTTGTTCCGGAACACCCGCCCGCGGCCGGTGTGCACGTTTGTCGCCGTGATAAAGAGCTTGATCGAGGCTTCGCCGAGATGCGCGAAATCGATGCTCTTTCGGAGGATGTCGCTGATCGGATTGATGCCGAAGGGATTGAGGCTATAGGGCGAAATCACCCGCGACATCAAGTCCAACACCAGATAGCCCGGCGAGGTGTCAAGGCTCCAGCGGTTCATCAGTCTGTCGAGCGGGGAGCGTTGGATCAGGCTGAACCGCGCGGCGTCGGCGACCCTACCCCAAAACGCGTCGAGCGCTGCTCGCGCGCCCTCGGCGCCCCCCTGCATATAGCCGCTGACAAGGACGGCGCCGTTCATCGCGCCGGCGGAGGTGCCGGAAATCGCTTCGACCTTGAGCCAGCGCTCCTCAAGAAGCCGGTCGAGAACGCCCCAAGTAAAGGCGCCGTGCGATCCCCCACCTTGGAGGGCCAAATCTACCTGGACCTGACTGCGAGGCGTGTCGCCCGCATCCCCGGCTCGCTTCGGCATGCTCGCCCCATGGCCGGCCCCGCGGCTGGCACCTAAAAATCACTCGTAACATCTTGTTGCGTGTGCCATCTCGCGACACGACCATCTTCCAGAGCTAAGCCGGGCAGGTCGACTTCGTGCTGCGACGAAACGTCGCACAAACTGGCACACGATATTGAAGAACTGGGGATCGGGGCTGCGCTCAGTCGCTCGGCAGCCGGTGCCATCATCGCGGTCGCGTGGCTGCCCGCCGCCTCGATGGCGCTACCCGCGCCGATGTCGGAATCGGCGATTTGTTGCCCGGCGCTAAGGTGTTCGCCTCGCAGGCGCACAACGTCCGGGCTTGCCGCGAATTTTGCAATCTCAGCCCGCTTTCGTCCGCTGCGGACCTCCGAGGAGATCGGCAATCCATCGGGTCGAGGGATAGTGACCGCAGAAAGTGAGCGCCGCGATGAAGATCGGCACGCCGATGAAAGCGCCGTATAGCCCCCAGATGAACGCCCAGAAGAAAACAGCGAACAGCACGACGACAGGCGAGATCGCCAGCACCGCGCCGGAGACTCGCGGCTCGACATAGCTGCCGATGACAAACTGGATGACATTGAGGCAGACGAAGAGGCCAAACAGCGCCTCCCAGGTCGTGAACTGCGTCATTTCGAGCAGCGTCGGGACGAGCGTCGCGACGAAAGGGCCGATGAACGGGATGTAGTTCAGCGTGAACGCTATAACGCCCCATTCCACCGGGAACTGGAGCCCCACCGCCCAGGCGAACAAGCCGACGAGCACTCCCGTCGCTAGGCTCATCTCCGTACGAACGACCATATAGGCACGGAACTTGCGCGCGGTGTCTGCGGTCGCCGACAGAAAAGCCTTTGCAGCGTCAGACTCGGCGTGCGTCCGCAATTTCTGGCGCATACCGTCGACCTCGGTAAGGCCGAGAATGACGTAGAGCAGGGTGATGAGCCAAAAACTCAGCGTCGTCTTGACGCGGCTCGTCACCTGCTGTGCCCACCCAAGCATGCGGCTCGCGTTGACGTTATCCGCCCACACGCCAGCGATCGACACGCCGTGACGGTCCAGCCAGTCGATCGCCATGTTGTAAATTTCCTGATAGCGAGCCGCGTCGGAGATCAAGGTCGTGCTCACCCGCGCAAACCCCCAAACGATCAGCGACGCGAATACGACGACAACGACGACCGTCCCCGTCGTGACGATAGCGAGCGCGGCGAGCGCGGGCATCCATCGTTGCAGCCAATCGTGTATGGGCCAGACGAGCGCGATGATGAACAAGCCGAGCGTCAGCGGTGCAAAGACCGCCTCAGCTTGGTAGGCGGCGACAGAGACGGCAATCGCCGCGATGAGCGTCGCGGAGGCTCTTGAGGTCTGGTCGCGGGTCATCGTAGAGCCTGTCGACGCAATCCGCCACGCACCCGCCTCAGCGCCAATCTCATACGTCTACGCCTGCCTCGCTCCGCCGCTTGCCAGGAGTCCTGCGACGTCGAACGCACTGTCGGGTGCATGTTATCGCGCAGTCGAAAACACGCCCACAGTATCTTTTTCCGCTCCTGCCTGGCGCAAGAAGTGCGTTTGCCATGGGAAAACGATGTGCAAACGATGGCGCGTTCACTCCCGACTTTAGTCGGCCATTGAAACCCAGGCGGTTTGCCATAGGTTGATTGGGCCGATGTGTCGCGCGCACGGGCGCTCGCCCTTTGGTCGTCGACGCCCAAGCGACGTCGATTTTGTATTGTCTGCCGCGGACCGAGTTTGAACGAAATTCACTGAAGGAAAGTGGCCGGCTTATGTCGACGTTGCTCCGCTGGTTGATCGCCGGAATCAACCTTCTGGTCCGGATCGTCGTCATCACATGGACTACGCTCGCCATCTATTTTTCGAATCTGCCGTGGCCCGAGCTGCGGTTGGGATTGGCGGTGGCGTTTGCGGCATTCGCTATCTGGGCGTTCTGGCTGTCGCGCCGGCGGCGCATGCCGGCGGTGGCGTTCGCGCTGGTGCTCGGGGTCATTGCCTGGTGGCTGACCATCACTCCCTCGCACGATCGGAACTGGCGCACGGAGGTTGCCGTGATGCCGCGGGCGTTTATCGAGGGGGACCGTGTGCGTCTGACGGGCGTCCGCAACTTCGACTACCGCAGCCGGAGCGACTTCACGGTCCACTATGAAGAGCGCGAAATTGATCTCTCCCACTTGATCGGCTTGGATTTCTACGTGTCCTACTGGAGCGAAGGACTGATCGCGCGCTGGAGCAAAGGGCAAAGGCTGATAGGGCACACGTTCGTTAGTTTCATCTTCGACAACGCCTCCCCCCTGAGCATTTCCATCGAGGCGCGGCCGGAGGTAGGCCGTGGCTTCGAGCCGATCCCCTCCATGTTCAAACAATTCGAGCTGATTTACGTGGTGGGTGAGGAGCGTGACCTCGTGGGTGTACGCGCCATCCACCGTCGAGAGGCGGTCTACCTCTATCACCTCAACACCTCGCCCGACGACGCGCGGCGGCTGTTGATGGTCTATCTGGCGCGGATCAACGAACTCGCCGATCGGCCAGAGTTCTATGACTTGCTGACCAACAGCTGCACCATCAACATCATTCGTTACGCGAACGCCGCCGGGCGAAAGGGACAGTGGGACATCCGCCATTTCCTCAACGGCCTGGTCGACAGCTACCTCTACCACTCGGGGCGCCTGGACACGACCCTACCTTTCGACGAATTGCAGCGGCTCTCCCGGATCAACGAGGCCGTCGAAGCGGCCGATGGCGCGCCGGAGCCGGAATTTTCGCGACGCATCCGCGTATCCCTGCCGACGGTTGCTCGCTGATTCCTAGGGCATGTCCCGCTCCCTGCGGAATTCGTCACGTGGCATGAGGTCAAAAGCTCGTTGCCAAGCAACAAAGAATTGTCCGCAACCGACGGTCTCATTACGGGAGGCTGAAATTCTCTTGGTGTTGCTAGAGGACAGTCGGCAACTGTTCGAGAACGGGGTGCAGAACGATGCGCGCTCCGTGTCTGCTCTCGGGGTGAAGCGTACTCGATCGGTTATCCAATCTCGGAGGGGTCGGTTAGATTGAAAATCAATAAGCAAACACTAGACTCATCTTCATTGCTGCAATAATGGGAGGAGCGCGATGCGGATTCCTGTTTTGGTCGGTATGACGTTAGTTGCGTTGTGGCCCGGCTTTGCACGTGCGGTTGACAAAGCGGACTTCGACCTGAAGACGACCGAGGATCTCTATAAGGTGTGCTCGGTGGGGCCCGATGATCCGCTGCGGGCCCAGGCGCTGAATTTCTGTGAAGGATTCTTGCTGGGCGTGGTGAGCTACCACGATCAGGTCACCGAGAGGAGAAAGTTGAAGCGCTTGATCTGCTATCCACCGACGGTGACTCGGGACCAGGGAATTCAAGCCTTCAACAACTGGGCCGCAAGCCATCAGCAGGATCAGAAGTACATGAACGAACCGCCGGTCATCGGAGCGGTTCGCGGACTTGCGTCGACATGGCCGTGCAAATAGGGCGGAGGAGGATCGCACCATGAGATTTAAGGCAATCACTCTGGCACTGGTCGCGGGATTGGCGCTGGCCGGATGCGGCGAGACGACGGGGTCGCGCGCAGTGAGCGGCACCGCGATAGGTGCGGCGGGTGGCGCTGCTCTGGGTGCGATTGGCGGCAACGCCGCTTTGGGTGCGGCTGTTGGCGCCGGTGCCGGATTGCTCGGCGGCTTTCTCTTTGACCAGCACCAGAGGGGCAATATCGACTTTTGATCGGCGTGCTGAGGCTGGCACCGAGCACCGGTGGCTAATCTCTATTATTGGCACCGAAGGGACCTGCAGAAAGCGCCCAGGAATGTCTGCTAGATGCGCGTGAGCTGACCTGACGCCGACAAGTGGAAACTACCGTTGATGACTTTGGCACAGAGTCAGTGCTTCGGCCTTCGTGAGGCGACCATCGTGCTTGCCATTAAGTTCGTTAAACTCGCGCTCCGCATAAGACAGAAAATCTGCCAGGGTGACTTTGAACTGGAGGTGAACATCGGCAGCCATGACTGGATCGGGTTCATCGGTATCGAGGTTCGTGCGACCGCCCGCGGAGGGCGAATTGCGGGACTGCGTGCCGCCCTGCTTCCGCTGCGCTCCGCGCTGGTATGGAGCCCCCTGCGCGGAACTTTGCGACCCCTCCGCTGCCGGTCCTGGCACTGACGCCGTGTCGTAGGTCGCGCGATAGCGGCTCAATTCATCGGATGTAATGACGCCGGTCTTGTCGATATCCATTGCCGCGAATTGGCGACGCGCGTCGGCCATGTATTCGTTTAGGTCGATAACGCCATCTTGATTGGTATCGACGCGGTCGAACCACCGTTTCATCGCCTCTTCACAGCTTGGCTGACCCAGCGGACCACCGTTGAGTGGCTCGCCGTTGGGGCTATAGAGATGGCGTGATGTCGGCGTCTCTCGAGATCTCTCCCCGTCATGTCTCCCGCAACCGCTGAGAAAGCTCAGCACGAGAGCAATCGCAAACACCATCCGCAAGAAAGCCTCCTACCGGCCCAACCGTGGCAACCAGATCGCGAAATGAGGTACTACCACTTTCTTCTTGCACCCGATGAACTCTTGACTCGTTGAAGGAACGATGCGGCGGCTCCCCTCTTCATTGATCGAGGAGCCGTTTCGCCGCCGCGGCAGCCGCTGCGATGTAACGGCGGTCTCCGTGGACAAGCATCATGGAAATCGCACCTTCGGCCAGCAACCAGATTTCGCGTGCGCGTTCGCGTGGCGAGCTTAGCCGCGCCCGAGCCAGCAGCTCCGCCAACTGCGCTTCCATCATGGTCTTGTGGCGGCGGGCGATAAGCCGCGCTGGGTGACCTGGCAGGTCGGCAAGCTCCACGACCAGACGCGTAAAACCGGAACCGGACCATCGGGGCTTTGTAGTCCAGGCGCCGAGTTCCGCAAACAGACCGTCGATAATCGCTCGAGGGGATCCCGAGAGGCGATCGCCAAAGGTGTGGAACGCCGCCAGCGCCAGGCGATGTTGATCCTCAAGCACCGCAGCCAACAATGTGTCCTTGCTCTCGAAGTGATAGTAGAGCGTGCGCTTGGTGACACCTGCTGCGCTCGCAATTTCCTCCATGCTCACGCGGGCAAAGCCCTTCCGGCGGAAAAGCCTGTAAGCCTCGTCGAGGATACGCTGGCGGGTGTTTTTTGCTGATCTTGGCATCGGTACTACTCTCGGCGAAAGTATACTGCTCAGTGAATTTACAGCCACGCTCCCGCGGTATCAGATCGCACAGGCATCAGGATCTGCTGGGAGGCGCGCCCATGATTGCCGAAAAGCTCACATTCAGATCGGTCAGCCTCAGGTCGGTGCTCATTCCGCTCCGACGCCCCGTTGTCTCGAAGGTCGGCCGCTTCGATCAATGGCCTGTGATTCTGATCGATCTCCAGACTGAGGAAGGGATCGTGGGACGCAGCTATCTTGAGCCCTACCTGAGGCAGTCCATGCGCTACATAATATCGGCCATTCGCGATCTCGCCGGAGATCGGGTGGGCAAACCGATCCGGCCGATCGACGACTTCCAAAGAGGTCATCGAGCGCTCAATCTGATCGGGTACGAAGGCGTCTCGCTGATCGCCGTGTCGGGTCTCGACATGGCCGCCTGGGATGCGCTTGCCAAAGCGGCGGGAATGCCACTCGCGGCGCTGCTTGGCGGCTCACTGGGATCGGTCCCCGCCTACAACAGCAACGGACTCTGGCTGACCGATGTCGCAACCCTCGGCGACGAGGCGGGTGCGCTCGTCGCAGAGGGCGGGTTCAAGGGCCTCAAATTGCGTTTGGGCCGCGAACACCTCGCTGATGATCTCGAAGCAATCAAAGCCGTACGAGCCGCGGCCGGAGACGACATCAAGCTGATGGTCGATTTCAATCAAGGTTTAAGCCTGGGCGACGCACTGCATCGATGCCACGCGCTCGACGGGGAAGGACTCTATTGGCTCGAGGAGCCGATCACCTACACCAACCTCAAGGGCTACGCCCAACTCGCGAAGGAACTGCGGACGCCCGTTCAGCTCGGGGAGAACTTTTACGGACCGCGTGCGCTGTACCAAGCTCTTGCGTTGGGGGCAGGCGATTATTTCATGCCGGACCTCATGCGGATCGGCGGGGTCACCGGCTGGCTCCGGTCGGCAGCGGTTGCTGGCGGCGCCGGGATCGAGATGTCCACGCATCTCTACCCGGAATTCGCGGCGCACCTGATGCGGGTCACGGAAACCGCGCATTGGCTTGAATGGCAGGACTGGGCAAATCCGATCTTGGCTGAGCCCTACATGGTCGCCGACAGTCGCATCAGCATCCCAGACCGGCCGGGCGCGGGAATCGACTGGAACGAGGAAGCGGTCAGGCACTATCACTACGACGCTTGATTGAGATAGGGTTAGTCGCCGGGAACAGCGTCGGCTTCGCGGGAGGTTCGCAGGCGTGGCGCTCGCAAAGAGGTCGTTCGATACGCGGCTGCAAATCGCGCTCGACAACATGCCGGGCGCGCTCGCCTACACGGACGACGAGCTGAATATCATCTTTTGCAACAATCGCTTCAGGGAGATGTACCCGGTGCCGGCCGCGTTGCTTGAGCCGGGGCGACCCTATCCTGCGTTCCTGCGATTCCTGGCCGAGCACGGCTACTATGGCGAGGGTGACGTCGACGCGTTGGTAGCGAGGCGCGTGGAGAGCCTGCGCAACCCCTCGGGCAAGAGCTTCGAGGATCGGGCCCCCGATGGTCGTGTCTACCGTGTACTGCGCCGCCGGGTCGACGCGGGTGGTGTCGTGACGATCATGACGGACATCACCGAGCAGAAGCAGGCCGAGGCGGAGCTGGCGCGGAACGAGGCGCGGTTTCATGTGGCGCTCGACAACATGCCGGGGGCGCTCGCCTATACGGACGACGATCTGAACATCGTCTTCTGCAACAGTCGCTTTCGAGAGATGTATCCAGTGCCCGCCGGTTTGCTCGATCCGGGCCAACCCTATCCCGCCCTCCTGCGATTCCTGGCCGAGCACGGCTACTACGGCGAGGGTGATGTCGATGCGATGGTGGCGAGGCGCGTGGAGAGCCTGCGCAACCCCTCAGGCAAAAGCTTCGAGGATCGGGCCCCCGACGGCCGCGTCTACAGGATCCTTCGCCGCCGGGTTGATGCGGGTGGCGTCGTGACGATCATGACGGACATCACCGAGGAGAAGCAGGCGGAACAGCGCCTCCTCGAAGCAAAGCAGCTTACGGAGGCGGCTAACGCGCTCGTAAACGAGAAAAACCGCGTGCTCGAGGCGCTCTCGTCGAAACTGTCCAAGTATCTGTCACCGCAGATCTACCGCTCCATCTTCTCGGGTGAGCAGCAAGTCGAAATCGCCGCCCGGCGAAAGAAGCTAACCGTCTTCTTCTCGGACATCGCAGCTTTCACGGAGACCACGGACAACCTCGAATCCGAGGAGCTGACTCAGGTCCTCAACCACTACCTCACCGAAATGTCCGTCATTGCGCTCGAACATGGCGCCACCATCGACAAGTATATCGGCGACGCCATGCTGCTTTTTTTTGGCGATCCAGAGACCCGCGGCGTGAAGGAGGACGCAAAGGCCTGCGTCACGATGGCGATCGCTATGCAGCGCCGGATGCGAGAACTCGAGCAGCAGTGGCGTGATCGGGGACTGGAGCGACCGTTTCGGATCCGGATGGGAATCAGCACGGGCTTCTGCACCGTCGGCAACTTCGGCAGCCAGGACCGCATGGACTACACGATCATCGGCAACGAGGTGAATTTGGCGGCGCGGCTCCAGACATCGGCAGAGCCGGGCGGCATCCTGCTGGCACACGAGACCAATGCCCTCGTTCAGGACATCGTGCTGACCGAGGAGCAGCCGCCGATCTCCGTCAAGGGTTTCTTGCGGCCGGTCAGCACGTACAAGGTCGTCGGCACCTACAATGAACTGATCCAGACCGGGAGAGTCGTGCTTCAGGAGCGTGACGGCCTCAGGGTCCTTGTGGACCTCTCGAAGCAGGACAGATCGCAAGCGATTGCAATTCTCCAAGAGGTGCTTGACCAACTCAGAGGTTGAGCTCTCCTTTTGGCACCATCTCAGACCTAGCGATCATGGCGAATAATGCCCGCTTGGCGGTGCAAGAGCGGATGTGCGTGCGTTCACCCCGGACACCCTCGATGACTCGTTCGACATGGGAGGTCCCGTACGAGCCCTCGCAGCAAGCAAGGGCTTCCTTTTGCATTCATCGTCCCACGATGAATCCAGGCAAGAGGAATACAGTCAGCACCGCGAGGTTCATCAAGTCGATAAAGAATGCCCCGACCAGCGGCACGACCACAAAGGCCTGCGGCGCAGGGCCGTGGTGGCGGGTGAGCGCCTGCATATTGGCGACCGCGGTCGCCGTGGCACCCATGGCGAAGCCGCAGAAGGCGCCAGAGATGATGGCGGCCTCGTAGTCGCGTCCGAGGATCCTGAATACGATGTAGCGGGCCCACGCGGTCACCAACACAGTCTGCGCCAGGAAGATCAGTAGCAACGGCCCGGCAACGGCGATGACGCTGTCGAGGTCCAATGTCATCATCGTCCACGCCAGAAATATCGAGAGGCAAACCGAGCCGATGAGCTCGGATGCAGCATCATGCAGCCGGGCGCCAAGGGCGGCACCGCCGTTGCGGATAATGAGTCCGACTATCAGGCACCACAGGAAATCCGGCACCGTTACCCCGCTGCCTTTCAATACCTCGCCGATCGCCTGACCCGCGAATACCGCTGCTAAACCGGCGCCGAGCGATGCGGTGAACGACAGCATCGTGACCGGCGTGCTCGTGGGGCCGCCGATTACGCCGCCATCTTCGGTCGCCGGGGCGTCTGCGCGGTGGAGCCGCCGGATCAGACGCTCCGCAACCGGGCCGCCGATGATGCCGCCGATGACGAGGCCGAGCGTCGCTGAGGTCATGGTGAGTCCCATCAGACCCAAGATGTCATGCTCCTCGGCGAATCGTTGGGCGTAGGCGGCACCCGTGCCGTGCCCGCCCACGAGCGTAATCGAGCCGGTGATCAAGCCGAGCACGGGGTGGAAGCCGAGCAGGTACGCCATGGCCACTCCAAGGAGGTTCTGCATGACCAAGAAAGGGAATAAGGCGACAAGAAAACGCGCCAGACGGGCACCGCCCGATCGCAGCAGCGTAAGGTCGGCTGTAAGCCCAATCATGGCGAAGAAGATCAGCAACAACGGCGATCTTGCGGCCGTGTCGAGCGTCAGCTCGTAGCCGATGGCATGCTCCCCGAGCAGCACCAAAACCGCGAAGGCCAAACCGCCGATGATCGGAGCGGGAATGCTGAAGCGCGCCAGCAATCCCACCCGCTGTCCCAGCAGTCGTCCAAGCGCCAGTACGACGCAGGCGGCAAGCACTGAGGGAAGGAAAGGCAGCGCGATCACTGAAGACATGCTTCCCAGTCTGCCCGAATAGGGCTTCGGATGTCAGTTTTGTGCTCGCTTGATCGAGCCGCCGCCACTCATCGCTTCGCGCAAGCCGGTGGGACCTGCCTTAAATCGTACCCAGGCAAAAGCCACGCACGAGCCACAAAGCGCGTCGCCATGCTTCAATCCCGATCAGGCGTGGCGGGACGTTCATGGGAGTTGGTCGGACAGGAGCGCGGCCGGTCCATTCCATTCTGCGACGTGCAGCGATAACCTCCTCTTGGCGCGGCTGATCGGTGGATTTTCAAGCGCTGGACAACGAACAAATTGACCTGGGTCGATGGTCGTTCGCGCGGGCGAACCCAAACTAAATAAATATCACTGGATGGAGCCGAAGATGGAGAACATGGAAGGCGGATGCACGTGCCGGCAGGTCCGATATCGTCTGATCGGAACGCCAATGATTGTCCATGCCTGCCATTGTCGTTGGTGCCAGCGAGAAACCGGCACCGTGCATGCGCTCAATGCTGTCTACGAAGCCGATCGCGTCGTGCATACCGCCAATGAGCCCGAAATCGTCCTGACGCCGTCGGCGAGCCGCAGGGGTCAGAGGATCGCCCGCTGCCCAACCTGCCGGATTGCGGTTTGGAGCAACTACCCGCAAGCCGGCCCCGTGATGCGGTTCGTGCGTGTCGGCACCATGGATAACCCCGATCTCTGTCCGCCGGACATCCACATCTACACCTCCTCCAAGCAGCCCTGGGTGACGCTGCCGCCCGGCGCGAAAGCTGTTCCTCAATTCTACGATCTCGACGCGGTCTGGTCGGCTGAGAGCTTGGAGCGTCGCCGGATCATGCGAGCGAAAGCACCGCAAGCGTATTGGCAGCGTGCAGCCCTCGGTAATATCTTCTCCGGTGTCACGTTGCGTCGGACATGAGAACATGCCAACACCTGATCTGGCGTTCCTCTTTCGATGGCGACGCACGCACGCGGCTCCCCACGAGATTGGAGGCGGCTGATGCCGGGCTATCTGCTTAAGAATGCCAATGTGATTCTGGACGGCAAATCCGACCTGCAGCCGTCGTTCAACATTCTCGTGAAGGATGATCGTATAGCGGCCGCGACTCATGATCCGATCGAGGCTGGCGACGCTTCTGTGATCGATGTCGCCGGAGGGACCGTGATGCCCGGACTGATCGATGCCCATGCTCACATCACCGGCCTTTCGCTCAGCCCCAAGAACCTCGTCTACCCACAAGCCGATCTCGTTATGGCTGCGACAAATTATCTGCGCAGCAGTCTTATGGCGGGCTTCACGACAATCCGGGAGGCGGGTGGTGCGGACTATACAATTGCACACCTGCTCACGACCGGCGCGATCGTGGGTCCGCGCATGTTCTATTCGGGCAGGGCACTGACGCAAACGGGCGGGGGTGCCGATTTCCGCAGACCGGCAGAGCTGACCGACCCGTGTGGCCACGTCAGCCCTTTGTCGGTGATGTCGGTCATCGCCGACGGTGTCGACAAGGTTCGTGAAGCGGCGCGGGAGGAATTGCGCAAAGGTGCCGCTCAGCTCAAGATCTTCGCATCTGGTGGGGTCGTCTTTCCGGCCGAGGGGCATCCGACGCGCTATGAATACTCGCATGCCGAACTGGTCGCGATCGTGGAGGAAGCGGCTGCGCGCGGCACGTATGTCATGGCGCACGCGTATACGGACGACGCGGTCCGGCGATGCCTGGACGCCGGAGTGCGCTCGATCGAGCACGGCAACTTCATGAGCCGGGAGACAATGGCTCGCATGGCCGAAGCCGGTGCATTCTATGATCCAACCTTCATATCCCTTGCCCAACGCATCGAGACTTCCGGCGAAATGAATTTGCCTGCTTCGATCGTGGACAATCTCAGACGGACGATCGACCGCGGCAAGGAGGTCTATGCATGGGCCAGGGATCTCGGTGTATCGATCGCGCTTGGCACAGATCTATGGGGGCCGGAAGCACAAAAGTCGCAACCCCGGGAGCTCGAGCAACGCGCAGATCTCGACTCTCCGGTAAATATTCTGCGCTCGGCGACGGTGGTGAACGCGGAGCTTCTGATGCAGAGGGGTATGCTCGGCACACTGGCGCCAGGGGCCTACGCCGACCTGCTGATCGTGGACGGCAACCCACTCTCTGACATTCGGGTACTTGCGAGGCCAGAGCAAACCCTGAAGCTCATAATGAAAGGAGGCGTGATCTACAAGAACGAGCTGGCAGAGGCGTAGGTCGAGGCGGCGGGCCAGTTTGCCAAGGGGTGCGTGCCCGAACGAGCCGAATGGATTGCGCGTGCCAGCCAGCGGCATTGGAAATTTTTTTGACAATGGCCATACTGACGAGCGAGAACCTCTACCTTCTGAGCGTCGTTGACTGGGACACTCGTGAAGATTTAGCACCGCCGCGGTGTCGGCGGTAAACATGGACGATACCGTTCGCCCAATGAGTTGCCGAACAGGGAGCAATCGTATGACGCCCGTCCGACCTTGCGGCCTCAATCATCTAGTGATCAATGTGCGAAACATGGAGGAGACGGATCGTTTCTGGACCGAAATGCTCGGCTTCCAACAGGTCGGCTATTTCATGGCCGGAGATCCGTCGGGATTAGAACGGAAGATGCAGTTCTACAGTGCAGATCACGGCGGCGGACGCCTTAGGCATCACGATATCGCATTCATAGAGATGCCATCGCTTCCCATGCCGGGTCCTGACGGTGCGGTGGTCTCTGCAATCGGCCATATTGCGATCGGCTTCCCAGACCGGCAGACGTGGATGCGCCAGCTCGCTTTCCTGCAACGCAGCGGCGTAAGGTTTGAACGTCGGGTGGAACACGGTATGACGCACAGCGTCTATATCCGTGATCCCAACGGCTATTCGGTAGAACTGCTCTATGAGCTGCCTAAGGAAATGTGGGAAGGCAATATTCAGAGCGCACTGAATCATTACGTGGCACTGCCAACCGAAGGGCCGGAGGCATTGGAAGACCGGATTGAAGGCCTGCCGGTTTTCACTGGTGCCTAGGACAGCATCGGCTCCGACGGTGTATGTGGCTTCCTCTTTTGGGAGCAAGCGAACTCCGTAGGGTGGCGCGCGATGTCTGCCGTCAGCGGCATTGCAGACATTGGGCGGACACCGCGCTGACTGCCGTTCGCGACCCTGATTGTGTGAAAACAGCACGATCAACAAGGTCGCGAAGGGCGGGCACTTCGCCCTATGGGAACAGCCGAAGCTCTTTACCGAAGGGCTTTGCGCGGGCTTCCGGTCGCTGCTGAACTAGTCTTTTCGAAGATGCCCGCGCGCTCTGAGCACGCGCCGGCTCCCCCGCGTGCTCAAGGGAGCCTGTCCAGTCTTTGATCACGTCAGCGCACATCACACGTCGCCATACCGCGACATGCCGACATCCCGTGCGGGTATTTCGTGATCAATGGGAAAGCGGACCTAGAACGGATATCTCTCCAACGGCCGCTGGCGGGGTCCGGACCCTGAGGCGCTGGTGAGCAGAGGCTCGCACAGCGAGGTCCGACAACGGTGACGTGTGATAGTTCTAGATACTGATAGTTCTAGATAGGGAGTTCCCAATTTCATGAGATCGATTAGGTTGTCATGGGAGGAGGACGCTAAATGTCGCAGAAAGAGATCTTGGAGAGGATCCAGAAGTATGTCGACCCGTTCCGCATCACGAAGGGCAAGGGCTTTCGGCTAAAAGACTTCGATCCTGGAGACACACGCGGCCAAAAAATGGATAAGGGCGATGCAGCGGACCTGCTGCAGAAAGGCTCTGAATGGCTCGCGATGGAGCAGGACAAGCTCTACGCCCAGGATCGCTGGTCGCTCTTGCTGATCTTCCAGGCCATGGATGCGGCTGGCAAAGACGGAACGATCAAGCACGTCATGTCAGGGGTGAATCCGCAAGGCTGCCAGGTTTATTCATTCAAGCAGCCGTCCAAGGAAGAGCTTTCGCACGATTTTTTGTGGCGTTACGCGATGCGCGTCCCCGAACGGGGCCGCATCGGCATCTTCAATCGATCATACTACGAAGAGGTCCTGGTCGTCCGCGTGCACAAGGAGCTTCTTGAACTTCAGAAGCTACCCCCCGGCTTAGTGACCAAGCGCATCTGGGACGAACGGCTCGCCGACATTGAGCATTTCGAAGACTATCTCACGCGACAAGGGGTGATCATTCTCAAGTTCTTCCTGAACCTGTCGAGAAAGGAACAGAAAAAGCGCTTCATGGAGCGCCTCGACAGACCCGAGAAGAATTGGAAGTTCTCAGCGTCCGACGTGCGTGAGCGCAATTACTGGAACGAGTACATGCTCGCTTTCGAGGAGGCGATCAGCGCGACAGCAACGCCTCAGGCGCCGTGGTTTGTGGTTCCGGCGGACAACAAGTGGTTCACCCGGCTAGTCGTCGCCGCCGCGATCGTCGAGACGGTCGAGAACCTCGACCTCGAATACCCCAAGGTCAGCGCGCAGCAGAAGAAAGAGCTTGCCGCGGCGCGCGCTGAACTCGCCGCAGAGAGCTGACGACCGGGTATTTTCCGAGAGAGCGTTGGGGCGCGTTCGGTTGCGGCTGACACGGCGGCCTGCGCATTCAGCAATTCGAGAGGAACGTCGATGGCGACGACGATTTCAATATTAGGCGGAATAGGCCTGTTCCTTCTCGGCATGGCGATCATGACCGACGGGCTTAAAGGGCTTGCCGGCTCTTCGCTTCGCACCGTGCTCGGCAAGGCGGCGGCGACGCCGCTGTCCGGAGCGTTCTGGGGCGCCGTCGTCACGCTTCTCGTGCAATCGTCGAGCGCGACGACCATGACGACGATCGGTCTTGTCAGCGCCGGCCTTCTGACCTTTCCGCAGGGACTGGGCCTCGTTTTCGGCGCGAACGTCGGCACCACAGGAACCGGCTGGCTCGTTGCCCTGATCGGCGTTCGCGTGTCCTTGTCTTCGTACGCGCTGCCGATGATTTTGGTTGGAGCGCTTCTCAAGCTCGTGGGTCGTGGCCGCCTCGCGGCGGCGGGTGCTTCGCTCGCCGGTTTTGCGCTTGTGCTCTATGGCCTCACCACCCTCCAGCAAGGCATGGGCGGCCTAGCCGAACAATTGCATCCATCGGATCTGCCTGCCGTCCTCGGCGCGCCTGGCGTCGGCTGGCTGCCTGGGATCGTGGGTCTGCTGTCGCTGGTCGCCGCAGGACTGATCATGACCGCGGTAATGCAGTCGTCCACGGCTGCGATCGCCGTAACTCTGTCCGCCTTTTACGCCGGCGCAATCGGTCTAGAGCAGGGTTTTGCGCTAATCGTCGGACAGAACATCGGAACGGCCACCAGTTCCGCCTTGGCGGCCATCGGCGCCAGCACCACGGCGAAGCGGCTCGCGGTCGCATACATCCTGTTCAAGCTGATCGCCGCCGTGATCGCTCTCATTCTGTTCCCCTTCACGACCCCGCTTCTCGCGCGCGCGGTGGGCGCGGTCGACGGTCTGACACTGCTTGCTGCGTATCACACGGCCTATAACGTCGTTGGCGTCGTAGTTCTGATGCCGGCGATCGACTGGTTTACCCGCCTTGTCGAGCGCCTTCTGCCGGAAAGGGGCTCACCTCTCACGCAGGGCCTCGACCGCTCCGCGCTGGTCAACCCGGTCGTGGCCGTCGAAGCGGTTCGCCGCACAGTGGCGCTTTCCATCGAGGCGCTGTGTAAAACGACGATCGCCAAGCTCCAGGGCGCAAGCGCCGCGAAGATCGGCTCGTCGGCGTTGACCGCGGCCGATGCGCTTCGAAAGGCGCGCGAATTCCTGTCGGGGGTGAGCGGGCCGCCGGATTCGGAAGAGGAGGAGCTTCGGCTGATCAGCACTCTGCGTGCGCTCGACCATGCGTCTCGCTTCGCCAACATCGCTCAGGAGGAAGTCGATCTGACGGTGGCGAAGGATTCCGGTGAGAACGCCCGCGCGCTTGAGCTTTGCGCGGAGACGGTGGAGAGCGCGGCCTTTGCGATCAGCGACGTCGCCGCAGAGACGGCACTCAGCGACGCCGCCGAACCTATCAAATCCCTGGACACGCCGAGTACGGGTTCGGCGCTCGCGAAGGCCGAGCAGTGCGCGAACATGCTACGAGATCTTCGTCGTGCGCATCGGCGAGAGACGTTGAGCGCGGTGGGGACAGGAAAGCTTACGGCGGACCAGGCCATGGCTCGGGTCGACGCCGTGGAGCGACTCGAAGCGTTGGCTCGTCACGCCTGGCGCTCGGCAGCATATCTCCACGGCCGCGGTGGGCCGAACGCGCCACCGCTTGCCGCGGGGGCGTGAGCCGCCGCGCCGCGCTCACGTCACGCCGCGACGCCGACCGCCTTTTGCTCTTTGCCGACCTCGATAGCGGTGACTGCGGAGCGCAGCGAAGCCGACGAACGGATGATGAGTTTCTCCGCCTCGACGATGAGGAAGAAAACGGCCCCACCCAACAGGAGCCACGGCCACACCCACAGCGGAAGAGCTTCGGTCCCGAACATCGCCTCGAATGGAGTCGCGTAGGTGAACAGAAGCTGCAGGACGACGACCGCAAGGATGGCGTATGGCAGGTAGCGGTTGCCCATGTGCGCCATGAGCGACAAGGACGAATCGAGCAGGTAACGGCTATTCAGGAGGTAGAAGACCTGGCCGACGGTGATGGCGTTGACGGCGGCCGTGCGGGCGAGCGCGTCCGAGGCGCCATAATGCTTCATCATGAAGAAGGCGGAGAGCGTGTAGGCGAGCAGCGCAAGACCGACGAAAAAAATGCGCCAGAGCCCGAAACCCGTGACAATCGGCCGGTCCACGGAGCGCGGAGGGCGCCGCATCACGTCCATCTCGTGCGGTTCGAAAGAAATCACAAGACCGAGCGCGACGGATGTGACCATGTTCACCCAAAGAACCTGCGGGGCTGTGATGGGCAAGGTGAACCCGAGCAAGATCGCGACCGCGATGACCAAGGCCTGGGCCACGTTGGTCGGCAGCAGGAACAGCATCGCTTTCTCGATGTTGTTGTAAACCGTTCGACCCTCCTTCACCGCTGCCCCGATCGAAGCGAAATTGTCGTCGGCGAGAATCATGCCCGCCGCCTCTTTCGTGACCTCCGTGCCTTTAATTCCCATCGCCACGCCGATGTCGGCCTTCTTCAACGCCGGGGCGTCATTGACGCCGTCTCCGGTCATCGCCACGATCTGCCTATTCGCCTGGATCGCCTTCACGAGCCTGAGCTTATGTTCCGGGCTCGCGCGGGCGAACACGTCGACGTCGCGGACACACTCCTGTAGCGCGGCTTCGTTCATCGCCTCGATCTCTTTTCCGTCGGCCGCGGTCTTCCCATCGCCAATCCCGAGCATCTTGGCTATGGCGGCGGCGGTGATCTTGTGGTCGCCAGTGATCATGGTGACGCGAATACCGCCGCCGTGACACTCCTTGACGGCTTCGATCGCTTCCTTGCGCGGTGGATCGAGTAGACCGACGAGGCCCAGGAGAACCAACGTATTCGGCAGATCGGCCGGACTAAGTCCTCCAGCCTTCAGGCCGGGATTCTGTTGCCAAGCGAGTGCAAGCACGCGCTCGCCTTGAGCCGCGAGCCGCTCCGATTCCTCGAGGAAGCGCTCGCGATTAAGCGGCGAGGTCTCGCCGCTTTCCTTCTGCTCTCGATCGCAGTTCTCAAGGATTACTTCGGGCGCTCCCTTGACGAACAGCGCCTCCGTCCCGTCGGCCGATCGGTGCAGGGTCGCCATAAACTTGTGCTCGGATTCAAACGGTATGGCGTCGGCACGCGGAGAAGCGGCGATTTCCGCCTTCCGATCCACTCCGAGCTTCATCGCGAATGGATGGAGTGCGCCCTCGGTCGGGTCTCCCTCGACCTTCCAGCTCTCGCCTTCCTTGAACAACTCGGCGTCATTGCAGAGCGTCGAAACACGCCCCATGAGCTTCAGGACCGGCGCGTCGATGACGCGCTTGCCGTCCTCCGTCACCTCGCCTTCGGGGGCATAGCCGTCGCCCGTGACCTGGTAGACCTTCTCGCCGGTGACCGCGGAGGTGACCATCATCTCCATCAGCGTCAAAGTTCCAGTCTTGTCGGAGCAGATCCGCGAGACCGAACCCAGAGTCTCGACCGCGGGCAGGCGCCGGACGATCGCATGGCGCTGGGCCATCCGCTGCACGCCGATCGCCAGCGTGATCGTGATGAGCGCCGGCAAGCCTTCCGGGATGAGCGATACGGCGATGCCGACCACCGCCTGGAAGAGCTCGACGAACGTCATGTGGCCAAGCCAGTGCCCGTAGGAGAAGATCAGCACGCTCACCACGCCGATGACGGCAGTGATCGTATAACCGAACTTCTTGATCTGCCGCAGGAGCGGCGTCTCGAGGGGAGTGACGTTGGCGAGAAGCTGGTTGATGCGGCCGAGTTCGGTCTGCGCGCCGGTCGCGACGACCACACCGGTCGCGCGACCCGAAACCACCATCGTGCCCGAGAAGGCCATGCAGTGACGGTCGCCGACGGTGGCGTCGGCGGAGACGGGGTCGGTCGTCTTCTCGGCCGGCACAGACTCGCCGGTGAGCGCCGCCTCTTCCGTGCGGAGATTCTTGGCGTCGGCGAGGCGGAGGTCGGCCGGAACCCTGTCGCCCGACTCAAGCAGGACGACGTCGCCCGGCACGAGTTGATCCGCCGGAATGAGTCGCGTCTCACCGCCGCGAGTCGTGCGCGCCTCGGCGGACAGCATGTTGCGGATCGAATCCAGAGCCTTCTCGGCCTGCCCTTCCTGGATAAATCCCAGGAGCGCGTTGAGCACGACTACCGCGAAAATAATCGCCGCGTCGACCCAAAGGCTCAGCATAAGCTTCGTGAAACCAGCGCCAAGAAGAACGTAGACGAGAATATTGTTGAACTGCGACAGGAACCGCAATACCGGGCCGCGCTTCTTGCCCTGCGGAAGCTGGTTCGGCCCATACTTCTTGAGACGGTTCGTGGCCTCGCCGGCTTCGAGGCCCTTGTCCGCAGTGGTCGCGAGCCGCTCAACAACCTCGACCATAGGTATTGCGTGCCACGACCCCATTTTCCCGGCGTCGGCGTTTGCTGCCATGGTCATGTCTTATGCTTCCTTCTACTTGACGGAGCCGAGCCAAGGCTCAGTAACGAGCATAGGGAGATCTTGGTATTGGTGCAAAACCAGCAATCGGTGTTAAGGGCGCCGCGAGCGCCGATTGAATCACGGCTCAATGTGATTGAAGGGAATGCTGGCACCCACGCACCTGCGGGAGCGATCCCCGCGATGCCTCGGTGGGTCAAACGCGACGAACTCTTAGACGTAATCCGTCGCGGGATCGAAGCGAACACCGTCTGCGAGAAGCCCGGCACCTGGGACGAAGTTCACTTCCAGCCTGATGCCGTCCGGATCCTCAAACAGCACGTAGTAGTAGCCGGGTGCCCACGTGCCCTCCATGGGGCCACGCACGATTGTCGCCTTCATCTCCTTGAGCAGAACGGCGCATCGATCGACGTCCTCGCGCGAACGGGCACGCAGACACAGATGGTGAAGGCCGACACGCTGTTGCACGAAGCGGTCGCCAGCGAGTGCGGGATCGCAGGGTTCGATGCCAATCGCGGTTCGAGCGCCGACGCAGTAGAAGAACTTGTCGCTGTCGCTGACGGGGTTCATGCCGAAGGCTGGCAGCAGCTTGCCGTAGAAGGCGCGGGCCAAATCGAACCGGCTCACTGTCAAAATGACATGGGCCATGCCGTTGATGTTAATCATGCCTGTGCCTCTCGTCTGGGCGGCTGTCATCAAGCGATCACGATCATATTCCCATCGATTTGGCCCTGTTACTCGCGGGAATTGGGTTGAAATACCGGCGCGATCCGACTTAGTTCGTCCAAGGGTATGTGACAATGAATGCGATGGCCATTGGCCCCACGCCACAGAGGCGGCGCTTCGGTCTCGCAGATGGAGCCGAGCTTGCGTGGGCAGCGTGTGTGAAACGGACAGCCGCGTGGCGGATCGACTGCGCTCGGCAGCTCGCCGGAGAGCACGATGCGGCTGCGGCGCACGCTCGGGTCCGCGATCGGCGCCGCGGAAAAGAGCGCCTCGGTATAAGGATGGTATGGCGGTGCGAAGAGCTGCTCGACCGAGCCCGTCTCCATGATCTGACCGAGATACATCACCACGACGCGATCGGCGATGTAGCGCACGAAGCCGAGATCGTGGCTGATGATCACGAGCGTGGTTCCTTGCGATCGCTGAATGTCGAGCAAAAGTTCCGTGATCGCCGCCTGTACCGACACATCGAGCGCGGATACCGGCTCGTCCGCAACCACCAGGGCCGGCGATCCCGCGAAGGCTCGGGCAATTCCAACCCGCTGCTTCTGGCCACCCGAAAGCTGCCGCGGCCACCGCGCGGCGAAATCCGCCGGCAGCCTGGTGAGCTCGAGCAGCTCGCGCACGCGAGCCGAAATTCGACCGCGCCCCCGAGCGGCGCCGAGCCTGCGCACCGCCCGCGCGATCTGGCCACCCACCGTGAAACTCGGGTTTAGGGTCTCGTCGGGGTTTTGAAATACCATTTGAAGCGCGCGCAGCACCTCGCGTGGCCGGCGCTCCACGGGCAGTCGAGCCAGATCGACCTCGCCAAACCGTATTGCCCCTGCCGTCGCGCGCTCCAATCCCATCAGCACCTTGGCAAAGGTCGATTTTCCGCAGCCGGATTCGCCAACGATGGCAACTGTCTGTCCGCGGCGAATACGGAAGTTCAGATTCTGGTTGGCCTTGATTTGCTGTCTGCGTGCTCCGGCAAGACGCCGAAGCAATCCCGGCTCTTCTATCTGATAAAACTTGTCGAGATCGGCGACGATCAACGCCATTTCCTCGGTGCGCTCCGGCCGATCGGGTATGGGATCCGCCGGCGCTTCGGAACCGATCTCCCGCCAGCGGACGCAGCGCACGCGACGAATGGATCCATTCGTCGTTTCGACGAGAGCAATGGGATCATGACCGCAGCGATGCCGCTCAAAATGCGCGCAGCGCGGCCCGAAGACGCAACCCGCTGGCCGCTCGCCCGGAGGGTTCATTTGTCCGGGAATCGGGCGAAGCTTGGTGTGAGCGCGATCGACGTGCGGCTGCGGCATGCAACGGATGAGCCCGCGCGTGTAGGGGTGGCGAGGCGCCGCAAAAACCTCGCGAACCGCGCCTTCCTCCGCCAACTCGCCCGAATACATGACCGCGACGCGCTCGCAAACCTGCGCCACCAGCCCAAGATTGTGAGAGATGAACAGCAGCGCCGTGCCGAAATCCTTCCGAAGCGTGCCGATGAAATCAATAATCCCGGCCTCGACGGTGACGTCGAGGCTGGTCGTGGGCTCGTCCAGTAACAGCAATTTCGGCCGCGGGAGCAACGCCATCGCAATCACGACGCGCTGTTGTTGTCCCCCCGAGAGTTGGTGCGGATAAGCTCGCATGATGCGATCAGGATCAGGGAATTTCACGGCGTTGAGAATTTCCACCGACCGGCGGTGCGCCGCGGACCAGCTCGCTTCGTTGTGAGAGACTGCGACTTCCGCGAGCTGCTCGCCGACCCTCAAACTTGGGTTGAGCGCCGACATCGCCTCCTGGTAAACGATCCCGATCTCGCCGCCGCGAAGTTGACGTAGCTCCTCCGGACTCAGTTCGGCGATATCGCGACCGTCAAAGTGTATGGCGCCCCCGACCAGGCGGCCACGCCCGGAGAAATGACGCAATATCGCCATCGCCAAAGTCGACTTGCCGCAGCCGGATTCGCCGACAAGTCCAAGCGACCCCTCCGGCGGAAGGCTGAGCGACACACCCGTCACCGCGGGAATTTCGCCCGCGCGAGTGAAGTAGGAGATCGAGACGTCCTTAAGCTCGAGCAGCGGGTCCGCTCCGCTCATTTCAGTCTTGCTGGGAGAGTTCGCGGATTCCATCCGCGAGCAGGTTGAACCCAAGCACGAGCGTCGACACGGCAATGCAGGGAAACAAGACCATGTGCGGGAAGATCAATGCATATTGCCGACTCTCGTTGATCATGCCGCCCCAGTCGGGATCGGGTGGGGGCAACCCGAGCCCTAGGAAGCCAAGCGTGCCGATCGTGATGGTCACGTAACCGAGCCGCAGGCACGCATCCACGATCAGCGGGCCTCGCGCATTCGGAAGAATTTCGACCAGCGTGATGTACCAGAGCGGCTCGCCGCGAAGTTGCGCCGCGGCGACGTAGGCGCGATTGCGCAAGTCCAGAACCAAGCCGCGCGTCAGTCGCATGACCGCGGGACTTGATGCCAGCGTCACGGCGAGCACGATGTTCAAGCTGGACGAGCCGAATTTGGAGACGATGACGATATAGAGCACCAGCGCCGGAAATGCGAGAACGAGGTCGGTCGCTCGCGACAGCAACTCATCAAGCCAGCCGAGCTCAAATCCCGCGACAAGCCCGGTGGCGATTCCCACGACGAAGGCCGAAAGCGTCGCGAGCGGCGCAATCAGCAGGACGGTTCGCGCGCCCCAGATGATCCGCGATAGCACGTCACGGCCGAGATGGTCGGTCCCAAGCCAGAAGATGCCTGCGCCGTTCACGGCGTGCGTGCCCGGGGATGCCATCGGCTGCAGCGGCTGGTTGGGCGGAAAGGGGGCAATCAGCGGCGCCGCGAGCGCAACCGCGATCCAGAACAGAATGATCACCGCGCCCAGCGTGCCGACGCGGCTGCCGCCCAAGCGCGCCAAGACGCCGAGGACGCGCCGAATCGGCGTCCTCGGCACGGGGACGGCGGGCGTGTCGGTCATCGAAACCGAATCCGCGGGTTCAGGTAGACGTAAGCGACGTCCGCGATGGTTTGCGTCGCGACTGCGATTACGACCGTCACCATCGTGCAGGCTTCCAGCAGAAACAGATCGTGACCCAGGGAAGCTTCCAAGATGAGCGAGCCGAAACCCTTGTAGGCGAAAAAGAACTCAACGACGATGACCCCCGCGATGAGCCAGTTCACGTGCAGCATCAGCACGGTGAAGGGCGCAATCAACGCATTGCGCAGGGCATGTCGGATGATGACGCGCCCTCGCGGAAGCCCCTTCAGCAAGGCGGTTCGCATATAGGCGGTCGTCATAACTTCCGACATCGCCGCGCGCGTAATGCGCGCGACGTAGCCGAAATCGTAGAGCACGAGCACCATCACGGGCATGACGAGTTCGCGATAGGAGAATCCGTCGATCATGCTGCTGGTGCCGGGCAACCAGTGCAAACCGAAGACGAAGACCGCCGAAACCAGAACGGTGCTGGCGAATGGTGGAACCGACGCACCGATGACGCAGGCAGTCGAGATGATGCGATCGGGCAGCGAGCCTTCCCGCATGCCGGCGATGACCCCGAGCCCGAGCGAGAGCGGCACAAGGAAGACGAAAAACCAGAACGCCAATATCGCGGTGTTTGCAAGGTGCGTCCAAACCAATGTCGCGACGGGAGCCGCGAGTACGCGCGACATGCCCCAGTCGCCGATCACGAAGCGACCGAGCCAGTCCAAATAGCGGATTAGAGCCGGCCGATCGTATCCATTAGCAAGCAGCCACGCCTGCTGCTGCTCGGGCGTCGCGTAAGGGCCCAGCGCGTTCACCACCACTTCCTGTGGCGAGAGCTCGAACAGGAGGAACAGAAGCACCGATGCGGCAAGCATGGTCGCGGCCATATAGACGACGCGCCGCCCGATCAGCTTAAGCATCCGGCCGATCTTTCACTGACGGATACCAAAATTCGGCCTTCCGACGTCGTTTCGATGTCGCGAGGACCTTGCCTTGACGCCGGCTAGCTCTCGATCGCCAGTTGTTCGGCGAAGATGTACTGCGTCGGATGCATCCGAAAGCCCTTCACGCGCTTGTCGTAACCCGTCTGGATCACGCGCCAGAGCGGCTGCACGATCGGGCCGTCGTCCTGGAGAATCTTCTCCAGCTTGGCCATGACGACGCGGCGTTTGTCGACGTCGAGCGTCCCCTCGGCCTGAGTGAGTAACTTATCAAATTCAGGATTCGAGTAGCTCGATTCGTTCCACGGGACGCCGGTGCGATAGGCGAGGCTATAGGTCATCACGCCGAGCGGTCGGTGGGCCCAGCTCGTGAAGCTGAATGGCGCTTTCGTCCATATGGGCCAATAGCTATCCGCGGGCATCACGTTGATCTTCACCTTGAATCCAACGGCCTTCCACATCTCCGCCATCACAGTCGTGACTGCCGATTCCCACGCCGGTTGGTTCTTGCAGACAACTTCTACGTCGAGCCCCTCGGGATATCCCGCTTCAGCCAGCAGTTGCTTGGCCTTCTCGGGGTCTGGTTTCACCATCGGCAATTTCGCATATTCAGGATGAACCGGCGCCACGTGATGATGCTCGCCGATGCCGCCAATGCCGCGGAAAACCACGTCGATGACTTTCTGCTGGTCCACGGCCAACTTCAGCGCCTGCCGCACTCGCACGTCGTTGAAGGGCTTCTCATTGTATTTTCCTCGCGCGACGCCGGTCTGGGCCGTCGTGATCGGATAGAGCTGGACGTCCGGCAGCGCCTTCACGGCGTCGAGCTGCGCGAAGTCGACCTCGTAGAGCCCGTCGACCTGCTTCGAGGCGAGCGCCGCCACCGGTGCCGCGGTATCGTTGCCGAGATCGATGAATTCGAGCGTATCGATGTTCGCCGGAGTGCCCCAATAATCTTTGCGGGCGTTCAGCACCGCGCGCTGGCCCGCCTGATAGCTGATCAATTGGAAGGGACCGGTGCCATTCACTTTCTCGCTGAACGCGCCGTTCTGCTCGGGATCGAGCATGTAGAAGGGATAGTGGAAGAGATGCTCGGGCACCGCCAACTGCGCCTCCTTGCAGTTCAAGCGCACGGTGTGATCGTCGATCTTCTGGATCGCGTTCGCATCCCAGAGACGCGTCGACATCTTGGGTTTGCCGGCCGCGTCTTTCTCGCCGGTGTCGTACTCCGCGAGCATGTAACCCTTCATCAAGCCCAGGACCGACGACCCCGTCTTCGGGTCGAGTGCCCGCGTGATGTTCCAGACCACGTCATCGGCGAGGAAAGGTTTTCCGCTCCGCCACTTGGCTTCCTTGCGAACATAGAGTGTCCAGGTCTTTAAGTCGGGACTCGCTTCCCAGCGTTCGAGCAGCAGCGGATGCGTGATGTTGTCCTGGTCGGTTCGGGTCAGATACTCGCAAACCTGGCGCACGAGATTGCTGGCTTCGGTCCAGGAAATGGTCATGGGGTCTTTTATCTCGTGCACCCGCATGCCGATGCGAATGCGGCCGCCCTTCGGCAGGGCGGCCTGCGCAAACGCCGCGCGCGGATCGACGGCGCCGGCGAAGGCATAGGCCGTGCTCGCCGATAGCCCCAGCAGCGTGGCGGTTCGCAGGAACTCTCGCCGGTCGATGCGGCCGGCTGCCAAATATTCGCGCAATTTCGGAATAAAGACGTGTTCGCGATCACTCGACATGTCTGCCTCCCGTTCGTCTGCCAGCACGCTCGCACCGGACGAGGGCTTCAGGAGCGGCGGATTGGCGACGCTCTGTGGTTATCTATTGGTGTCTCCCGAGACGATACTAATAAAAGCGATGAGCACAGTCTACACGCGGCGCGTTCCACCCGGAGAATTGCCGCGACCAGCATCAACGATGATCCCATAATGCTCGGGTCGCCGGTTGCGTTCAAAATCGAAAAAGCTTTTGTAGTATGGAGAAAGATCGAGATCGCATCGGTACGCGACGATCTCGTCTCCAGAGCTCCGCGACAGCGCCACGACATCGCCCGATGGAGCGATGACGCAGCTATGGGCCAGCATATCGACGCCCTCCTCGCGTCCGGCCTTGGCGGTTGCGACGATCCATATTCCATTCTGATAGGCCGCCGCCTGCATGCAAAGCAGATGATGGAACGCGCGATGCGCATTCTGGTCGGGCCAGTCGGGGAGTTGAGACGGCGTGTTGTAACCGAGAACGACGAGGTCTGCTCCCTTGAGCGCCATGACCCGATAAGTCTCAGGCCAACGGCGGTCGTTGCAAATCGCCATACCGACCTTGCAGCCGAAGGCATCCCAGACATCAAAGCCGAGATTTCCATCCTCGAAGTAGAGCTTCTCGAGATGCTGGAACGGCATGGTCGGGTCATTGACCGCGCTGCCGGGTACGTGGACCTTCCGGTACTTCGCGACAACGCGGCCGTCGCGCTCCACCAGTACCGCGCTGTTGTAGCGGTGCGTTTGTCCGTGTTCCTGGGTGAGCTCGCAGTAGCCGAGATAGAAACCGATCCCGAGGCGTGCGGCCTCGTCGAAGAGCGGTAGAGTCTCCGCTCCCGGCATCGCGGTCTCGAAGAAGCGATCGACCTCGGCCCAATCGGTTATGTACCAACGCGGGAAAAATGTGGTCAGCGCCATTTCCGGAAATACCACGAAGCTGCAGTCGCGCGCCTTGGCTTCATGCAGCAATGCAATCATGCGCTGCACGACCGAACGCCGCGGCTCGTCGCGGGCAATGGGGCCCAATTGCCCGGCGGCGAGGTTCAGATAGTGCGCCATGTGGATCCTCCCTTGGCCTTACGTTGCGGCGAGCACCGTTGCTGCCGTGCGGCAGCGTGCGGGCGCCAAATCCGAGACATCCAGACCTGCCTCGTGCAGGTCCCGCGGCAACTGGCCGCTCTCCATCAGTTTGGCCGCGGCGCGCGCCAAAGCGGGTGCCGTCTTGATCCCGTAGCCGCCCTGCGCCGCGAGCCAGAAGAAGCCATCGATCTCGCTGTCCCATCCGACGACGGGGGAGCCGTCGGCGACGAAACTGCGCAGGCCTGCCCACTTGTGCGTGACGCGCTGGACCACCAACGTTGTCGCGCGCTGCAGCCGGTCGACGCCGACCGCCACGTCGATCTCCTCGGGCTGCGCATCGGTCGGCGGGCTCGGTGTTGCGTCCGCGGGCGATACGAGCAATCGGCCGGCATCGGGCTTGAAGTAGAATTCTCCGGCGACATCGTCCACCAGCGGCCATGTCGCGATGTCGACGCCCGCGGGCACATCGACCGAGAAGGCCGTGCGGCGCTTGGGCATCAGAGAGACCGTCCGTGCGCCGGCCGCCGCCGCCACAAGGTCCGCCCATGCGCCCGCGGCGTTGACGACGACTGCGGCCCGAAATTCGCCGGCCTTGCTCTCAATCTGCCAGCGCGCATCGCGCCGGTGCAGCGCCAAGACCTCCGCGCCGGTGACGATCACGCCTCCCCGGGCCCTGAGTCCCCTCAAGAAGGCTTGATGCGCCGCATGCACGTCAATATCGCGTGAGCGCGGCTCGAGGAAGGCGCGCGCAATATGGTCACGCCGGAGGATCGGAACTCTCGCGATCGCGGCAGAAGCGTCGATTTCCCGGAGGTCGGGGACGAAGGTCCGGCCTTCCTCGAATGCGCTCTCCAGCATCCCCAGTTGGTCGACCCGTGCAATGGTGAGGATGCCCCTCGGCGCGACCAGCGCTACCTCGGAAAAGCCGGCGGGCGGATGCTCAAAGAACAGCCGGCTCGCGTGGGCAAGCCGGCGGATGACCGCATTCCCATAATTCTCCGTGAAGCTCGCCGCGGAACGCCCGGTCGAGTGATAGCCGCAGGATTGCTCGCGCTCCAGCAGTACCAGACGGCGATGAGCCGCGATTTCGTAAGCCGCGCTGGCGCCCGCCATGCCGCCACCGATAACGACGACGTCCGTCTCGGTCATGGTATCGCCTCCTCCGCGATGACGTCGAACAGGACGTGCGCGGCCGCCGCGAAATCCCGCGCGTCCATCGCCTCGTTCGAATTGTGGCTGCCATGGGCGTTGCGGACAAAGATCATTCCCGTCGGTACGCCGAGGTTGGCGAAAACGGAAGCATCGTGACCCGCACCGCTTGCCATTTCGATAGACGGAGTGCCGCGCATCGACGCCGCAGCGGCGAAGCGGCGACGCATATCGGCGTCGAGCAGTGCGGGCGCGCTGAAGAGAGGTTCGCCGAGCTCGAATTTGACGCGATAGTCGCGACCCAGCTCGGCAGCAAGCGCGCAGGAGCGCTCGCACATTTGCAGCATGATCGCGTCGGAGAGGCTGCGGAAATCGAGCACGAAGCGAGCCTCTCCCGCAACCTTGCTGGGACCGTGCAGCGCGGCATCGGTGTAGAGCTCTCCAACGGTGAAGGTCAAATCATGTCCGGCAGTTTCGAGCGCGATCCACTCCGCTTCGAGCCGTGCGATGAGCGCGACGGTGGCGGCTACCGCGTCGCTACGGTGGTTTCGTGGCTCGGCGCCGGAATGCGCGTAAGTGCCGACGCACCGCGCATTGCGGAACCGTCGGCATCCGCGGATGCCCGTGACAATCCCCACGGACGCGCCGGCCCGCTCGAGGATGGGGCCTTGCTCGATATGCAGCTCGATGAATCCACGCAGCCGATCGGTCGCCAAAAACCGTTCGCCGCGACGGAGCGCGGCCGGATTGGCGCCGCATTCGATCATATGCTCGGCCAGAGTGCGCCCGGTATCGGATCGACGCACACCGTCAATTTCTCGATCGGTCAATAGGCCGAATGCGGCGCGCGAGCCGACATAGGATGCGTCGAACCACGCGGCTTCCTCGGCACGGATCGCCATGACCGTGAGATCAAAGGCCGGAATTTGATTTGCCCGCCGCAGCGCCGCGAGCGTCGCTATGCCCGCGATCACGCCCGCAGCGCCGTCGAAATTCCCGCCATGCGGCACGGAGTCGAGATGCGACCCCATGAGCAGGATGGGTGCCCTGCGATTTCGTCCCGGCAACGTTACATAGAGATTGGCCGCGGCGTCGCGACTGACCTCGAGCCCGTCGGCCTTCGCCGCAGCAGCCACGATTTCGTGCGCGGTTTGCTCGCCAGGCCCATAGGAATCGCGGGTTATCCCGTGCTCGCCGCCGGTGCGCGACCGTAACTCGTCGAAGAGCCGCAACGCGAGTTCCAGGTCGGGCCCGGTCGAACCCAGTGATGCAGCCATCGGTCGTTCCGTGTGCTAGCGAAGTCCAGAACCGTCGCGAGACCAGCAGTCGGCTCTTGTCTCCGGTAGTATAAATCGGACAATCAAGCGAGACGCAATATCGACCGGGAACGCGGGTGACACGCAGGTAGTGGCGGCGCTAATCTCGTTCAGCAAGACCAGACGCCGATGGCCGGATATCCTCGCGATCTCATTGGCTATGCGGAAAAGCCGCCGCAGGCTCGTTGGCCCGGCGGCGCCAGGCTCGCCCTGAATTTTGTCCTCAACTACGAGGAGGGCGGCGAGCGGTCGATTCTGCACGGCGATAAGACGTCGGAAACGCGCCTATCGGATTTGGCCGCCACAGCCCCGATTGTGGGTGGACGCGATCTCAACATGGAGTCGGCATACGAGTATGGCAGCCGTGTCGGCTTCTGGCGGCTCTTGCGCGTCTTCGCCGAGCGACAGGTTCCGTTCACGACCTACGCTGTGGCGACGGCGTTGGAACGCAATCCCCGCGTCGCCGAGGCTCTGGTCCGCTGCGGGTGCGACGTCGCCGATCACGGCTGGCGTTGGATCGACTATCAGGGTATCGACGAGGCGACGGAGCGCGAGCATATCCGAATGTCAGTCGAGGCAATCCAGCGGCTGACCGGCAGTCGGCCTGTCGGCTGGTACGTCGGTACGCCGAGTGCGAACACGCGAAGGCTGATCGTCGAGGAGGGGGGATTTCTGTACGACAGCGATGCCTACAACGACGAGCTCCCGTATTGGACACATGATTACGGTCGCCCGCATCTGATCGTACCGCACACCCTTGACGATAACGACACTCGCCTTGCGCGCGGCCTCGGCTGGAACCAAGCCGGCGACTTCTTCGTTTCGCTCCGTGACAATTTCGACGCGCTTTACCGCGAAGGCGCCGATACGCCAAAAATGATGACTGCGGCCGTGCATTGCAGGCTCGCGGGAAAACCATCCCGGGCGGTGGCGTTCGCGCAATTCGTCGATTACGCGCTACGCCACGACAGGGTCTGGGTTTGCCGCCGCGAGGAGATCGCCCGGCACTGGCGCCAGCATCACCCGCCGCCCGGAGGATAAAGTGACCGACGCCGATCTGGTCATTCGCAATGGCTATGTAATCGACGGAACTGGGCTGGCACGTTTCCGCGCCGACGTGGCGGTCGCCGGCGACCGCATTGCCGCGGTCGGGGCGATCGCGCATTCGTCAGGCGTGAAAGACATCGACGCGACGAACCGCATTGTCGCCCCCGGCTTCATTGACGCGCACACCCACGATGACCGTGCGTTGCTCTCGATGCCGGACATGGTTCCCAAGATAAGCCAGGGCGTGACCAGCGTTATCGTCGGTAATTGCGGCGTGAGCCTCTCGCCTCTGCCGCTCGAGGGAATACCTGCGCCTCCCCTCGACCTGCTCGGCAGCGAGAGCGGCTGGTTCCGCTTCGAGCGATTTGGCGATTACATCGATGCGCTCGACCGCGCGCCGCCGGCCGTCAATTGCGGTGCACTGGTCGGGCACATTACCTTGCGCCATCGTATCATGGATCGCCTCGACCGTTGCGCGACCGCCGCGGAGATCGACGAGATGCGCCGCCAAGTCACACTCGCGATGGAAGATGGCGCGATCGGGTTTTCGACCGGCCTTGATTATCCGGGCGCGGCAGCGGCCTCCACCGAGGAGGTCTTATCGCTGGTCGAAGCCGTCAAGCCGCTCGGCGGGCTCTACTGCTCGCATCACCGGAATTATTTCGAGCATCTGGAAGAAGCAATCGACGAGGCTCTCGCGATCGGTCGGCAAGCCCAAGTTCCCCTGACGATTTCGCACCACCAATGCACGGGAGCCGCGAACTTCGGCAAGGCCGCGGCCACCCTCGACGCGATCGAAAAGGCGCGGCGGTCCCAGGCCATAGGGCTCGACGCGTACCCCTACAACGCGAGCTCGAAAACGCTCGACCCCGGCCGCGCAAAACCAGGTGTGAAGATCATGGTCACGTGGTCGACGCCATTTCCCAAACTTGCCGGAAGAATGCTCGACGACATCGCCTCGGAATGGGGATGCGAGGCTCCTGTTGCCGCGGAACGGTTATTGCCCGCTGGCGCGATCTATTTTCAGCTCGACGAAGGCGACGTCCGCGCCATCCTCGCCTATGAGCACACGATGATCGGCTCGGATGGATTGCCTCACGACGTACACCCGCATCCCCGCCTCTGGGGCACGTTTCCGCGCGTCCTCGGTCACTACAGCCGCGATCTCGGCCTCTTCAACCTCGAGGAGGCGGTGCGGAGGATGACGAGCCTACCCGCCCGTTGGTTTGGGTTCCGCGACCGCGGGGTAATTCGCCCTGGCGCCTTCGCGGATCTCGTGATCTTCGATCCCGACACGGTAAGCGACCGCAGCACCTTCACGAAGCCGGCAGAGCCCGCGGGCGGAATCGATGCTGTCCTGGTGAACGGCCAAATCGTGTGGGAAGAGGGAACGGCAACCGGCAAGCGACCCGGTCGCTCGCTCCGTCGGGAAAACCTGGCATGACCATACCGCTCTATCTCGTCGATGCGTTCGCCGATCGGCCGTTTGCCGGCAACCCCGCAGCCATCTGCGTGCTCAGGGATTGGCTGCCAGAGCCGACAATGCAGGCGATCGCGGCCGAAATGAACCTTTCCGAGACGGCGTTCATCGTGCCGAATGCGGATAATTCCTGGCATATCCGCTGGTTCACGCCGACACTGGAAGTCGATCTGGTCGGTCACGCGACCCTCGCCGCGGCCTTCGTGATCTTCGAGCGGCTGAACGCGCCCCTCACGGAGATTCGCTTTTCGAGCCGGAGCGGCTCGCTCCTCGTCACGCGAAACAGCAAGATGCTGGAGATGGACTTTCCGGCGCGCATACCGGTTCGCTGCGATGCGCCTCCCGGCCTTGTCGAAGGGCTCCGCGCTACGCCGGTCGAGGTCCTAGCGGCACAGCACTACCTCGCGGTATTCGAGCACGAGCGCGATGTGCGCGCCCTCGCGCCGAACATGGGTCGCCTTGCGGCGTTGGACCGGGCTGCGGTCATCGCGACGGCTCCCGGCGGCCCCGGCGATTTCGTCTCGCGATTTTTCGCTCCGGCTAACGGCGTTCCTGAAGACCCCGTGTCGGGTGTCGCGCATTGCACGCTCATTCCCTACTGGTCGCGCAGGCTCGGCAAGAAGCGCCTCTATGCTCGCCAAGTATCCCATCGCGGTGGCGACCTCGTTTGCGAGGATCGTGACGATCGCGTCATCATCAGTGGGCCCGCGGCGCTGGTTCTTGAGGGCACGCTTGCGATCGAGGGATCGTGATCGGGCGGCGTATCGTTTCCCGGACTACAACTCGTATATGGCACAGTTCGTCGATGAGACGGCGCGCATGACGCCGACATTCCGCGGCAGCCGGCGGGTTTGTGCGTAGGCGCGCGCGGCGCCAAACCTGCAGTATGCTGCGTCCTAGAACCGTCGCAGAGCCGGTGTTCGCTCCGCATCCCAATTGAAATGACAAGGACCGTTCGTTTAGCGAGACGTTTCCGTCGGCCACTTGTACGTCTTCACCGCTCGAACAAAGGTCGCAACGGCCGGTGAGAAACGGCGCCCAGCGATCGTCGCTAGCATGACGTCGCGGCTGATCTCGGGATCGACCACCACGCGCGTCAGCAACCCCGGAATGACCGGCGAAAACGCCGGCATGAAGGTAATGCCCATGCCCGCCAGTACCATTGCCTGGATCCAATCCTCGCGCTCACTCCGATAGACCTTGGCGGTTTCGAAACCGACACTGCGGCACACGTCGCCAATATAGTCCTTGTACTCGCAGTTGACTCGCAGGAGATAGTCCTCGCCGGCGATCGCCGAGACCGGAACCGCGTTCATCTGGGAAAATCGGTGACTCGGCGGAAACGCGATCACATAGGGCTCGCGAAAAAGCGGGTGCAGATTGAGGCGCTCATCAAACGCCTCGGGTTGCGCCATGATCGCCACGTCGAGCTCGCCAGCGAACAGCATCTTGGTGAGATGACCGGGAACGCCCTCAGCAAGCGTCAGCTCGATGCCGCGGTGGTCCGCGCGGAACTGCGAGAGGAAGCTCATGAACCGCAGCGGTCCGATGGTGCACATGACGCCGAGCTTCAGCGGAGCGTTGTCGAGCTTTAGAAAACCGCGCGCTGCCACCTTAACAGCGTCGGAGCGCCGCAGCACCTCCTCTAGCTGCGGCCGGACGAGCCGACCGAGATCCGTGAGATGCGTCCGGTTGCGTTCCCGCCGGAACAGCAAGCCGCCGAACTCGTCCTCGATTTTCTTGATGGCGCGCGTCAGCGCCGGCTGTGTCACGTTCACGCGCTCCGCGGCCCGGGTAAAATTGAGCGTTTCGCACACCGCCAAGAAGTAGCGGATTTCGTGCATCTCCATGGCCAACCCTCCCCGCCGCCTCCCATGATGCCCGAGCGCCTCCACTGAACCAAGACACATCGGGAGCGCTACGCCGTGTCGGTCGTTTTCGCTTTTATAGAAACGATAACCCAGAGGCATTGGCTGTCGAGGTCGCCGGAGCTGATACTCATTAGTAGCGAAGCACGAGCTTGCGGGATGCGTCATGATCGAGATGAGCACGGAGCAATGGCGGCCAAGTCAGATCGTCCTTGTTCTGCAGGGCGGTGGCGCACTTGGCGCGTACCAGGCCGGGGTCTACCAGGGGCTGCACGAAGCCGGTATTGAGCCCGACTGGATCATCGGAACCTCGATTGGCGGCATCAACGGCGCCATTCTTGCGGGCAACAGTCCTGGAGACCGGCTAATCAAGCTGCGTGAGTTTTGGTCGCGCATCGGCCGCCCATCGCTGATCGATGAAAGCTGGATCAGCGCGGTTGGCGGGGGATTTGGCAGCGCGTTCGCCAATCTCAATACCATTATGCGCGGCATTCCCGGGTTTTTTGAACCGAATCCGCGCGCGGTGTGGGGCGTCCACGCGCCGCTCGGGGCCGATGCCGCTGCCTTTTATACAACGGAGCAGCTCAAGCGCACGATTGCCGAGCTTGTTGACTTCAGCACTCTCAACTCGCGGCATCCACGGCTCACAGTGGGAGCGGTCAATGTCCGTAGCGGCGACATGAAGTATTTTGACGGCCGCGAAATGGCGCTTGATGTCGAACATGTCATGGCATCGGGCGCGCTCCCGCCGGCGTTTCCCGCAGTGCGAATCGATGGTGAGCTCTATTGGGATGGCGGGATCTATTCGAACACGCCGGTGGAGGTCGTGCTCGACGACATGCCGCGGCGCGATTCGCTGATCTTCTCAGTCAACGTGTGGCAGCCGCGTGGCAGAGAGCCCGAGACAATCTGGCAAGTGCTCGGCCGCTATAAGGACATCCAATATTCGAGCCGAGTGAAAAGTCACCTCGCGCGGCAAGAGCAAATCCACCGACTTCGCCATATCGTTCAGCAGCTCAGCGCAAGATTGCCGGCGGAAGAGCGTGGCGATCCGGATGTGCAGGAGATGGCAAGCTATGGCTGCCGCACAACGATGCACCTCGTGCGCCTTTTGTCACCGCGTCTCGAAGGTGAAGACCACACGAAGGATATCGATTTCAGCCAGGCCGGCATTCGCGCGCGCTGGAGCGCCGGTTATGCCGATATCCGGCGGATGCTGGCGGCGCACCCCTGGGACCAGAAAGTCGACCCCCTTCAAGGTGTCGTGATCCATGAATCCACGCGATTGGATACGCAGGGCGTATCCGAGAACAAGCATGACAATCACATGGCCGATCAAATGCATCCCGCGATTGCCGCCGAATGAAGCATTCGCAAAAAGGTAACCTCGCCATTTAGTGAGCGCGGATTGGGATTTCCTGTTGCATTTGCATGAAGCTGGCCGCGCTCACGCGGCGGAGTGTTCATAACCCACCCCGCCGCAGGCTAGGGACATCGCGATGCCCCCGGTATTGCGATCTCACCCCAGCGACGCCTCTGCGATCACCGTCGGATGATCTTGGGCGCCCGACGCATCAAAATCATCAGGTCTCGGCATTATCGCCGCCGCCACGGCTCCCGCAGACTTGCGGTGCTTTGAACCCGACAAGGAGTAGGCATGGTCAAGACAATCCTTGGCGCCCTTCTCGGAGCGATACTCTTCGCCTCGCACGGTGCTGCAGCCGATCCGGCCGATGCCGCCCGAGAGGTCTATCGCCAATTCGCAGCGGCACAGAATGCGCGCGATCTGGAGCAGGTTCGCACACTGCTGCTCAACTCTCCGACCTTCCTCTGGGTCAGCGATGGCAAATCGATCTGGGGACGCGACGCCGTGCTGCGGCGCATGGCGCTATTTCAGGAGGCGCGGGTCTGGCGCGTCGACCCCGACCTCGACCGATCCGTCGCTGTCCCCGTCGGCGCTGATGCTGCCTTCCTGCATTTGCCGTTGCAGCTGAACCTAGCGTTCACCTCCGCCGAGCCCGAACAGCTGCATTTCTTGGTGAGTGTGCTGTGCGTCGAGACCGCGCAAGGCTGGCGCATCGCGGCGCTTTTCACGACCACCGAGAATGACCGCTAGATCATCCGGCCGACTGTCAGCTCGGTCACGGCGTCCGCTATTTAGAGGGGAGTGTGATCAAATGACCGATGTCATTGCGACAGTTCAGTCTCCGGAGACTAACCATGAATGGAGCGCAAGCTCGCTGCTGCGCAATTCCGTGACCGGATTGATCGCATTTCTCACCCTCGTCGATTTGTTCGCGACGCAGGCCATTCTGCCGTCGTTGGCGCAGATGTACCATGTGGGACCGGCTGCGATGGGGCTTGCCGTCAATGCGAGCACGCTTGGCATGGCGGCAGCCGCGCTCTTGGTCGCGGTGTTCAGCCATCATATCAATCGCCGGCTCGGCACGCTCGTCAGTCTGGCACTGCTGGCGATCCCGACCGCGCTGCTGGCTTCTGCGCCCAATCTCACGGTATTCGCGGCGCTCCGCATCACGCAAGGCGTGCTGATGGTGACGGCATTTACCCTTACGCTGGCGTATCTTGGCGAGGAATGCAGCACCAAGGATGCTGCCAACGCCTTCGCCGCCTACGTCACCGGAAATGTTGCAAGCAATTTGTTCGGTCGGCTCGTGGCAGCCGCTCTGGTGGATCACGTCGGCGTCTCCGCAAACTTCTATGTCTTCGCGCTGCTAAATCTTTCGGGGGCGCTCTTGGTGTATTTCGCGCTGGGCCAGACCGAGTTGACGCCTCCCGATTCAAGAACCACCGGCTCTGTGCTGCGGGTTTGGGGCAGGCATTTCCGCAACGAACCCTTGCGGAAGACCTTCCTAATCGGATTCTGCATTCTCTTCGCATTCATCGGCACCTTCACCTATGTGAACTTTGTCCTGGTGCGCGAACCCTTTTCACTCCGCATGATGTCGCTGGGTTTCGTCTACCTGGTATTCGCTCCGTCGATCGTGACCACGCCTTTGGCTGGGCACATGGTGTTGCGAATGGGCACTCGGCCGACGCTCTGGACTTCGCTGGGATTGGCCGGGTTCGGATTACTGCTGCTGTTGACGCCGAGCTTCTCTGCCGTGCTCGTGGGGCTAACGCTGGTTGGCGTCGGCACATTCTTCGCACAGGCTACCGCGACCGGTTTCGTCGGCCGAGCGGCGACTGTCGACCGCGGTTCGGCCAGCGGCATCTACCTGGCTTGCTATTTCCTGGGTGGGCTCGTCGGCAGTGCGGTACTGGGGGAGATCTTCGACCGCTTCGGTTGGGTAGCCTGCGTCGCGGGCATCGGAATATCGTTGCTGGCGGCGATCCTCTGTTCTCTACGATTGGAACGGCCGAGTCTGCTGCAAACGAAATAGCGTACCGAGGCTAGGGCATCGCTTTTGCTCAGCTAGAGCCGCCGCCGCGCTGCAGACACGCGTCTCGGCGATCAATATCGACGGGAATGGAATTAATGCCTCCTCGGCATTTCAGTCGCTAAAGCGCCTCTGCAAGAAATAGCAATGCCGGCCACTGATAGCCGGTTCAATGGAAGGAGCCGGAAATGTCCATTCGCTTTTCAAACACGTCAATCCGAGGCGCCGCCCTCGTTTTCAGTCTGGGCACTACCCTGCTGATCGCTACTGCTGCCCTGGCGGCCGAATGCCCACCCGATAAGGTCCTCGCGCAACACCCGCCGATAGAGTGGAAGGAAGACGTCGGGATCCGACGCAAGACGCTGGCATTGATCGATCTCAATGGCTGGCGCAACATTGAAGATCTCCGCCTGCGGATGCGCCGACTGACCATCCCGCCGGGCGGCATCATCCCGACCCATGAGCACACGGACCGTCCGTCCCTCGTCTACTTCGTGAAGGGCGAGGTAATTGAGCACAGCAACATGTGCGCCGTGCCGATCGTGCATCGTGCCGGCGAGTCCGACACGGAGTGGGGCCCTTACGCACACTGGTGGGAAAATAAGACCGACAGCGACGTGGTCCTAATCGGCGTGGATATCGTTCCGCCCGACTTCCTGGACGACCCTGAGACTGACGAGCCGAATTGATCCAATTCAGTAGGCGCATACCGACTCTTGTGACCTGCGCATTCGGATAAACGCCGTCTGGGTCCTCGGGCGGCGTTTTCGTTGGGCGGTGGTCCCGCCGTGTTGCGGAAATCGAGTGGGCGATGTCTCTCGGACCGCAGCTAAAGCTGGGGTGCGCAGCACGGCCCTGCTTTCGCTGGGCGAGGGGTTTGCGGAAGCCCCGGACTACTGCGCCGCGGCATGCATCGGGATTTGCGACTTAAGGAAGGCGCGCACGCGCTCGATCGTGCGTGCCTTGAGTTCTGGCGGCTCTCGCCAGGGGAAGACAGAGATCTCGGCTTTCGGCGCTAGCGACGCGACGTCGATCGAGGTCTGTAGCGGATGCGACGGCGTGTCATCCGGCAAGACGAGGATCGGCGTTCCGCAGCGCCTGATGAACTCGCGCGGAACGCTGTATAGGAAATCGGGCTGCTCTCGCCACAAGCTATGGAAGTACTTCTCGATCGTGTCCATCGACACCTCGGGTCGGCGAGCGCGGAAATCAGCGAGCCAATTCTGGTGGCAGTGCCGCTGCATGACTTCCGGATCTTCGGGCCGGTGGCCGACGGTCTGACAGAACACCGCGGCTACGACGCGGTCGGGCGCTCGCTGTAGCAGCTTTCCGGCGAAGCAGCCGCCGATGCAGTAACCCATGTAAAAAAATTGGCGGATCGCGAGATGGTCCATGAGTCCGAGTTGGTCGTCGGCGAACGCGTCCCATGCCTTCTCGACTGGCAGCGGACCGGTCGACTCGCCGCCGTTTGCATTGCGCTGGTCCATCGTGATGCAGCGGAAGTCGCTTTTGAACTCTTCCATCGCGTTGAACACCGCCGTCGGCCAGTTGCTGACCCGCGAATTGAGTCCGCCGCCGGGAGTGACCAGGAGCGGGAAGCCGGAGCCGATTTCCTCGTAGCGAATGCGAATGTTGCCGTTTTGATAGATCGGCATGGCAGTCTCCTCCGACGGTGCAGCCGCACTCTTGGCGGCCGCTGGGGCGCAGGCAAACGTTTTAAACCAATCGGAGCGGTTTTCGGAAGCGTTCGCTGCAGGTGGGTCTCGGTCACGCCTGGTCGACATCGCACCGCCGTTGCGCCGCAATGGGCAGTGGCAAATCGGCTTTGGGCGGCAAATGGTCAAAAGCGTCCCTCGCTGTTTCGTTATCGTTAACGCCGCACTGCCGAGTTCGGTAAACGACACCTCGATCGCATCGCCAGGAGCAGCAAAATAAAGTTCAGCGCAGGTGCGGGTGGTGACATCTTCCCGGCGCTCGGCCTGATCGTGGTGATCCTGTTTCCAGAGATTACGGTCTGGCTGCCTCACCGGATCGGGATGCGATGACGGTCCGGCCGAATAAGATAGTGCACCAGCGCGCAAACTGCGGATACATGCGCTTCTGACCGACGGGTGCTATGTTAAAAATATGACGATCGAAAAGAGGGACCAGGCAGTGCCAAAAAATGAATTGCCGCCGGCATCTCGCAAACCCCACGAGTTGAGCAAGACACACAGATCAGCGAAACGGCCAGGGTTCGACAACCTTATTCTGCTGCTTCAAGGCGGCGGCGCCCTTGGCGCCTACCAAGGCGGGGTCTATCAGGCGCTGGCGGAGGCCGGCCTCGATCCCGATTGGGTTGCGGGTATCTCGATCGGATCGATCAACGCCGCGATAATTGCCGGCAATCCACCGAACCAACGCGTCGAAAAACTGCGGGCGTTCTGGGAGGGGGTCACCACCGGCACATCCCTCAACATGGGCGGCGAGCTGGAATCACTGCTGGCACGCGGGGACGCCGCGCGCAGCTTGCTCAACCAAATGAGCGCCCTCACTGCTCTTGTGAGCGGTGCCTCAGGATTCTTCCGGCCGCGGATGCCGAGCCCATGGTTTCATCCGCCCGGCACTGTCGAGGCGACAAGTTATTACGACACGACGCTACTCAAAGCGACGCTGGAGGCCCTCATCGATTTCGAGCGGATAAACTCTGACCACGCGAAGCCGCGTCTTAGTCTCGGTGCGGTCAACGTGCGGAGCGGAAATATGATCTATTTCGATTCGCCGAAGCAGATCATCAAACCAGAGCATGTGATGGCGAGCGGCGCGTTGCCGCCCGGATTTCCGGCCGTCGAAATCGAGGGTGAGCGGTATTGGGATGGCGGGCTTGTCTCGAATACGCCCCTTCAATGGATTGCGATGACGCAGCAGCCGCCGGACTCCCTCGTATTCCAGGTCGATCTCTGGAGTGCGCGGGGCGATTTCCCGCGGAACCTCGCCGAGGTGGCAACCCGGCAAAAGGAGATCCAATACTCGAGCCGAACCCGTGCCTTCACCGACTATTTCAAGCATGTCAACAAGCTGCGAAACATGCTCGCCACGCTCCTCGAGGAGCTGCCAGTGGAAATGAAACAGAAGGAAGTGGTGAGCTTCCTAAGCTCCGTCGTGGAACGCCACACCGCCAACGTCGTGCAGTTGATCTATCGGCCAAAGGGCTATGAGGGCGATTCCAAGGACTACGAGTTCTCACGTCGCTCCATGGAGGAACACTGGCAGGCCGGCTATTACGACGCCGTGCGTGCACTCCGCCATCCCGAAATTTTCGAACCGGCGACCGGGCCGTACGAGAGACTCCTCACTTTCGACTTCCGTGGGCGCGAAGATTGAGAAGTGACATAAGCGACGCATGGCTGCTCGCTCTGTCGTGATATTCGCCGCCGCTCCAAGGTGGACGTGATCGCCGGATCATGACGCCAATCGCTGGGGTTCGGCGGGCGGTGCGCCTCACAAGCTACTCGCGATTTCTGCTGCCGCAAAAAGGCCACACACAGGCCAGTTGCAAGGGCCTGCCTGCGTAAGATTTATCAGTACGGCAGCGGTGTGGTGGCGGCATGAACAATGAGGTGAGAACCCTTCGGGAGAAGGCAGCGCGCTACCGCCGCCTCGCGGCACGACCGGACGGCCAAGGTGCCGTTTTTGAGCTATTGGAGATCGCAGCGTACTTTGAAGCGCAAGCAGTGCAGCAAGAAGCAGCCGTTACGAAGGGCACCTCAGGCGCGAGCTTCAGTGGCGCAAGACGTAAACTGCGGGCAGCGGGACAACGCCTCGCCAAGGCACTGAACAGATCGAGCTAGTGGGCCTGGACACCTTGGGAGATTTAAGCACGCAAGCGCGGTAGGCGACCGGTGCGGAGGGTGGAGCAGAGAAGCAAGAGGTCCCGGGAGCCAACCAGGCGGCTTCCACACGCACTGTTGCCCGCCCCCAGGTCTAGTGTCCGGGGTCCCATTACGCAATCGCTTCGCGCGGCGGTCCAACCGGATTCCGGGATCGATTTTTCTGTCTTCGGAGAAGCCCAAACTTGAACACAGGGCCCGCGATCCGGATCGGTTCAAGATAACGATCGGACCACGACCATTTGGCGAGAGGGCATCGTCGCCAAAATTGGATGAGCAACGGTCCCGGGGGTCAAACGGCTTCTTTGCACCACACGCAATCGGGAACCAATCGACCGGCGCCGACTTATGTCTGTGATGCCGACCAGGCCGGCAACAGGAAGTCTGCATGTTGGGTTGGGCCGCTGCCTTTTTCTTTGCTGCGATTTTCGCGGCGGTACTGGAATTTGGTGATATTTCGGCTGGTGCCGCACAGATCGTGGAGACTCTGGCCTTCATCTTTCTCTTTTTGTCCATGACGTCACTGATCGCTTCGTTCGTCGGGAAACGGACGGCTCCATTTGCTCTGAGACGGCATGGCCGACGTCCGTGACAGCCGGCGCCTTTCATGAAAACCGCCCCGGCGGCAGCGACTATCGCGGGCCGCCGGTCCCGGGCTGTTCGTAGCCACGGGATTCGAGAGGCGGCCATGGGCGCAGGTTCCCCGACAGCGGGAACGCGCTAGGGCTAGGGCACCAATACAATCTTTCCATCAACGCCGTGCTCCAGTACGGCACGGTGCGCCGCCGCCGCTTCCGACAGTGGCATCTCACGGCCGACTACCGGACGCAGCGAGCCCTCCGCCACCCCGGCGAGGATGTCCAGCATCATTGGCCTCATCTGTGCTGCTGTCGCGTTGAAAAGCACGATGCCGCGAATGTCGAGTTCCTTCGTCATGGCGACACGCGGGTTGATCGTAATCTCTCCGCGATTGCCGATTACGATGATCCGGCCGAATTTCGCCGCGACGTCCATGTCGGCCGCGAGGTTGACGTTAGCGAGCATCTCAAGAATGAGTTCCGGCCCCCTGCCTCCCGTGAAACCGCGCACGTCTTTCATATAGCCCTCTGCGGCGTGGTTTACCGCGTGATCGGCGCCCTCTGCACGGACAAGCTCCAGCCCTTTCGATGTGCCAGCGCTGCCGATCACGGTCAGACCGGCCCGCTTGGCAAGCTGGATCGCCGAAGAGCCAACGGAACCGCTGGCGCCGTGTATGAAGACGGTTTCACCGCGTCGCGCCCGGCCGCGCTCGAAGAGTGCATAATGGGCGGTGGGATACGACACGCCGAAGGTCGCTGCCTGGGAAAAAGTAATCCCCTTAGGAAGCGACAGCACCTCGGACGTTTTGCGCTTAACCTTCTCCGCATAGCAGCCGGTCAAATCAAGGCTGAGCGCGGTGCCGACAAACACTCGGTCGCCAACTTTGTGCTCCGTGACACCCGGACCAATCGCGGAAATTATGCCGCCGCCATCACCACCGGGGATGTAAGGCAGCTTTGGCACAATGGCGTAGGTGCCGCTGCGCATGTAGGTATCGGCGGGGTTGACGCCCGCAGAACGAAGTTCGACCACGACCTCGCCCGGGCCAGGCACCGGATCATCAACGGTGTCCAGTTGGAGCACCTCGGGCCCGCCAAAAGAATGAGCGCGGATTGCCTTCATCATTGCTCTCCGACTGCTGAGTGTCGTCTACGTCACAGATGCACTACGGCGCCGCTCACCCGGGCGGACCGGCTTTGCGCAGCGTTTCTTTATACTTGGCAAAATCGTCAGGAGGAAACTCCCCGCGCACTCGCGGCTGTCCGACGCGGCCGATACCTAATCAGGCTCGCTCTCCGCACGAAAGGAGCATCCGATTACGACTGATGCGCCTTTGCGTCCCTACCGCAATTGGTTGTTTTAATTAGATGTTATCAGCCAACTCGCTTGCTGCCGCATCGACAGAAGGAGGATGGCATGCGGAAAATTCTTCTTGTGCTGGGCGTGGCACCGTTTATGGCCGGTACGACTATGGCAGCCCAGCCGCTCACCGACAATCAGATGGACGGAGTGACCGCCGGCTTCGAGGCGTTTTCCGGCCCGACCCCCGAGGACCTTCAGGTGTTTCAGGCGCTAGCCGCGCAAACGTCGGCGCCTGGGCCTCCCCCACCGTTGGTCAGCAGGGATAATTATCCTCCGAGTACGTTCACGCAGCCATCTGGGCAAAATCCTTTCCAGGTATATGTGGGAGTACCGCTGAACGCGGTGAACCCGGGCGGCCCCTGCATTTGCAGTGCACCATGAACTGCGCGGCGATGCTGATGCACTGAAGGTTGCTGCTCTAGCGCCGGCCGCTGGCGATCCGGTACTCCGCTTCCGCTTTGATAGGTCCGCCAGTGTCAGCGAGGTCGCGCCGCGCCTCCTCGCGTATCGCGCGGCGTATTTCCTCGGGGAGTCGGGCCAGCGCCTGACCAGTGGAAGCACCGCCGCGCTCAAAGGGACCGTAAAAGGCATCGAACGACGGCAGTATGAAGGTGTGCCTCACCGTATCGGTCTCGAAGTCAGCGAAGCCAGCCGCATTGAAAAGCATCCGGAGTTTTGAAGCTTCGCCGAGCGCGAAAGTGCGCGTAATAGCCTCCGTCAAGCTCGGTACATACCGCGCTATCATGACGTTGATCTGATGATTGTAAGAGCGCTCCACCACCGTATTGACAGAGACGGCCGCGCGGCCGCCAGGGCGGAGGACGCGGCGAAATTCCGACAGACCCCGCACCGGGTCGGGAAAGAACATCAGTCCAAGATTGCACAGCACCGTATCGAAACTCTCATCCGGGAATGAAAGCGCCTGTCCGTCCTCGACCGAGACCGAAACATTCGGCGCTTTCCCGAGACGCTTGCGCGCCCTCTCGACCATGGCCGGGGAGATGTCGGCGGCCGTGATGTGGCCAGCCGGGGCGACGACGGCGAGGGCCGCCTCGGCGGAGAGCCCAGTGCCCGTCGCTATATCAAGGACCTGCATGCCCGGCGCAAGACGGGCGGCACGCAACAAAAAGGGCATGAAGTACGCCGTGACATGCGCGAAAGCATGATCATACTCCGCCGCCGCCTCGTCCTTGAAGGTGAGTTCGCTGGCCATTCTCGCCCCCGCTCCATACCGCGGATCACCGACTTTACTCTGAAGCTCCCCAGTCCGTCTCTTCGGGCGGTCCGATGGCCGGTGGGTTTCATGAACCCGCCGTGCGGAGTACGGTCATGTCCTCCCTCTCCGTTGGGGCCGAGAGCGTTTATTGGTAAGATTTATTCGAGGTGACGCGGAATGCACTTTAGGGGTCAAACCCGGCCGTTGGACGATGTCTGGTGCAATTTGTTCCTGCACCTCGGGATAGTCTGATCGTGATGGCTCGGCTGTTTCCTGTGCTTCGTCAGGGCAGGGCGGGGCGCCTGCATCGTCGACCTCGCCGATTGCGCAAGCGCGTGCGTCGCACCCTGCAGAAGTTCAGTGCCGCGCCGCCGGCGCTTCAAAATCGTCGACCTCGCCGATTGCGCAAGCGCGTGCGTCGCACCCTGCAGAAGTTCAGTGCCGCGCCGCCGGCGCTTCAAATCGTCGTCGTGGCGGTATCACTGGTCGCAGCCCTATTGACGGCTAACCTTGTGTACCAGATGTCCCGCAAGCCAACCGAACTGCTATGGTTCGCCGGCGGCAGCAAAAAAACGCCCGGCGAAACTTGGCGACGCTACGGAGCGCTCTTTCGCACCTACTCCACTGAGGACATAACTCCCGAGGTCTTGGCGGCGTTGGCGCAAGTGGAGGGCGCGGGTGACCCGCTGGCTCATACCTATTGGCATTGGCAACTGGCCTGGGATCCCTTTCGGATATATGGGCCGGCCTCGAGCTCCGTCGGCATGTTTCAAATGACCGATGCGGCCTTCGCCGACGCGCGGCGCTATTGCATCCGAGAGCACGTGGTCAAGGATGATTGCTGGTTCAATGGCTTCTATACTCGCGTCCTGCCGAGCAATGCCGTCGAGCTGGCGGCGGTGTTCCTCGAAACGCATCTTACCGCGATTCTTTCGCACGGACCGAACGTCGGCGCAAATCCGGAGCAGAAGCAGGATCTCGCTGCCATTATCTATCTGTGTGGCCCGGGTCCCGCCGAGGCCTTCACGCGCCGCGGCTTTAAGTTGGTACCCGGCGAACGCTGCGGCGATCAGGACGTGTCCATCTATCTCGCCCAGTTCAACACCATGAAGCGAGAATTCGTGCGCCTTGCTGTCGAGCGGTAGAGCTCGGAGAATCCCGCTGTGATCCGCTCACAGGTTTGACACGCCTGAATCAACTCCAATGCCACCTAACATTGCGCCTTGTCGAGACACCAACCACATTGGCCACGCGAAGAGCTAAGCGAAGGCAAAGCGATGAGCGACAAGACTGATTCCCCCGCTATCATGGCCAATCGGATCGCAAAACTGTTGGGAAGACGCAACAAACCGAGCAAAATGGAACGGCCCGTGAGTGAGCGCGCTCGCGCGGCTGCTAAGCGAGCGTGGGTGGACGGCGGCGGAGATGAATCGCGATGCGTGGCCTTGGTCAAGCAATACCTCGCGGAAGACACTGAGGCATGGGAGTACCTGTTGCACCGCGTTCGTGATAAGCCCGAAGCGTCCGAGGAGCTCGCCTTTCGTTGAGGCGTGTTGCCTCGCCGCGCACTCTGAGCCTTAGTGCAGCACTATCCTCGAGTGATGCCGGCCGCACGTGAAGTGTGCGAGCTTTCCACTTGGCTGCGCCGGCGCCGGTCAGGCCGTCTGTCGCGCCAAGCCCGGCGCTTCGTCAACAGAATGGCGACGGCGATTGCCCGCGCTTTTTGCGCGAGAGCCCCGTCTATCCCTTGGGTGGGCTCTTCCTATGCGCCCTGCTTCTTCTGGAAAAACGGCAGGAATGTCTGCAAAGTTGCATGACTGATGATGGACGGTTGTCCAATTCGCGCAAATGAGGTCTTGCGCGTAAATTGCCTTTCACGCGCGTGGTGTTCCCTGGCCGATAAGTTGCGCGTTATGAGCAGGGCTAAAAGGGAGGTGGCAAAAGATGACCGACTATGCCCCGTTGGCGCTCCATATACCCGAGCCGGCGGTTCGGCCCGGCGGAACTCCCGATTTCGCCAATGTTTCGATTCCAAGAGCGGGGTCGGTGGCGCGGCCCGAGGTCGACGTCGATCCGAAAACCATCCGCGACTTGGCGTTTTCGATCATTCGCGTGCTGAACAGGGAGGGCCAAGCGGTAGGCCCGTGGGCCGGGTTTTTGACCGACGACGAATTGCTCGAAGGGCTCCGTCACATGATGACCCTGCGGGCCTTCGATGCACGTATGTTGATGGCCCAGCGGCAGGGCAAGACGTCCTTTTACATGCAGCATATGGGTGAGGAGGCCATTAGTTGCGCCGTTCGCAAGGCAATTTCGCCCGGCGACATGAACTTTCCCACCTACCGCCAGGCGGGCCTGCTCATCGCCGGTGGCTATTCGCTGGTCGAGATGATGTGCCAGATCTACTCCAATGAGCGGGATCCGCTGAAGGGCCGTCAGCTACCGGTTCTCTACTCGTCGAGAGAGCATGGATTCTTTTCGATCTCGGGAAACCTGGCGACCCAGTTCATTCAGGCGGTCGGCTGGGCCATGGCCTCCGCAATCAAGAACGACACGAAGATCGCCATCGGTTGGATCGGAGAGGGCGCGACCGCGGAGTCCGATTTCCACGCCGCACTCGTTTTCGCCTCAACGTTCAAGGCTCCCGTGGTGCTCAATATCGTCAACAATCAATGGGCGATTTCAACTTTCCAAGGTGTCGCGCGCGGCAGCTCGGGCACTTTCGCGGCGCGGGGTCTGGGCTTCGGTCTCCCGGCGCTGAGAGTCGACGGCAATGACTATCTTGCCGTCTATGCGGTCGCCAAATGGGCGGCCGAGCGCGCGCGCCGCAACCTCGGTCCCACTCTGATCGAATACGTCACATATAGAGTGGGCGCGCACTCGACCTCCGATGATCCTGCGGCCTATCGCGCCAAGACCGAATCCGATGCTTGGCCACTCGGCGATCCCGTGATCCGGCTCAAGAATCATTTGATCGAGCGCGGTGTCTGGTCGGAGGAACGCCACAAACAAGAGGAAGCGCACGTGATGGACGTCGTCATTGCCGCCCAGAAAGAAGCCGAAAGTCACGGTACGCTGCACTCCGGCGGCAGGCCCTCGGTCCGCGATATGTTCGAAGGCGTCTACGAGAAAATGCCACCGCATTTGCGTCGCCAACGCCAGCAGGCGGGAGTTTGAGAGATGCCCCGCAAGACCATGATCGAGGCTATTCGTGACGCCATGGACGTGATGATGGCTCGCGACGAAAACGTGGTCGTGTTCGGCGAGGACGTGGGCTTTTTCGGTGGAGTCTTTCGCGCCACCCAGCAATTGCAAGCGAAATACGGCAAGACCCGCTGCTTCGATACGCCGATCAGCGAGCTCGGGATCGTGGGAGCGGCCGTGGGGATGGCCGCATATGGGCTTCGCCCTTGCGTCGAGATCCAATTTGCCGACTACGTATATCCCGCATACGACCAGCTCGTTTCGGAGGCGGCGCGATTGCGTTATCGCTCCAATGGCCAGTTTACGTGTCCGCTCGTGGTGCGAATGCCGACGGGCGGCGGGATTTTCGGCGGGCAGACGCACAGCCAGAGCCCCGAGGCTCTCTTTACTCACGTGTGCGGCCTCAAGACGGTGGTGCCGTCCAATCCGATTGATGCAAAGGGATTGTTGATAGCCGCGATCGAAGATCCCGATCCCGTGATTTTCCTTGAACCAAAGCGGCTTTATAACGGCCCCTTCGACGGTCGGGCGGATCGGCCCATTACGCCCTGGTCGAAGCACGAGCTTGGTGAGGTTCCCGACGGCCACTACATGGTGCCTCTCGGAAAGGCCGCCGTTCGGCGCGAAGGCACCGCGCTCACCATACTCGCCTATGGAACGATGGTGTATGTCGCGGAGGCCGCCGTTGCCGATATCGGTATCGACGCGGAAATCATCGATCTTCGCACGCTGCTGCCGCTCGATCTCGCGGCCATTGAAGCGTCTGTCCGCAAGACGGGCCGATGCGTGGTCGTTCACGAGGCGACGTTGACGTCGGGATTCGGCGCGGAGCTCTCCGCGCTCGTGCAGGAAACCTGCTTCTATCAATTGGAAGCGCCCGTCATCCGTGTCGCAGGTTGGGACACGCCGTATCCGCATGCGCAAGAGTGGGATTACTTTCCCGGTCCGGCGCGCGTCGGACGCGCGCTGCTCGCGGCGATGGAGCAGTGAGATGGCCGAGCGCGTGATCAAGCTGCCCGATGTTGGCGAAGGTGTCGCCGAAGCCGAGGTGGTCGAATGGCACGTCAAGGTCGGCGATCTGGTCCAGGAAGATACCATGCTGGCGGCGGTCATGACCGACAAAGCAACGGTGGAAATCCCGTCGCCGGTGAATGGCGAGGTCATTTGGCTGGGGGCGGCGGTCGGTGACCTGGTTGCGGTCGGCTCCGACCTTGTCCGTCTCAAGGTCGCGGGCGAGGAGAAGGATTCCGTGGCGGGTCAAGCGGAGAAATTGCCGAAGGCAACGCCTTCTCCCGCCGTCAAACCGGCTCCATCGCCCGGGCCGCCGAAGCCGCGCCCGAGCAACGTGGTAGAGCATCCCTCCTCGGCGGCTCCGGCGCTCAGTGTCGAACCGGGAGAAGCACCCGATATCCGCCCGTCACAGCGGTTCCTCCGTGCGGCTCCTCGTCGCGAAGGCGAGAAGCCGCTGGCGGCGCCGGCCGTGCGTTTGAGAGCGCGAGAGGCGGGGGTCGATCTGCGACAAGTGCCGGGGACGGGTCCTGCCGGCCGCATCACTCACGAGGATCTCGATGCGTTCATCTCTCGTGGTCCCGCGACCACGAGATCGTCGATCCTTCAGGTTAGGACTGCCATCGATGACGTCAAGCTGGTCGGTCTTCGCCGCAGGATCGCCGAGAAGATGGCGGTCGCCAATTCTCATATCGCCCACATTACTTATGTCGAAGAGGTCGACGTCACCGACCTGGAAGACCTCCGATCGACGCTCAACAAGCAGAAGCGACAGGACCAGCCGAGGTTAACGCTGCTGCCGTTCTTGATGCGCGCGATGGTGCAAGCGATTGCGGAGCAGCCCAATCTTAACGCGTTGTACGACGATAGCGCGGGTGTGGTGCATGTGCATGCCGGGGTGCACATCGGGATAGCGGCGCAAACTTCGGCAGGCCTCATGGTGCCGGTTGTCCGGCATGTCGAGGCGCTCGATCTCTGGGCTTGCGCGGCGGAGATGAGCCGACTGTCTGAATCGGCAAAAGCTGGAACGGCCACGCGCGAAGAGCTCAGCGGCTCGACAATTACCATTACCTCCCTTGGCGCGATGGGCGGCGTCGTGACGACGCCGATCATCAACCACCCCGAAGTCGCGATCATTGGCGTCAACAAGATCGCGGTGCGTCCCGTCTGGAACGGTTCGAGCTTTGTCCCCAAGAAAATGATGAATCTGTCGTCGAGCTTTGATCACCGCGTTATCGACGGCTGGGACGCCGCGCGGTTCGTCCAACGCATCAAGGCGCTTCTGGAGACGCCCGCACTTATCTTCATGGAAGAGTGAAGCCGTGAAAGACATCTCCTGCAAGCTACTGGTAATTGGCGCCGGGCCCGGCGGCTATGTGTGTGCGATCCGCGCGGGTCAGCTCGGCATCGACACGGTCGTGGTTGAAGCGCGAAAGCCGGGCGGAACATGCCTCAATGTTGGATGCATTCCATCCAAGGCCCTGATTCACGCGGCAGAAGAATTCGAAAAGGTTGTGCGGATCGCCGAGGGTAAAAGTCCGCTCGGCATTTACGTGGGCAGACCCACGCTCGACCTCGCCAAGACCGTGCTTTGGAAGGAAGGCATCGTGGGTCGACTCAATAGCGGCGTTGCCGGCCTGCTGAAAAGAGCGGGAGTAAAGGTCGTGCAGGGCTGGGCCCGGTTTCGCGACGGAAAGACGATCGAAGTCGAGACTGAAACAGGCCTGCAGGCGATCCGTGCCGAGCAGGTCGTGATCGCGACGGGATCGGAGGCTGTCGAACTCCCCTCTCTTCCGTTCGGCGGCAAGGTTATCTCCTCGACCGAGGCGCTCGCGCTAAAGGAGCTGCCCGGCAAGCTCGTCGTCGTGGGTGCCGGATACATTGGCCTGGAGCTCGGAACCGCCTTCGCGAAGATGGGGGCTAAGGTCACCGTCGTCGAAGTGCAGTCGCGCATTCTTCCGCAATACGACGCAGAGTTGACGCGGCCCGTCGCCAATCGGCTGCGTGAGCTTGGCATCGAAACGCTCACGGGAACCAAGGCAAAGGGCCCTGCGGCAAAAGACGATGGCCTCGCCGTCGAGACCGCCGACGGGCGGGCGGTCACGCTGGCCGCCGACAAAATCCTCGTTACCGTCGGACGCAAGCCGGCAACCGCGGCGTGGGGCCTCGACGCGATCGACCTCGATATGGACGCCTCGTTCATTCGCATCGACGACAGATGTCGGACCTCCATGCGCGACGTTTACGCGATCGGGGACGTGACGGGTGAACCGATGTTGGCGCACCGGGCGATGGCGCAAGGCGAAATGGTGGCTGAGATCGTCGCCGGCGAGAGACGCGCCTGGGACAAGGTTTCCATCCCCGCAATTTGCTTCACCGATCCCGAGCTAGTGACGGTCGGCCTGTCGCCCGAGCAGGCGAAGGACGCCGGCATCGAGGTCAAGACAGGGCAGTTTCCCTTTCAGGCAAATGGCCGCGCGATGACCTTGGGCAGCGAGGCAGGGTTCATCCGCGTCGTCGCCAGAGCCGATAATCATCTCGTGCTCGGCATTCAAGCCGTGGGTACCGGGATCGCCGAATTGTCCGCGGGCTTCAGCCTCGCGCTCGAGATGCGTTCGCGGCTCGAGGACATTGCCGCGACAATTCATGCTCATCCGACTGAGAGCGAAGGCTTTTTGGAAGCGGCGCTTAGGGCTTTAGGCCATCCGATCCATATTTGAGACTTGCGAACGGCGCGCGGTGGCTGAACCGCAATATTGCACAAAGCCTCTTCCAACAGGTCCGCTGAGTGTCGGGGCCTAATTCGCGCAAGTTCAGTTCGTGGACGCGCGCCTCGAGGGGGAAATTCTTGAGTCCCGAGGGCACTCGTACGTGACGCGCGATGACTTTGTGGATCGTGCTTTTACGCGATTATGAGTTCGAGCGCGCTCCGAAGCATATGCGAAATTTTCTGCATCGGTCGCCGCGCGACACTCTCCGGCGATAAGTGCGGGGTTGCGGGTGGTGCGAGCGCACTGTGTTGCTTCGTTATTGACGCCGCCTTCTCCCCGTCTTGTCTTGTATCCGCGCCAATCTCACAGAGGCGATCCACCAGCTCAAGGGCCTTCGCCCAGTACCACTGCCGCGCGGCCGAATGCGGCGCGCACTGCACCAGAGTCACCAGGAGCTTTCCGGCTCTTGTCGCCAGCGACAGACAATCCCCGCGTTCGTGTTCGTCGCGGATAGCTCGGAAACAGGACGCGATACAATCGCTCGGGCGGCTATCGCACCACATCGCCGAGACGCGGAGCAGGGGGCTCTTGTTGCTGAGTTCGAACAGGGCATATTCACGACTATTCAGAAAGTCGCTCATCGCTCTCGGAAGGATCTCGGTCTCGACCATTCGAAAGAGGAGCGCCGCTCGCTCGAAATCGTGACCATCGCTGGTCCCGATGATCCCCGGCGCAAATGGCTTCAGGTCGGCACGCATTCGATCCGGCGCGCCATCATTCAGTTGAATGGCGAAGTTTCTGATAAACGGTGACACAGTACGTGGTCTATCCGTATGACGATCTCCCGCGAGAAGCGCCACGAAAGACATGATGCACAACTGACCGCGCTGACGGCTGCCCACTCCCCGTACGAGCTCGATCTGGTCGTACAGTCGCTCTGCATGCAGATTGATGGACATCTTGGTCTCCTCATTCGAGGGCATCTGCCTCGGCTCTCGGGGCCGCCGCCTCGCGGTTGGCGCCCGGTTGGCCTGGACCTTCCAAGCTAACTAGTGCGAAAGCCATGCTCGGGGTAGTCGGAACCCACGATAGAGGTAGTTGGGAGCCACGATCGAGGTAGTCGTTTGCGCCATCTGCGCGAGAGCCGCGTCGGCTCCGGGCATTGAGACGCGCACGCGATGCTGTATCTCAGCTATTGACTCAGTTAGCTCACGCACTGCTGGTCGCCTTCGGTGATCGAGCCACCCATGTCTCTTGCGCCTTTAACATGCAACCCCCCGCCAATGCGTTGAACATGCCGCATCCACCACATGAATTCCGAAAGTTGTGACTGTAGGTTTAGATGACCGTCCGACTGATCACCACTGCCTCCGCGCTGATCTTATTCACGGCAATGCCAGGCCGTGCTGACCCGATCGACGCTTCCAATGCAGTGGCGACTGCTATGGCGACGGATGCACGACAATCGCTCGCGGATTCCGAATTTGGATCCCTTGCGACGATAGACGCAGTGAGGCTGCTTTCCACATTACTGGAACCAAGCCTAGATCCGACTGATGAGTTGAATGCCGCCTCGCCGATGAACGTGGAACACACGCTTGCCGGTCTAGGGTTTCCCGAGTTGGATTCCCCTGCAAGGAAGCAAATGTTGACCATTGATGCGACAGGATCTCCATCAGAGTCACCGGAAATTGATATCCGTATTGACGCGGACGGCCTTCCCGAACCGCCGGCAACATCTGGTGTTAGCGGACTGCTCTTGCTAACGCCTTTTGCTGTGCTCGCTCTCATCGCATTCGTGTTTGTCAAATTGACTGGTTTGATTTTCAAACCGCACCGACATTCCAGAAGCGGTTGGGCGCATCTAGATTGGTTCGGCTCGGCATTGTGGCGTCGAAACCGGAAAACGCCGCCGGTGCGCGCTGAGGCTTCCCCGCACCGGAGGGCCCACGCAAATTGGCCAAGGTTTGCTCGCCGGACGTGAGCCGCTTTTGCCCCTCGATTACTGGACCGGAGGAAAGAAAGAAAGGGGATCGCGGCATAGAGGTGCGGAGGGGCTGCTGACACACGCCATGACCATTACGGGGGGTACCGGAGTCGAGGCCCTCGCTATCCCGTAACCAGTTGAAAGCAAAACAAATATCTTCCGACGCGTGCACGCTGGTGCCGGAGCGGTGGTGCGCGCCGCTTTCCCACCACGCCATCCTCGCGCTCGTCCCTACGTGGTGTGCCTCGCCATTGTGGAGGCGAGCAGGTTGCCACTCCCGAGAGGTGCATTAGTTCTTGAGGAGAAGGCGTTGCTTGACGCCTCGCGGACTCAGCTAAGCGCAGGGGCCAGGGTAACAGTCTTCTATCCGGACTCAAGGCACCGTAACCTGTTGGCAAGGCCGTGCGAACGACGAGGAGACGGCCCGTCGCGAGCGCTCGAGGGAGGAGCAGGAGTGAGCGTTGACCAGCCGCGCCCCGACGTCTGCGCCTTAGCCGTGATGGCCAAGGCGCCGCGCAATGGCGAGGTCAAGACCCGTCTCGTCCCGCCGCTTGAGTTGGAAGAAGCGGCGATACTCAGTGCGTGTTTTCTGAGGGACATCACCGCCAATTTTTTGGCGGTGTGCGAAAGCGTGCCGGCCTCCGGCTTCATCGCCTATTCGCCGCCGGGGTCCGAGGCTTTGTTCAGCGAACTCGTTCACCCGAGGATCAGGTTGCTGCCACCGCGCAGAATTGGCTTGGGTCACAGCCTTCTGCATGCTGCCGAGGATCTGTTGGGCGTGGGCCATGGCGCCGCGTGCCTCGTCAACGCGGACAGTCCGACGCTCCCGACTTCGATCCTCCTCGAGGCTGTCGAGGCGCTGCGGCCGCCGGGCGATCGTGTCGTGCTTGGACCCGCTCTCGACGGCGGCTATTACCTGATCGGCCTGAAGCAGCCGCACCGGCGACTCTTCGAGGACATCGCCTGGAGCACGGAACGCGTGTTCAGCCAGACTCTCGATCGCGCCCGAAGCATTGGCTTGGGGGTCGTGACACTCTCGCCATGGTACGACGTGGACGATGCGGAGTCGCTCCGCTGGCTGTGCCGTGAAATTCTCGCCGGCCGGCAGCCGCAAGGCTGTATCCGGCCGGGATATGCGGCGCCCAATACCCGCGCCTATGTGCGGAGCCTGATCGCATCGGGAGGCGGCGAGCGCTTTGGGATCGATGGGATTGCGATCGAACGGGTTTCGCCATGAGCGTCGGCGGGTGGCGGAGCCCGACGTTGATTGCGATCGGTGCATTGATGCTGGTCCTGACCGGCATCGGTCTGCTGCTGCAGCGCGAGAATGCCCACGACAGCTTCATCGTGCTCGCGCTAGCCCAAGGCATGCTCTACCTGCTTGCCGTTGCACTGACATGGCGCGGCGGATTTTCTCGAAACGCTCTCATTGCGGTGCTCGCGGTCGCGGCATTGATGCGCTTCGGCGTTCTGCTCGCTCTGCCTTATCTCTCGGATGACATCAACCGCTATATCTGGGATGGCCGGGTGGAGGCCGCGGGGATCAACCCTTATCGCTACATTCCGGTCGACCCGCACCTCGCGGCGCTGCGCGATGACGTGATCTTTCCGAACGTCAATCGCAGCACCTACGCGCCGACGATCTATCCGCCCGTCGCGGAGTATGTCTTTCTCATTGCCACTCGCGTCAGCGAATCTCTGACTTGGATGAGGGCGATGATGGTCGGCTCCGAGGTAGCGACCATCGTTCTGCTGCTTCGGCTCTTCACGCTTTTCAACCTCCCACGCGAGCGCATCCTCATCTACGCTTGGCATCCGCTGGCGCTTTGGGAATTTTCGGGAAGCGGACATATCGACGCTGCGGCCGTGACTTTCGTGATGCTCGCGCTCTGGGCGCGGCGACGCGATGCGATGTGGCTCACGGGAAGCGCGCTCGCCGCTGCCGCCCTGGTGAAATTCTTGCCGGCGGTCATTTTACCGGCGCTTTACCGGCGATGGGACTGGAAGCTGCCGGCCGCTGCCTTGGCGACAACAGTCGCCGCCTACGTGCCGTTCCTTGGCGTCGGCGGTTCGGTCTTCGGATTTCTGCCCGGTTACCTCAAGGAAGAGGATCTGGCGACGGGCTCGGGGTTCTTTCTGTGGAACCTCCTGAAGAGGGTGGCGCCAATCGGAGAACTGGGCGCGACGCCGTATTTGGCGTTGGCCGCCGCCGTCATGGCGGCGCTCGGGGGCTATGTCGTGTTGAGGGACAAAGCCGCTGCTGACTACATCACACCGGCAACAATCTTGGCTGTCGTGGCAACGGTTCTCCTGTCGCCGCACTATGCTTGGTACTTCGTTTGGCTCGTACCTTTTCTCTGCTTTGTGCCCTACCCGTCGGTTCTATATCTGACGGTGGCTAGTCCGCTGCTCTATTTCGTGCCGGGCGGGCCCGATCCGCACGGCGCTCGATTGGCGTACGAAGCCGCGATCTACGGTCCATTTGCGGTACTCGCCTGCTTGGACCTGCTGCATGGCTTTGCCGCGCGTGCCGGCACTCGGTGGATCAGGGTGGACGCATGAGCGCCGAGACGACCACCGTTGCGGGCCGGCCGCTGAATCCGTCGCGGTATTTCGAGCATATCGAAGAGACACGCGGTCCGATGGCGGCGCTTGAGCCAGTGTGCCTCTATATCGAGACGACGAACCGCTGCAATCTCCTCTGCACCACTTGTCCCCGTACCTTCGAAGACCTCGAGCCGCCAGCCGACATGAGCTGGAAACTTTTTACCGAGATCGTCGATCAATTTCCGAGTATTGCCCGCGTTGTCCTGCATGGCGTCGGCGAGCCGATGATGACGCGCGAACTCTCCCGCATGATTCGCTACCTGAAGGATCGCGGCACTTACGTGCTGTTCAACACGAACGGTACGCTGCTCACCCGCCGCAAAGGAAAAGAGCTCGTCGATTCGGGATTGGACGAGCTCCGCGTCTCGCTCGATGCCGCCGCGCCGCAATCTTTCATGCGCGTGCGTGGACGCAACATGTTCGACCGCATCGTGCGCAACGTGCGGGCGTTCACGACCATGCAAAGCGAATTGAAGGTCGAAGCGCCGCGGGTCTCGCTCTGGCTGACAGGTCTTAAGGAGACGATCGCCGAGCTGCCGGCATTCGTACGGTTGGCTCGCGACACCGGGGTACGCGAGGTCTATCTCCAGCGTCTCGTTTATTTTCCCGAAGGCCAGGGCTTGGCGCGGCCGGAATCGGCTCTGTTCGAGCAAGTCGATGCAGCGGAAGGCTTGCTCATCCGCGAGGCCGAGGATCTGGCGAAGTCTCTGGGCATCGCCTTCAACGCGTCGGGCGCGACCGAACCCGGGACGAGCCTTATGCGGCAGCAGGATGGCCAACCGTGGTCGCTCTGCCGCCGCCCTTGGACGCTGATGTACTTTACCGCGCATGGGAAGGCGCTTCCCTGCTGCATCGCGCCCTTTTCGATGCGCGGTTATGACAGCTTTACGCTCGGCGACGCCACTCAGCAGAGCCTCCGCGAGATCTGGAACGGGGCACCTTATCGGGAATTCCGCCGCGCGCTGCTGACCGATAGGCCGCCATCGGCCTGCGCGCGGTGCGGACTGCGCTGGAGCCTCTGATGTCGGCCCTGGAACAAGCGCTGCTTCCCACTTCCTCGACGCGTCCCCCGCGGCCGCGGGTCGCGCTGGTCATTCCAACACTCAACGAGGAAGAACCGATCGGGGAAGTGCTGCGCGCCGTCCCGCGCGATGTTGTCGACGACATCATCGTCGCCGACAGCGGAAGCGTCGATCGCACCGTCGAGCGCGCGCAGGCCGCCGGCGCACGCATCGTCGAAGAGCGCCGGCGCGGCTACGGCCGGGCCTGCGCTACCGGCGCCCGGGCGGCGCACGATTGCGACATCATCGTCTTTCTCGACGGCGATGGCAGCGATCGGCCGGAACTCGTGCCAATGCTGATCGCGCCAATCCTGAAGGACACTCATGATTTCGTCATCGGATCGCGGACGCGAGGCGAGAGGGAAGCCGGCAGCATGAACGCGCTGCAGGTTGCGGCGGGTTACATCGTCGGTACGCTGATGCGGCTGCTATACGGGGTCGCTTACACCGACATGTGCGCCTTCCGCGCGATCCGAAAGACGTCGCTCGATCAGCTCGGCATGCGCGAGATGACTTATGGCTGGAACCTGGAAATGCAAATGCGCGCCGCGCAGGCCGGGCTTCGCATCCTTGAGATACCGGTCGCGCATCGGCGGCGCATCGGCGGCGCCTCCAAAGTTTCAGGAACCGTCATGGGTACGCTGAAGGCTGGCTCGCGTATCGGCACCACCTTTGTGCGCATCGCATTCGCGCGGTCCGGTCGCGCGAACTCCGTCGACGCGCGAGATTGAGCAGCAGAGGACCAGTCCCATGAAGCCAAATCCGCTGTCCGATGTTCTGAATTTCCTCCTCGGGTGGTCCTGGACGACAGGCATCTTTTGGCTATTGATCTTGGGCAGCATCGCCATCGCCATCTATGCCTGGGTCAACATTGAAAACCAACGCACGCTGCGCCATTTGTGCGACTGGATTTTTCGCCTTCTCATCGGCTCGATGTGGTGGCAGCAGACGCTGTGGAAACTCCCGCCTTATTACACCGATCACCCGGACCAGCCGACTTCCACCGGGCTTTATTATTGGATGACGCTCTTGGGGAAATCCGCGTCGGTTCCGCTTCAAGCCGATTTCGTCAACAACATCGTGCTGCCGCACTTCCAACTTTTTGCACCAGTAGTCTACTGCCTCGAGGTGCTGACAGCCACGTCTCTCATTCTCGGCTTCTTCGTGCGCTTCTGGGGATTTATCGGGGCGCTGCAAATCCTCAATCTATGGCTCGGCCTCTACAACGCCGATGGCGAGTGGCCGTGGACCTACTTCTTCCTTCTCGTGTTGCAGTTGATCTTCGCGCTCCATCAATACGGCCGGAGCCTCGGAGTCGACGCGATCATTGTCGACCGCTGCGAGCGAGAGCGGGGTCGTGGCGCTTCGTCCAACGTCGTGCTCAGCCTGCTCACGTAGCGATGGACTGCGCCCCGATGGAGAACGGTCAATCGGGCGTCTCGACCACGAGCAAAACCAGGGAAACCTAATTCGAGGGCACCATGATCCATGACACGGCGGTTTCGAGCGCGAAGGAAGTAGCCGATCGCGTCCTCGCCCCGACGGCTCGGCAAAATGACAAAGAGGGAAAATTCTCTTCCGAAGCAGTGACGGCGCTCGGACGAGCCGGGCTTCTCGGTTTGATGCTGCCCGCCGATGTCGGCGGGTCCGCGCTTGGACCGCGAAGCTTCGCGGCCGTCGTGGCGACGCTCGCGGAAGCCGACGCATCGGTTGCAATGGTCTATTTGATGCACGCCAGTGCCGCCGCGACAGTTGCCAAGGCTCGCGCGGCCGCGACCACCACGCCAATCCTGAAGGAAATCGCCGCTGGGCGACATCTCTCCACTCTCGCGTTCAGCGAGGCCGGATCCCGCAGCCATTTCTGGGCGCCGGTTTCGCGGGCGCGCCGGAATGGCGCGGGGGTTCGCATCACCGCGAAAAAATCCTGGGTCACGAGCGCGGGCCAAGCGCAGAGCTACGTCGTCTCCTCTCTCGCGCCCGAAGGCACCGGCCCCACGGCCTCGACGCTTTATCTCGTTCCGGCAGGCGTTCGAGGCCTGTCCGTCGCGGGCCCTTGGGACGGCATGGGTTTGCGGGCGAACGCCTCCGCACCGATGGCGCTCGAGGACTGTGCAGTTGGGTCCGAAAGTCAATTGACGGAAGATGGGGCAGGCTTCGAAGCCATGCTTCAGGTGATATTGCCGCTGTTCAATCTCGGCACTGCTGCCGTGGCTTTGGGTCTCTGCCGTGCGGCGGTCGCGGCGACGGTCAACCATCTCAAGAGCGCCCGCTTCGAGCATCTCGGTCAGAGCCTCGGCGAAAGCCTGCCGACGCTGCGAGCACAACTTGCGACGATGCAGGTCGAGACCGACGGCCTCGCGGTGCGCATCGATGATGTCGTCGATCACCTGGAGCGTCCGCGAGACACAACGATGCTGCGCGTGCTCGAAAGCAAGGCCGCGGCGGGAGACGCAGCGATCAGCGTTACTTCGACTGCGATGCGCGTTTGCGGGGGCGCCGCATTCTCGAAGCATACGAATATCGAACGTCTGTTTCGGGATGCACATGCGGGCGCCGTCATGGCGCCGACGGGCGACGTACTGCGCGAATTCATCGCCAAAGCGCTCCTGGGCATTCCTTTGTTCTGAGTGCAAAACAGCGGGAAGGTTGCCATGAACCGGACAATCTGGGTGGGCGCGGTAGCCTACGACCCAAAAGTGGTTTCCATATGGGAGGGGATGCGGCGTTACTTTCACGAAGAGGCGCGTCTGCCCGTCGAGGTCGTCCTGTTTCAGAGCTACGAGGCGCAGGTAAGCGCGCTGTTGGCCGCGCGCGGTGATCCCGCCCCGAGAATTGACATCGCCTGGAACACGAACCTTGCCTATTTGCAGGCAGAGGCATGGAGCGACCGTCGCTGCAGACCAATCGCGATGCGCGACACCGATCTCGACTGGAGGACCAAGATCGTGGCGGTCGCCGGCGGGCCGGTTGCCACGCTTGCAGACTTGAGAGACCGGACCCTCGCGCTCGGGAGCCGCGATAGCGGTCATGCTGCTATTCTTCCCGTCCATTTTCTGGAGCGCAAAGACTTGCTCGCGGGACGCGACTACCGCCCACTTCGGTTCGACAGTGACGTCGGGAAACATGGCGACACCGGCACGAGCGAGACGGAGGTGGTTCGCGCGGTTCTTGACGGCCGGGCCGATGCCGGCGCGATCGGAAGCCCATTTTGGCAAGCCTTGCGCAGCGGGCATCTGGTTCCTGAAGGCGCATTGGTCGATGTTTGGACGTCGGACCCTTATAACCATTGCATGTTCACGGCGCGGCCCGATTTTGATCCGTCTTTGGAGCAGCGGTTCGCCGACGCCCTCTACGGGATGAGTTACGAAAATCCGGATCATCGTCGGGTGCTCGAGGCCGAGGGGCTCAAGCGATGGGTGACGCCGCACCTCGACGGATACGATGCGTTACGTGAAGCCTCGGCACGACAGGGATTCCTCACGCGACCGGCATAGTAGGGCCAAAGGAACAGCGATGGTGTGACGCATGCCAATGAGGGCGGACTTCGAGCTCGACGCCGGAACGAAGACATTTGCCTCCGGCCTCCTGCCGGAGTTGATCACGATCTTGCGGCGATCTCGTCCGGGTGATCGCATCGCTGTCGTCGGCAGCAGTGCGGGCCTCGGCGTCGATCTCGAGACTTGGTGTCGCTTCACCCACAACAGTCTCGTCGACGCGAGTGTCGAAGATGGCCGCAATCGCTGGGTCGTCCGATGCGGCGAGGCTCCCCTTCCGCTCGAGGGCCTGCGTCCCGTGGGGTCGCGACTCTGGCTCTATACTAATTTCGACTGCAACCTGCGTTGCGACTATTGCTGTGTCCGATCATCCCCCAAGGCGCAGCGACGCGCGCTCGGGCTCGAACGTGTGAAGCGGATCGCGATCGAGGCCGCCGAGCTTGGCGTCGGAGAAATATTCGTGACCGGCGGCGAGCCGTTCCTGCTTCCGGATATCGCCGAGATCTTGACGGCCTGCGCGGCAACCGCGCCTACGACCGTGCTCACGAACGGGATGCTGTTGGCGGGGCGACGTCGCGAAAGCCTCCGAGCGCTGCCGCGAGATCGCGTGACGCTGCAGATCAGCCTCGACAGCCCGACGCCAGAGCGACACGACCGCCACCGCGGCAAGGGCACATGGGTCCGCGCCTGGCAGGGTGTCGAGTGCGCCGCGGCGGAAGGATTTCGGGTTCGCTTGGCGGCAACCGTGTTTACTGACGATGAGGCCGAGGAGTTTCGCCGCTTCCTTGATGCGCGTCAGATTCCACAAGAGGATCGCGTGATCCGCCGCACCGCCCTGCGGGGCTTCGCGGAGGAGGGTGTTGCGCTCGCGCGCGCGGATCTGGTTCCCGAAGTCACCATCACGGCCGAGGGCGTCTATTGGCACCCCGTGGGCGCCGAGGATGCGGATCTGCTCGTTACCCCCGACATCTTTCCGCTCGCTCAGTCCTTCGCGGCGGTTCGTCGCGCCTTGGATCAGGAGAACGAGCACGGGCGGCGATTGGCGATGATCTTCAACTGCGCTTAGGAAAAATCGAAGGAGGCTTTCCATGACGAATTTCACGCGTATCACAAAGATCGCGTTTGTAGCTTTCGGGACGCTATTTTTTGCCACGGGGTCTTGGGCGCAGACATGCGCGCCAATCGCCCAAAAAATCGCCAAGGCCTACGGTCTCGATTCCTTTGGGAAGATCGAGCAGATCAGATACACCTTCAACTTAGTTGCTCCCGGGCTCACTCTCTCTAGGATGTGGATCTGGGAGCCCAAAGCCGACAGAGTCAGCTTCGACGGAAAAGACAAGGCGGGTAATCCGGTAAAAGTCACGTACGACCGCTCTCAACTTGGCAGCCAGGCTGCCAACGTCCAGTCGGAAATCGACCCGAATTTCATCAACGATCAGTATTGGCTTGTGCTCCCCTTCCATATTTGCTGGGACACCGGCGCCCAAGTCGAAGATACGGGCATGCACAAACTGCCGCTGGGAAAGGGTTCTGCCAAACGCATCGTCGTGAAATATCCCTCGGAGGGCGGCTATAGCGCGGGCGATACCTGGGAACTCTTCATCGGCTCCAACAATCGGGTGCAGCAGCTTGTCTATCGCAGTGGCGACACTCAAAAGCCCCTCGTCGTCATCGCGAAGTGGTCAGACTACAAGAAGGCCGGTCCTCTCCTAATCTCGATGGACCACCGGGGGACCGCCAACGACAAGCCGCTTCGAGTTTACTTTTCCGACGTGGCCGTCAAGCTGACGGGCTCAGATGCCTGGATAAACGTAAAATAAAAACGCGGTCGGTCATCGCTGCAGTCGGATATGGCTTGGCCTGCGCGGGTCAGGTTCCCTTCGGATTGAATCGGAACCTGCATACCCTCACGATTTGCCGGATCGCACTCCGAGGGGCGCCTATTTCGGCTGCGTTCGCAGCCACTCGATGAAGCGCGCCGTTTGCGGGTCGGTGCGCTGACCAACCAAGGTGGCAACGGCGATTTTATCTCCCGTCACCTCGTAAATATTCCACACGACGACCCGGTCGACGCCGGATTGTTCGATATAGCCGATCTGTAGCTCGGTCTTGACCACCGCGACGTTGCCGGACACGTATTCGCCGACGATCTTGAACTTGTTCTTGGCCGCCACGCGGCGCTCCAATTCCTTTTGGATCGCAGCCTTGCCGACACAAGGGGTCCAGCATAGCCCCCCATTTTGGATGATCGCGTCGTCGCTGTACAAGGCAAGCGCCGCCGCAACGTCGCCGCGGCTCTCGGCTGCTAAATCTTGCTCTGCCAGTGAAGCCGGATTCACTTTCGCCAGTCCGTAGTCTTGAGCCGGCGCCGGCATGGATGCCGCAAGGATCGGCACGGAAGCGAATAAGGCTGTGAAAAAGCGGGGTCTCTTCATTGACCGGCCTCCCGTTGCACTTCACCCGCGACGCACCTGACGCTCGAACATATGACGGCTCGCGTCAAGACGGACGATGGGAACCGCCGTCATGTCCCGATCGGGGATTACACTCGGGCCGCCGCCGCCGCGCGGCGGTTGGCGAGCGGTTCCGCGATAACGACTTGCGACCTCCGCATATACCTTTTGAGTAGGGCCACGCGCGGGAAAAGACAAATCGGAGAACGAGGCATCTCCAAGCGGGTGGGTCGCGGCCACCCCGACGAACCGAAGTCGGTACGCTTTGATCATGCGTGATTACGACCAATGCACCTTTGCATCGGCTTGCCAGAGGCACCTAGCGTTTCGGATAGCGTTATGAGCGACACCCGTGTTTGGGCGGAAGATGTCAGCACCACAAGGCCCGCAGTACAAGTGTTTGGCGTTTGCCGGCGGTGGCGACAGTGCCGCCGGCATTTGCTTGTGGCGGTGCTCTGAAGCGCACGCGACCTGACACGCTGGCGTTAGCTCACGGCTCTCTGCAACGGCTTTACTCCCGGGTTGTAGCGCTCGGGAACAGCACCGACGTGGAAATTCGCGGCCAGAAGCGCGCCGATGCTCTTTTGCAATCAGGCTACTGCGACCAAGCCCGGGATGGTCCCGAGCTGCCGCATTGACAGTATGGAGGATGGCATGCGGAAGGTACTCCTTGCGTTGGGCGTTGCGCCGCTTATGGCCGGCACGGCCATGGCAGGGCAGCCGCTCACCGACAACCAGATGGACGGGGTGACCGCGGGGTTCGCGGCGTTCTCGACTTCTGACGCGCAGGCGCTCGGCAAGATCGTCGCATCGGTTACCGCAACCGTGGCCCAAGTCGCCGTGGTCACGACCTCGTCAGGTCACCCGGTCACAGCGACCTATGGCGAGACGACCCTGACCTTGTTCAAGTCGATCGCGGGTGCGCAGGCGGCATCGAGCGCGTCGAACACCCTGCCCACCACATCGCTTGGGCTCTCGAATCCCTCTTTACCTGCAGGTTAGCCTTGGAAGGATATCGAACCATGACGAAGTTCTATTCTCTGCTCGTGGGCGCATCCCTCCTTGCGCTCGCCAGCACCGCTCAGGCGGGACAGCCGCTCACCGACAACCAGATGGACGGCGTCACCGCCGGCGCCGCCGCGACAGCGAACGCCGCAGCCCTCGCGCTCGGCGACTTCCTGACCTTCACGGCGACGCAAACCGCAACCAATGCCGTGAGTACCCTCACGGTCACCAATGCCGATGGGAGCAAGACCACGATCCCCGGCATCGCCTTCGCCGCCGCGTATTCAGAGGCTGCCGCTGCTTCCGTTTTGTTCGAGGCGGCTGTCTCGGCCCACTCGGATTCCGCCGCATCACTCCCCTGACAGGAGAAACACATGAAGAAGTTCATTCTTGGCCTTGCGGTGCTGCCATTCCTCGCTGGCATGTCTCTGGCGGGGCAACCGCAACCTCTCACCGATCAGCAGATGGATAAAGTCGCCGCCGGTTTCGATTTCGTCGAGACCGACATCAACAACGTCGGTGCGCTCAGCGTCCAGATCGACGAGCCTTCCAACCCTCCCAGCGTGAGCGTGACAACTGGTGAGCCTCCCGTTACTACGATCGTCCCCGTCTGTGGCAATGGGGCGAGTTCGAACTGCTTCATCAACATAAGCGGTACCCACTATCCCAGCGGCGTGCAGTCGTTCCAACTGTACGCGGCATTTGGGCCCGGCTTCGGATCGCCACCGTAAAAAGCTTGCCGCGATGTTCGGATGATTGGGTGACGTTTCACTGCCTAGCGCGAGACGGCACCCCTCATCCGTAACCTCGTGTCAGTGTCGTTGGTGACGCCCGTAAGCTTCGGATGAATCGATTGCGCATCGCGAGCCGATGCTCGTGATGCGCGGAGTGCAAAGCGTATACGCGGATGCCCGCGGCGGTTCGACCTTTCCGGGCGTGAACTGCGTTGCGCGCCCGGCGTGCCCGCGGTTGACGACTTCCTCCAACGCGCGGGAAATCCCGACGGCGCACTCCTCCGTCAGGTATCGGGGCCGGCCCTAGGTGCACCTTCCCATCTGGGGTCGGCCCGATCGTTGTGAATAATTGGATCAACCGGCAACCCGTCTAACCGGAAAGCGGCTCAAGCAGAAGGAACATTGCCTTTTCCGAGCCGCGCAATAACTTAGAAAGTTGACCTGAAACGCACGTCATTGGCGCGGCTCGACGGCGCGTTTGTCACTCGGTCAACCACGACCGTTCAAATCATGGTCAAGGATTTCAAGAAGTAAGGTGGCGCGGGCGGCTAAGTATCTGGTCGTCACGTCAAAACCAGCTCGCCGATGAGGCGAAGTGTGGACCGCGTTTCGCTTGTCACAAGGCTTAAGTGGCGGAGCAACACGAGTTCGTTCATGCGCCATTGCCCATCGTGAGGGTTGAAGCCGCACCGACCCCATCGCAAAGAGGAAGAGGACATCATGGCCTTCGCAATTAAAGTCAACGGCAACACTCATAGCGTCGATGTCGATGGTGACACCCCGCTTCTATGGGTGCTGCGCGACGTGCTTGGCATGACCGGGACGAAGTTCGGTTGCGGCATGGCGCTTTGCGGTGCGTGCACCGTTCACATTGATGGCACCGCGACGCGGTCGTGCATCACCACGGTCGATAGTATCGGCAATTCCGAGATCGCCACGATCGAGGCGATCGGCGCGACGCCCGCTGGTGCCAAGATTCAGAAGGCCTGGCTTGATGTGGACGTCGTTCAATGCGGCTACTGTCAGTCGGGCCAGATCATGTCGGCCTCGGCGCTGCTGGCCGGCAATCCGCATCCGACGGATGCCGACATCGATGACGCAATGTCCGGGAACATTTGCCGCTGCGGGACCTACGGCCGTATTCGCGCGGCGATCAAGCAAGCGGCGCAGCAGGGGGGCTGACCATGATCCTCGATCGCAACGCGTCCAATGCTTCCGATGGAAGCCTATCGCGGCGCAGTTTTCTGGCTACAACTGCGGCCGTCGGCGGCGGACTGATATTGAGCCTTCGTCTCCCGTTCTTGGACCTCCAAGCCGAGGCGGCGGACGCCGGCGTCCTCGCGCCCAACGCCTTCATCCGCATCGGCGGCGATGGCCAGGTCGTCCTGGTCATGCCTTATGTGGAGATGGGCCAGGGCACTTATACCTCGATACCCATGCTGATCGCCGAAGAGCTCGAAGTCGACTTGAAGCAGGTAAGGCTCGAGCATGCGCCCCCGGACGAGAAGCTCTATGCCAATCCGATGCTGGGCGTGCAAGCGACCGGCAATTCGAATGCGATGCGCGGTGCGTGGAAGCCGCTCCGCGAGGCGGGCGCCACGGCGCGGACCATGCTGATCGCCGCCGCGGCAGCGCGCTGGAGCGTCGACGCGAAATCTTGCAAATCGCAGGCGGGCGAGGTGGTCCACGCGTCGAGCGGACGGCGCCTGAAATACGGCGAGTTGGCGGCGGACGCCGCAAAGATGCCGATCCCCGCGAGTGTCACGCTCAAGGCGCCGGAGGATTTCGAGCTCATCGGAACACCGGCAAAGCGTCTCGACGCGCCAGCCAAGGTCAATGGAACGGCCATCTTTGGTATCGACGCACGACCCTTGGGAGTGAAGATCGCGACGCTTGCGCAATCGCCGGTCTTCGGCGGCCGCGTCAAGCACGTCGATGATAGCGCCGCGAAAGCGGTCAAGGGCGTGCGGCAGATCGTTGTGCTCGACGATGCTGTCGCCGTGGTGGCCGACCACATGGGGGCCGCGAAGAAAGGGCTCGCGGCTCTGGTGATCGAGTGGGACGACGGTCCGCACGCCAAGCTCAGCACGGATGACATCCTGAGCGAGCTCGAAAAGGCGACGCTTAATCCGGGGTCCGTCGCGCAGAACATCGGCGATAGCGACAAAGCCATGGCGGGCGCCGTCACCAAGCTCGAGGCAACCTATCAGGTTCCATTCCTGGCTCACGCCACCATGGAGCCGATGAATTGCACGGTGCATTCACGCAAGGATGAGTGCGAAATCTGGATCGGCACCCAGGCGATAGCGCGTATCCAGTCGTTTGCCGCGAAGACCGCGGGCCTGCCGCCGGAAAAGGTCATCGTCCACAATCATTTGATCGGTGGCGGCTTTGGCCGGCGGCTGGAGGAGGACGTCGCGGTTCGCGCGGTCCAAATTGCGCGGCATGTCGATGGTCCCGTCAAGGTCGTGTGGACGCGGGAGGAGGACATACAGCACGACATGTACCGGCCCTATTGGTTTGACCGCATCTCCGCAGGGCTCGACGAAAAGGGTAACCCAGTGGCCTGGAAGAACCGCTACGCGGGTTCTTCCGTGACCGCGCGATGGCTGCCGATGTACTTCAAGGATGGCCTTGATCCCGACTCGACGGAAGGCGCGATCGATCTGGTCTACAACATGCCAAATTTCCATGTCGAATATGTGCGTGTGGAGCCCCCGGGCATTCCGACGGCGTTCTGGCGCAGCGTCGGTCCCTCGCACAACGTGTTCGTGACCGAGAGCTTTATCGACGAGATGGCAGCCGCCGCGAAACAGGATCCGGTTGCCTATCGTCGAGCGCTGCTCGACAAGTCGCCGCGCGCGAAAGCGGTTCTGGATCTCGCCGCCGACAAGGCCGGTTGGGGACAGGCTTTGCCCAAGGGGAGCGGCCGCGGTGTTTCGCTGCAGTTCGTCTTCGGCAGCTACATGGCGCAGATTGCCGAGGTCGACGTCGCCAAGGATGGAACTGTCCGCGTCCGGCGTGTCGTCTGCGCGATGGATTGTGGCACGGTGGTCAATCCCAACACGGTGCAAGCACAGATCATGAGCGGCATCATCTATGGTGCCACGGCCGCGCTCTATGGCGAGATCACGCTCAAGAACGGCCGGGTCGAACAAACCAACTTCGATACCTATCAGGTCCTCCGCATGAACGAGGCGCCGACCGTCGAGATCTACATCGTCAAGAGCTCGGAACCGCCGGGCGGAATGGGCGAGACAGGGACATCGGCCGTCGTTCCCGCGATCGCCAATGCGATCTTCGCCGCGACCGGCAAGCGACTGCGCAAAATGCCCATCGACGGCAGCGTGCTTAAGCAGCCCGCGTGAGCGTGCGTATCTCTTGCTTGGAGGTCATCATGTCACGCGCTCTCGCGTTGCCCCTCGGCCTTGTTCTGTCGGTGCTCTTGTTGGGATCGGCTCGGGCCGACGGCGATGCTGTGCACGGAAAGACGCTGTTTGCCCGCTGCACCGTGTGTCATGCCGCCACGGCCGAAAACAAGGTCGGTCCGGGACTGGCGGGGGTTTTTGGCCGGAAGGCCGGAACGGTTCCGAATTTTCATTATTCGAAGGCGATGGTCGCCTTTGCGAAGGTTTGGGACGACCAGACACTCGAAAACTACCTGGCCGCGCCCGCCAAGGTGGTCCCGGGCACGACCATGATGATCGGCGTGCCTGGTGCGTCAGACCGCGCTGATATCATCGCCTACCTTAAGACCCTTGCCGCTCAGTGACGCCCACTATTGCCCGGAACCGCGGTCGCTGATAGCACGGACTCGTTCAATTGACAGGGAGCAGACCATGGCTCGACCGCACCAGCCCGGAGAGGCCAATTTCAGATCGATACTGCCGGAAGAGATCGAGTGGAAATCGTTCCCGGCGTTCCCACCCTCGGCTCGCCTTGCCGTTCTCGTCGGCGACCCAACGCTACCCGCTCCGTATGTCGTCCGAGTGAAGCTCCCCGGAGGCGAGAAGTTGATGCCGCACAAGCACCCGGAAGACAGAATCTATACGGTCATGTCCGGCGTGTTTTATATCGGGCTCGGCGATCGGTTCGATGGGGACAAGGTGAAAGCTTATCCGCCCGGCAGCGTCATCGTTTTGCCCGGCGAGACCTGGCATTTCCATTGGGCCAAATCGGGCGAGTACGTCACGCAGGTGACGGCGATCGGGCCGCTCGGCCTTGAATACCTGAACCCCGGGGACGATCCGCGGCACAAGGGACGCTGAGCGAGTCCGGTGAGGCTGAGTCGCTCCGATGATCATCGCCAAAGTCGAGACCTTCCCGATACGAATTCCCTTCAAGTCCGGCAACAAATCCGATGCCGCCGCGTGGGGTGACAAGGACCTGCCGGCGGCGGACTCCTTGCTCGTCAAGGTGACGACGGATCAGGGGTTGGAAGGCTGGGGCGAGGCGTTCGGCTTCCGCGCGGTCACGTCGGCGAAGTTGGCGGTCGACGAGCTGATCGCACCTTCGTGCATCGGCCGCGACGCCACAAGGATCGCTCCTCTGATGCTCGAGATCCAGAAGAAGCTGCATGTCTTCGGTCGAGCGGGGCCTTTGTACTATGGCCTTTCTGCCGTGGACATCGCTCTTTGGGACATCGCGGGCAAGGCTGCCGATGCGCCCGTGCATCAGCTTCTGGGCGATGGCGGCGCCGCGGACCTAGCCTGCTACGCGAGTCTGATGCGCTATTCTGATCCCTCTCTCGTGCGCGCAAACGTGCGGCGCGCCATCGACAACGGATTTCGTTCCTTGAAGCTTCACGAAATCGAGCTTCCGGCGATCGGCGCCGCGCGCGAGGAGGCCGGCCCCGATGTGGAGTTGATGCTCGACGTCAACTGCCCCTGGACATTGCAAGAAGCTCAAGCGAGAGCGAAGGAGCTTGAGACGTTCCGCTTGAAATGGCTCGAGGAGCCGATCTGGCCTCCTGAGAATTTCGAGGGCCTCGCTCAATTGCGGAGAACCGGCAACGTCGCGATTGCCGCGGGAGAGAATGTCTCGACGTTTATGGACTTCGAGCGCCTGATCGCCGCGGGCGCCGTGGACTTCGTCCAGCCGAGCGTCGCCAAGATGGGCGGCATTACCGAACTGTGCAGGGTCTTTCCGATCGCGGCGGTGGGCAATGTCGCCGTTATGCCTCACGCCTTCTACGACGGTCCGGGCTTGCTCGCGGCGATCCATGTGACGGCCGCGCTGGGATCACCCGACGCGATGATCGAATGGCGCTATTTCGACCTTGAGGCACAACTCTATGGCGACGCACTCGTGCCGAAGCGCGGACGGATCTCGGTGCCGCAAGGTCCCGGTTTGGGAATTGACCCGGACCCCCACGTGGTCCGGGCGTATTCGAGAAGCTGATTCGGAAGGAGCCCGGCTCGTCGCCTGCAATTTGACGGAGCGACCGCCGCCGCGACAGGCAAACGAATCACACGGAAACAGCTTGGTTGGACGGCGTCCTAATCTTCCGACAGGGAAATCGATGCGTCCGCTTCCCAGCCCAGCATAATTTCCTTGCCGACCGTTGGTACCTCCTGTCGCCAAGTGGGTGTGTCCACCATGATCTGCCCCACTCCCTCGACCGTCACGACGAGATGATAGACGCCGCCGAGATAGTTGAATGCCGACACGCGTCCCACGAGCCGATTATCCGCGCTCTCGTCCGCCGCTCCCGTAAGCAGGTGGATCTTCTCCGGGCGCAGAGCGATCAATACCGAATTGCCGCGAATAACGGCATCTCCCGGCCGCATCTGACGCAATAGGAAATTGCCGCATCGATATGAGAAAGCGTCCGCCGTCGCGGACTCCACGGTACCGCTCAGAAAGTTGCTGCGACCGAGAAAGCCGGCGACGAAGCGAGACATCGGGTTCTCGTACAGCATCGCCGGCGTCCCTTTCTGAATTAGCCTGCCGTCGCGAAGGATCGCGATCTCGTCCGACATCGAGAGTGCTTCTTGCTGGTCGTGCGTCACGTAAATGAAAGTCAGACCGAGACGCTGATGCAGATCGCGCAGCTCCATTTGCAGGTCGCTGCGGAGATTTTTATCCAATGCGCTCAGCGGCTCGTCGAGCAAAAGCAGCTTGGGCTGGAAGATGAGCGCGCGAGCCAACGCCGCGCGCTGCTGCTGGCCGCCCGAAAGCTGGCGTGGTAGGCGATCGGCGAACCGTTCGAGCTGAACCATGCTAAGCGCTCGACTGACGGCGTCCGCGATCTCCGCCCGCGGCCGCCGTCGGACCTTGAGCGCGAAGGCGACATTCTCGGCGACGGTCATATGCGGGAAAAGCGCGTATCCCTGGAACACCATGCCGAAATTGCGTCGCTCCGGCGGGAGGCTATTGATCGAGTTGCCATCGATCCTGATCGAACCTTCGGTCGGCGAAACGAAACCGGCGATGATCATCAGCAGCGTCGTCTTCCCCGAACCCGACGGTCCCAATAAAGTGACGAACCTTCCGCGTTCGACCTGCAGAGACACATCGTCCAAAGCGACGATCGTGCCGTAGCGCTTCGTGACGCGCTCGATCGAAAGCGCACTCGAGGGAGTATTCGAACCGGCCGAGTTCTGAGCGGGGGAGGATGAGAAACTTCGCATTGCGTCGACGATCGTCGAACGTTCTTCGGCACCGAGTTTGAGCGTTGATCTTGCCGCTGCCGATAAAGCCGGTCAAGATCGTCACCGATACTCTTGGTGAGTTGGCTGGTTCTTGAGAGTGGGGTCGATGAGGGTCGGCGGAGAGGGCGCAAATTGAATTTCACGGGCGACCGCGGATTTCTCTCCGAACGACAGGTGTATTACCTGCTGCTCACGCCGGCGCTGCTCCTGCTGTTGGGCTTCTACGGATTCCCCGTCGCCCGCGTGCTATGGATCAGCGTCGTCGAGCCGACGCCGGGCCTCGGCAACTACGCCGAACTCGCCGGCGACTCAATTCGCCACGTCATAGTGACGACCGCGCGGATTTGCGCGCTCACCACGACGATCACCGTGCTGCTCTCCTATGTCGTCGCCTACGCCATGATCCATTCCGGCCGGCGCGCGCGGCGGATCATGCTGCTGGGCGTGATACTGCCGCTTTGGGTGTCCGTGTTGGTGCGTTCGTTCGCGTGGGTCGCGCTGTTGCGGCGCCAGGGCGTGGTCAATGCGGTGCTGTTGCAGCTTGGCGTCATCCATCAGCCGCTGGAGCTGATTTGGAACGAGCTCGGCGTCACCATTGGGATGGTGCACTACATGCTGCCATACGGCATTTTGCCGTTGCTCGCGAATATGCGGCAGATCAATCCCGCCTTCACCGCAGCGGCGCGCGGTCTCGGTGCCTCGCCCGCCGAGGCCTTCCGCAGAGTTTTCTTGCCGCTCAGTCTGCCGGGTATCATTGCCTCCGGCATTCTCGTGTTTATTTTTTCGCTGGGCTTCTATGTGACCCCGGTGCTGCTCGGAGGCGGAAAGGTCGTCATGGTGACCGAGTACATCAGCAACGAGATCATGGTCGTTCTGCAGTGGGGCACCGGCACCATGCTCGCCACCACGCTCGTGGCCTCCGTGCTTTTGCTGCTGGCACTGCTGTCGCGGGCGGTGGACCTGCGGCAAGTGTTCGGCGCCAAGTGATCGTGGGCGCATGAGCGAGACCGTGGGCGGCGCCACCCGTTTCAGCCGCACCGGCGCATGGCTTGTCGTCTGTTTCCTATTGCTGCCGATCACCGTGATCTTCCCGATATCGCTGACAGACCGCACCTATCTGTCGCTCCCCGCCGAACACCTGTCATTCCAATACTTCGCGAATTTTTTCACCAGCGCCGAGTGGCTTTCGAGCTTCGGGCAAAGCCTTGTGATCGCACTCTGCGCCATGGCCATAGCGGTCTTTGCGGGCACACTTGCGGCCATCGGCTGCTGGCGGCTGGGCGGACGCGTGAGTGATGCGATGCGTCTCCTGATGCTGCTCCCGCTCATCATTCCAACCGTCGTCTATGCGCTCGGCATCTATCGCACTTACGCGGAATTGGGACTGCTCGGCACCTATACTGGCGTCATCCTCGCCCACGCCGTCACGGGCATCCCTTATGTCGCGATCCTCGTCTCCGCCGCGCTCGCCGACTTCGACACGAGGCTCGACCAAGCCGCGCGCAACCTCGGTGCCAACTTCGTTCAGTCACTCACGCTCGTTCTGTTGCCGATCATCCGGCCAGCCATCGCGTCGGGCGCCATATTCGCGTTCATCCACAGTTGGGATGAATTACTGTTGGCGCTGTTCATCGGCGGCCGCGCCATCTTCACTCTGCCTCGACGCATTTGGGACGGCATTAACGACACGCTCGATCCGACGATGGCGTCTGTCGCCGCGGTGCTTCTGCTGATCACGTGCCTTATGCTCGCGCTCGACCTTGCCGTGCGCCGACGCGACGTATGAGTCGCGGCGGCCGCCGTTTCAAGCGGAATGCGATGAGGCTGCGCGTCCAACCCTCGACAGGGCCGACCTGCGCAAAGCGCGGGGATGTGTCAATACAGCATCTGGACTCGAGCGGTGATTTCCTTCTGTGTCACCGAGGCCACGAGGTCCGACGCCGCGTTCATGATCGGGTTCGCGAAATAGGTTTCGAGGCCGGCCTTGTCGTCAAAATCCACCACCAGAACCATATCCCAGTTCCTGGGGTTCCGTCTGATATCAAATCCCACGGTGAGTGCTCGAACGGTCGATACTTTTTCCCTCAAGTTTGCCAGCGCGTCGCGCGCCGCGCGCTTCTGCTCATCGGTCGCGTCTTCTTTAAAACGAAACATGGCGACGTGCCGCAGCATGATCGAATCCCCTTCGTTCTGGTCAATCGGTGCCGCTAGCCTACACTCCCGTATTGTCCCAAATCAACCTGGGCTTCTCCTAGTGAATGGACGATGTTTTGTTATGTTCCGCGGTATTTCACGACGTTCGGACGATAGAAGTTGCCGGGATTTTGAGGTTCGCGTTATCAATAGTGCGCAACGCGTTCGAACATAATCCTTGAACGGGATGGCCTCCATGAAACAGGCGCAATCATTTTCAGCCGACTGTGCGGATTTGCTGTTCGAGAAGTACCGGCGCGGGATGTTGAGCCGGCGCGACGTCCTGCTGGCCCTGGGCGCGCTCGGAGTGGCCCCGGCGGGGCTCGCTTCCGGCTCCGCGCGAGCGGCGGTGCCCGACGTGGTGATGGCGAACTCCGGCGGCGATTCGAGCAAATGGTTGGCCGCAACCTTCGGCGCGCACTATGAGAAGGTGACCGGCGGTCGCATGCTCATGGACGGCAGCGGTCCCAGCAACGGCAAGATCAGGGCGATGGTGGAGGCAAAGCAGGTCATCTGGGATATCTGCGATCTCGGACCACAAACGCTCGAACTGGGACCGCTCGGTCTGCTTTCGGCGATCGACTACTCGATCGTCGACAAGAACAAGGTGGTTCCGGAATTCGCATACGAATATGGCATCTGCAATTACATGTTCGCGCATGTCTTGGCATGGGACACCGCCGTAATTTCCGGCACGCCGACCCTCGCCGATTTCTTCGACCTCAAGAAGTATCCGGGCAAACGTTCGATCCGCAAGGATCCGGAGCCCATGTTGGAGCTGGCACTGCAGGCCGACGGCGTGCCCAGGGACAAGCTCTACCCTCTCGACGTGAACCGCGCGCTGAAAAAGATTGCCTCCATCAAGGATCAGGTCATCTTCTGGGATACGGGTTCGCAGAGCCAAACGCTGTTGCGCGATGGGGAGGTCGTGATGGGCTTCCTCGCGCACACGCGGGCCACATTGACGAAGGCGGACACAAAAGGTCGGATCGAGTGGACGTTTCGCGGCGGAGTCCTCATCCCCAGTCTTTGGATCGTCCCGGCCAACAATCCCGCCGGCAAACAGGCGATGGTGGCGATCGCCACGACTCAGGATGCCGAAACGCAGATTGCGCTCCTGCGCGCGCTGGGCAATGGCCCGGCGAACCCGCAGGCCAATGCCCTGGTGCCGGAGGACCTCCGCGCCGTCAATCCCGCGACGCCCGCCAACTTCGATGTGCTGGCCAAGATGAACGCCGATTGGTGGATGCACAATTATGCCGCCACCATGAAGGCGTTCTTGGACATGACCACCGCTTGAGGATCATTTGATGACGATTGCCATCGACATCCACTTTCACGCTGTGCCTCGCCGGCTCGCCGACGCGTTGCGTCGTCGAGAGTTCGACGAGGCGGTCGAGATCGTGAGCTCTTCGGGCGAAGAGCGCCTGGAGTTTCATGCACCGCCCGGCGTGGTCGTGGAGCCGAATATTCGGCTGAAGTCCAGCCAATATGATGAGCGGTTGATCCTCGAGGCGATGGATCAACGCAAGCTCGATGCCGCGGCCCTCAGCCTGCCTCCCGAGCTATTTCTCAACTGGACCTCGCCGGAGTTCGGCGAGCGTCTGGCGCGTACGGTCAATGACGGGTTTGCTGAGCTGGCCCGCGCCTATCCCGACCGGTTCCTCCCGCTCGCCGCGCTCCCCGTTCAAGATGGAGAGCGCGCGGCACGCGAGCTGGAACGCGCGGTCGTGGAACGCGGGCTCAAGGGCGCTTCCATATGCACGCACATAAACGGCCGGGATCTCGATCATCCGAGCATCGCTCCGGTCCTCGCGATGGCCGATCGGCTCGATGTCCCGCTCTTTCTTCACCCGCAGAATGCCGGCGATATCAGCCGCATCAAGGACTACCATCTATGGAACGCGGTCGGGTTTCCGCTGGAGACGGTAACCGCCGCGTCACGCCTCATCGCCAGTGGCGCCTTTGAGCGATTTCCGAATCTGAAGATCGTTTTGGCGCACGGCGGTGGTTTTCTCCCCTATCAGATCGGGCGCCTCGATCATGCCTACCGCGCGCATCCCGCGGCGTTCAAAGGCTTGCCCAGGCCGCCGAGCGCTTATCTCACGAATGTCTATTGCGACAGTCTCACGCACGACGACCTTTCGCTGCGGTTTTTGGTCGATCGCATAGGCGCCGACCACGTGGTGCTGGGCACCGACTACCCGTTTTCCATGCGCAATGACGCGCCGGTGGATGCGGTTTGCGAGCTTGGGCTTCCGATGAATCAGCAAAAGGCCATCCTCGGCGATACGCTCGGCAGGCTTCTCAGGGTTGCCTGAAGTTTCGCTCCGGCGCCCGGGTGCGGCCTGAAGCTTTTGTCTTTCGCGCGAGCTGAGTCATCCCATCTGACTTATGTCCAGATGGCAGGCGACGTTATGGGTCGGCGAGAGGGGGCGTAATGGCGGACGCACGGATTCGCAGATCGCGCCGATCTTGCGTGGGCAGCGCGCATGGAAGACGCATCCGCTGGCGGAGTGATCGTCGACGGGCGCGATGGCCGTCGCTTCGGTCGCAATTGTCTGCGATTCGTCGGTGATCCTGGGTACCGAATTGAGGAGCATGCGCGTGTAGGGGTGGTGAGGCGGCGCGAGCACGTCGGCGGCGCTTCCGGTCTCGCAGAGAGTGCCGCGGTACATGACGGCGATGCGATCGGAGAGTTGCGCCACTACGGCGAGGTCGTGGGAGATAAAGAGGTAGGCAAGCCCAAACGCATCGCGCAGATCAGCCAAGAGATTGACGATCGCCGCTTGCACCGACACGTCGAGCGCCGATACCGGTTCATCGCAAACGATGAATCGCGGGCGGCTCGCGAGCGCGCGGGCGATCGCGACCCGCTGCTTCTCGCCGCCGCTCAATTGATGGGGGTAACGCTCCCGATAAGTCGATGGAAGACGCACCATATCCAGCAAGTCGAGCACCCGCCGCCGCCGTTCCCTCGGCGCGAGCTTGTCGAATAGCGCTACCGGACGCTCCAGCGCCGCCTCGACGGAAAGCCGCGGATTGAGCGACGAGCCGGCGTTCTGGAAGACGATCTGCGCCTCCCCGCGGAAGCGTCGCAGCGGCGCGCCTGAGAAGCTCGCGACGTCGACGCCGTCGAATTCGATGCTGCCAGAGCTTTGATTGAGTAAGCGCAACGCCAAACGTCCCAAGGTGGATTTACCGCAACCGGTTTCACCCACCAGGCCAAGCACCTCGCCAGTCTCGATCGACAAGTTCACGTGGTCGACGGCCACGAGGCGCGCAGGGTCATAGCGAATGAATGGCGGATGTCCGGAGAGTCGCAAGGCGGCGAGGCGACCACCGGTCCGAAAAGTTTTGCCTATATCCACGAGGCGCAGCAGCGTTTTCCCGGTTTGCTGAACGGCAGGAACCACCGGCGCGACGGAAGTCACGGTCGGCCAATCCGCCACGCGGTCCGCTTTCCAGCAGCGCACCTGTCGATCTCGATTCAGGGGCCGCAAAACCTGCGTCTCCTCGGCGCATTTTGGCTCGGCGAAGGGGCAGCGCGGCGCAAAGCTGCATCCGACCCGGAGCCGAGCCGGGCTTGGCGGCTGTCCCGCGATGGACGGCAACCGTGTGCGGCGCGTGCCTGCTCGAAGGGGCGGCAGCGACGACAGAAGTCCCTTGGTGTAGGGGTGGCGCGGCTGCTGAAACAAATCCCGCGCGGGTGCGGTCTCGATGAGTTCACCCGCATAAAGAACGGCGATGTCCTCGCAGAGCGAGCGCACCACGCCGAGGTTGTGGCTGATGAACAGAAGACTGACCGACTTGCGTCGCCGCAATTCCGCCAGCAACTCCAATATCCGCGCCTCGACAGTGACGTCGAGCGCCGTGGTCGGCTCGTCGAGAATGAGAAGCGAGGGCTCGCACGCGATCGCCGCCGCGATGAGGGCTCGCTGCCGCATGCCGCCGCTCAACTGATGCGGATAGGCGGCAGCGATCTCTCGGGGTCTTGCGATGTGCATATCGGCAAGGAGTTCGCAGGCACGCGCGAAGGCCGCACGCCGGGAGAGGGCCAGATGCTGCATCAAGGGCTCGGCGATGTGGCGCCCGATCGTCAGAGCGGGGTTGAGGGCGGTGAACGGATCCTGAAATACCGTACCGATATGCCGACCCAGCAATCGCCGTCGCTGACGCACGGCGAGCTTTCGGAGATCGCGCCCTTCAAAGATGATTTCGCCGGCGATGTCGCCCCCGGCGCCAAGCAGATCAAGAATGGCGCCGGCGATCGTGCTCTTGCCCGAACCGGATTCCCCCACCAAGCCCAAGGCTCGTCCGTGTGCCAGCGTGAACGAGACATCGCGGACCACCGGAAGCGGCGCGACGGCGCCGGCATAGGTGACCGCGAGATGGCGAAGCTCCAAAAGTGCCACCACGGATCAGCTCCGGCCCGCCGCGGGGTTCAGATATTGGCGCAAGCCGTCGCCCAGTAGACTGACCGCGATGACGGTGAGACTCATCGCGATTCCCGGCGCGATCGCCATCCAGGGCGCTTCATCGACGAAATCGCGAGCGGAGCCGAGCATGAGCCCCCAATCGGCCCCCGGCGGTTGAACGCCGAAGCCAAGGAAGCTGAGCACCGCGCCCAGGAGGATTGCGAAGGCGAAACGGAGGCTACCCTCGACCACGATGAACGGCCACAGATTGGGCAGCAATTCGCGAAATAAGATGTAGGTGGCACGTTCGCCCCGTGCCCGCGCGGCAACGATGAAATCCTCGCTCATGAGATCGAGCGTCACGCTGCGCGCGAGCCGCGCCACGTGCGGCACGAAGACGATGCCGATCGCGGTCGCCGTAAGGATGGGGCTGACCGGCAAGACGCCAAGGATCAACAGGACGAACAGCAGCGAGGGAAAGGACATGACGATGTCGAGACCTCGCATCGTCAGCTCATCGACCCACCCACGGCGATAACCCGCGGCAAGGCCCAGAGGTACGCCCAGCAGAAGCGCGATCGCGGTCGCGGCGAAGCCCAGAAGCAGCGATAGCCGCGCGCCAAACAGGACGCGGCTGAAAACGTCGCGTCCGTACTCGTCGGTCCCCGCCCAATAAGCAAGGCTCGGGCCGGTCAGACGATCCCTGATGTGCATTTGATCGGCGGGAAACGGCGCGAGCCAATGGGCGAAAGTTGCCACGAGGACGATCAACAGGAGCGCGGCTCCGGCGATGACGACCCGCGGAGGTAAGCCTCGCCATCGTACGGAAACGATATCGTCGATTTCAATCGATGGCCCGGCCATATCGGATGCGCGGATTGAACCAACCGTAGAGCAGGTCGGCCGAGAGATTGGTGATGCAATAGATCGCGGTCACCACGAGGATCACCGCCTCCATCAGAGGCAGGTCATGGCGCGAGATCGAATAAACCAGCAGTCGGCCGACACCGGGATAGGCGAAGACCGTCTCAACGGCGACGATGCCGCCGACAAGAAAGCCAATGTCCTGCGCGAGAACAGTGATGGTGGGCAGCATCGCGTTGCGCAGCGCATGGCGCAGAATCACGATCCTCTCGGACACGCCACGGGCCCGCGCGGCTCGGACATAATTGCTGTTCAGCGCCTCCAGCGTGCTGGAGCGCGTCATGCGGGAAACGTGGGCCTGCAGGCCGAAGGTGAGAGTGGCGACGGGCAATACCAAGTGCGACAGCATCGCCCAAAGCCCGTCGCCGGGCGAGGCTGCACCGGATGTCGGAAGCCATTTGAAATAGGAACTGAAGACTAGGATGAAGACCAGGCCCCAGAAGAACTCGGGCACGGAAACCGCGACATATGTGGAGATGGTGGCGACGCGGTCCACAGCGCGCTCATGTTCGACCGCCGACACAACGCCGATGCCGATGCCGACCACGGAGACAAGGAGCAGGGTCGGCACCGCGATGAGCGCGGATCGCCCGAGCGCGGTCCACAAGATGGGGGCGATCGGCTGCTCCAGGATGACCGATTGTCCGAAATCGCCGCGCAGGAGCCCCGCGGCCCAGTGGAAGTATTGCACGTGCAGCGGCAAATCGAGCCCGAGCTTGTGTTCCAGCGCCGTACGCGTTTCCGGCGTCGAATATTCTCCCAGAATTACCTCGGCGGTGTTTTCCGGCAGCGCGTGGGTAACGAGAAATACCAGGAGCGACATCGCCACGAGAATGCCGGCAATGTAGCCGAGCCGCTTTGCGACATAGATCAGCATCCCTGCTTCTCTGGCGCGGCCGAAACGCGCATCGGAAGCACTTGCGCTAGTTGGCGACCGTTACGCCGCGGAGATTGATGGTCCGAGTGGGCGACGCCTGATATCCCTTCACTCGGTTGCTTATGCCGTCGGCATGGTGGAGGACAAAGATCACCGGCCCGGGTCCCTCGCTCAAGGCGATCTCCTGGAAGCGGGTATAGAGCTTCTTCTGCTCGGCAACATCGGCCGTTTGCCGTGCCGTATCGAGGAGCTGGTCCACTTCCGCATTCTTGAAGTGCCAGTTCGCGGTATTCCACGAGCCGGTGCTGTGATACCAGTCGTAGACCATGGTGTCGGGGATCGTGCGGATCAAGAAGTTGTTGACCGTCATTGGGCGCGTGGCGGGGCGGAACTGATCCTCGGGAACCGGATGTATTTCCACGGTCAAATTCGCGGCTTTCGCGGCGTCACGCAGTGCCACCGCCATGCGTTCGAGCACCGGCTGCTGCGCGGGTAACCAGATCTGCACCGTCAACCCGTTGGGATATCCCGCTTCCTCCAGCAGCTTCTTGGCCGCCTCCGGGTCGCCCTTCGGCGTGGCGATCGCCGTATCATAAAACGGATGGAATGGGGGGATCGGCGAGATCGTCGGCGTGCCATGGCCGAAGAGTGCGATGTCGCAGATTTCCTGCCGATCCACCAGCTTGAATATTGCCGCTCGCACCTTCGGATTGTCGAAGGGAGGCACCGACTCGTTCATCCCGAACATTGCCCAGATGCCCGCCGGTATCTCGCTCACGTGCACGCTGGAGCTGTTTTTGAGCTTGTCGACGTATTCCGGCGGAAGCGCCCAGACGATGTCGATCTCGCCCCGATCGAGCGCCGCCACGGCCGTGCTGTAGTCCGGAATGATCTTGAATATGACGCGGTCGAACGGCGCCGCGGCAGGGTCGAAATAATCGGGGTTTCGCGCGAGCTCCAGCGCGTTGTTGGGATCATAGCTGACGAACTTGTAGGGTCCGGTTCCGATCTGCTTCGTGGTGATCGTGTCGAGCTGATCGCGCGGTAGGATCGCGGCCTGGAATGAGGCGGTGATCGCGGGCCACGATGCGTAGGGGGTTGAGAGCGTGAATCGGACCGTGTAGGGATCGGGAGCCTCCACCTTGGTGATGAGCTTGAGGCTGCCGAGGATCACCGAACCGTTGGCCGGATCGGCAAGGCGCTGATAAGTCGCAACCACGTCGTCGGCATTGGCTTCGCGTCCCCCGTGAAACTTGACACCGTGGCGGAGGTGAAAGGTCCAGGTCTTGAGATCGGGTGACGATTCCCAGCTTTCGGCCAAATCCGGAATGGCGTTCAGCTTGTTGTCGAAGGCGGTGAGGCGGTCATAGACCAACGCCGAATAATTGAATTCAAGCGCGCCCAGGCTGAATTTCGCCGGGTCCAAGCTCCGCACCGGCGTGTTCGCCGATATGCGAAGGACCGAATCGGCTCCCGCGGCCATTGGGGCCCCGATTAGTCCCGCTATCGCCGTGGCCACGCCCAGCATGGGGCCCCCAAGACCAGCCAATATCCTAAACAACGCCTTCATGTTGGTCTCCCCGATGCGCGCGGATTTAAGAAGCGATGTGCACCTCAATCATCGATCTTGCGGGCTATCAGGGGTTTGGACAAGAGTGCGCTCTGAAGTTGGAAGGCAACGCATGTGCGTGGCAATTCCTCGAATTCCCTGTAAGGGTGCATTCGAAAAGGCGCGAAAGGAAACCATGAGACCGAAAATCTTTGTGGCGCAGCCGATTGCGGAAGCGGTGATCGACGTTCTTCGCGAGGCGGCGGACGTCGCGGTCTACCCTTATCTCGACCGGCAAATCACGCAGGACGAACTGATCGCCAACGCGCAACGTCACGATTGGCTGTTCCTTGCGAGCGACAATATCGTGACGGGCGAGGCGATCCAGGCGAGTCCGCGCCTCAAGGGGATCGGTACGGTGTCGCGGCTCGGCCTCTACGTTGACTTGGCTGCCGCGACCGCCCGCAAGCTGCCGGTGGTCTCCGCCGACCCCAATTACGCCGCGGCGAAGGACCTCGGTCCCGGGGCGCGCGGCGGCGTCAGCCTTGCAACCGCCGATCTGTCCCTGGGCATGCTGGTGAGCCTCGCCTATCGTCTGGTCGAAGCCGACCGCTACACCCGCGCGGGCCATTTCAAGCAAGAACAGACCTTGGCGCTCATGGGCGTCGGATGTCCGGGCAAGACCGTGGGGCTTATCGGCATGGGCAAGGTTGCGCGCTACATGGTGCCGCGTTGCCGTGCCTTCGACATGCATGTGCTCTACACCAAGCGAACGAGGCTAACTGCGGCGGAAGAGCAGCAGCTCGGCATCGAATGGACGAGCCTCGATGGCGTGTTGGCGAGAAGCGATTTCGTCTGTGTCGCTTGCGACTACAATCCGGATACGCACAAACTGATCGGCGCGCGCGAATTCGGGCTAATGAAACCGTCGGCCTTTTTCATCAACACGGCGCGCGGGCGCATCGTCGATGAACCCGCGCTGATCGAAGCGCTGCAGAACCGGCGTATCGCCGGTGCGGGCCTGGACGTTTACTGGAACGAACCGCCGGTGGTCTATGACCCCTTTGTTCCCGAGGAGCTTCGCAAGCTCGACAACGTGATTCTGACGCCGCATAACGGCGGCGCGACCTGGGACGTGCGCGCTTCGCGCGCCGTTTCGGTTGCCCGCGGCGTGCTCGCGACCATGCGCGGAGAACGCGCGCCGGGCCTGCTCAATCCCGAGATTTTCGAATAACAGGAAACGATAAGCGCGACCGGTCTTCCAAGGCGGACGCGGGAGACGAGCACCGAGGCGAGCGTGACCTTTCGATACCAACGGATTCCCGATTGAAAGGGAGGGACCAAATGCCGAGGACCACGCAGATCAAGAACGCCGACTGGCTGGTCGCATGGGACAAATCGAGCGGCAGCCACGCTTATCTCAAAAACGCCGATCTCGTCTTCAGCGGCAACATGATAATTTCCGTTGGCCAAAATCCGCGCGTCGAAGCTGACGACACGATCGACGGGCGTGGGTTCCTCGTGATGCCGGGGTTGGTGAATATTCATTCCCATCCGAGCACCGAGCCTTTCTACCGCGGCATTCGCGAGGAGCACGGCGTTCCGCGGATGTACATGTCCGGTCTCTATGAGCGCTCGCTCGCCTTCTCCCCGGAGCCGGAAGGGCGCCGGCTCGGGGCCGAAGTAGCGTATTGCGAAATGTTGCTGAGCGGCACCACGACGGTGGCCGATCTCTCCGCTCCATATCCGGGATGGCTCGATCTCGCAGCGAGAAGTGGTCTGCGCGTCTTTCTTTCTCCGGCATACGCGTCGGCGCGCTGGCAGCTCGAAAACGAGTGGGAGCTCGGGTATCGATGGGATGAGGCTGCCGGAAAACGGCGCTTCGAGGAAGCGCTCAAGCTGATCGACGAGGCCGTGCGTCACCCCAGCGGCCGCCTTTCGGGCGTCGTCGGACCCGCGCAGATCGACACCTGTACGGCCGACTTGTTGCAAGAGAGCCAGGAGGCGGCGCAAAAACGCAATCTGCCATTCACGACGCATTGCGCCCAGAGCGTCAACGAATTCCAGGAGATCGTGAAGCGGTCGGGCAAGACCCCGATCCAATGGGCCAAGGATATCGGAATTCTCGGCCCCGGAACGATCCTCGGCCATGCCATCTTCATCGACGAGCATTCCTGGCTTCACTGGCCCGGCCGCGAGGATTTGCAATTGCTCGCGAGCACCTCGACGTCCGTTGCGCACTGCCCTTCGCCGTTCGCGCGCTACGGGCAGACCCTCGAGGATTTCGGACGCTATCGCCGTGCCGGCGTCAATCTTGGGCTCGGAACCGACGTGGCGCCGCACAATCTCATCGAGGAGATGCGGCTTGCGGCGATACTGGCGCGTGTTGCCGCGGAGGACATTCGCGCCACCTCGACCGCCGAGCTATTGCGTGCCGCGACGGTGGGCGGCGCTACGGCTCTGGGACGCGACGATCTGGGCCGCCTGGCGCCCGGTATGAAAGCCGACTTCGTTCTGATCGATCTCAAGCACCCCCTCATGATGCCCGCGCGCGACCCGCTCCGATCGCTCGTCTACACCGCCGCGGATCGCGCCGTGACGGAGGTTTACGTCGATGGCGTCAAGGTCGTCCAGAATCGGCGCGTGCTCACGCTCGACCACGCCTCGGCGCTTGAGGGACTTGCGCAGGCGCAAGGACGCATGGAGGCATCGGTTCCCGAACGCGATTACAGGAAACGAAAGGCGGACGAGATCGCGCCGCTCAGTCTCCCCTTGATGTCGTAGTCAGCGCGTCGGATGGCCCTCGATCTCGGCCGCCGGCGGCGAATTCGCGGGATCGAGGCAGCGTTGAACGTAGCCGGGGACCATGGGCGCCCAAAGGGTCCACATCGCGCGAAGATCGGCGATGGGAACCTGGGAAAAATCGACCCTGAGGTCTATGGGCGAGAAGGGGACATTCGGCTGTGCAACCTTGATCGCTGCAGAACGAAGCGGAAATGCTTCGCCGCCGGCCTCAAGGCCGTATTCCAGCGCCATGAGGAGCCGATCGGAGAGCGGCTTATGGGGTGCTGCCTCGAAGCCCTTCATCATGGCGCCGACAACGTTGTCATTCGCGAGGCCGTTGCCGACCGCAATCGCGCCCGAGCCTGCACAGGATCCTTTGGCGGTCGTGCAGTGCGCGCCCGTGAAGTCCGCCACTCTGCCTTCTCGATCCAATACGGCAAGTTGACGCCAAGCGCTGTGCGGGGTCGAGGCGATCATGTCGGACAAAGTCTGTTGCGCGGCCCGACCGGTCTCCAGGCTCCTCATGCCCAGCGCGCCGAGGCGCGGATCCGATCGGGCCTGCGAAAGAACCACGCCCAGACCTGGCGCCACGAACGCAGCGCGACCGCCGGCCGCCATGCTCGATGTCGCGAGAGCGCAGCCGAATTCACCGGTCCGCTTGCACAAACCAGCAATCGAAAATGTCATGTCCGGTACTCCTTTGCGCAGGCGACGCGGCGGTGCGTCGGTATGATTGCAGCACAGGAAAGGCACCGGACGCCAGGGGCGCAGCGAAGCGCGAGACGGGCGGCTTTACGGCATAGGGCAAGGGGCGCCGAGCGCACGCTGGCGTTTCGACTGGCTCGCCCCCAGCTCCAAAATGGAATACGGTAAATCCACGAATTCGCGCGGCGAGGGATGACGCGATGCGTCGGGAGACCAGAGGCGGTAGGCTCGTCCTGGAGAAGCTGACGAAGCTCTATCCCAACTTCACGGCGGTGAACGGCCTCGATCTCGACCTCGGCGCCGGCGAGTTTCTGACGCTCCTCGGGCCCAGCGGGTCGGGCAAGACGACCACCCTCATGATGGTTGCGGGCTTCACGACGCCCTCAGGCGGTGGGATTTTTCTCAACGGAAATTCGATCGGCGGGCTCGCACCCGAACGAAGAAACATCGGCGTGGTCTTCCAGAATTACGCCCTCTTTCCCCACATGAATGTATCCGAGAACGTGGCATTTCCGTTGCGAATGCGCCGTCAGGCCAAAGCGATGATCGAGGACCGCGTCAATTGGGCGCTGCGATTGGTTCGGCTGGAGGGCTTCGGCGAGCGAATGCCCCGCCAATTGTCGGGTGGTCAGCAGCAACGCGTCGCTTTCGCGCGCGCGCTCGTCTTCGATCCCGATCTCCTCCTGATGGATGAACCGCTCGGCGCCCTCGACAAGAATCTGCGCGAGCAAATGCAATTCGAGTTGAAGCGGCTTCATGGGGAACTCGGCGTCACCATCCTCTACGTCACGCACGATCAGGAAGAAGCGCTGACCATGTCGGATCGCGTGGCGCTCATGAATCGAGGCTCGATCGAGCAGCTCGGCCGCGCCGAGGAACTCTACGAGCGACCGGCGAACCGTTTCGTTGCGGAGTTCATCGGCGAGTCCAATGTTATAGAGGGCCGTGTCGAGACGAGCGAGCGCGCGAACGAGGCCTGGTTTCTGACGACGAATGGAGCAAAGCTCCCGGTGACGCTGGACCGAGGTGCCACCTCGCCGGGAGAGAGGACTCTCCTCGTGCTGCGGCCCGAAAAGCTTTCGCTTGGCGCCGCAACGGGCACTGCACGGACCAACGGTGAAATCGCGGGCCGAGTCGTCGAACTTGTCTATGTCGGAGATTTCACGCGCTACCGCGTCGAGATCGACGCCGACATCCATCTGACCGTGAAGATGCAAAACAATCGAAGCGTGCCACGCGCCCGGGAAGGCGAATCGGTTCGCGTTGTCTATGACCCGGCGGACGCGCGGGTGTTGCCCGCGTGAAGCGTCGGTGGATGGCAGCCGCATCGTCCAATGGGGGACGATGCCTAAGGAAGGGAGCAAGGCGATGAAGAGGCGCGAATTCCTGTTGACCTCGGGCGCCGTCGCATTGGCGGCGGCCGGACCGTTCTTCCATGTGCGTCCCGCGCGCGCCGACAAGGGCGAGCTGGTCGTCGTGAGCTGGGGCGGCGACTACGACCAGGCGCTGCGGGATCTGGTATTCCCCGATTTCGAGAAGGCCACGGGCTATACGGTGAAGCTCGACGCGCCGCCGGAGACCGCGAAGGTCAAGGCGATGGTCCAGAGCGGCAACGTGAGCTGGGACGTGATCTTGACCGACATCCCGGCGGTGTTGACGCTCATGAAGGACAACCTGCTCGAGCCCTTGGATTACGCGGCGATCGACAAGGCGAAGCTCGACCACATTCCGAAGGAGCTGCAGCGCTCGCACGCGCTCGGCCAACGGATTTACTCGTTCAACATCGTCTACAACACGAACCAGCTACCGAAGGCAAAACATCCCCGCAACTGGGCCGAAGTCTGGGACGCGAAGGGGTTCCCTGGACTGCGCACGTTCAACTTTCAAGGCGGAATCGAGCCGCAGCTCGAAGTCGCGCTCATGGCGGATGGAGTCCCGATCGACAAGCTCTATCCGATCGACGTGGAGCGCGCTTGGAAAATGTACGACAAGCTGCGGCCGCTGGTCGGCAAGTGGTACACGTCCCATGCCCAAGCAATTCAGCTCATCGGCGCCGGCGAAGCGGCGGTCGGTTGCACGATTGGTCCGCGCGGCATTTCCGCCAAGCATGGCGGTGCGCCGATCGATGTCGAGTACAACCAGGGAAAGCTCGCTTCCGACAACTGGTGCCTCGTCAAGGGCGTGCGCGACAAGAAGATCGCCATGGAGTTCATCAACTTCGCCGTGGACGGCAAGGCGCAGGCCGGTATTTCACAGCGCGTTCCCTATGGACCGAGCAACGGCAGCGCCTTCGAGTTCCTGTCGGCTCAGCAAGCGGCGGACCTCAATACCTCGCCGGAAAACATCAAGGAACAGTTCTGGCAGAACGTCGAATGGTGGGCCACTCCCGGCCCCGACGGCAAGACGCCGCGAGAGGCGCAAGCCGAGCGCTTCGCCAAGTGGATGATCAATGGCTGAGCGCTCTCTATCGCCGCATGCTGTGCCGGCGTTGGGCCCGACTCCGTGTCGGAAATAGCGGCCGCGGCGCTCGCGCCGGCAAGGCGTAATTTCTGGCGGTCCCGGGAGGGCATGCTCGTCCTCCCGGCGCTTGTCTTCTACTCGATGGTCTACCTTTATCCGCTCTCGCGGCTGGGCGCGTGGAGCTTCTTCGACAATGGATTCACGCTGCGCTTTTACGCGGAGTTGTTCACCGAACCCACTTACTTCAAGGCGCTCTCGAACACTCTCGAGATCAGCACGCTCGCTACCGTCGTCTGTCTGCTCTTGGGCTACCCGCTCGCCTATTTGATGGCGACGACTTCATCTTCGGCGCGGCGCATCTTGATGATACTGGTGCTCGTGCCGTTTTGGACCAGCGTACTCGTCCGCACCTTCGCCTGGATCGTCATTCTCGGCAATAACGGGCTCGTCAACCGCGCGCTGGTCGCCACGGGGATGGCCGATCATCCTCTGAAACTGCTCTTCAACATGATCGGCGTCCAAATCGGAATGGTGCACGTGCTCCTGCCCTTCATGGTGTTTCCGCTCTATGGCGTGATGTCTCGCATCGACGCCAGCGTCGTGCGCGTCGCTCGCAGTCTCGGGGCAACGCCGACGAGAGCATTTCTCGCGGTTTTCTTGCCCTTGAGCCTGCCCGGTGTCGCGGCTGGCTGCGTGCTCGTCTTCTTGCTGGCAATCGGGTTCTACGTGACGCCCGCGCTCTTGGGAGGCCCGGGCGAAATCACGCTCGCGACCATGATCGACATGATGATCAATACGCTGCTCAACTGGGGACTGGCGGCCACACTCGGTATCCTGCTCTTGGTCGTGGTCGGAATCATCTTTATCGTATTCAGCCGGCTGATGGGCCTCAATCGGCTCACCGGCGCGGGTGGCGAGCCGGCACGATGAGCGATGCTCGGCCGTCCCCTGGTCGCTTGGCGCTGTGGACGGTCTGCGTCGCGCTGCTTGCCTTCCTCATCGCTCCGATACTGGTGATCATCATCACGTCCTTCAATGCCTCTCTCTATCTCGAATTTCCACCGCACGGGCTCTCGTTACGCTGGTACGCGAACTTCTTCAGCTCGGCGCATTGGATCGAGCCGACTCTGTTGAGCATTCGGGTGGCCCTCATCACCATGATATCGGCGACAATTCTTGGAACTGCCGCGGCGATCGGCATTGTTCGGGGACGTTTTCGAGCCAAGCGCGGTCTGGAGCTTTTCTTCATATCGCCGATGGTGGTTCCCATCGTGGTGTTGGCCCTCGGTCTTTATTTCACGTTCTCGGGCTATCACCTGCTCGACACGCCACTTGCGCTGGCGCTTGGTCACACCGTCATCGCGACCCCCATTGTCATCGTCATCGTGATGGCGGCGCTTCGCGTGACCGATCCCTCCATGGAGCTTGCCGCCCGCAGCCTCGGTGCCACCTATTGGCGCGCTCTCTGGTTCGTCACGATTCCCTCGATCAAGGCGGCAATCTTGTCGGGCGCCGCCTTTGCGTTTCTGATCTCGTTCGACGAGGTGGTCGTCGCGATCTTCGTCGGCGGTCCCGACGCGACCACGCTTCCAAAGCGCATGTGGGAGACGATCCGCTTCGAGATTGATCCCACATTGACCGCGATATCGTCGCTGCTGACTTTGGTCGCGGTTTTCATTCTCGTCGGCGTGGAGCTGATCCGGCGTGCGGCAGCCGTGGATAGCGAGGCGAGCTAGATGCAGGCGCAGGCGGTTCCCGTGATCGACTTGGCCGCCGCCCTTTCCGGCGACGGCGCCGCGCGTCGGCGCACCGCTCGGCAAATCGCCCGCGCTTGCACCGAAATCGGTTTTTTCGCCATTACCGGACATGGCGTGCCGCCGGAGGTCATCTCGGCGCTGAGCATCAAAGCGCATGCGTTCTTCGCCCTACCTCCCGAAGAAAAGCGCAAAGCGATACCGACCGACATCAAGTACCCGCGCGGCTACAAGCCCATCGGCTACGAGGCGCTCGGCTACGGCAACGCCAACATGACGCCGCCGGACCTCAAGGAATATTACCACTTCGGCCGGGAGGTCTGGCCCGACGAGCCCTACTTCACATGCAGCGAAGGTCAACGCTATTTCGTAAGGAACATCTGGCCGCGCGATCCGCCGGGTTTTCGCGAGGCGGCGGGGCGCTATTACACGGCGATGGAGCGTCTCGTCGGCGAGCTCACGCGGCTCGCGGCGATCGGCCTCGGCGTCGATGAGCATTTTTTCGAGGATAAGATCGACAAGCACATAACCGCCATGCGGCTCAACTTCTATCCCGGCATGCGCGAGCCTCCCAAACCGGGACAGCTCCGTGGCGGCGAGCACACCGACTACGGGCTTCTCACCATACTCAACGGTGAAAACGTTCCGGGCGGCCTCCAAGTGAAGACGCGGGATGGCGCGTGGATCGACGTGGAGACCGATCCCAACAATTTCGTTTGCAACATCGGTGATCTGCTGATGCGCTGGACCAACGATCGCTGGCTTTCGAACTTGCATCGCGTCGTGACGCCGCCCGGCGGTACTGCCGGCTCGAAACGGCTCTCAATCGCCTTCTTCCATCATCCCAATTACGACGCGTGGATCGAGTGCATCGCACCACCGGGACAGGCGAAATATTCACCGGTTCGCTCGGGCGAATATCGCGATCTCAAATACCGGCAGACGCGGCTGATGGAGTCCGCGCAGAGCGGCGCGGATGTGCGGACCTCGCAATCTCGATACTAGAATTGCTCCCGAATATGGGGTTTGTTGCGGAGCATCTGAAATAAGGTCACAGTACCGTTACTGATGGATGGCTGCTTCCGGGAGTGGCCGAGACACGCCTGGATCTGGATAAGGACCGACACATGGCAAACGACATCGCCTTCAAGACCCCGAGCGCCGAGGCGGACGAAGCCCAATTGCGCATCGACCTTGCCGCCGCCTTTCGCCTAGCGGCCGAACTCGGCTGGCATGAGGCCGTGGCAAACCATTTCAGCCTGGCGGTTTCCGCGGACGGCAAAAAATTCATCATGAACCCGAGGGCGCGCCATTTCGGCCGGATCAAGGCGAGCGACCTCATGCTCCTCGACTCCGAAGACAAGGAGACGATCAATCGGCCAGGCGCACCCGACCGCTCCGCCTGGTGCATTCACGGCCATCTTCACGCCCTTGTGCCGCAGGCGCGCTGCGTGCTGCATGCTCATCCGCCTTATGCGACGGCGATCGCATGCCTTGCCGATCCCGAGATCAAGCCGATCGATCAGAACACCGCGCGCTTCTACAACCGCGTCGCCGTCGACCTCGGATTCGGCGGCATCGCGGACAACGACGAGGAGGGCGAGCGGATCGCCCGCACGCTCGGCAATCACAATCGAATGATGATGGGCAATCACGGCGTCCTGATCGTGGCCAACTCCGTCGCCGAAGCCTTCCACGATCTGTACTATCTTGAGCGCGCCTGCCAAACGCTGGTCCTCGCCTATTCGACGGGTCAGACCCTCAATACCATGCCGCCCAAGATCGCGGAGCGTACCGCCCAGGGCTGGCTCGACTACAACGAGAATGCCTTCGCCCATTTCGCCGAGATGAAGGCCATGCTCGACGCCAAGGATCCGTCCTACGCCAATTAAGCGAGAAATCACGGGGATCGGGAGATTGCCAATGGCTAACGCACGAAGCGATCTCCTGCCCGGCGGCTAGGCAAGGTCCCTGCGGAGAATTTGTCCTTCTGATCGAGGGCGCCGGTTACAACGATTTCATAAGCCGGTGGACGAAGCAGTGGATTGCCGCGATTTCCGCTTTCAGTTCTTGCCGTTAGTCGGTGGAAAGTGCTGTCAACCGCACGTGTGGATGACACCCGGTCGGATCACGACGCATATGCGGGCGACTCCGCATCGAGGATCTCCTTCATTGCCGTGAAGTGGAAATCGGCATTGAGCGGCACCAGGCCGAATTGCTCATGCGTCTCGCGGGCCATCTCCTCCGACATGACGTTGAGCGGTCGTCCTGACTGCATTGCCAGAAGCTGAACCTGACAGGCGCGCTCCAGATAGTAGAAATCATCGAAAGCTTGCGCCACGCTGTTTCCAACCACGATCACGCCGTGATTGGCGAGAAACAGAATTCGCTTTCCCCCCATCGCTTCGGCCATGCGGTCGCCCTCGTCCGTCCTGACGGCGATGCCATTGAAGTGGTCGTCATAGGCGATCTGCCCGAAGAAGCGCGCGGAATTCTGATGCACCATCTCGACGCGCCCGCCGCGGATGGCGGTGATCGCGGTGGAATAGGGCGCATGAAGATGGAGCACGACCGTTGCCGAGGGGTGCTTGAGGTGCATGCGGGTGTGAATGTGATAGCCCGTCATCGGCGGCCGCCCGGTTCCCTCGATGGTTTTGCCGTTCTCGTCGATGACGATGAGGCCGCTCGCGGTCATGCGCTCGAAATGCGTCCCTTTCGGGTTGATCAGGAATCGCTTGTCCGGAAGCATCATCGAGAAGTGGTTGCACACGCCTTCGTGCATGTTGAGCCGTGCCGCGCAGCGAAAGGCGGCCGCGAGATCGATGCGCGCCTGAATCGTCTCGGCGCGGTTGGCGCGATCGACGGCGGATGTCTGGGTCATAGAGATATCTCCAGTCCCGATTGCATGCACTCACTGAGCGTACAGGATCAGCGGCGGCCAGGGAAACGAACGGGGCCGCGCGCTAAGCGCTGGATCATCGCTCGACCGCGGATCATAATTCGGCTCCGAGCGAGCCTGGAGCACCCTGCGCGCCCCGGCGTCCATTTGGGCCACCGCGCCTTGCGTGAAATAGGCTTCGCTCGTTTGCGATTTCGGCTCACCGTCGAAGCAAATTAGGGAGGTATTCCAATGATCAATCCGAAACTCTTGAAGGACCCTTTGCGTTATTCGCTTGGGCGGCGCGATTTGCTGAGGGGCACGGCGGCTGGTGCCGCGGCATTGGCGGTCTCGTCGGTGCCTTTTGCCGCCCATGCCAAGGAGACGATGACGGTGGCCGACCCTGGCGGCGTATGGACGCCCGCGGCAGACGCGGCCTACGTAAAGCCGTTTGAAAAAGAGTTCGACGTCGACATCAATCACATCGCGCGCGAGCATTACCCGAGCGTCGAGATCAAGGCCAATGTCGAGACCAAGGCCTATACCTGGGACGTCGTGATCGCGACCGACGCCGACGTGTATGAGCTTGCGCCGCAAAACCTGCTCGAGCCGCTGGACTGGAGCGGCGAGGACATGCAGCAGATCATGCCCGAGGCGCGCAAGCCCGGTTGGCTCGGCAGCGACATCTACGCCACCATCATCGCTTTCCGGACCGACAAATACGGCAAGAACGGACCGCAAAGCTGGGCGGATTTCTGGGATGTGAAGAAGTTCCCGGGACGCCGTGCGATGCACAAGCACCCGATCGACATGCTTGAGGTAGCGCTGCTTGCCGATGGCGTCCCCAAGGACAAGGTCTATCCGATCGATATGGACCGGGCCTTCAAGAAGCTCGACGAGATCAAGCCTCACGTGCAGGTCTGGTGGACGGGCGGGGCGCAGACGACAGAGATGCTGGAGAGCGGCGAAGTCGACATGATGCCGACGTGGAATGGCCGCGCTCAAGTCGTGATCGACGCCGGCAAGCCCGTCGATATCACCTGGAACCAGGGCATTTTCGCTCTTGAAGGCTGGGTGATTCCGAAAGGCGATCCCAAGGTCGAGCTTGGCAAAAAATTCATCAAATACTGCGCCAACGCGAAACGCCAGGCCGTGTTCGCCTCGGCGCTACCCTATGGACCGACCAATCCCAAGGCCTACGACTACATCCCGAAAGACCGGGCGAAGTACCTGCCGACGGCGCCGGACAACTTTAAGCTCTTGATGCAATCGAGCAACGAGTGGTGGGGCACCAACAAGGAAAAGGCGATCGAGCGGTTCAACGCGTGGCTGCTCGCGTAGTCGCCGCGGGAGTAACGGCGCGACGCGGTCTTGAGGACTGCGTCGCCCCGTTTTTTGCGATCGAGGCGAGGCGTGGCTGAGACGAAGACCAAGCTCTCGATCCGCGGCGCGACCAAGCACTATGGAGCGATCACGGCTCTCGCCAATGCGACGCTGGAACTTCGCGAGGGCGAGTTCCTGACCTTGCTTGGCCCGTCCGGGTCCGGCAAGACCACGCTTTTGATGATGGTGGCCGGCCTCGTTCCGCCGAGCAGCGGAGAGATATGGATCGACGGCCAGCTTGCAACCTATGCGCCCGCCAACAAGCGCGACATCGGGATCGTCTTCCAGAATTACGCCCTTTTTCCACACCTGACAGTCCGGGAAAACATCGCGTTTCCCTTGCGGATGCGACGCATGGCGACGACGCAGATCGAGACGGAGGTGAAGCGTGTTCTCGATATCGTACAGCTTCCGCATGTGGCGGATCGGCTTCCCCGCGAACTTTCGGGCGGTCAACAGCAGCGCATCGCCCTTGCGCGCTGCATGGTCTATCGACCCTCCATCATCCTGATGGACGAGCCGCTGGGCGCGCTCGATCGCCAGCTCCGCGACCAGATGCAACTCGAAATCAAGGATTTGCATTCGCGCCTCGGCATCACCGTCCTCTACGTGACGCATGATCAGGACGAGGCGATGGCGATGTCGGATCGCATCTGCCTCATGAACAACGGACGGATCGAGCAGATCGGCACTCCGCAGGAGCTCTATTTCCGCCCGCGCAGCGTCTTCGTAGCGCGTTTTCTCGGTGAATCGAACATCCTCGACGCCACCGTGCGGGAAATCACCGAGACCGTGCGGCTTACCGGACCCGGGGGCTTGGAGATGCGCGCCTTGTCCGACGGGAGTGCGGCTCCAGGTGACGCGATCAAGCTCGTTATCCGCCCCGAGCGCCTGCGCATGTTGAGAGAGGGCGAAACCGCCGACAACGTCGCGGTGGGAACGTTGAAGGAGACGGTGTTCGCGGGCGGCGTCACCCGCTACTTCGTTACCCTGCCGAGCGGATTGACGCTTTCGGCGAAGCATCTCAATCAAGGGGCCGAAGTCGATTTACGGCTCGGCGCGCCCATTCGTCTCGGCTGGAGCGCGGACCATGCCTTGGTGCTGAACCAGAACGGCGCCGGCCCATGACCGTTGCTTCTTCATACGCCGGCGCGCCGCCGCTCCGCCAGTCAACCTGGGTCAAGGCTTGGCCGGTCTATCCGCTCCTCCTCTTCCTCGTCGCGCTTTTCATCTATCCGGTCGTGCAAATCCTGGTCCTCAGCCTGTTTGGCACCGACGGGCATTTTTCGCTCGCGAACTACGCGCGGGTCATGACCACGCCGGTCTACCTGCAGACCCTGCTGATTACCTTCAAGATCGCGGGCTGGACCACTTTCTTCGCCATTCTCGCGGGCTATCCCGTGGCCTATCTGCTGGCAAATGCCTCGACGCGCATGCGAGACATACTGACGCTGTTCGTGCTGATGCCGTTCTGGACGAGCTTCCTCGTCCGTACCTTTGCCTGGATGATCCTGCTGGGCCGGAACGGTGCGTTGAACCGGCTGCTTATTTCGCTCGGAATTACCGATGAGCCCGTGAGCCTCATCTACAATTTCACGGGCGTCATGATCGGCATGGTCCACGCGATGATGCCGCTCGCGATCATGGCGATGTTGTCGGTCATGCAGACCATCGACACCAACCTGGTAAAGGCCGCACGGACGCTGGGCGCGCGCGGCGGGCAATCCTTCTGGCGCATTTATTTTCGGCTGTCGCTGCCGGGGCTCGCGGCGGCCGGTCTTCTCGTGTTCATCACCGCCCTCGGCTTCTTCATCACGCCGGCGCTGCTGGGCGGTCGCCGCGAAACCATGCTGTCTCAAGTGATCATCTCCGTCGTTCAGGAGCTCCTGAACTTCCCCTTCGCCGGCGCGCTCTCGGTTCTGCTCCTCGTCGCCACCGCGGTGGTGTTTTATCTCTATGACCGGCTGCTCGGGATGTCGACCCTCTCGGGCGGCGCCGGTGCGTCGGACCTCGCGGGTGCAGGCGGCCGCGGCGTCATCGCTCGCGCCGGTGCCATTGTCGGCGATCGGATGATCGCCACGTTCGGTTGGCTTTCCGACCGTTTTGCCGATTTTTACGAGCGGATCTTTCCCGCGCGCGCCGATCGCCCGCATCGCGGGTGGTCGCTGGTTCTTCTTTGGGCGGCGGGTCTTCTGATCGTCGGGTTCCTTTGCTTGCCGTCTCTGTTCGTGATCCCCGTCTCCTTCACCGCGGGAACCTTCATCGCGTTTCCGCCCGAAGGCCTTTCGCTTCGCTGGTATCACACGTACTTGGGATCAAGCGGCTGGGTAGCCGCGACCGTTCGCTCTTTCATCGTGGCCGGATTGACCGCCGCATGCTCGACCGTGCTCGGCGGCGCCGCCGCCTTGGTGCTGGTTCGCGAGCGTCTCTTCGGGAAAACCGCGATTCTCGCGCTGATCTTGGCGCCGCTTGTGCTGCCGCGGCTCATCATCGCGGTCGCGTTGTTCTACCTCTATGCGCGCATCGGCCTCATCGGAACAATTCTGGGACTGGTCCTCGGCCACACGATCCTCGCGGTGCCTTACGTGGTGATCACGGTCATGGCGGTTCTCAAGACCTATGACGAGCGGCTCGATCAGGCGGCGTGGAGCCTTGGTGCGAGCAAATGGCGCACGCTCTGGCACATCACGCTGCCGCAGATTCGCGGCGGGGTGCTCGCGGGTTTTCTCTTCGCGTTCATCACATCGTTCGACGACTTGACCGTCGCGTTGTTCGTCACGGGCGGAAGCACCTCGACCCTGCCGCGTCAAATGTGGAACGACATGCTTTTGCAGGTGAATCCGACCCTTGCGGCCGTATCGACGGTTATCCTCGTCTTCGTAACGACGTTCGTGTTCCTGGCAGAATTCTTGCGCCGTCGCGGCTCGGCGAGAGTGAGCTGACTTATTGGCTAATCGCCGGCGCGCGCAAGGTTCTCGGCGCGCGCGAGCTGCGGATAGCGCGCGATGATCGAGCGGAATGCGCGCTCCACTTCCGTGCCGCCGCCGGTCCGCTCGCTCTCGGGAAGATGCTCAATTGCCTCGAAGACGCGGTGCTTGATGAAGAAGCGCCATTCGACCGGCAATGTCGCGAGCAACGCAACCAGCCGGGCATAATTGGCGCGCGTCCAGACGCGCTCGAACTCCTCGCGCGCCGCGTTGAAGCCAAAGCCCTCGCGCGGGCGATTGCCGCCGAGGCGGGCGCGGAGACCTTGGGTCGCCGCCTCGTCGACCGCGCCGTCGCGTACTACGACGCCATATTCCTCCTGCGCCTTGGCGCGCGAGACGAAACCGCAACGCACGTCTTCGAGAACGCGGCGCGGCTCTCGTTTCAGCGGATCACCGCATCCGCCGGCGCCGGAAGAGATGATGCGCACGATGTCGCCGGGCTGCGTCGTCACGACGTCGGTGTTGCCGAGGTTGACCTCGCGTGGCGTCTCCGGGTTCAGCAGGAACACCGACGGCTTGCCGGCGCCGCCGCCGCGTGTCCCCCACGGCGTGAAGCGGCTGCGGTCGCGGTTGCGGGCGGTCACCACCGTATCCGGCGCGAACACCTCGAACTCCAGCAAGGTGCCGGTACCGCCGCGATACTTGCCGGCACCACCGGAGTCGCAGGCGAGACCGTATTTGCGGATTTTCACGGGCACCTCGGCCTCGTTGATCTCGACCGGCGTATTCTTAAGGAAGCCGTAATTGGCGCCGGACCCCTCGGTTCCGTCACGCCAGGACAGGGCGCCGCCGCCGCCGGTGATCGGGTCGAGGTTCGCCATCAGCCGGCGTCCCGTGGCGCTGTCGGTGGTGCGCACGTTGATCAGTGGACCGCCATCGCCGCAGGCGGCGGGAACGATGTCAGGGAGCGCCTGGGCGAAGGCACCGAAGACCGTCGATTGCAGGCGCATGCAGGTGAGGCTCCGCATGCCGACCGCCGCGGGGAACGTCGGGTTCAGGACCGAGCCCTTCGGCAGAATCGCCGAGGCCGCGCGCAGTAACCCCGCATTGAGCAGAATCGAGCGGTCCATCGTGTAGAGGACGTAGGTGACCGGGATCATCAGCAACACGTGGCGCGGATCGCCGCCGGTCGGCACGTTGATCGAGGACGTGAGTTGCGGATCGCTCTCGGAGTAATCGAGGATCAGTTCATCGTCCCGCACGATAAGGTTGACCGCGATCCGGCAGGGATATCCGTCGACGCTGTCCTCGTCGATATAGTCGGCGAAGAAATATTCGCCGTTGGGAATCTTGCGGATCAGGTTGCGCGCTTGCTGCTCCGAGTAGTCAAGCAGACCCTCTATCCCCGCGCTGAAGGTCTCGGCGCCGAAGCGCCGGATCATTTCATGCACCTTGCGTTCGCCCGTGTTCATCGCGGCGATCTCGGCCTTGAGATCGCCCCAGTTCTGCTCGCGCATGCGCACGTTGAGCAACAGCGTATCGAGGATTTCGCGATTGAGCGTGCCGCGCTTGTAGAGCTTGACCGGCGGGACGCGGATACCCTCCTGGTGGATCTCCACATTGGCGCGCGAGAGGCTCGCCGGCACCGCGCCGCCCACGTCGGTATTGTGCACGTGGCCGACGCTGAAGCACATCAGCTTTCCGTCGTGGAAGATCGGCTTCCAGAGGTGGATATCCGGGGAATGCGTGCAGACGAACCCGCTGTAGGGGTCATTCGTCATGCAGAGATCGCCTTCCTCGTAATACTCGATCAGGCCGAGCGCACGGCCGTAGTCGAGGCCGACGAACCACGTCGCACCGAGATCGTAGGGCGAAGCGAAGGTCTTGCCGCCCGGCGTCGCAAGCCCGGTGGTGAAGTCCTCCGTTTCCTTGACGAAGGTCGAATGCGCGGTTCGGAACAGCGTTTGCGCCATGCTTTCGGTCGCGGCCGCGCAGTGATTCGCCAGGATTTGCAGGGTAACGGGGTCGATGGACATTTTCAGGTGGCCGTCGCTGAGAGGGTGAGGATGAGGTTTCGATAGGCGTCGACTTGCGCCGCATAGCCTGGCGGAATGCAGGTCGTGCAGTCACTTTGAGTGACGATCGCCGGCGACGCGAAATGATGCCCCGGCGCGAGTTCGCCGCGCGTGAACACCGGGATGTCGCGCTCGTGGCCTTCCATGTAGACTCGCGCGCTGGCGCTGGGCACCGCCAGGTGCGGCCTCAACGGTGCGCTGGGGAATTGAGGCTTGGGGCTCGCGCCCACGATCACCAGGCGGAGATTGATGAGCTGCACGGCCGCTTCGGGATCGGCGTGATCGTACACCTGACGGTGACGGCGATGAAATGACTCCGCCATCCCCGCGGTATCGCCGCTCCGGACGTGGCCGGCCTCCAATACGGTCTCGATCTCGTAGGATTGGCCGTGATAGCGCATGTCGGCGGAGTAAATGAATTGCGCTTCTCCGCGATAGCGCTGCTCATCGCGCAACCATTGTAGCGCCTGCTTCTCCAGCGCCGCGAAACCCTCTGTGATCTGCCGTGCCGCCGCGGGCGTGAGATCGACGAACACGGTGGCGATGAAGTCGTTCTTGATGTCGGCGATCAAGCCGCCGAGCGCGCTCAAGACGCCGGGCGTCGTCGGAATAACCACGTTCTTCATACCGATCTCGCGGGCAAGGAAGCAGGCCATCATCGGTCCGGCACCGCCGAACGCCTGCAGCGCATAATCGCGAGGATCGACGCCATAGCGGGAGACGAGCTTGCTCACCTCCATATACATGCCGGAAACTGCGATCTCGATGATCGCTTCGGCGGTCGCGACGACGCTCCGCCCGATGCGCTCGGCGACGCTGCCGATCGCCGCATGCGCCTTCGCCACGTCGACGCGGATCGCGCTGTAGCCGAGCTCGCCGCCGCCGACGTAACCGAGGACGGCATAGGCGTCAGTAATGGTGGGCCTGGTGCCGCCACGGCCATAGCAGGCGGGCCCGGGATTGGAGCCTGCGCTCTCGGGGCCTACTTTGAGCACGCCCAACTCGTCGACCCAGGCGATGGAACCGCCGCCGGCGCCGATCGAGGTCACCGCGACGGTCGGGATGTAAATCGGGAAATCGCCGATCATCTCGCCGACGCCGTATTGCGGCACGCCGTTCTCGATGAAGGCGACATCCGCGCTCGTGCCGCCGATGTCGAGGCTCATGGTCTTGGGATACCCCGCCAGTCCTGCCACGTGGCTCGCGCCGATCACGCCGGCGGCGGTGCCCGACAGGATCATTTGCGCGCAGGCGGTCTTGCCGAGTTCGGCGCTCATCACGCCGCCGTTGGATTTGGTCACCATCGGCTCCGCCGGGACCCGCGCGCTGCGCAATGCCTGCTGCAGCGAGGTCAGATAGTGCGAGACTCGCGGCTGAACATAGCCGTGGATGATCGCGGTGGTCGTGCGCTCGTATTCGCGAATCACCGACCAGACGTCGGTCGAGCAAAATACCGGCAGCTCGGGAGCGGCTCGGCGCAGAATCACCTTTGCCTCCCGCTCGTGAGCGGGATTGCGGTACGCATTGATGAACGCGATCACGACCGCCTCGACGCCTGCGTTCCGCGCGGCCGCAAACGCCGCCAGCACGCTGGCCTCGTCGAGCGACACGTCGATGCTGCCGTCGCCGCTGATTCGCTCCGCTATCGGGAATACGCGGTCCTTCGTTACCAGCGGCGCGGGTCGGCTCGATTGCAAATCATAGGGGTCCGGCACTTTAAGGCGCGCCACCTCGAGCACATCGACAAAATTCTCGGTCACGAACAGCGCGAGCCGCACCCCTTTGCGCTGAATGACGGTGTTGACGCCGACGGTCGTGCCGTGGGTGAAGTAGACGATGTGTTCGGGCGCGACGCCGTAACGCTCGCTCAGTTGCCGGAGTCCCTCCATCACCTCCGATCCGGGCCGATCGGGCGTCGAGAGCACCTTGAGCGTGTGCAGCTCGTTGGTCTTCTCATTGAAGGCGCAGAGATCTGTGAAAGTGCCGCCGATATCGACGCCCACGCGGTATGACATAGTGTCGCTAGCCTCTTCCTCGGCGGCGTTTCCCGCGGAGATTTCCGTGAAAAATCGACCCGCCAGTGTCGAGGTGCCGGCCCCCCGGGTCAAGTCCGCGGCAGGTGATTGGCCACCGCTTCCAAGCGGAGCGGCTACTCACAAATAGATGCTGCGAACGATCTCATCCTCGGAGACCGCGTCGGCGCGAATGTCGTGGCGCTGTGAAACGCGGCCGTCGCGCAGGATCAGAAACCGGTCGGCGACAGCAAGCGCAAGCTTGATGTTCTGCTCGATGATGACCATGGTGACGCCCCGCGCCTTGAGCGTCCGCATGATGTCGGCGATCTCATCGACGAAAGCAGGTGCGAGCCCACCCGAGGGTTCATCGAGCAGCAACAACTTTGGATGCCCCATCAGCGCGCGCCCGATCGCCACCATCTGCTGCTCGCCGCCCGACATCAGCCGCACCGGCTGCGCCCGCCGCTCCGAAAGCCGTGGGAACGATGCGTAGATACCGTGCAACAGCGCTTCCGCGGCGCCCCGGCGCGCCCAAGCACCAAGACGGAGATTTTCTTCGACGGTCATGTCGGGGAAGAGGTCGCGCGTCTGCGAGACCTGAATGATGCCGCGCCGGAAGATTCGATGCGGCGGCTCGCCTGCGATCTCCTCGCCGCCGAGGCGGATCGATCCGGCCCAAGGCCGAACGAAGCCGCTCAGCGTGTTGAGCGCCGTGGATTTGCCGCTGCCGTTGGCACCGAGGAGTGCCACGACCTCGCCCGCATCCACGGTGAGATCGACGCCGAACAGGATCTGCCGGTTCGGATAACCCGCCTCGATGCGTTCGGCGACCAGCAGTGGATCAGGCATGTCCCAGATAGGCCTCCAGCACATTCTTGTCCGCGCGCACTTCCGCGGGCGTACCGTCCGCGACCTTCCTGCCATAGTTGAGCACGATCACTCGATCGGAAATGCTCATAACCAGTTCGATCGCATGCTCAATCAGGAGAACGCCGATCCGCCGCTCGCTCGCGAGGCCACGGATGATTTGCCCGAGCCGTTCGCGCATCTGCGGCGCGAGACCGACGGCCGGTTCGTCCAGCAACAGCAACGGCGGATCGGTCGCGAGCGCGCGGACGATCTCCACCATGCGCTGCTGTCCGCCCGAGAGCTCGCTCGCCGGATGATCCTCGATGGTTTCCAGCTCCATCAGCCGCAAAAGTTCCCGAGCTTTTTTTGTCGCGGCGGCTTCCGCCTTGGCTGCTCCTCCCGCGAACAGCAGCCCCAGGAAACTGCTCTTCACCTCGATGTGGAGGCCTGCAAGCACGTTCTCGAGGGCGGTTAGGTGACCGAACAGGCCGCCGTTTTGAAAGGTGCGCCGTGCGCCCCGCGCGGCGATGTCGTGCGCCGGCAAGTGCTGAATCTCGGCGCCCTGAAACAAAACCCGGCCGCTCTCCATCGGCGCATTTCCCGTGATGGCGTTGAAGAGGGTGGTCTTGCCGGCCCCGTTCGGCCCGATCAGGGCGCAGATTTCACCCGCATCGACACGGAAGGAGACTCGATCCACCGCGGTCAGCCCGCCGAAGCGCACGGTGAGGTCCTGTATTTCCAGCAGCGGCGTCATCTCATTCCCGGTAGTAGCGATCGCGAAATATCGGGTGCGCGCGTGCCAGCAGGCTCGCGAGGCCGCGCGGAAGAAACAGAATGACCAGGACGATCATCACGCCGAATGCCAGTTCCTCGAAGCCCGGCAAGTCCCTGAAAAGCTCCGGAAGTGCCGTGACGATGATCGTGCCAAGCACCGAACCGGTGAGGCTTCCGAGGCCGCCCAGCATGATGATCGCAAATTGCAGGATGAGCTCGGTCAGATCGAACGAGGTTGGCGTCAGATGACCGACCAATGCCGCATACATGGCACCGCCGATTCCCACGACAAAGCCACCCCACGCGAAACCGAGCACGATGTAGCGGTCGGTCGGAATGCCCATGGCGGCCGCCGCCTCCTCGTTGCTTTTGATCGCGAGAAAGGCCCGCCCGAAGCGCGAGCGCAGCAACCGATCCGTGGCGATGATGACGACGATCACCAATGCGAGGAAGGCATAGAACTTGTGTGATTCCGAGTCGAGCGACCAACCGAGCAAGCTCGGCGCCGGCACCGCCATGCCCATCGATCCGCCGGTGACCGGCTCCCAACGGATATAGACCCATCGCATCAACTCGCCGAAGGCGAGCGTCATGATCGCGAGATAGAAGAGGCGGACGCCGCGCAATGCCGGCACGCTTGCAAGGCAGCCGGCAAGTCCGCCCATCATGCCCGCCGGGACGATCGTTGCCCACCAAGGCAAGCCAAGCTTCAGCATGAGAACGCCCGAGGTATAGGCGCCGATGCCGAAGAACGCGACGTTGGAGAAGGCAAGCAGTCCCAAATTCCCGACCACGACGTTGAAGCCGATGCCGACGGGCACGTACATGAGCACGAGATTGGCGACGTATTGCTGATAGGGGTCGAGCCAGAGCGGCAACGGCAGCAGCAGGGCGGGGATGAGCCAGAATGCACGGCGCGAGGGAGCGCGCCTCGCATTGAGCTGCGCGGCGGCGGACGGTGCGGTCGAGGGAGCGCCCTTCAAAGTCGCAGGGTCGCGTGCTGGCCGAACAGGCCCTTCGGTCGGATCAGCAGCACCAATATGGTGACGAGATAGGCGGTGATATCGATGAACACCGTCGAGACGTAGAAACCCAACAGCTTCTCCATGATCCCGAGCAGCAACCCGCCGAGAACCGCGCCGGGGAGGGAGCCGAAGCCGCCGAGGGTCATGGCGGCAAATCCGCGCACCAGCGTCCAGACGCCTATATCGGGCGAGAGCGGCACGATGAGCGCGAGGAGAACGCCGCCTACCGCGCCCAGTGCCGCACCGGCGCCCCACATGCCCGCGTGGAACGCCCGCACATTGATTCCCACCAAAGCGGCACCGCGCTGGGTCTGAAATACCGCCTGAATCACTTTGCCGATCGGTGTCACGTGAAACACCAGGAACAGCGCCGCGAGCAATACCAGCACGAAACCCGAGATCACTAGGTCATCGGCGGTAAACACCACCGATCCCACCATGAACGCGGCCTGCGGATAGGGGCGCGGCAGGCTCAGCACGCCGTTGCCCCACTCGAGCCGAGCGGCGCCGCGCAGCGCGTAACCGATCGCGAGCGCCATCATCGCCAATGAAAGATGCGGGCCTGCGATGATCGGCTGCATCAGCCCGCGCTGGGTCACCCACCCCAAAATGAACAGCAACGCGATCGCCAGAACGAAAGCGAATGCGAAGGGCAGGCCCAGGGTCACCGTCAGCACGTAGCTCGCGTAGGCGCCGATCATCACCATGTCGCCATGGCCGAAATTGACGATGGTCGTCGCCCGATACGCCACCGTCATCGAAAGCGCGATCAACGCATAAAGCATCCCCGTCGCAACGCCGCTGACGAGGAGTTGCGGCAGAAGCGAGAGCATGAGCCGAAGCTGTAGAGCGCCGACGTCCTTATTCCGCCGGAGAATCCCAGGTCTTGTAGACGATCTCCTTGCCGTCCGCGCTCAAACCGACGGCGTACATGAGGTGGACGCCGTCGTGATTGTCGTGACTCAAATTCTCACGATCGGCATAGACGCCGGTGTCGAAGTCCTTGATCGACTCCATGGCGGCAATCCATTTCTCCCGCGTCGGCTGCGGTCCTGCGCGGCGAAATGCTTCGACCGTCACGATCGCGGCGGGCACGCCGAAGTAATAGAAGTTGGTCGGCTCTCCCTGCTTCGGCAGCTCGTCCTTGGTCAGGTACTTGAGGAAGATGTCGTGGAATTCCTTGAGCGAGCCTTGGCCAAGCGGCGCCTTGAACTGATAGGGCTGGAAGAAAATCTGGTCGACCGCCGCCTTTTCGCCGACCTGCTGCACCGTCTGCTCGAAGTCGGCGCCCAACGCGCCCAGCACCGGAACCTTGATCCCATACTTGTTCATGTCGCGCAGCAGGATCACGAGCTCCTGCTGATAGAGGCAACCCATCACGGCCTCGGCGCCCGACGCCTTGATTTGCAGGGCCTGCGCCGTGGCGTCAGTCGATCCGCGCTCGAGCGCCGCATTGAGGACGATTTCGCCCCCATGCGCGTTGATATAGGCGGTGGCGGGATCGCAATAGCCATGCGCCCAGTCGTTGCTGTGCTGCACCAGCGCGATCTTTTTGACGCCCGCCTTGCTCATCGCGAAGGTCGCCATCGCTTCGCCCGAGGCGGAGCCCGTGTAGCTCACATGGAACATGTTGGGCGTCACGGGATTGGTGATCTTGGGGTTGGCGGCGATCCCGACCCAGGGCACACCCTCCTTGTCCAGCATCGGCTTGATGGCCATGGCGACGCCGCTGCAGGGGTGGCCGATGATCATGAAGACCTTGTCCTCGTAGATCAGCTTTTTGGCGGCGGCGATCCCCTTCGCTTCGTTGCACGCATCGTCAGCGAACACGGTCTCGAACTTGCGTCCGTTGACCCCGCCCTTGTCGTTGATGTACCGAAGATAGGCTTCGGGCCCGTAGTTGAGGGGATTGAACACCGTCGATTCCCCCGTGAACGGACCCAGGTTTCCGATCTTAATCGTGGTGTCCGTGATCCCCTGAGTGTTGTCGGCGCGCACCGGAATTGGAGCGGCGATGACGCTTGCGGCCAGTACGGCCACGGCTGCGATCGGTAGTCCGACGGTTCGCATGGGCTTTCCTCCTCCCTTGAGGCTTGCTTGAATGATCATCGGAAAACCAGCGGGTGGCAAGTGCGCGAACGCCACCGCGAAACGCTGCCCATATCGAAGGAAAATGCTTTAGCATGCGCCTGGAGAACGGATTGCGGGCGAGGCATGAGCGCAAAGGCGGCGGGAACGTTTGAGGTCGGGGTCGACATCGGCGGCACATTCACCGACGTCGTTTGCCGCGACAAAGCCGGGTCGATCCGACTTGTGAAGGTACCGACGACGCGGCAAGACCCAAGCGCCGGCGTCAAGGCGGCGCTCGCTCTGATGGCGCGCGACTGGTCGGTTCCACCCGCGAGCGTCGCTCGCTTCGCCCACGGCACCACGGTCGCGACCAACGCGGTCCTCGAAACCAAGGGTGCCCGGATCGGCCTGCTGACCACCGAGGGGTTCAAGGACGTGCTCGAAATCGGCCGGCAGATGCGGCACGCGATGTACGATCTGGTGCTGGCGCCGGAGGCGCCGGTTTTCCTGGCTCCGGGCGCGCGGCGCAAGGAAGTGCGCGAGCGCATCGGTCCGAGCGGCGAGGTATTGGTCCCGCTGGATGAGGGCTCGGTTGAACGCGCGGTGCGGGAATTGTTGTCGGAGGAGGTTGCCGCTATCGCCGTGAGCTTCCTCTTCTCCTTCCTCAATCCCGCGCATGAGCGGCGCACGCGGGAAATTATCGCGCGGTTGTGCCCGGAGATGGCGGTGTCCATCTCCTCCGAGGTCGATCCGGCGTTCCGAGAGTATGAGCGCACCTGCGTCACCGCCTTCGACGCCTACATCAAACCGGTTGTCGATCGATACCTCGCGGCCATGGAGCGCGACCTTGCAGCGCACGGCGTCAACGCGCCATTGCAGATCATGCAGGCTCGCGGCGGTGTCGCTTCGTCGAAAATCGCGCGTCAGCGTCCCGTGCGCCTCTTCCTGTCCGGCCCCGCGGCCGGCGTGATGGGCGGGATCGAGGTCGGTCGTGCGCTCGGCCTCAGCGATCTCATCACCGTCGATATCGGCGGCACGAGTTGCGACATCGCGTTGGTGAGCGGCGGGACACCGCTGATCAGGCCCGAGGGCACGATCGGCGGCTACACCGTGCGTGTTCCCATGATCGATGTTACCGCGATCGGCTCGGGCGGTGGCAGCATCGCCTGGATCGATGCCGCGGGTTCGTTGCGCGTCGGACCGGAGTCACAGGGTTCGGACCCGGGGCCCGCTTGCTACGATCGTGGGGGTGACGAGGCGACGGTGACCGACGCATCGGTACTGCTCGGCTATATCGACGCGAAGTATTTCGCGGGCGGCTCGCTCGCGCTCACTCCCGAGCGGGCGGGCGCGACGATCGAGCGCAAGATCGCGGTGCCCATGGGGATCACGGCGGATGCGGCGGGACTCGGCATCCACCGCGTAGCCAATGCGCAGATGGCGGAGGCGATCCGCTTGATCTCGATCGGGCGCGGCATCGACCCGCGTGCCTTCACCCTGGTCCCCTTGGGGGGCGCGGGACCCCTGCATGCGACGGCGCTGGCGCGCGAGTTGGGGATGCATCGAGTGGCGGTGCCTCTGCACCCCGGCGTGCTTTCGGCCCAGGGTTTGCTGGCGGCGCCGATCGAGCATGAGGTGTCGGCCGCCTTTCCGCGCCCGCTTGCGAGCGCTCGCTGGAGCGATGTCCAGGAGCGGCTAGAGGAACTGGACCGCGCCTGTGCCAAGCTCATGCGAAGCGAGGGCGTGGCCGAAGGCACGGCGGAGGTCCATTACTTCGCCGATCTCTGCTATGTCGGGCAATCCTATCACTTGGAAGTCCCGCTTATGCCCTCCGCCTCGGATTCCCTGGGCGTGCTCTATCGCGATTTTCAGACCGCGCACGACCGAATCTATGGGCACGCGACCGATGCGCCTGCGGCCATCGTCAATTTGCGCAGTCTCCATCGCAGCGCACCCGAAGCGCTTGAGCCCGCGCCTTACGAACCTGATGGAGAGCCCGCGCTCAAAGGCAAGCGCTCGATCCGAACTGCGGAAAGCGCCGGCTTTGTCACTGCGGCGATCTACGCGCGGACCTCGCTGCCGGTGGGCGAGACCATCCAGGGACCTGCTATTGTCGAGCAGGCGGATACCACCACCCTGATCGAACCGGGCTGGCGCGCGAGCGTCGCGCCCGACGGCACCCTGATCCTGAGCGATGTCGAGGAAACACGGTCATGACCAACGAAGCCGACCAGCCGCTCGATCCTATCACCGTCGAGGTGGTGCGATACAAGCTCGAAGGCATCGCCAGCGAGATGCAATCCACACTGCTGCGCAGCTCGTTTTCCCCGATCGTGAAAGAAGGACTTGACGCATCGGCGAGCCTCTTCACTCCCGACGGAACGACACTCGCGCAGTCCTGCTCGATCCCAATTCACCTAGCGACGCTGATCCCCGCGATCGCGGCGATTTTAAAACAGTATCCGATCGAAACCATGCGGGAGGGCGACGCGTACACGCTCAACGATCCCTATGCCGGCGGAACGCACTTGCCGGATATCGCGGTGGTGATGCCGGTTTTCCACCGCGGCCGGGTCATCGCGCTGAGCGGAACCATGACGCATCACCAGGATATGGGCGGCATGGCCGCGGGTTCAGTGCCGACCAACGCCACCGAAATATACCAGGAAGGATTGCGAATCCCGCCGCTCAAGCTGCGCGACGGCGGCCAATACAACGACACGCTGGTCCGGATGCTGCGGCAGAATGTGCGAATTCCCGATACGGTCATGGGCGACCTCAACGCCCAGGTCGCCGCCTGCACCGTGGCGGCGCGACGGCTGGGCGAACTCGCCGAGCGCTACGGCGGCAATCACCTGGCCGCAATCTTCGACGAGCTGTTGCTGCGCTCCGAAACAATGACCCGGAAGGCATTGCGCGCGATTCCCGAGGGCGTTTATCGCTGCGTCGACTACCTCGACAACGACGGAATCACGCTCGATCAACCGATCCGAATCGAAGTCGCGGCGATCGTGAAGGACGGCGCCATCACCTTCGATTTCGAGGGGACGAGCCCGCAGGTACGGGGTCCGCTCAATTGTGTTCCTTCGGGCTCTCTGGCCGCCGCCTGTTACGCAATCCGGGCGCTGACCGATCCGCGCATCCCCACCAACGGCGGATGCTTCCGCCCGATCCAGCTCAAGCTGCCGAAAGGAAGCATTGTCAACCCCGAAGAGCCTGCGCCGGTCAATGCCCGTACCTCCACCATCAAGCGCATCAGCACTTGCATGCTGGGAGCGCTCGCTCCGGTTCTGCCCGAGAAGGTTCCGGCGGCCTCGGCGGGGGCGCTGCTAGTACTGGCCTTCGGTGGCCGGCGGAGGGATGGCGAGCGCTATGTCGTGGGCGAACTCATAGCGGGCGGCAGCGGCGCGAGCCCGGGTCATGACGGCGTCGACGTGATCGAAACCGACGCCACCAATTGCATGAACATGCCGGTCGAAGCGATGGAAATGGAAGCGCCGATCCGCGTGCACCGTGTGGCGCTGCGACCCGACTCCGGCGGTGCCGGCGAGTTCCGTGGCGGGTTGGGCGTTATCCGCGAATATGAGATTCTCGAAGGCGAGGTCTCGCTATCGCATCGCGGCGAGCGGCATTTCAGCGCTGCTCAGGGGCTTGCGGGCGGCGGTGCCGGTGCGATGGCCCGCTCCGTCATCCGCCGCGCCGCCGGTGCGATCGAGGAGATTCCATCCAAGACCGCGACGACGCTGCGTCCCGGTGATCGCCTGGTGGTGGAGACAGCGGGCGGGGGCGGCTATGGCGCTCCGCAGAAGCGTGCGCGCGAGCAGATCGAGGCGGATTTACGCAACGGCAAGGTCAGCGTCCAGTTGATCCGCGCCAAATATTCATGATCGCTCATACCAAGCGGACCGGGAGGAGAGGATGACGGCATTTGCGGGAAAAGTCGCGTGGGTGACGGGCGCCGGCACGGGCATCGGCAAGGCGGCTGCGCTCATGTTCGCGCGCGAGGGTGCCGCTGTCGCGCTCATCGGGCGGCGGCGCGACAAGCTCGCGGAGGTCGCGGCCGAGATCAAGGCGTCGGGTGGGACCGGCGTCGTCGAGGCGCTTGACGTCGCGGATCGTGCGAAAGTCGGAGAGGCTGCCGGGCGTCTGCTGAAGACACTGGGGCGGGTCGACATCCTCGTGAACAATGCCGGCCTCAACGTGCTCAACCGCCGCCTCGACGAGATCACCGCCGAGGACTGGGACTCGATTATCGCGGTCAATCTGACCGGCGCCTTCAACATGGCGCAGGCGGTGATGCCGACGATGCGCAAGCAGGGCGATGGGCTCATCATCAATGTCGCTTCGACCGCTGCCAAGCGCGTGAGCGGGGTCGCGGGAATCGCCTACTCCGCTTCCAAATTCGGCATGCTCGGCATGAGCCTTTCATTGACGCAGGAGGCTTGGAAGTTCGGCGTTCGCGCCTGCTGCCTCTGCCCCGACGACGTGAACACACCGATCATGTCGCGGCGCAAGGTGAAGTATCCGCCGGAGGTACTGGAACAGTTCATTCAGCCCGAAGACCTCGCGGAGACCATGCGCTTCGTGGCTCTCATGCCAAAGCGGACGTCGATCCCGGAGATGCTCATCTATCCCACCAACGTCCGGCCCTACACGCCCGCCGAGACCGGCCTCTCAAGCTGAGCTGTTCGGAGCGAGCTTCGGCTCATTGGGCCGCGGGCGGCTCAGGAATGCCCGGCCTTGGGACGAGGCGCGTAAGCACCATCCAGGCGAGCGATCTCAGGGGGATCGAGCCGGAGCGAGAGCGCCGCGATGGCGGCATCGACGTGTTCGACCCGCGTTGCGCCGATGACGGGAGCGGCGCCCGGTAACTTTTGCAGCACCCAGGCCAAAGCGACCTGCGCCGGCTGCACACCGCGCGCACCCGCGATCGATTCAACCGTTTCCGCCGCTCGTTTGTCCTCGGGTCGGCCGTACCATTTCCCTGCATATTCGTCAGTCCGCGATCGCTCGGTCTGTCGCCCGATGCCGCACAGGAATCCGCGAGCCAGCGGGCTGTACGGCAAAAGACCGATGCGCTCGGCCTGACAGAAGGGGATCATCTCGCGCTCGTCCTCGCGCCAGACGAGATTGTAGTGGTTTTGCATCGAGACAAAGGAGTGCTGACCGCGGAACCGCGCGGAGTATACCGCCTTCGCGAACTGCCAGCAGGGCATGTCGGTGGCGCCGGCATAGAGAATCTTGCCGCCGCGAATGAGGTCGTCGAACGCAGCCGTCATTTCGTCGATCTCCGTGCTCTGATCCCAGATGTGGGTTTGCACGAGGTCGATCGTTTCGACACCGAGACGCTTCAGCGACGCTTCCACCGCCTCGACAATGTGCTTGCGCGAGTAACCTCGGGCGTTCGGCCCCTTGCCCATGGGATTGCCGAGCTTGGTGGCCACGACCACCTCTTCGCGCGTCGCCATCTCCTTCAGCAGCTTGCCGAGGACTTCTTCGCTCCTGCCGCCCGAGTAGTAGTCGCAGGTATCAAAGAGCGTGATGCCGCTTTCGAGCGCGCGTCTTACCAGCGGTCGCGCTTGGTCCTCCGTGAGCACCCACGAACGCCAGCGCGGATCGCCCACACCCATCGCGCCGAAGGCGATCCGCGACACCCGAAGACCGCTGCTCCCCAAACCCACATAGTCCATGATTTCGCACTCGAAGTTGCTTTAGGATTTGCTTTTCCAGACGTCGCGGAAGCGCGGAATTTCGTCGGGGATCCACACATAGCCTTGGACGTTGCTGCGCAGTGCCGCGTATTCCAGCGAGAAGAACAGCGGCACGTAGGGCAGATCCTTGGTTATGATCGCCTGTGCCTTCCAGTAGAGGGGCCTTCGATCCTCGACATCCGTCAGGGTGCGGGCCTTGTCCAGGAGGGCGTCGAGCTCGGGGTTCCGGTAATTCGTCGAGTTGGCGTAGCCCTTGCTGTGAAAGAGAATGTAGAGCAACCCGTCCGGGTCCGGCCGCTGCGACCACCGCTGCGGCGTGAAGTTGATCTTTTGCTGCACCACTTGGGAATACCAGTCGCTGACCGCGACCGGCTCCAGCGTGACGTTGATGCCGATGGCCTTCAATTGTTCCTGCACCACCTGATCGAGCTGCTGGAACATCGTGACCGTCGGCGCGGCCATGGTGATGTCGAGCCCGTTCGCATAGCCCGCTTGCCGCAGCAAATCCCGGGCCTTTAAGGGATCGTACTCGTACGATTTAAGATTGGGATCGAACCACCAGAGGCCCTTTGGCGTCGGTCCTTCCGCGATTTGCGCCTTGCCGCCCATCAAGAGATCGACCAGCCGCTTGCGGTCGATGGCGTGTGCGATCGCCTGCCGGAGCAAGGCATTGTCAAAGGGCGGCTTGTCCACTTGCCATTGCAGCGAAATCCAACGTCCCACCGGATCGGGATCGAGCTTGATGTCGCTGCGTCCTTCGACCTGCCGCACGTCCTGCGGCGAGAGTTCCGAGACGAAATCCGCTTCGCCGGTGATCAATCGCTGCACGCCGACGACGGAGCCGGCGATGTCCTGGAACACGACCCGATCGAGGTACGGCTTGCCCTTGTCCCAGTAATCGGGGTTCCGCTCGACGGTGATGTGGTTGCCGCGCACCCACTCCTTGAAGACGAACGCGCCCGTACCCACCGGTTTGCCGCCGAAATCGGCGCCGAGCTTTTGCACCGCCGCCGGCGATTCCATGAAACCCTCGCGCTGGCCCATCATGCCCAGCAGCCCCGGATATGGCTCCTTGAGGTTGAATGCAACGGTGAGCGGGTCGACGACTTCGACGGACTTCAGCACCGATTCGAGGCCGCCCTTCTGCGGCGATTTCACTTCGGGATCGAGCCGCCGATCGATGTTCCATTTGACCGCCGCCGCGTCGAAGGGTGTTCCGTCCTGAAATTTCACGCCTTCGCGCAGATAGAACACGACCCGCGTGCCATCATTCTGAACCTCCCAGCTTTGGGCGAGCTCCGGTCGGATCGAGAAATCCGTGTTGAGCTTCACCAGGGTATCGAAGACGAGGTAGAGGACCTGACGCTCCGTGTATTCAATGGAGAACACGGGATCGAGCGTCTTGATGTCCGAAGCGAATCCGACGGTGAGCGTGCCACCACGCTCCGGCGTTTGCGCGACCGCAGTTTCGAAGTGGGGCAGCGCGAGAAATGCCGTCGCGCTCATGAAGCCGATGACCAATGCTCGCATTGTCCGGTTCAGCATCGTGTGATCCTCCCCATCGCGCATGCGGCGCTTTGTTCATTGCGCTTCGAAAACACTAGGTAGCGGTATACCGTATGTCAATTCCGCGCCCGCAAACGCGGAGACCATCGGGGCGTGCTCACAGCACGTCGTCGCGCAAACAAGCGACGAACCGCCCGGGACCAATGCCGCGCAGGGGTGGCACGGTTTTCGCGCACTCGGAGATCGCATAGGGGCAGCGCGTACGAAAGACGCAGCCGCTGGGCGGGTCCGTGGGGTTTGGAATGTCGCCCGCGAGAAGAATTCGCTTGCGGCGGTGCTGCGGATCGGGATCGGGAACAGCGGAGAGCAGCGCTTCCGTGTAGGGGTGCTTGGGATTGAGGCATAGCTCGTCGCTTGGTCCTATCTCCATCAGCCGCCCCAAATAGAGGACGGCGATCCGGTCGGAGAGATACTCCATCACCGCGATGTCATGCGAGATGAACAGCATCGCGAGACCGAGCCGCTCCCTGAGCTCGCTCAGCAAATTGACGATCTGAGCTTGGATCGAAACATCGAGCGCGGAGACCGGCTCGTCGGCGACGATGAAAACCGGATCGACCGCCAACGCGCGGGCGATCACCACGCGCTGGCGCTGCCCGCCGGACATCTGATCGGGTTTCCGAGCCATGAAATCGCGCGAAAGACCGACGCTCTCCAACAGCGCCGCGACCCGGTCGAGACGTTCGCGGCGATCGCGGCAGAGACCCTGCACTTGAAGCGGTTCCGACACGATCTTGGTCACCGTCATCGTGGGGTCGAGAGCCGCGAAAGGGTCTTGGAACACGATTTGCGCTTTGCGGCGAAAGCGGCGGAGACCCTCCGGCCCAAAGGCCATCACGTCCGTTCCCTCGAAGAGAACGCGCCCGGCGGTCGGTTCCAAGAGGCGCAGGATCGTGCGGCCGATGGTGGTCTTGCCCGAGCCGGATTCCCCTGCGAGCCCCAGCACCTCTCTTGGCTTCACCGTGAAGGAAACATCATCGACCGCTTTCACGACCTCAGAAGCGCGCGGGAAGAGACCGCGGCGAACTTCGAACCATTTGCGCAAACCTTCGACCGCAAGAAGCGGCTGCGGTTCCTCGCTCATGGCGACACACTCTCGATGTCGCGCCAGCGCAGGCAGCGCACGCGATGGTCGGCGGCGCAGTTCTCCAGCGGAGGCGCCTGGACGTCGCAGAGTCCGGCGGCCAGGTGTCCACAGCGAGGATGGAAAGCGCAGCCCGCGGGGAGACTTACCGGACTCGGGACATTGCCGGGTATCGCTTCAAGCCGGACGCCGCGACGGCGCGTGCGGCCGATCCGTGGCAGGGATTCCAGCAGCGCCTGCGTGTAGGGCATGCGCGGGGTCTGGAACACGGCCTGGACGGGGCCGCTCTCGACGATCTCCCCCGCGTACATCACCAACACGCGGTCGGCGATTTCGGCGACCAGTCCGAGGTTATGGGTGATGAACAGGATCGACATCTTGGTCGATGCCTGCATGCGGCGCAGGTGGTCGATGATCTGCGCTTGAATCGTCACGTCGAGAGAAGTCGTGGGCTCGTCGGCAATGAGAAGCGCGGGGTGGCAAGCGAGCGCCATGGCGATCATCGCCCGCTGACGCATCCCGCCCGAGAACTGGTGCGGATAGCGCGCCATCGACTGAATGGGGTTCGGCACCCCGAGCGCCGTCAACGCTTTCAATGCGTCGTGCCGAGCCTCGCGCAAGGAGACCGAGCGGTGGATGCGGATCGCTTCGCAGATTTGCGAGCCGACCGTGTAGATCGGATTGAGCGAGGACAGCGGTTCTTGAAAAATCATCGCGACATCGCTGCCGCGGACCATGCGCATCTGGCGCTCCGGCAATTGCGCGAGGTCCTGACGCCGTCCGGTTTTTCCAGTCAGCAGGATTTGCCCACTGACGGAAACGCCTTCATGTTTGTCGAGAAGGCCCATGATTGCGAGGCCGGTGCTGGACTTTCCCGAGCCGGATTCGCCGACGAGCGCCACGATCTCGCTTATGCCGAGCTCAAATGAGACGCCGCGAACCGCCGCCATGCGTCCGGTCGGCGTGTCGAAGCTCACGGAGAGGTCGCGTATTTCGAGCAAGGGATCCGCGATCATGGCGTCAGCCTTCTCGCGATCCGAGGAGATAGAAGCCGGCCACGGTGACCGCCACGGCAAGACCGGGCGCCATGCTCATGGCGGGGTTGATGATCAGATAGTCGAACCCGGTTCGCACCATTCCACCCCAATCGGGGGTCGGCGGCGGTACGCCGAGACCGAGAAAGCTCAGGCTGGAGGAGGTGAATATCGCGAAAGCGACCGTCACGGCGAATTGCGCCGCCGCCACATGCGCGACGTTGGGCCAGACATGCCGGCGAATGATCCAGCCGGCTTGCGCACCCACCGCGCGCGCCGCCTCGACAAAGGCGGATTCCCGAACCGCGAGTGTCTGTCCTCGCATCATCCGGGCAATCGCGGGCCACATCACGAAACCCAGGATGAGGATGAGGTTTTTGATCGACGGGCCGACCATGGCGGTGATGATGAGCGCGAGCACGAGGCCCGGCAGCGCTATAAAGAGGTCGATGATCTGCACCGCCATCAGATCGAACCGGCCGCCGAAATAGCCGGCGCAGAGCCCGACCGGCGCGCCGAGCAAAGTGGCGACGACCGCCGCGCCGATCCCGACCCCCAGCGAGATTCGGGCGCCATAGACCAGCCGGCTGAAAATGTCGCGGCCGAGCTCGTCGGTTCCAAGCCAGTGCGTCATCGACGGCGGATCGAGGGAAACGAGACCGATCTGAGTCGGGTCCTGAGTCGCAAGGAAAGGCGCCGCTCCCGCGCAGAGGCATGCGGCCACGATGATGAGGAGCCCGACAACCTGCTTGGTGCGCAACGGCATCAAGCGAGGCGAATCCGGGGATTGGCGATGGTGTAGAGCAAGTCGGCGACCAGGTTCATGACGACGACCCCGACGATGATCAGCATGCTGACCGCCAACATGACCGGGAAATCGCGCGCGAGAATGGCATTGACGAAGAGGTTGCCGGTGCCCGGCACCGAAAACACCGTTTCGGTGACGACCGCGCCGCCAGTGAGCTGTCCGAGCGTGATCCCGATATACGTGATGACCGGAAGTATCGAATTGGGCAGCACGTGCTTGAACGAGACCGCCGTCTCCGAGAGCCCTTTGGCGCGCGCCACCCGGACGTAGAGCTGCTTGCGCACGGCTTCGTACTCGGCCCGATAGACCAGGCTGAAGGAGCCGAAATAGAACGCCGAGAGCGTCAGCACCGGAAGCAGCAGATGCCGCAAGTGCTCGATGATCCCCTCCGACCACGGCGCCCAACCCGTGGTGGGGAGCCAACCGAGTTTCACCGAGAACAGGAAGATCAGGGAAACGCCCAGCATGAAGTTCGGCACCGTGATACCCAGAATGCCCAGAGCAACCGCGAACGGCCGCACCAATCGGCGAGCGACGGTGAGGCTGTTGAGAACAGTTGCGCCCAGGGTCGCCACCACGATCGCAAGAATGGCCAATTCCGCGGTCACGGGGATGCGCGGCAGTATCGCCTCCGCCACGCTCTCCTGCGTCGCGTAGGAGTGGCCAAGATCGCCGCCGAGCGCGTTCCCGATCCAATGGAGATATTGTGCATAGAGCGGTTGATCGAAACCCATCTTGGCATTGAGCTGCGCGATTGCCTCGGGGCTCGCGTCCTGACCCAGCATCAGTCCTGCCGGGCTGCCGAGCAAACCGGAAACGCTGAAGAACAGCAGCGCGGAGATCAGAACCACGTTGGGCACCGCGAGCAGCAGTCGCCGCACTATGAGGGTCAGCATGTCGCTTCAACGCCTAAGGTAAGCACGCAGCCAAGAATAGCTTGGAACGGTGGCCCGTCGCATCCCGAACGGCGGCGCCGTGCATCCGATGCCGATCCGCGAAAGCCGCCATTTCCGAGCCCTCCCGGGCGCTACGTCGCTCCATTGGCCTTTTCTGTATGATGGTATACACTATTACTGCGAGGCCTGGCACGGGAGATCGGCGATGAAGTTCGGGTATTTCGAAAACCTGAAGGACCCCACGCAGAAGCGTCCCTATCGCGATCTCATCGCGGAGATGCGCGAATTGGCGATCCTGCTGGACGAGGGTGGCTTCGACTACATCTGGCTTCCCGAACACCACTTCAGCATCTGGGGACGCGAGCTGCTCGGGAACCCGTTGCTCGCCCTGGCGGACCTCGCGGTCCGCACCAAGCGCATCCGTTTGGGACTCGCCGCGGCGATCATCACGCACTGGCACCCGATCCGCCTCGCCGAGGATTTGGCGCTGCTCGATAACCTTACCGACGGGCGTCTCGAAATCGGCGTCGGCCGCGGAAATTACGGACTCGAAGCGACCAACCTCAATCCGATCGCCGATCCGAACAATCAGGAGCAGAACTTCAAGGTCTTCACCGAGACCTTCGAGATCATCAAGAAGGCGCTGTCGGAGGACCGATTCTCCCATCGCGGCCAATTCTATCAGTTTCCGGCGCCGGGCTTCCGCGCCGACCGCGCCCACAGCGTCAACGATCCCGCTTATGTCGACGCTGCGACCGGCGAGCTGGTCAAGCTCACGACCTACCCGCGGCCCTATCAGCGCCCGCATCCGCCGCTCTGGCAAATGGTCGATTCCGACCGTTCGATCGAATACGCCGCCGCCAACGACTGCGGCATCATCATGTGGCGGCCCAGCGTCGCTTCGCTCAAGGAGCGGCTGCGCCTCTATCGCGACACCGCCAAAAAGGCGTGCGGCGTCGATCTTCCGCTCGGCGCCCGGACGGCCATCATGCGCGAGATTTTTGTCGCCGAGAACGAGACGGAAGCGCGCCGCATCGCGGAGGAGCCGATGATGGGCGCGCTCAACTTCGCGAACTGGCGTGGCCCGAAGATATTCCTCGATCCCGGCGAGCGGCTCGATCCCAGGCTCGAGGCGCAGTACAAGAAGAAGCTGACTTACGATTTCGTGGGGCCGCGCTCGGTGCTGTTCGGTTCGCCGGACCACGTTGCCGAGAAGCTCGAGGAATTGGAGGTCGATGTCGGTATCGAGCAGGTGGTGGTCAAATCCTCGTGGCCGGGCCTCGACCACGAACACACCATGCGCAGCCTCCGCCTCTTCATCGACGAGGTGATCCCGCGCCTCAACGAGAGGCTCGCGCGCCGCAAGCCCAGGGTCGCGGCGGCGGAATGAGCCGTCGGGCATTCACTCCACGCTTGCACTTTCCTCTTGGCGGCGCAGCACGAGAATCGCGAATTTAGCCGAGCGCTCGACGAAGGCGCGGCAGCGCTCCGCCATCGCTTCAGCATCGCGCGCGAGCGCCGACTCCATTATCTCTCGCATGCGGGCAAGAGTCTCACGCTTGCGGGCGACGTCGGCGGCATCGGCCGTGAGCGCGCGCAGAAAGCGCATGCGCGCGCGCAGGCTTTGCAGCAAGGCGCGGGCGACGTCGTTGCCGGCGCCCCGGAGGATGACGTCGTAGAAATCGTCGAGCGCGTCGACATAGGCGATCACCGGCTTTCTGGTGACGACCTTTTCGAGTTGCAGATAGGCGGCCCGCAGGCTCTCCATCTCGCGGCTGGTCGCTCGCTCGACGAAACGCGCCGCGAACGCCGGCTCGAGCGCGGCACGCACCTCGTAGATTTGACGAGCCTCGTCCGCGGAGACCGAAGCCACGAACAGGCCGCGGTTGGGAACGCGCTCCACCAGCCCTTCCGCTTCGAGGCTGCGCAGGGCCTCGCGCACGCAGGTCCGGCTGACGCCGGTCTCCTCGCAAAGCTGTCGCTCGACGAGCCGCTGCTTCGGCTTGAAATGCATATTGAGTATGGCGCCACGGAGCGTGCGGGTGGTGAGCTCGCGCAGGCTGGGCATGTCCTTCGCAACCCGAAGCGCGCCCGCAGTTCCTCGACCAGCCGCCAAGTGGCTCCTCCTCCTCAATCTGCAAGAGGGTAGTGTCTCACACTTATACGACGATTCAACACCTCGGACCGAAGATCGCGCTATCATCGCAGGCGGCTGTGCGGCAGGTTCGCAGGAAAGGGAGAGACCGATGAAGGTGGAGAGAAAGGGCATTGAAATAAACTACCTGAGCGAAGGATCGGGCCCGCCGCTTATGCTGGTGCACGGGGTCGGAGCGGAGCTTCGCAGTTGGGACGCGATCGCCGAGCGGCTGTCGCGGCGGTTCCGTGTCATTCGCCTGGATCTGCGCGGACACGGGCGGTCGAGCCGCATCGAGAACTGCCGGCTCGAGGATTTTCTGGAAGATGTCTCCCTGGTCCTGGACACGCTTGGGGTCGAGAAAACGCACCTCGCTGGATTTTCCCTCGGCGGCATGATCGCGCAGGCCTTCGTGCTGGCACATCCCGAAAGGGTCATGAAAGTGGCGTTCATCAGCGCCGTCGCGGGTCGAACGGCAGAGGAGCGGGCGGGCGTCATGGCCCGCGCGCGAAAGGTTCGGGAGGAGGGCATCGCTTCCGTCGCGTCGGCGGCTGATGACCGCTGGTTCACCGAGGAATTCCGCCGGGCGCATCCCGAGATCGTTCGTCAGCGCCTCGAGGAGCTAAAGGCGAACGACCACCGCTCCTATTGTGCGGCTTACGCGGTCTTCGCCGAGGGCGATCTCGGCCCGCGTCTCGGCGAAATTCGCCATCCAACGCTGATCGTCACCGGCGAGCACGACGTCGGATCGAACACGCGCATGGCACGCTTCATGCACCAGTCGATCCCCGGCTCGGAGTTGCACATTTTGCCGGGATTGAAGCACAGCGTATTGCTGGAGGCGCCGGAAACAATCTCCGAATTGCTGCTGGGATTTCTGTCGCCGAGCTGATGCGAGAAGGGACACGGGCTTGAAATTTCAATTGGCGATCAATCTGCAGCGTCTGGATCAGAGCGTCGACATGCGCGACGTGGAGCGCCACACCTTGGAAATGGTGCAGATGGCCGAGCGCGGCGGATTCAGCACCGTTTGGGCGGCGGAGCATCATGCGCTCGAGATGACCATCGCCCCCAATCCTTTCGTGCTGCTGACATGGTGGGCAGCCCATACCGACCGCATCCGGCTTGGAACGGCGGTTGCGGTCGCTCCCTACTGGCACCCGATCAAGCTCGCGGGCGAGGCGGCGCTCACCGATCTCATTACCGGCGGACGACTTGAATTCGGCATTGGATCGGGCGCCTATCAGCGCGAGTTCGACCGGATGCACCCCGGTCTCGATCAGACGGATGGGTGGCGCTACATGCAGGAGATGCTCCCGGCCCTGAAGGCGCTGTGGGCGGGGGATTATGAGCACCGAGGCGAGTTCTGGTCGTTCCCGACGGCGACTTCTGTCCCGAAGCCGCTGCAAAAGCCGCATCCTCCTCTTTGGATCGCGGCCCGCGCGCCGATCACCTACGACTACGCGGTGAAGCATGGCTGCAATATCATCTGCTGGCCGCTTACGAGGCCGATGTCCGAGGCCGAAACCTATAAACAGCGCCTGCTCGACGCGCTAGCCGCCAATCCCGGCAAGCGACGCCCCATCTTCGCGATGATGCGACACGTGGCGGTCTATGAAAATACCGCGAGCCGAGACAAGGCCATCGCCGCGGTCCAGCGCTCGCTGGGTCAGTTCGAAAATTTGTTTCGCAACCTCGGCGACGTCGAAAACGGGTTCCCCAAGCAGATCCCGCTGGCTGAGCTCGCGAACCGCGATGAATACAACGGCGCCATGCTCGAAAGAAATCTGATGTTCGGGTCGCCCGAACAGGTGATTGCCAAGCTTAGGCTTTATGAGGAGCTTGGCGTCGATGAGTTCGTTTACTCCGCCAGCATGGGCCTTGAACATTCAGAGCAAAAGCGCGCCATGGAATTGTTCTGCCGGGAGGTGGTACCGGCATTCCGCTGAGTCGGAGCGAGACAGGAGACAAACTCGGCTCGCCCAAACACGGGGAAGGAAAACATGTCAGCAGACGAGGCCCGCGCACCCTCGCAGGTCGGCGCCATCTACGGCAAGACGACGGCCGCGACATTCCTCGACCTGCCGTCGTCGACGCTCGCCGACGCCGCCAAGGCCGACATCGCGATCTTCGGCGCCGCGACCGCGACGCCTTACCCTGCGGTCGGGGCTTATTGCGCCAATGCGCCGCAGGCGATCCGTAGCGGTATCGCCAATTGGGCGGGCGCCCGCGACCACATGGATTTCGACCTCGGTGGCCGCATGCTGCCGGAGGGCATCACCGCGGTCGATTGCGGCGATCTCGCGATCGACCCCAACGATGCCTCCGGCAACCGAGCCAAGATCACCGCGGCGGCTCGGACCCTGCTCGAGGGCGGCGCCGTTCCGGTGGTGCTGGGTGGCGACGACTCGGTGCCGATTCCGTTGTTTCAGGCATTCGAAGGGCGCGGCCCCTTCACCGTGCTCCAGGTCGACGCGCATATCGACTGGCGGGACGAGGTGCAGGGCATCCGGCTCGGTCTCTCCTCGACGATGCGGCGCGCCAGCGAGATGGGCTGGATCAAGCGCATCATTCAGGTGGGCGCCCGCGGCACCGGGAGCGCCCGCGTCTCCGACTTCGACGATGCCCGCGCCGCGGGCGTCATCTTCGTTGGGGGACGCGAGGTTGCGGCGCACGGCATATCGGCGGCGCTCGAAGCCATTCCCGCGGGACCCAACCTCCTCATCACCATCGACTGCGATGGGCTCGACCCGACCGTCATCCCCGGTGTCATCGGCCCGGCGCCGGGCGGGCTCAGCTATTGGCAAACTGTCGAGCTGCTCCGAGGTGCGGCACAGCGCGCCACGATTGCCGCATTCGATATCGTCGAGTTCATGCCCGAGCGCGACATCCAGCAACAGGGCGCACTCGTGGCAGCGCGGCTGGTGGCGAACGCGATCGGCCTCATCGCGCGGCAGCGAGGGCGCTGAAGGCAGATCCGCTTTGCCGCGATCGAACCGGCCCCGGCGGGCATGCTCGCCCAGGGCCGGGCCCGACACCCGGCGGAGGCATGGCCGTCGGGCTTTCCCGCACGTCGGAGAAAGTGATCAACCGCAAGCGTGCCGTTTTACGGCGTTATGATCGATGGTCCTGGTCCGAACACCGCATATAGCTGGAACGACTGCACGCCGCTGGGATACTTCGTGCCCGAGATAGAAAGGAAGCATGAAGTCGAGGGGTTAATGGGACACCCGCCGCCTGCGGGAAACAAGTTTGGTTCGTTGACCAGGACACGGACCTGACCGCCGTTGCTAGTGTCGTACTCGTCGAAATCAAAGCCGGCGGCGACCTTGTCCATCTGTGGATCGGTGAGCGCCTGCGGATGTCCCGCCATTGACACGCTGGCGAGGAACGGCAGCACCGCAAGGCCAAGAAGCAAATTCTTCATGTGTTCTTCCTCCGGGAGACTGTGAGACAACATCCGGCGGACAACGCCTCAGTGAAGCGAGGCGCCGTCGGTCAGGGCAACATTGCTGAGGAATCCGCGTGACTCACGCCACTCGCCTGGGACAACGTGGAGGCGGCTGACGCCTGCGAAAACGCGCCGCCGAATGTGAGCGTGTCCGTGATCGTGATGCTGTGGACCATCACAGTCGTTATGGTCATGGCGTCACCCATGGCCATGGCGGTGGCGTCCGCCGTCGCATTGGCACCGGCGCTGATGGCGTCCATCTGATTGTCGGATAGAGCCAATGGTTGCCCCGCATGGGTGGTGCCGGAGAGCGCGAGGAGCAACGCGCCCGCGAGCAGAGAACAGAAATTCATTTTCATCGTTCGGTATCCTCCGAGGACTTGAGTGGCAAGCCGAAGCGACCGATCGGGTCAGGGTAAGATCGGGAGAGCCATGGTGGGGATGGTGTTGGTTGCGCTCGATGACGACGAAGAGCCCGAAATCGACTTGTATAGGGTCACGGTCATCGTGGTGCCCGGGAACGTCGCGGTAACCGGAGCGCCCGACGTATTGGTAACCACGCTGACTTGGGCCACCGTCGCCGTCATAGTGACGATGATTTTTCCGAGCGCCTGCGCGTCCGCGGTCGAGAACGCTTCGAACTGCCCGGCAGTCACTCGGTCCATCTCATTGTCGGCGAGGGGTTGGGCTGCCATGGCGGTGCTGGCCACAAGCGGCGCCGCGCCCAGAGCTAGAAGAACTTTCCACATGCGATGCTCCTTGGCGTTGATGCGGCAGCTCGGGACCATCCCGGGCCTGTTCGCAGTAGCTTTTGCAATCCGCACCGGCGCGCGCGTCTCCGGCGACGCGATTCGCGCGTCGGTGCTTTTTCCCGAGTGCTACAACCCGGGAACGTCGGCAGTGTCAGAGAGTGGGCTTACGCCCGAGGGTCAGGCCGGGTGCGTTTCAGAGCACCGCCATGACAATTGCCGCCGCAAACGGCACCGCTGCCGCCGCGACCGACAATCGCCATGACCGTGTGTCACTGAACTTTGTGCTGACATAGCCCCGCCCAAACTCGGGTGTCCGCTCACAACGCTTGATGCGAACGCTATTTTACATAGGCGACCCGAGGCAAAGGAACAGTGGAGGTAATCGCTCATAATTTAGATGTACGCGGAGCCCGATCTGGCCGCGCGCTATAGCCGATCCTCGAGACAACAGCGGCAAAGGTCTCTACTGCCTGCATAATTTGCCTTGCTGCTCCGCCGTCGCCGGTAACCCGAAAGGACCGTTGCTCGCAATTCGCCCAATACCACCATCCGCGAATTCTCGCGTCGATTTCATATCGGATGATCGAGATGAGCCTACGCGTGTGGACGGCGCCTAGCGCCGATCGCGCGGACCCTCGAAAGTTGGACGCGATAGACGGAATAGGTACGGAGTCTGTACTTTGTTTGGAGGAGAAGAGCCGAGAAAAAGCGTTCAGGTGGGCCATTCATCAGCGCGTCATCGGCTAGGATTGGACATTGTCCATTGCCCAGAATCGCGGCGCCGCCGGATGGTTCTACTTCAAGATCGGCTTCGTCTCCTCCACGTTTGGTAGTTGCGGCTACTCCTTCCGCCGCAACCCCTGGGCGGATGATTACCTCTCAATTACGAAGCAATACGGACAGATCTGGGATTTCTCTGCCGGTCCCTGTCGCTGCTAAGCGAACAGTTCGGACAGGCGCTTTTTCTGAAGTTTTCCCGTGACGGTGAGCGGAAGCTCGCTTTCGTCGACGAACCGGAAGAGCCGCGGCACCTTGTAGGCGGCCAACGTCTTGCGGCAATGCGCCTCCAGCGCGGCTGCGGTGACGGCCGCGCCCGAACGGAGCACGATGACCGCCGCCAACGCTTCATCACGCACGGGGTCCGGCACGCCCACCACAAAGGCTGTCTTGACGGCCGGATGTGCCATCAACGCTTCCTCGACCTCGATCGGAGCGACATTGATACCGCCGGTTTTCACGATTTCCTTGATCCGTCCGCGGAAATGCAGACGTCCTTCGGCGTCGAGGTAGCCCAGATCGCCGGTCCGGAACCAGCCTTCGCCGTCGAAATAATCGCGGCTGTCCCTCTTGTAATATCCGCAAGTGACGTAGCCCTTGACCCGAATTTCGCCGACCTCTCCTGCGGTCAATGCGAGATCCTTCTCCACGTCGACGATCCGGATCGTCACGCCATCGAGCGGACGGCCCACGGTTGCGAGACGAGCCTCCAGCGGGTCGTGCGCATCGGTGACGGCGCAGTTCCCGTAGGTCTCCGTGAGCCCATAGATATTGCAGATCTCGCGCGCGCCCAGATCGACGACGCGCATGATCTGCTCGGGGGTGCCGATGGTGCCGCCGGTACGCAGGGAAGAGAGGTCATGCTGCGCTCGTCGCGGATGCTCGGCCAGCGCGAGCGCCATGTTGGGCGTGCCATAGAAGACGGTGCAGCGCTCTTGCTCGATGAGTTGCAACGCCTCGCCCGGCTCGAAATGTTCTTGAAGAACGACGCATCCACCATGAGTGAGCAGGTTGAAGAGAGCATTTTCGCAACCCAGTCCCCAGAACAGCGAGACGGCGAGCCAGAGACGGTCGCGCTCCGTCACATGCATGCGTTCGCCGATCTGCCACATGTTCTCGATGAGCGCATAGTGCTGGAGCTGAACCCCTTTGGGAGTGGAGGTCGATCCCGACGTGTAGAGAAGATAGGCCACGTCCGTGGCGCCGACCGCCGCGCCCGCCGCGTCGATCACCCCAGGCGGAATGTCGGCGCCTCGCGCGATCAACTCCGAAAACCGCGCCATGCCATGATGCAACGCATCGGCATCACACACCACTTGGCGCAGAAGAGGAAGCCGCCGATCGCGCGGCTCGATCTCCGCGAGCATCGCAAGATAGTCGTGCCTCAAAAACCGGTCGGCCGCGACGAGAACGATCGTGTCGGAATCGTGTAGAACAAATTCGAGCTCGCGTGCGGTCACCCAAGTGTTGACGCCGACCATGACCGCGCCCAGGGTCGTGATCGCGAGCGCCGTGATAACCCATTCCGGGCGATTTCCCATGAGTATGGCGACCTTGTCGCCGCGGCGGACGCCGAGCGCGTGAAGCCCTCGCGCCACTTCGCGGATCGCGCCCCGAAGCTCGCGATAGGTATAGCGCCGCCCAAGACCCACGAGCGCTTCCCGATCGGCGAACCGCTCGGCAAGCTCATCAACGAGGCCAGGAATGGTGCGGCTGGCCGGCATGCGCATGCCGAATCCTTCCCCGCCGATCTCGCCGATGTCAATCCGCCCTCGATCGAGACAACTTCCCGCGTTTCTTGTGTTCCATCCGCGCCGGATATTCTTGACAGCACCGGTCCGAGCGTTCGGAATATCCGCACTGTTTGGCCATATTCGGCACAACGGCCTCGGGACGCAGCCGATGCCGCCCAATCGACGGGAGGAGTGCGTTGCCGAAAAATCGCCACTCGACGCGGACGGCGGTCGTCGGCGTCGGCACCACCCGGTACGGCCGCCTTCCGGAATACGATGCGTATGATCTCGGCGTTTGGGCATTGCGCGAGGCGCTTGGGGATTGCGGCCTTTCGTTTGATGACATCGATGGGCTGATTCTCAATCGGATTCCGGATTACCAGCGCTTCGCCGAGATCATCGGCCTCAATCCGCGCTTCACGACGACCACGCCCGGGCACGGTCGCTTTTCGGGAAACTGCATCGAGATGGCTGTTGCCGCGCTCTCAGCCGGTCTCGCCTCGACCGTAGCTCTCGTCTACGGCAACAACGGGCGATCGGCGGGCGATGAGTATGGTGGCGCCACCGACATCTACGGCAGCGGAGGGCCGGGTCTCTGGTTTCCTTGGGGGATGACATCGCCGGGCGCCTTTCACGCGCTGATGGCGCGCCGGCACATGCATCTGTACGGCACCCGCCAGGAGCATCTGGGTTTGGTCGCGTCCACTTTCCGGCGACATGCCGCCCTCAACCCGAACGCCGTGATGCGCGAACCCTTCACGATCGAGGAATATCATCGCTCTCGCTACATCTGTGAGCCGCTCCATCTGCTGGACTATTGCCTCATCAATGATGGCGGCGTGGCCCTCATTCTCACGACAGCCGAGCGCGCTCGCGACCTGCCTCGCGGGCCCGTCTATATCCGCGGATTTGGACAGGCCTCGGCATTCGCCGGATCCGCGTTCCCGCCGGACGATTTCTGGTTCGAGCCCATGCAGCACGTCGCTCGCGCGACTTATGAGAGGGCAGGATTGGCGCAACGCGACATGGACGCGCTGATGATTTATGACAACTTCACTCCGACGGTGCTGTTTGCCCTCGAAGGCTTCGGCTTCTGCCCGGTGGGCGAAAGCGGCCCGTGGATTGCAGAGGGGCGGCTTGCTCTCGATGGCGAGTTTCCCGCCAATACGTCCGGCGGTCATCTCTCCGAATCCTACATGCAGGGTTGGGCGCTGAACGCGGAGGCCGTGCGGCAGGTTCGCGGTGAATGCGGCGCACGCCAAGTCGCGGGTGCCCGCAACGTGCAGTACGTCTGTGCTTCCCCGATAGTGACCTCGATTATCTATTCGAGCGAGGACTCATGACCGCTGCTTACACGAAACCCCTCCCTCGTCTCGACGGCCCTAACCGGCCGTTCTGGGGAGGAGCGCGTGCGGCTAAGCTGATGCTGCAGCGCTGCCTCGATTGCGGAACTTACCGCTTTCCCGCGGCGCGCTATTGCGCCTCCTGCCGCGGCGAGCGTGCTCAGTGGGTCGCGACAAGCGGACGCGGCACGATTCAATCCTTCTGCATCTTCCATAAAGCTTATTTCCAGGGCTTCGAGGCAGAAATGCCCTACAGCGTTGTCCAGATCAGACTCGAGGAGGGAGTTCAGCTCTTCAGCAATCTGGTTGGCACGCCGAACGATGCTCTTCGCATTGGTGCTGCCGTCGCGGCTTGTTTCGAGACGGCCACGCCCGAAATCACACTGATCAAATTCAAGTTGGCCGACCGCGCGGAGGGGAACCCATGAAGGCCGTGGTCGTCCGAAGGCCCGGAGGAACCGAAGTCCTTGTGCGGGAGGATGTTCCCGATCCGGTCGTTGGTCCCAAAGACGTCCTTATCCGAGTGGCGGCCTGCGGCGTTTGCTTCCACGACGTCGTGACGCGTAATGGCACGCTGAAGGCGGGTGTCAGGATGCCGTGTATCCTCGGCCATGAGATCGCCGGCACCGTGGAGGCCGTCGGAAGCGCGGTGCGCGATTTCAAGCCAGGCAATCGCGTCGCGACGGCGCAACGGTATCACATCTGCGGCGGCTGCCGGTATTGCCGCGGCGGCCGCGAGACGCTCTGCCCAGAGCGCAAATTCCTCGGTGACTGGGGGATGGTTGGCGGCTATGCGGAGCTCGTCGCGGTCGAAGACGACAACGTCGCGCTGGTGCCGGCGTCTGTACCGCTCGACAAGGCTTCGATCGTCGCCTGCACCATCGGAACCATCCTCAATGCAATTCGCGAAGTTGGAAAGCTCCAGCCCGGCGAAACCGCGCTCGTCACTGGTGCCGGCGGAGGGCTGGGCATGCACGCGATCCAGCTCGCGCGGATCGCGGGCGCTTACGTTGTGGCGCAGACGACCTCGCCTGATAAAGAGGCGACGATCCGAGAGATGGGCGCGCATGCCGTGGTAGTAAACGCGCGTGGCGCCGACTTCTCCGCTGATGTCAAGAAGGCGACCGACGGACGCGGCGTCGACGTTGCGATCGACAATGTCGGCAGCCCCTTGTTCGAGCCGACGCGGCGAAGCCTGGGGATCGGCGGTCGCTGGCTTCTCATCGGGCAGCTCACCGGGGAGTTCGTCCCGTTCAATCCGGCGCAACTCTTCTTGAAAAATATCTCCATGCTGAGCGCCACCAGCACCACGCGCAAGCAGCTCGAAGACTCGCTCGCGCTCGTCGCGCGTGGACAAGTGAGGCCCGTGATCAGCCAAACCCTGCCGCTCGAATCGGCGGCGCTCGCGCACCGGGCGCTGGAGTCAGGAACGGCGCTTGGCCGGATCGTGCTCCTGCCCAACGGATGATGCGTCCCGTGCTGTCGATCAAGGATCAAGCCGCCATCGTCGGAATAGGGACCAGCGAGTTTGGCCGCCGCCTGCCGCGGAGCCAGCTCGCGCTCGCGGCCGAGGCGTTCAAAGCCGCGCTCGACGACAGCGGGCTTCGTCGCTCGGACGTCGACGGCATCGCAATCCACCTGGGATGGCCGCTGGGCGTCGACTACGATCGGATCGCCGAGTGTTTCGGCCTCGACCTGCGCTATGTGACGCAGACTTGGCTTCACGGGCGCTTCGTCACGCATTGTCTGCAGCACGCAGCCATGGCGGTCGCGACCGGGCTCGCCACGGTGGTCGCGTGCGTCACTGCCGTCAGCTTCACGCGTGAGCGCGACATCCTCGGCGGTCCGGCGGATTTCGAGGGCGGCCGGGAAGACGGCGGCACTCACGGCGAGGCACCGCCTTACGGTCTCACCGCGCCCGCCGGCGGCGCGGCGCTGGCAATGCAGCGCTACATGGCGCTTTACGGTGCAACCAGCGTCGAACTCGCGGCCGTCCCGATCGCTCTGCGCAAGCATGCGCTCGGAAACCCGCTCGCCTACATGAAAAGGCCGCTGACGTTGGAGGAGCACCAGGCATCTCGGATGGTCGTGGACCCGCTCCGCCTTTACGATTGCTGTCTCGTCACCGATGGCGCCGTCGTGGCTCTCGTCACGTCCGCCGATCGCGCGCGCGACCTTAAAGAGCCGCCGGTTTATATCTCGGGCATGCAGGGGATTCGCGCCGGGCGTGGCGAGTTCATCTTTTCGCCGCCTGGCCTCGGCATCAATCAGCAACCGACGGCGCGAACGACGCCCTGGGACAGGGACATGGAATCTTATCGAATGGCCGGCATCGACCGCTCCGCGATCGATGGGTTCTATACTTACGATGCTTTCTCGCCGCTCGTCCTTTTTGCTCTTGAGCGCTTCGGCTTTTGCGGCCCGGGAGAAGCCGCGCGATGGGTGCAAGGCGGCCGCATCGGGCCCGGTGGTGAATTGCCGGTGAACACATCGGGCGGGCTTCTGTCGGAAGCTCATGTCGGCGGCTGGAATTCGATCGCGGAAATCGTGCGGCAACTCCGCCACAAGGCGGGTCCGCGTCAAATTGCAGACGCGAAGTTTCTGCAATGGGGCACGGTCTGGGGCGACTCCGCGGTCTTTCGGGGAGCACGCGCGTGAGTGACCACAAGCCGTTGCCTCGCATAACCCCCGACAATCGCCCCTTCTGGGACGCTTGTCGTAGGCATCGCCTTGAGCTTCCCTATTGCCGCGACTGCGGGAAGTCGCACTTGCCGCCAGGCCCGGTCTGCCCGTTCTGCTTTTCCAGCGCGATTGAATGGCGCGCCGCTAGTGGGTGCGGCACGATCTCGAGCTGGACGATCGTGCACAAGGAATGGTTTCCCGCTTTTCGAAACGAAATCCCCTACAACGTCGTTCAGGTCGAGCTTGAAGAAGGTCCGCGATTGACCGCGAATATCGTCGGGGCGACCAACGCGGTGCTGCGCGTCGGATTGAAGGTAGAGGCGGTCTTCGACGATGTCACGGCCGACCTCACGCTGCTGCGTTTTCGACCGGTCGAATGAGAATTTCAGCCGCCAAAGGGCGGTTCCGGCAGGCCGCGGACCCCGACATCCAACGCGAGCAAGCTTCCGGCCATCGGCTCGGCACGAAGCCGCTCCTCCGAGAGTCGAAACCGCGCGGACGTCACGTAAAGTGTTTCGAGCCTCTCGCCGCCGAATACGCACGAGGTCGCGCGTGAGACCGGCAATTCCACGACGCGATCGATCATGCCGTTGGGCGCGTATCGTATCAGCGACCCGGAATCGAATTGCGCGCTCCACATGAAGCCCTCTGCATCGACGGTGGCGCCGTCGGGAACCCCCGGCGTTCCCTCGGTGGACGCAAAGAGCCGGCGGTTTGAAACAACCCCATCGTCGAGATCGAAGTCGTAGGCATAGATGGCGCGCCGCTCGCTGTCGGCAAAGTAGAGCAGGCGGTCGTCGGGGCTCCAGCAGAGCCCGTTGAAGAGCCAAATGTCGTCTTCCATTACCCGGCAGGAATGATCTGGATCGAGTCGATAGAGCCGTCCCGTCACACGCTCGAGCATCTTGTCCATGCTGCCGACCCAAAAGCGCCCGCGCCGATCGCACCTGCCGTCATTGAGGATGTTGTTCGGGCGGTCTGCCTCAGGGTTCGCGACGACTTCGAAGGAGCCGGTCGTCGGGTCGAACACGGCAAGCCCGATGCGGCTGGCCAAGAGGAAGCCGCCGTTCCGGCGCAAGGCGAAGGAACCCAGCTTTTGCGGCGGCGTCCAACTCGTGAGCGCGCCGCTCGCCGGCACGAAGCGATGAATGGCCGGCTTCATCGCGTCGATCCAATAGAGCGCGCCCTCCCGCGCGCACCACGCGGGAACTTCTCCCAGAACGTCGCTTGTCCGAGCGGCGCAAACGATTTCCGGCAATTCGCGCTTCACGGCGCGCTCCGCGTCACTTCCGTTTGAACGCGGGCATCACCTCCTCCGCGACCCACTGGAACTGCTCCAGCATGACCTGCTGCGGCGTGCCCATGCTGGTGCTGAGGTTGACATATTCGAGGCCGGGATAGCGCTCTTCTAGCCGCTTCAGATGCTCGATCAGCGCTTCAGGCGTGCCGGCGAACCACGCGCCGGCCTTCATGTAGTGCTCGACCGTCGGCACGCCCGCCTCAGCCCAGCCGCCGCGGCGTGCCACCGCCTCGATCTGCGCCGGCGTCATCCCCGGCATGAAGCCGAGCGGCGCAAACATCTTCATGTGCTCCTCGAACAACGGCGTGATCTCGCGGATCGCCTGTTCGCGCGTCTTAGCGAGATGGAAAAAGATGCCGACCATCAGATTTTCGCCGAGCTTCACGTTGAAACCCGCGCGCTCAGCCGCTTCCTGATAGGCATGGATCGGATTGTGCTCCATCGTCGCGGCGCCGCCGCCGACCGCTCCCTTGATCCCGTACTTGAGCATGAAATCGATGCCGCGCGCGCTGGCGCTGACGATCGGTTGCCAGGTTTCCACGGGCTTATGGATCGGCCGCGGCACCAGCGTGATCTCCTTCAGCGCATAGCCGCGATAGGGCACGTCTGGCGGCAGCGTGTAGTGCTTGCCGCGGTGCGAGAAGCTTTCGTTGTTGAACGCCTTGAAAATGATCTCCACCTGCTCTTCGAAGAGCTCGCGGTTGGCGTTCTGGTCGATGATCGGCGCGCCAAAGGTTTCCACTTCGCGCGAATGATAACCGCGGCCCACGCCAAAGATCGTGCGTCCCCCCGTCAGGATGTCGGCGGTGGCGAAATCCTCCGCCAATCGCAGAGGGTGCCACATCGGCGCAATGTTGAAGCCGCAGCCGGTGCGCAGAGTCTTGGTCACATGCGCCAAATGCACGGCAATCATCAGCAAATTCGGGATGACTTCGTAGCCTTCGTGCTGAAAGTGATGCTCGGCGAGCCAAACCGTGTCGTAGCCGCATTTGTCGAGTGTCTTGGCAATCGCATCGGTCTTGGCGAACACGCTTGCCAGATGTTCGTTGGAATACCGCCGCTCGTTCGCCGGTGTCGCATTCTGTCCGCGGTCGGGTAGATCGACATGGCCGGGATAAACCGTGGTGAATTTGGTGATCATCCTCGTCCTCCGGGTGATTCTGGCCGGGCGCGCGGTCCATCGCGGGGCTCCGAGCGATGAAGATTATGATATCGTGTCGGCCGCAAAATGTCGTCAGAGGGGTTATCGCCTTGACGGCCCCGAAAGCGCTGCTGGACAATGCGGCATGCCCTCATTCCAGTAGCGTGGGTTGGTGTTGCACACCTCTTGTGCGAGAGATGGGGGCGAGCGCCTAACCTCAGTCCCGGAGTTTTACTTGCGAAAGATTATCGATCTCGAATGCGATCTGCCGCCCGACGAAGACGGCAAGCCGCGCAAATTCGGAACGGAAACGCTCGTTCAGGGCTTCGGCGATCCGGAGCGCCTCGATTCGCTTCCCGGGTACGGATTTCCGAACTACGAGCGCATCTTCCCGCACCGCGCGGCGCCCGTCGAAGGAGCATCCGCGCCCAAGGGCATGTCGCTCGCTTCTTTCGTGAAAAGCATGGACGAGGCGGGCATCGAGACGGGTGTTGTCGGGCGGGTTGCGAACCACGAACTCGCGAAGATCGTGCGGACCTATCCCGGCCGCTTTGTTGGCCTGGCCTCGATCAGTCCGTTCGACGGGATGCGCGGTGTGCGCGAGTTCGAGCGCGTCGTCCGCGATCACGGCCTCGGCGGGCTGCGCATCGCGGCACTCTTCAACATGGTCCCCGCGAGCGACCGCCGCTTCTATCCACTCTACGCGAAGTGCGTCGAGCTCGACGTGCCCGTCCGCATTTACACGTCGATGAACTACGCCAACGACCGACCCTACGATCTCGGTCACCCCCGTCATCTCGACCAAGTCGCGATGGACTTTCCCGAGCTCAGGATTGTCGCGGGGTTGAGCGGGTGGCCGTGGATCGCGGACATGGTGGGCCTGCTGCGCCGTCACCCCAATCTTTATTGCGACACGGCCGCGCACCATCCCCGATATTTCGCGGTCAAGGGTTCGGGCTGGGAGCAATTTCTGCAGTTCGGCAACACGCTGCTTCAGGATAAGATCATGGTGGGATTGTCGCGCGGCACGCTCGGCATCTCCTTCAAGGAAGCAATCGCCGAGTACGAGGCGCTGCCGCTCAAGGAGCGCGTCATCGAGAAGTGGCTCTATGCCAATGCTCGACGGTTCTTCCGTCTGGGATGAGGCGAAGATGGGGTGGCCGAGTTAACTGACGACGGCTCGCGCGTCCGCGGCAATTGTGCCTTCTCCTTCGCTGCCAAGGATCAGCGGATTGACGTCGAGCTCGACAAGCCTGTCGCCAAGTGCGGCGGCGAGGTCTCCGATTTTCACGAGAGCATCGACCGCCGCCTTTATGTCGCGGCGGGGTTGGTCGCGGAAGCCCTGCAGCAGCGGCCATATCCGCAGACGCCGTAACATTGCCTCGGCCGTCTGCGCCGAGACCGGCGCGAGCGTCACCTCGACGTCGCCGATGAGTTCAACCAACACCCCGCCGGCGCCGACCATCACGACCGGACCAAATTGCGGATCGCGCTTGGCGCCGAGGATAAGCTCGAGCCCACCCGGCACCATCTCCGCAACGATGCATTCTTCGGCCGATGGGTCGAGCTTTTTGAGCTTTCGAAAGGTATCGGTGAAGGCGGCTTCAACGCTGGCGCGGTCGATCAGCCCCAGCCTCACGAGACCGGCATCGCTCTTGTGCACGACCTTGCGGCTTACTCCCTTGAGCACAACGGGATAACCGATGATATCGCCGGCTTCGCCTGCTTCCGCGGCGCTGCGTATGCGCCGCTCACGCGTCACCCTGAGGCCAAAGCTCGCGATCAACGCCTTGGCTTCGGGCTCGCTCAGGTAACCGGAGCGTGAAAGCCGCGGCGGGGCAGGGGGCGTCGATGGAAATTGCCGTGGCGCATGGTCTCTCCGGTACGAAAGATACGCTTCCAGCAGCCGAATGCCGTCGTCGAGCCGGTCGCAATATACGATGCCGCGCTCACGGATGATCGCGCGTACGCCCGTTGCCACCGAGCCCGGCGTGACGACGAAGAGCGTAGGCTTGCCGCAGTTGCGAAATCGATCGGCGAGCGCCGTGACCGAGGCTTCGTAGCTCGGCGTAGTCGTGAGCGGGATCAAGATCACGCCGACATCCGCTTCACCGGCAAGCGCCGAGACGATGGGGTCCGCAATGGCGGTGACGCCGCCGGTTTCTTGCCGCCGCGCTCCCATGTCGATGGGGTTGTCCAGATGGTCCGGCAACATCACCGGCAGCAGCGTTGCGCGCGTCGGCTCGCCGAAGCGTGCGAGGCGTAGACCGCGATCCGCGAGACGATCGACCACGGTGCCATTCATACCGCCCGACGATGACACGATACCGATGCCGTCGCCGCGAGCGGGGCCGTTTCGGCGAATGAAATCGGCCACGAGCACCATCACATCGGGATCATCGACGAGCACCGCGCCCGCCTCGCGGCAAGCCGCCGCGAATACCGGGTAGGCTCCGGCAAGGCTCGCCGTGTGCGAACGCGCGGCGGCTTCACCTTGCGCACTGCGACCCGTCTTCAGCACGATGACCGGCTTCCGCGCCTGATGCGCGCGGGCGAGCTGGTCGAGAAACCGCCGTCCGTCCGCCAGGCCCTCGATGTGGAGACAAATTGCCTGAGTATCGGGATCGGCGATCATATGGTCGAAGAAGTCGCAGACGTCGAGATCGGCCTGGTTGCCCACCGAGACGAGCTGGCTGAACCCGATGCCCTGGTCGTGTGCGCGATTGTAGACGGAAAGCATGAGCGCGCCGCTTTGCGAGACGAGGCCGATGTGGCCGGGAATGATCCGGTCGACATCCAGCACGCGTGCGGAGGTAAGCGCCATGCCGTTGCGGAGATTGATGAGCCCGAGGCAGTTGGGACCGACGAGCCGCATGCCCGTTTCTGCCGAAATTTGCGCGATCTCCTGCTGCGCGGCGTCGCCTTCGGGGCCGGCTTCGGCAAAGCCTGCTGTGATGATGACGCAACAGCCGACCCCGGCCTCCGCGCAGTCACGGATCGTCTGCGGCACAATGGCCGCGGGGACCGCGATCACGGCTACGTCGACCGGCGGCGCGTCGGCGATGCGCGCGTAGCATTTGAGACCCCGCACCCGATCGCGACGCGGATTGAGCGGCACGATTTCGCCCGCAAAACCGTGCAGCGCGAGGTAGTGCATGATCCGCCCACCCCATTTGTCGCGATCATCCGACGCTCCGAAAACCGCGACCCGGCGCGGCTCGAAGATGCGCGCGATCGAAATTCGCGGGGGTGCTTTCGTCTTCATGCGATCCCGCTCAGCGTCCTTTAAACACGGGTTTGCGCTTCTCGATCATGGCGAGAATGCCCTCCTTCGCATCCTCGGAGTCCCTGATGATGCGGTTCCAGCGCTCCGTCAGCAGCATGGCCCGATCCGGCGAGTCCCGATACTGCGCGCGCACGCTTTCCTTGATGGCGCGGATGGGCAACGGCGCACCCCCCGCGAGCTTGTGCGCGATGCGCGAGACCTCGGCATCGAAGGTCTCGTCGGGAAAGACCCGGGTGACCAGTCCCCAGTCGTAAGCTTCCTGCGCCGTGATGTCGTCGCCGAGCAGCGAAGTGTCGAGGGTCCGGTTGCGGCCGAGGTAATGGACAAGCCGCGCGTTGCCCAGGCCCCAGCTCGGAGCAAGTCCCAGATAGATATCTCCGGCTCGGAACTTGGCCGAGGTGGCCGCAAGCCTTATGTCGCATGGCCATGCGATAGCGGTCCCGCCGCCGATGCACCAGCCGCGCACCGCCGATATCACGGGCTTCGGATGGTCCTCGATCAGGTCGATCATGTGCATGCCGATGCCGCGCGCCTCGGCGGCGCCCGCGGGATTGGCTTCGCCCTCGCTCCGGAGATCGGCCCCGGCGCAGAACGCCCGCGTTCCCGCGCCGCGAATCACGATGGCGCGCGTCTCTTGGCGCTCGCGCAGCATTTCAAGCGCGGCGACAATCGCCTGGAGCAGCGGGGTTGTCATCAGATTGAGCGGTGGGCGATTGATCGTCAGCGTCGTGACGCCGTCGTCGTGAGCAATCAGCAGGTCGTCGCTCATCAGCGGATCCTCGGGTTCAGCCTTGCGAGTCCAGCCGGCGGAATCCGCCGAGCAGGTTTAGAAAGACGACGACCGCAAGGGAGACGAGCACGACCAGCGCCGAGACGGCGGCCACGGTCGGATCGATGCGGTCGGACATGTAGGTGTAGATACGCACGGGCAAGGTCTGCAAGCTTGGTCCGGTCATGAAAAGGGTGGTCGTCACCTCCGAGAAGGACAGCAGGAAGCAGAAGAGAAACGCCGTCACCAGCCCCCGGGCACAAAGCGGCAAGGTGATGCGAAGCAGCGTGTTGGCGCGACTCCTGCCGAGAATCATGGACGCCCATTCGAGCTCTTCGGGAACTGCACGAACCGTCGCCTCGAGCGATCGGATCGCGAAGGGCACGACAAGCACCACATGCGCCAGAAGCAGGCCCGAGAACTGATTGTAAAGGCCGATCCGATTGACGAATTGCAGCATGGCGATGCCGAAGACGACAGCGGAGACCAGGAGCGGCGCGGTAAAGAAGCTGCGCAGAACCGCGGCACCCGCCGGGCGATAGCGCACGATGCCGTAGACGGCGAGAAAGCACAGAGCAAGCGTGATCAGTGCCGCGAACAGCGCTAGCTCGGCGCTTAAGAAGAAGGCGTCCACGAAACCCGGATATGACAGCGCTTCGCGGTACCAGCGAAACGAAAATTGAGTGATCGGCAGAACGAACATTGCGGTGGGGGTAAGCGACATCCACATCACCACGACAACTGGCGCGAGCACCACGATCAGCATGATGAGATTGACGGCGCGAATCATGGTCTGAGGCCTCGCCCAGCCGCTAGCTGCATCGCGAACTTCTGTCCCGCCCAAACGATCGCGAGCGTAAGCGCCAGCAGCGTCACCGCGAGCGCGCCGCCCATGGGCCAATCGAGCGTGATGAGATTGACCTGGTAGGCGAGCATCGAGGCGACCATGTTCCGCGCCCCGCCCAGCAGCATCGGGATCGCGAAGGCCGTCATGTTCATGATGAAATTGATCACCAGCCCCGCGACGAAGGCCGGCAAGGTCAGGGGCAGGATGACGCGCCAAAAGACCGCGCTTGGCCTCGCCCCGAGCGTGCCGGCGGCCCAGGAAAGCGCGGGATCAAGCCCGCTCACCGCCGCCCAGAGCGGCAGGAGCACGAAGATGAAATGGCCGGGGATGAGCGCGATGACGACGCCGGTCTCGTTGAGCATAAGCTTGAGCGGTGTCGAGACGATGTCGAGTTGGAGCAGGATCGTGTTGACCACACCGTTGGTGCGCAGCAACAGCGTCCAACCGAGTGCCTTGACCACGGTATTGACGAGCCAAGGGCTGATATAGGCGAGAATGACGAGGGATTGCGCGCGCGGCGACAGGCGCGCGAGATAGAGGGCGACCGGGTAGGCGAGCAACCCGGTGATCGCGGTCACCGCAAAGCTGATACGCAGGGTTCGCACGAGAATTTCACCATAGAAGGGATCGGCGAGGCGCTTATAGTTGCCGAATGTCCACTGCGTGACGTCGATGCCCTGGGGCGTATTGGGGTGCAGGCTATTGACGAGTGCCTGCAGCAGCGGCCAGACGAAGCCGATTGCCATTACGAGAATAAGCGGCGCCGCGAAGAGCCATGGCGCGGGGATTCGCCTATCCTGCATCGAGCATTACTCCGTCGTCTGCGTCCCATCCCACACTCACGCGCGCTCCGGGGCGCAGTCGCGCAGCCACGACGCTGGGCATCACGGCCGAAAGCTGAAGGCTTCCGACTTTGACGCGGCACTCGCTGTTCCCGCCGAGATAGACGACGTCGACGATTTCCGCGGGAAAGCTGTTGTCGGTGCCGATCTCGCCGGGCGCTACGCGAAGAGCCTCGGGCCGCAGAACGAGGTTTGTCCTGCCGTTGCCCATGCCGCCGCTTTGCGGCAGCCATACCCTCAAGGCGCCCGCCGCGAGCGCGCGCCGTCGGCCGTCGACCATCTCGATACCGCCGAGCGCGAGCTCGTTGATCGGGCCGACGAAATTGGCGACGAAGCGGCTCGCGGGAGACCGATAAATTTCGTCGGCTCGGCCGACCTGCATGATCTTGCCCGCCTGCATCACCGCCATCCTGTCCGACATCACGAAGGCTTCCTCGATGTCGTGCGTCACCAGAACTGTGGTGATGCCGATCCGTCGCTGCAGGTCGCGGATCTCGAAGCGCATCTCGTCGCGCAGCCGCGCATCGAGATTGCTGAGCGGTTCGTCGAACAACAGGAGGTCCGGACGGACGACGAGCGCTCGGGCGAGAGCGACGCGCTGCTGCTGGCCGCCCGAGAGCTGCGCCGGAAAGCGCTCGGCCATCGCGTCGAGCTTGACCAGAGCGAGGGCTTCGGTGACGCGCTCTCGGGTCTCATCGCGCGGCACGCGCCGGCTGCGCAGTCCGAACGCGACATTGTCGAACACGCTCAGATGGGGAAACAACGCAAAGCTCTGGAACACCATCGCCAGGTTGCGCCGGTGCATCGGCGCTCTGGTGATGTCGCGTCCATTGAGCCTCACCGAGCCTTGGCCCACCGGGTATATTCCGGCGACCAGCCGCAACAGTGTGGTCTTGCCGCAGCCCGAAGGCCCGAGCAAGGTGAAAAACTCGCCGCTGGCGACCGAGAGGCTCACACCGTCGACGGCACGCACGGCGCCAAACACCTTCACGAGGTCGACGATCTCGAGCGACATCGCGCCTTGCTCGGGTAGGTCTCGCGAGTGGTGCTACTTCACGACCTCGCGCTGCAGCCGATCGACCCAAGCCTGGCGGTTCTGCAGCACCGTCGCGTAGTCGACTTCGACGAGCTTCGAGAGCTTTTGCTGGTCCGGCAACTTGGCCGCGGCCGCCTCCGACAGTTTCACCTCGCGATTCATCACGGTCTGCCCGTAGGTCTCGGCGCGGTAGCTTTGCACCTCCGGGCTGATCCACCAATTGAGGAAGGCAAGGCCGCCGGCGCTGTTCGGGCCATTGCGCATGATCCCCATTGCGGTCGGGCTCATGTAGACCGGGGTCGGTACGACAAAGCCGACCGGCAATTTGCGCGAGATCATGTCATTGGCCCCGGCGATGCCGTGAAACGCGATCGCGGCCGTTCCGTCGGCGAGGAACTGCGACATCTTCGCGAAGGTATCGCTCCAATCGACGACGCCCGGTGCGATCTTCTTCATCACCGCGAAACCCGGTTCGATATTCTTCTCGTCGCCGCCATGCGCCCGTGCCGCGATGATGAGGAAATAGATGCCGTAGATCGAGGAGGGTGGGGGAATGAGGAGCTGGCCCTGCAGTTCCGGCCGCTCCATGTCCGTCCACTGCGTGGGCGGCGCCCAGTTGTTCTTGGCGAATATGTCCTTGTTGTAGATGAGCGCGAAGACGTCGCCGTAAGGTTCGACGCCCAGTACCTGAGTGCCGTCCTTGCCCTTGATCACCGCCGGCGTATAGAGACTAGCCAGGTTCGGCACCGCCCCCTTGTCGATCGGTGCATAGAGGTCTTGGTCGATTGCGCCGAGCCAGGGCAACAAGTCTGATTGCACCACGTCGACCTGCGGGTTCGATTTCTGCGCGAGAGCGGTCGCCATAATCTCGGTGCCGGTCGCCTTGGGCACAAGCAGCACCTCATACCCCGTCGCATCAGCGAACTTCTTCGCCCAATTGTCTCGCTCCAGCATGGCTTGGATGGTACCGCCCCAGGTCAGCAGATAGACCTTCTTGTCGGCCGACCGTGCCAGGCTTGGCGCAAGTACGGTACTCGCGGCGGCGAGCATCAGCTTCGTCGCCGACCGACGCGTCAGCATCCGTCCGCCCGATCGCGCTGCATTCTTTTGCATTTGATCTCCTCCCCATCCAAAATCCGAGGCTTGCTATTATGCCCCTCGACAGTCCCGGAGCAACAGCGGCCCTTCCGCAGCCTGGCGACCGATCACGGTGGTTGGGCGCGTGTTCCAAGAAGAACTGAAATCACGCGAGATCGCTGAACAAATTCAATATCCGAGCATTTTGGCGCGTACGTGCAGCAAGTGTGCTCGGATTGCATTCTCGGCGGCGCTCACGTCGCGGGCGAGCAATGCGTCGGTGATCCATCGATGCTCCGACTGATAAGCGAGCCACTTCGCGGCACTCGTGTTCTGTTGCTTGAGCCTGCCCCACTGCGGCCTATAGCGGGTCGCGCACGCCGCCTCGTACACGCCCACCATGAGTCGATTGTGCGTCGCCGCAATGAGACGCCGATGAAAGGAATGGTCCCAGTATTCGAATTCCTCCCATTTCTCGGCGGCGTCGCCGCGTTCGACGCATTCAACGATGGCCCGCAGATCCCTTTCCGTTGCATTGAGTACGATCGCGCTTGCCGCCCCAGGCTCGAGCGCCATGCGGAACTCCATCATCTCCGCCGGACTGGTATCGGTAATGTTGAGGCCCTCGATTGCCTGCTCATGCTTGGCAACCGCTGCCGCAACCAATGTGCCGCGACCGACATGACGGGTGATCTTTCCAGATTTGTGCAGTTCCGCCAGCGCACTGCGCACCACATTTCGAGACGCACCATACTGAAACGCGAGTTCCCGCTCCGCCGCGAGGCGTTCGCCCGGGCGTAGGCGACCCTCGTCGATCTGCCGTTCGAGAACAGCCCGTAGCTGGTCGGCGAGGTGCCGTGCTCGGGCCCGACGGCTTTGCGGCCTCGTTGGGCTGCCAATGGCGGATTCCATACTGCTACACCCCATGGCCTACATTCCCACAACAGAACCAATTCTAGACCAATTGGCATACCCTGCCCAGTGTGACTTTGCCGCGCGAAACGGTGGAATATCCTTGCCGGGCTGTAACATGTTCCTCGAATCCAGCTTCACGCCGTCTGATGTTTGTGCCAGCATCAGACCAATTGTCGCCCAGGGCGTGCCGCCACGTTCTGGGGCGCAATCGATATTCGACGGCGCGGTGGCCATGTCATGAACGAGACGCTGGCTCTCCTTCGTTCGGCGGCCAATGGCTCCGAAAATTCGATGCCGCCATCGCTCTGGGCGGCGACCGCGCCGGCCGCACCGGCATATGACAGGCTAGTCGGTCGCCACATCACGGACGTTGTGGTGATCGGCGCGGGCTACACGGGACTCTCGACGGCGCTCCATCTCGCTGCGGCTGGCATTGAAGCTGTCGTCATTGACGCCCATGAGCCCGGTTGGGGCGCCTCGGGCCGCAACGGCGGCCAGGTATTGCCGGGGTTAAGAGTCGCCAAACCGACTTTGCAGCGTAAGTTCGGCACCGATCTCGGCAATCGAGTTTACGGCCTGGCCGAAAGCGCCGCACAGTTTCTGTACGATCTCGTGGACGAGCACCAAATCGAATGCGATCTGGCGCGGGGCGGCAACGTGCGTCTCGCCCACACGAAATCAGCCCTTGCGATGCTCAGGGAGAATTACGAGGCACTGGTTGCGGAAGGTGTGGGTGCACGATTTCTCGACGTGCAGGAGGTGGCGGAGCTGGTTGGCAGCCGTGCCTATCTTGGCGGCCGGCTCGATCCCCGCGGCGGCGCCCTACACCCGTTGAAATATGCCCGTGGCCTCGCCAGAGCGGCGCTCCGCAGGGGAGCGTCGATCTATCAGCGATCGCCGGCGACGGCCCTCGCTCCCAAAGGCCGAGGCTGGCGCGTGACTTCGACGGAGGGCGAAATTATCGCGCAGCATGTAGTGATTGCGACCAACGGTCACACGGATGGTCTCTGGCCTAAACTTGCTGCCACGCTATTGCCCGTGCACAGCTTCCAGATCGCGACCGCGCCCCTCGACGAGGCGCAGCGTGCCTCCATACTGCCGGAACGGACGTGCTTTTCCGACACGCGACGGCTCATCCTCTATGGGCAGCGCTCGGGAGATCACCGCTTGGTTCTGGGCGGCCGCGCTTCGTTCACGCTCGTTGATCGCGCCGCGGACTACGACGTGCTGCGCCGCGTTCTGGTCGGGCTCTTTCCGCAGCTTGCATCGACGCCGATCGAGTATCGATGGGTAGGACGGGTGGCATTGACGCCGGACTTCATTCCGCATCTCCACACTCCCGCTCCCGGCGTTATGATCTGTGTCGGGTTCAACGGCAAAGGTGTGGCGATGACGACGTTGATGGGCAAGGTACTCGCCGATTTCATCCGGATGCCGGGCGAGCCTCCAGCGTATCCGATCACGCAGATGCGTCCAATTCCTCTCCACCCGGTCCGGCAACCCGCGCTGCATCTAGCGATGCAGTACTACACCCTCATGGACCGCATCGGCCGGTGAGCGCCGGGGAAATGACGCCTGCTGACCTCACTGTCGGTCGAGCGGCGACGACTAGTTCCAGCGCGGATACGGCTTGCGCTGCTGTTCCTGCCTCGTCCGTCGCACTCGAATGCAGCAACCTCGTCAAAACCTTTGGCGTTGGCGCCATTCGAGCGCTCGATGGTGTCTCGCTCGTTGTTCGGTCCAATGAGTTCTTTACGCTACTGGGCCCGAGCGGATGCGGGAAAACAACGTTGCTTCGTCTGATCGCCGGCTTCGAAAACCAGGATTCGGGAACCATCCTGCTCGACGGAAATCCACTCGACGGATTGCCCCCTTACCGGCGACCGGTGAACACCGTTTTCCAGAGCTATGCCGTTTTCCCCCACCTTACGGTGGCCGAGAATGTTGCGTTCGGCTTGGAGATGCAGCGTCGCCCGCGCGTCGAGATCGCCGAACGCGTCGACGAGATCCTCACGCTCGTGAAGCTCGAGGGCTTGGACGAACGTAAACCATCGCAACTCTCGGGCGGTCAGCAGCAGCGGGTGGCGCTGGCGCGCGCGCTTGCAAACAAGCCGCGCCTGCTTCTCCTCGACGAGCCGCTCTCCGCACTCGACCTGAAACTTCGCAAGGAGATGCAGCTCGAGCTGAAGCGCCTGCAAAGCGAGGTCGGTATCACCTTCGTCTTCGTGACGCACGACCAGCAGGAGGCGCTGACAATGTCCGACCGCATCGCGGTCATGCGGGGCGGCCGCATCCTGCAGATCGGAACGCCCGAGGAGATCTACGAGCATCCCACCGCCCGGTTCGTGGCGGATTTCATTGGAGAAGCCAATCTTCTCGATGCAACGCGGGTGGGATCGAGGCAATTTCGGCTGGACTCCGGTACGGTTCTTGAAGCGGAGGAAACCGGGCCAGCGACAGACTTGGTTACACTGGTCGTCCGGCCGGAGCGTGCATTCCTCGCACCGCTCGGTGGCGGCGGCCCCGCCGCGTGCATCGAGCAGGTCGTCTACACCGGCAGCGACACGATCTACCTGGTAATATTTGACGGCGGCCTGCGCTTCCGCGTCCGGGCCCAGAACTCCGATGCGTTGGGGTCGCGTGCGCGTGCGGGCGACCGGGTTGGAATCTTCATTCCGGCATCGGCGATCCGGGTGCTCGCGCGATGATGGCCGTCTTACGCCGCGTCGGCCTGTTGGCGCCCTCGATGGTGACGATCGGGGTGCTTCTAATCGTGCCGCTTGGGCTCATGGCCGTGGTTTCGACCTTGGAGCGCGGCTCGACCGGAGGTGTCGTCTGGGGCCGGCACACAGCGGACGCGTACGTGCAATTTCTATTTGAGCGCGACCTGCTCGGTCGCCTCGTCGTCAACACGGACTACCTGCATATTTTCGGACGGTCGTTCGCTCTCGCGGCCATCACGACGGTGGTCACGTTGATCGTCGGATATCCGATGGCTCTTTGGATTGCATTCCAGCCGCCACGACGCCGAATGTTGCTCATCTTCATTGTGACCGTGCCGTTCTGGACGAACATTCTCGTGCGCAATTATGCGTGGATTCTTCTGCTTCGGAACGACGGCGTGATCGATTGGATGCTGATCAAGCTCGGCCTAACCAGTCATCCGATCGACGTGCTCTATACGCCCTTTGCGACGGGGATCGGGCTCACGTATTCATTCCTGCCGTACATGGTGCTGCCGATCTACGTGAGCTTGGAAAAGCTTGATCGCCGCTTGATCGAGGCAGCATTCGACTTGGGCGCCGATCATTGGCGGGCTTTTCGTCGAGTCATACTCCCGTTGTCGCTGCCAGGGGTGATCGGCGGTGCGATCCTCGTCTTCATCCCCGGCCTGGGCGCCTTCATCAGTCCCGAGCTTCTCGGAGGCGGCAAGTCCATGATGATCGGCAGCCTGATCCAACAGCAATTCGGACAGTCGAGGAATTGGCCGTTCGGTGCGGCGCTTGCCTTCGTCCTGCTGGTGCTCGTCCTGCTCGCGCTCTCGGCTCATACCGCGCGATATCGGGGTCATGGGGTCAGGCGATGAATGGATCAACGCTGGTGCCGCCCGTCGCGCCCCAGCGCCTCGATCTCTGGCGCTTTCCGCTCACGCGCTCGGTCGCGATCGCCGCATTCGTTTATCTCTACGTGCCCATCGTCGCGCTGGTTGTCCTCTCCTTCAGCGCGGGTGATTCGTCCCTGGCGCGATGGGAGGGCTTTAGCGTTCGCTGGTATATCGAGGTATTCAACAATTCCGATATGCTCCGTGCGATGCGAAATTCCCTGATCGTAGCCAGCGCGGCGACGGTGGCCGGTACCGTCATCGCGACCATGGGCGCGCTTGCGACTTCAGGTCCGCGGTTTCGGTTGCAGACGGCCATCGAGGCGATGATCGCGCTGCCGCTCATTGTGCCCGATATCGTTGCGGGCATCGCTATCTTGCTCTTCTTCGTCCTGGTTGGCGTGCCCCTCGGAATTTTCAGCATCATGTTGGCCCACACGGTCTTTGCCATTCCATTCGCCTACCTTCCGATCCGCGCGAGACTTGCCGGTCTCGATCCGGCACTCGCCGAAGCGGCCGCCGATCTCTACGCGACTCCGTCCCGTAGCTTCCGTCGAATCGTGCTGCCGCTGATATGGCCCGGCATAGCCGCGGGCGCGATGCTTGCCTTCATCAGCTCGCTCGGCGACGTCGTCATCAGCTACTTCGTCTCGGGCCCCGGTGCCACGACACTGCCGGTCTACGTCTTCGGCATGGTCCGCATGGGCGTGACCCCCGCGGTAAATGCCATCTCGACGCTGCTCATGCTGGCGTCGGTTGCCATACTCACGGTTTCATACTTGCTGGGCCGCCGCTTCCAATAAGCGCCCGGCGCAACAGAGGGGAGGCTTGCTCATGAAACGATTTGCGCTTGCCATCGGAACAGCGCTCTTGCTTTCGTCCTTCAGCGCGCCCGCGGGTGCCGACGAGGAAAAAGCGCTCTTGCTTTTCAATTGGTCCAACTATATGTCGCCCGATCTCCTGAAGCACTTCGAGGAGGAGACGGGGATCAAGGTAACCCTGGATACTTACGACACCAACGAGACGATGCTGGCAAAGCTGCAGGCGGGCGGAGCCGGCTACGACGTCGTGGTGCCAACGGGCCCCACATTGCAGCAGATGATCACCGATGGGCTGGTTCTCAAGGTCGATGCCAGCACCATGTCGAACTACAAGAACGTCAAAAAGCCCTTCGACCATCCATCCTTTGATCCCGATCGCGCCTATTCGGTCCCCTACATGTGGGGTACGACCGGTATCGTCTACGACACTACCAAGGTCGCGGGCGGCAAGATCGACGACACGTGGAAAGAATTGTTCGAGCCCCGCCCGGATTTCGTGGGCAAGATCGGCATGCTCAAGGACATGGGCGAGGTGATCACGGCCGCCGCCTACTATCTGGGCTTCGATCAATGCACGGAAAAGCCCGAGGAGGCTCAAAAGATTCTGGAGCTGCTCGAGAAGCAGAAACCTGCCGTGAAGATCTATTCGGCCGAAGGCACTGTCGATCGCGTCGCCGGCGGCGAAGTGACCATGGAGCACATGTGGAATGGCTCATTTCATCGCGCCCACGCGAAGCTTCCGACCATCGTTTATGTCTACCCTCGCGAAGGGGTCAATCTCTGGGGCGATAATTTCGCGGTGCCGAAGGGCGCAAAGCACCCGGAGAACGCCAAGCTATTCCTCAATTTCATAATGGATCCTAAAAACGCCGCGACGGCCTCGAATTTCACGGGCTACAACAACGCAATCGCGGGTTCCGAACAGTATCTCAAGGAGGATTTGCGTGACGATCCCGCCTTCAACACACCGGAATCGATGATATCGAGGCTCAAGCAGACGAGGCTTTGCTCGAAAGCCGCGCTCGACCTACGGGAAAAGATCTGGACGCGTCTACTGCGCTAGAGTCGGATTCATGTGGTCTGAATCGCTTTTGAGGATTCCCAGGCGCCCGGATTTCTGATTCAAGATGCTGGCTGGGGCTGGGGGCCAGCATGGATGGTGAGACCCTATTCGCTTGATCTTCGC
>Ga0335079_10000039_pt1 | contig 154310 bp, 145 predicted proteins | sample Lox_Sample_33_FD_206719 | JGI IMG/M metagenome (GOLD analysis project Ga0335079, IMG submission 206719) | Soil microbial communities from Loxahatchee National Wildlife Refuge, Florida, United States - Lox_Sample_3.3 | ecosystem: Environmental > Terrestrial > Soil > Wetlands | place: USA... | reverse complement strand
GTTATGAAGACCAGGGACGGCGCGACGCCGACGATCGAGGTGCAGTTGAACCTGGCGGAGAGCCTGAGGAAAGTCACGAAGAACAACGGGTCGAACTTGAGCGAGTCCGCGCCAGTGATGACGTCGATCCAGGAGCGTCAGGTCGCCTCGTACAAGAGGTCGGGCATGACCCAGGCGGAAGCTGAAGTCTGTGCGGGAGTGCACGATCGCGCGATCCGGATCGGCGTGCAGCAAGGCAAGTCCGTCGCACAGGTAGTCGAGTCGCTGAGACAGAGATAGGAGGTCCACCGTGTCACAACCGAGTTATCGCATCCTGGGCGTCGACGAAGTCTTCAAGCTGCAAGACGAGGGCATGAAGATCTTCTCCGCACCCCAACCGCCAGCACAGAGACCCCGCGAAGAAGCACCGGAACGGGAACACGCGCGGCTCTCAGAGGAACTGTTTCAGCTGAAGTTCCGTGCCGAGGACAGCGAGCGTGTCGTGCAGAACGCACTCGACGCGTTGAAGGAACTCGACGCGAAGATCGAGGCGAAGGAACGTTCCGTTACGCGTCGTCGACGCCTGAACAACCCGCACGCTGAAGAAGCGGCCGACCGAACCGAGCACGAAGTCGTTGAACTCAAGATCGAACGTTCGGGCTTGGTCGAGGCACACCAACGGAAGAGTCACCTCTGTGATTCCGCGAAGCGTGCCTTGAAAGAGTGGAACGAGGTGAACCGCGAACGCCTGGCACAGCTGAGCGAGTTGGTAAAACGAGTTTGAACAAGTTCTCCTTTGCTCTAAGGTCGCCAAGGAGACGGACGGGTTTTGGCGACCAACCCGTCCGCGCCAATCAAACATGAGAACCGAGATATCACAAGCCGAGAAAGACTTCATCCACGGACAGTCCGTGCAGAACGCCAGGGCGTACCTGGAAGAGCACATGGACCTGGCGAGGCTGCCTGAGGCCAACCGCGAGAAACTGCGCGACGCTTTCCGTGGCACCACGAACACGTCCGGCATGAAGCAAGCCATCAACGTCGAGAGGCGATCGTGCGGACGGTAGAAGTCACCATGTCGTTCGCCGGCGAGGTCTTCGTCGTCACCATGAAGGTGCCGGAGAAGTACTTCCGTCGTGGCGGAAGGTTGGACGAGAAGCTGTTGAAGAACCGGCTGGAGGTCAACCCGCTGGTGCACTACGTGAAGACTTTGGAGGAGCGATGACGTACACGATACCGCCGGAACACAGAGAGCGAGACCTAGCCTGGTTGCGATCGCCCGAAGGTCGCGCCCAGATGCGCGAGTTTCAGGTCGCCAACGCCACTCACCGAGAGGTTCGCGAACTGGTCGACCTGCGAGAGGCCGTCGACCTGGGATGGGTTCACTTCGCGTGGTTGATGCTGCGTCGAGCGCTCGCTCGCACCCGGATCTGGCCGTTCACGATGCTGTGGCCGTAAGTCCGGTATTTTCAGTCGCATACACCAAACGTGAGCAAGATCACAGACTCTGAAGCGTAACGACAACCACAATGGACCAACAGAGGCACCCCGGACTTTGGTAATATTTATGTTGACAGTTGCGAGCGGTCATACTAGTTTGTCGACCGTAAGCGCTCCAACCCCCAAATTGGCTCCGTTTAAGGCGCACCGCGCAAGTGGAATCAAGAACTTAGAGTTGAAACCTTTGGCGACACGTCGTCATCTCAATCGAATAGGGATGACTTCGTGGGAGTCAACCACATGACCACGTCGGGAACAATTACATTTGACCAGATGGAGCGATGCGCTGACCATACGTTCGCGCTCGCGTTGTTCGCGAAGCACGCGAGTATCGCGACGCGTGTAGTCATGCTCATGACGTTGATCGCATGGGCGGCGAAAGCGTTGGTCAGAACGCTATCGGCGGAGAGACTTGAATCTCTCACGCAGGAACAAGCGATCGAATTGACGAAGCGCTTGCAGGAGACTCACGACTTACTCTTGAACTTGTGTCAATCGGTCGAGCGAGTTCGTCTGTACGAGCGCTCGTTCTTCGCTGGACCCATTCGTAGACTACAAGAGAGCACTGAGGACCTGGGCGACGTCATCGAAGATCTAATCTTGTCGGAGAACGAGCAGTTCAGAAAGTTAATGGCCGGTTGCTCCGACAGCCTGTTCCAAGGCGCGGCCGCAGGGTCGCGTGCCGGCATGTAAGATCGATGCGAACGCCAGTCCGCAATTCACGCGGCTGTGCAATCACTGGAAAAAGAACGGTTATCCCAGCGTCGAAGATGATCTGAACGACGCGTTTTGCGACATACGCAAGAACATCCTTGCCAAACACGGGCGCGTCGTTCCCCGTTTCTCCGCAGTTCTCCGCGAAGACTTAGTCCTCTACAAGTATCGTCAGAAAAACAGTCAGGCTAGAGAAGGTGCGCGAGGTGGTTGGCGTCTCTACGCGTTGTTTCAGAAGACGACGTCAGTTCTCTATCCGGTGGTCGTATATCCGAAGAAAGAATGGGACGATGCGACAGACGACACAGTCAAGAATGCTCTTGAAGAGATTCTGACGATTCTCAGCAAGCCACCAGATTTGTTTTGAACGGGTCTAGAACGCGGCGAGTGCTTCGTCGACCGTCGCGTACGTGCCTTCGACATTCTCAATCTTGCCGTCGCAGAAGACGTCACGTTTCCACTTCACGTCGGGATGTCGTCTCGCGCGGTCTGCGGTGATGAAACCGATCGTCTCACCACGCTCGTTCCGCACTTCGTAACGGAACGCGTGTTGTTCGTCGCGTGCGATTCTGGACCCTTCCGTGATCCACTGGACAGGTTCGCAACTGAAACGACCGTTAGTAGTGATCATGCCTCAGTATGGCAGCGAAGAGAAGGCGAAGTCAAGGTCTCGCCATCCGCGCTGTCGCACTTGCGTCGCACTTGGATGTCAGACGATGTGTGATTGCAACGTAGATGGTGCAGTTTCACGTATCGTAACGTATTGAAACTGCGTCAAGCGTATGATTCGATGGGACTTAGCAAACCGCCGCATTCGGCCACTCTGCCACCTCTCCGGCCTCTGCTGCTGACGAGATCTGCCATTGGTTCCGAACCGTTCACGTGCTGAAGGTGAGCGTGCGGGACAGAATTCGCTTTAGCGATATTACACCAAATCCGGGAATAGACGGAACGCTCCCCTCTTTAGAGCTGCGATGACCAGACATCGGAGAGCGTCTGACCGCCGCCAGGGCTTTAGATTGGGAACAAGTCGCAAGCGAACCGCTCCCTGATCTTCTTCAACTATTGTTCGTGGATCGCGCTCCGTTCCTCAGCGCCAATTTGTTGGGCGAGCACATCCCAGAATCGTTCATTGGCTCTATGCAGCGTTTGTTGAAAATTCAGAATCTCAGATGCGAGCTTTAGCGCATCGACGTCATCCTTGCGGGCACTGACTTCAGCGCAGTCACTAGACCATACCAGCAATTGGCCTTCCATAGCAGTGCTCGCCCGAATGACATACAACATCTCTGATGCAGGAATGGCGTACTTCTGGCTCAGTACGTGCACCGAGATCACTTTCATGAGTGCTTCTTCAGGTTCATGCGTAATCGTGACGTGGCAATAGCGATTAACCCGAAGACGCACTTGGTCTGTGCCATCTATGGCCTTCTGAATCGCAGAAGCGGCTTGGACGATATCGTCTTTTGCCACCGCTTGTGCGACAGATGGTACAGGCAAGAGTAAACTGATTAGGAGAGCGATTCGCAGCATAGTGTTAGACATAGTGTGCTTTCTGCTCATCTCGTACACCTGATCCTTGCTAATTCGGAGCATATTAGCAATGTCGTTGGCAATGAGAATTTCCATCACGAATTCTTCTCAAGCAATTTTGCAAGCTTGCGCCAACTCTTTGAGATGCCCTCCTTTGTGCCGCTCTTGTACCAAACAATGCCGGCTTCGCTGACATGTAACTCTCCAAACTTTGCTTTCTTGCGCTGACTCTTTGTTGTGTTTTTCCGTTGCGTGGTGTCCCGATGAACGAGGATCTTGATCGGCCCACCAAAAAGCTGCTTTTCAGGAACCTTGAAGAAAACATCGTGAGCCATGCGTTACTCCGCTTTGAAGACAATACCCATCGGCGGGGAGTATATCTCACAGTTGGTTGAACCCGGACTCTTGGTTCGACGGTCCCGCACCACCGATTTTGGAGACACCGGGGCTAGACCTTCGAAACTGCCTCATGCGACATGCCCCCTACGGACACAACACCGGCTTGATATCCACCACCGGCGTCCCATCGATAGCTTCTATCGGGCCAATCCGCAACCGGTTTCTCTCGATCTTTCTCACCGTGACCTGATGCAATCCGATCGGGTTCGGGCGGTCCGGAGATCTCGTCGCGAACACGCCCATCAGCCGCCGCTTCGGGTCTGATCGCGGATGCACTTTCATCGTCTCGCGCTGCGCTCGGTGCAACCACGTCAAAACAACGATCTCGTCCCCGACCGCAAGGCCGTCAATGCACTCCGCCGCAAATGGTATCACTTCCAGCCACGCATCCGGAGCCCCTTCCGACCCCTGCCTGGGCGCTTTGCTCCGCTCCTTCAGCGCCGAGCGAATCACTCCGACTGGCCTGAGTTGCGGCCGGTCTACGGCCTTGCCGGGCTGAATCTTTTGTTGTTGATTCTTTTGTTTCTTGATCATCTCTGTTCTTCTTGAGCTGGCTCAGATAAGAGCATTACCACAACCTGGAATCAAAGCTAAAATAGTGCTCCTGTGACGCAACTCGAGATACTTCTATTAGGCATCGTCGCACTCGTGATACTTCACGTCGTGCTGCCGTGGGGCTTTCGGCGGGCTGGACGCCGCGTCGCAAAATCCGTTGCCTCGCTAATCCGGCATCCTCTGCAGGCCATGCTCACTTCTTATTACAGACGGAAATCGATTCGCGAGTTTCAGGAGCAACGTCGCAGGCAGGGTCTCCCTCCACTCGAGAATATCCATCTCTCGTAAGATCTGTAAGCCGATTCCGTCGTCCGTTCAAGTTGGAAATATCCCTTGTCATTCCGAAAGCGGCAAAAGCCGCTTGAGGAATCTGCTTTCTGCCGGTGGCACTGACGCTACCTACACCGGATTCCTCCTTGCTCGCACCGCTCTCCGTCGGAATGACAAAACGTAGACGGGACACCTCGGAATCTCTGTGGCTCCCATAACGGCAACAGAAAGATGGCCAGACCAGACAGCATCGCCAAAACAAAAACGCCACGACCCGAAGGCCGTGGCGTCATCACTACACGCACTACATTTACGCGACGCTCTCGACCGGTTCCTCGATCCGAAGTTCCTCGTCTTCCTCTACGAGCTTCCGGTGCGTCTTGGCCACCAGCATGTAAATCGACGGCACCACGAACAGCGTAAACGCCGTGCCGATGATCATGCCGCTGACCAGCATGATGCCGATGCTGTTCCTGGCTCCCGCGCCCGGCCCCTTCGCCAGTACGAGGGGGAAGTGTCCGAACACGGTTGCCGCCGTCGTCATCAGAATCGGACGCAGTCGAGTCGTGGCCGCTTCTGTAATCGCCTGCAGCTTGCTCAGCCCGGTCTCCTGCAAGTGGTTCGCGAACTCCACGATCAGAATTCCGTTCTTCGCAATCAGGCCCACCAGCGTGATGAGTCCGACCTGGCTGTATATGTTCAACGTCGTGAATCCCAGGAACGAGAACGCCAGCGCGCCTGAGATCGCAAGCGGAACCGATCCGGCCAGAATGATGAACGGATCGCGGAAGCTCTCAAACTGTGCCGCCAGCACCAGGTAAATCAGGATGCCCGACAGCAGGAACGTTCCCAGGAACTTGCTGCCTTCCACGCGCAGCTGACGAGATTCGCCGGCGTAGTCGACTGTGAATCCCTGCGGCAGAATCTCCTTCGCCTGGTCTTCCAGATACGTCAGTGCCTGATCCAGCGGCACATTCGGGGGGATCACGCCCTGAATCCGGACCGCATTCAGCTGCTGGAATTTGTTCAGCGACCGCGGTTCAGTCGTCGTCTTCAATGTTGCGAACGTCGACAACGGCACCAGCTTGTCCGCCGATCCTTTTACATAGATCTGCGAAAGTTGATCCGGGGTCAGGCGATCCACGCGCTTCACCTGCGGGATCACCTTGTAACTGCGGCCCTGTATGCTGAAGCGGTTCACGTAATTTCCGCCCAGCATTGTTGAGAGATCCGCGCCGGCCTGGCTCAAGTCCACGCCTTGCGAACGCAGCTTGTCGCGGTCAAACACCACTTCCGTTTGTGGCTGGTCGAACTTCACGTCAGTATCGGCGAAGATGAACATGCCGCTCTTCATCGCGCGCTGCACGAGCTGTTCGGCGAGCGCGCTTACTTGCTGCGGCTCCGCGGCTGACACGATCGCGAAATCGACAGGGAAGTTCCCGCCGCCGGGAAGCGCGGGAGGCGTCAACGGAATTACGCGGATGCCCGCGATCTTCGACAACGACCCGCTCGATTCCACCAGCAGTTGCTGTGTCGTCTTCTTCCGTTGGCTCCACGGCTTGGTCACCATGCCGCCGAATCCGCCGCTCGGAGTCGTAATCTGGAACGTGCTCTCGCTTTCCGGAAACGAGTGGTACACGTCGTAGACCTGCGTCGTAAACAGGTTCGTCTGATCGATCGTTGCATTCGGCGCTGCTTGAATCACGCCAAACACCACGCCCTGATCTTCCGCCGGTGCCAGTTCCCGTTGCGAAAACATGTAGAAGGGAATCATCAGCACGGCGACAATTGCCCACAACGTCAGCACCACCGGGCGATATTGCAGTGTGCCCGACAATAGCCGTGTGTAGAACGCGCGCACCTTCTCGAAATTCCGGTTGATGACGCCCGCGAGCCCCTTGTGCGACGCTCCCTGCTTCAGCAACTTCGAACCCATCATCGGCGACAGCGTCAACGCCACGATGCCCGACACGACCACCGCGCCGGCCAGCGTGAAGGCGAATTCCCGGAACAGCGCGCCCGTCAATCCACCCTGAATTCCGATTGGCGCATACACCGCCGCCAACGTGATCGTCATGGCGATGATCGGGCCTACCAGTTCGCGAGCCGCGTCTTTCGCGGCCTGGAATGAGGTCTTGCCCATCTCCAGGTGACGCTCCACGTTTTCCACCATGACGATCGCGTCGTCCACCACCAGTCCGACGGACAGCACAATCGCCAGCAGCGTCAGAAGATTGATAGTGAATCCCGCAATCAGCATCAGGAACACGGCGCCGATTAGCGAAATCGGAATCGCGATCACCGGGATCAGCACCGACCGGAACGATCCCAGGAACAGGAAGATGACTACGACGACGATCAGCAGAGTCTCAGTCAGCGTGTGCAGTACTTCGTCAATCGCGTCCTGAATGTATGCCGTCGAATCGTACGGAATGCCCAGCTTCATTCCCGTTGGAAGCTGTGACTGGATTGCCGGCAACTGGGCCCGAACGGCTTTAATGACGTCCAGCGAGTTTGCCGTAGGTAAAACCCATATGCCCATGAACGTCGCGGTCTGCCCATTGAAGCGGACATCCTGGTCGTAGTTCTCTGCGCCGAGTTGCACATCGGCAATCTCGCCCAGGCGAACCACAGTTCCAGCGTTCTCTTTGATCACCATCTGCCGGAACTCTTCCGGAGTCCGCAGATCGGTGTTCGCCACCAGGTTCACTGACACCATCGAACCTTTTGTGCTTCCCAGGGCCGACAAATAGTTATTCTTAGACAGTGCGTCGTGTACATCCGAAGGAGAAACGCCACGCGCCGCCATCTGCTCCGGCTTCAGCCACAGGCGCATCGCGAATGTGCGGTTGCCGAGAATGTCGGCTTTCTGCACGCCACTGATCGCGCTCAGCTTCGGCTGCACGACTCGCGTCAGGTAATCCGTAATCTGGTTCTGATCGAGATCATTGGACGCAAAGCCGATGTACATCGCAGCGAACTGCGTATCGGCGGTCTGAAGATCGATGACAGGAATCTGCGCTTCGGGAGGAAGATCGTTCCGCACCTGCGCCACCTTTGCCTGGATCTGAGTCAGCGCGGTCGTGGTGTCGTAGTTGATCTTCAGATGGATCTGGATGGTGCTCAGTCCCTGCGCGCTGGTCGACTCCATGTAATCGATGCCGTCGGCGCTCGCCACTACGCGCTCGATCGGAGTCGTCACGAATCCGCGCACCAGGTCGGCGTTCGCGCCCACGTACACCGTCGTAATCTGGATCACCGCGATATCGCTGCGCGGGTACTGCCGCACGCTCAGCGACCGGATCGCCTGCAATCCCGCGATGAGGATGACGAGGTTCACCACCATCGCCAGCACCGGACGTTTTACAAATAAATCGGTGAACTTCATGAGTGCCCCTTAATTCCAGCTAAGAAACTGTGGGTGCCCCATTTCTCGCGCGATGTGTGCGCGAGAAGTGGGGATTTTCAAATGTCGAGAACAGATCTAAAAGCGGTTTAGGGAAGGGCACGGCTTCAGCCGTGCCGCCTCAGCCCACAAAAAGGTTGGGCTTTAGCCCCTGAGGTTCGCGCTAGCTGTCCTCAGGCTTCGGACTCGTGCTGTTATTGGGCTTCACGTTGTTGTTGACCTGCACCGGTGCTCCATTTCGCAACCGGAACACGCCCGAACTCACAACTTCGTCCCCCGGGTTGATTCCTGAAATCACAGCTACCTGATCGCCGCGCGATCCTTCCACCTTCACCACCTGCTGCCGAACGCCGCGATAGCTGTTGCCTTTCGGATCTTTCATGTCGGTAATAATGAAGACCGAATCTCCGTACGGCGCGTAATTAATCGCCGAGGCCGGAAGCGGCACGACTTCGCGAGGCTGTCCCAGCGGCAGCTCTACCTGCAGGAACATTCCCGGACGCAGCTTGTTGTCCTTATTTGTAACGATCGCCTGCACTTGTATGTTGCGCGTCTGCTCGTTGATCACTGAGTCAAGCGCGATGATGCGCCCGGTGAAAGCCATACCGGGCAAGTCGCTGTTAGTCACGCGAAGCACATGCCCGGGAATCATCTTCCCCGTCTCCTGCTGCGGAACGCCGAAATTCACATAAATCGGATTCAGCGACTGCAGTGAGACGATCGCCTGTCCCGCAGCCAGATACTGCCCAAGGCTGACCTGACGAATTCCGATCACACCCGAGAACGGCGCGTGGATCGTCTTGCGCGCGATTGCCGCCTTGATGTCGCCCACCTGCGCCTCGGTCGCTTTCTGCTGAGCCTCGGCACTATCGAATTCCTGGCGCGCGATGACGCCCGACTTCACCAGTTGCTGCGCGCGGTCGTAGTTCAGCTTGGCCAGATCGCGCTGCGCCTCGAGGCTGGCCAGCTGCGCTCGTTCTTGCCGCGTGTCCAGTTCAACCAGGATGTCGCCCTCGTGAATCCACTGCCCCGACTCGAAATGAATCTTGTCGATGGTTCCGGGCAGGTCCGCGCTCACCGTCACACCTTGAATCGCAGCCGCGCTTCCAATCACCGAAAGAGTTGAAGGCCAAGTCTCCTTCTTCGCGACGACTGTCGTCACCGATGTCGGGGGCGGCGCAAAACTGGCGCCCATCTTGATTGCCGCCTCGACCTGTTTGTACTTCGCAAATCCCAGGCCGCCTATGATTGCCAGCAGGACGGCCAACATCAGGATCATTCTCTTCGCCATAGGATCTCCAAAATCTTCAAAACACAGACAGAAAGGGATTGTTCGGGCTTACCCAGTCAGAACAAAACGTTGTCAGAAATAGATTTCAAGAAATGTAAAAAAGATTCAGAGTTATTAACTCTGAGGACCGTGAAAATGTCACGAAATGGCCCGGTCCGCGAGCTTCAATCGATGGACTCCATGACATTTGTCACTTCAACCCCATTCCCAGCTAGTTTGTCATCCTGAGGTGCGCGTCGTGTGCGCGACTCAGGATCTCTGGATCTCGCCCGCAGCATCAGTAATGCCGTCGAACTGCATAGATCCTGAACGCAGCAAACGCGTTCAGGATGACAGTGCGAAATGAGCCCCGGTTGTCATTCCGACAAGGAGGAATCTGCTGTCCGGCTGGTCCGGACATCTTTATTACAGCCGTGTTACTGCGCCTCTGGCAGACCCCAGGCAAACAGCACTCCGCCGCTGCTCATCACCACATATTGACGGCCATCCAACTCGTAGGTAATCGGGGAACTTGCGATTTGAGACCCGGATCCCGCATGCCACAATGTCTTGCCATCGCTCGAATCCAGCGCGAGAAAATTCCCGCTTCCATCGCCGGTAAACGTTATCCCAGAGTCGGTAGTCAGCACGCCCGCGCCCGATCCGCCGCGCCCTACCTCATGCGTCCAGCGCATTTTGCCAGTTTGATAATCGATGGCCTCGATGATGCCCTTTCCCCAAACGCCGTAGTCCGCGCCAGCCCATCCATACACACCGTCCGCAGGCTTGGCAAAATAAATGCTCCAGCTCGGATGGGCATCGACAATAAATAGTCCATTCTTCGTATCGAAGCTCGGCGACCGGTAGTTGGTCATCCCACCTTCATCCGGCGCGATCAACCGGCCGTCAGGCGCGGGTTCCTTCTTCGGATTCGGAATCGGCCGTCCTTCCTTATCCACACCAAGGCTCCAGTTTACCGGCCCGTATGGAATGGTCAGCAAACTCTTGCCGTTCGTGCGATCGAGCACAAAGAAATACCCGTTCCGCGAACTCTGCATCAACATCTTGTGCGGCGTGCCGTGGAAGTCTCCATCCACGAGCACCGGAGTCTCCACCGCATCCCAGTCGTGCGTGTCGTGCGGAGAAACCTGAAACGCCCACTCCAGTTTTCCCGTCTCCGGATTCAGCGCCACGATCGAGCATGTATAAAGGTTGTTCCCCGGCCTCGTCGTCCCATTCAGCACTGGTGTCGGATTTCCTGTTCCCCAATACACGAGGTTGAGATCGGGATCATACGTCCCCGTCATCCACGTCATGCCGCCGGTCGTCTGATTCGGAGTTCCCGACGGAGGCGTCGAGTTCCATTGCCACTGCGTTTGTCCCGTCTCCGGATCGATCGCGCGAATGTATCCCGTCAAATTGTCGAAATCACCCGACGTTCCGACCAGCACATGATTCTTTACGACCAGCGGAGCCATGCTCGTCCAATAACCCTTGGTGACGTCCGCTACGGTGACGTCCCAGCGCACTGTCCCGTCCTTGGCATTCAGCGAAATCAGGTGCGCATCCGGCGACAAGAAATAAAGATAGTTCTTGTACATGGCGACGCCGCGATGCCCGATATGTTCGCCCGACCCGCGCGTGTGGACGTAATGCCACACCACATGCCCCGACCGCGCGTCGAGCGCCCACACGTTCTCTGGCACAGTGAAGTAAATGATTCCATCCACCACCAGAGGCGAAGACTTGATTGGAATCGTCTGGTCCGTCTGGAAAGCCCAGGCGAGCGACAAGCTGTTCACATTCTGAGGAGTGATCTGCGTGAGGGAACTATGCCGCCGTCCGGAGTAGTCGCCGTGATATCCCGGCCAGCTATTCCCCGGAGGATGCGTCAGCATCTCATCGTCAACAGGCTGGGTGCCCCATTTCTCGCGCGTATTTTGCGCGAGAAGTGGGGAAGTTGATATGCATGCGAGAACGAAGAAAATAGAAGCAGCAGCAACTCCACCCTTCAGAAAATTCATTCGCGAAAGTTCCCCAGACCGAAAGAAATGTCCCAGCAAGAATTTCTCTGTGTAACTCTGTGTCCTCTGTGGTGACTGCCTTTTGCCGCGGAAGACTAAATAACACCCGTCCGCCAGCAGACGCTGACGGGAAGGGCACGACTTCAGTCGTGCCGTCCCAGCCACCACAAAACGCGGCTTCAGCCGCTGAGGTTTGCTACCTCAGCGTCTGCAAATAAGCCATCAGATTGTGCACATCCTCATCGGAATACTTGCTGAACAACTCCACGTGCGCATCCAGCGCCGGATCGACCTTGTATTTCACATCCCGCACGCGCCAAGAGTGATACACACCGGACTCGTCCGTCATCCCGACCACGAACTCATCCTCATACGCAAGCTTTCCCGAGATCGTTTCTCCCGACGCGGTAGTCACCGTAACCTTGGGCCGCGCCTTTTTCGGAAACAGCATCGTCTCTTCGAGTTCCAGCCCTTTGTATCGCGATGCGATTCCTGCCAGGTCACCTGTCGCTGAATGACATTTCGCGCATTCGCCTTCGAAGTAGCGCTTGCCCGCCTCGACATTTCCTGTCTGAAGATCGGAAACATCCACTCCCTTGCGCCCGCCCGCTCCTTTTCGTCGATCCGAGAGCGCCAGAGTCTGTTGCGTATGGATGAATGCCACGAGCGCCGCGATGTCCTCATCCGATTTTTCAAACGGAGGCATGCCCTTATCCGGCCGCCCGCCGCGCACCACCGCGCTGATCTTGTCGCCGTTCACGTCCCGCGCGACCACTTTCGATCGAGTCAGGTCCGGCCCGCTTTCCCCACCGGTCGCATCGCGCCCGTGACAGAAAGAGCAGTCCTGCCGGAACATCGCTTCCCCACTCTTCACCAACTCCGGCGGATACGTCTTCGCCGTCTTCGCCGCGACGGGCGCCGTTTCCTTTCCCGCTTGATTGCTGACAGGATTCTGCGCGACCACCATTCCGCAAAACACGAGAACCGCCCAGGCGCACATCAGAGATCGAAGACTCATGTCCCTTATTTCCCCGCTGTCCCTTCCGGACGCGCGTGCGAAGCCGTGCTTCCATCCGTCATGCCCAGCACCCACTTGATCGCCTCGAAATACATTTTCTTGATATCCGGATCGGACCACGATTCCTCGGTGTGACCCAGCGTCGAATAAAATACGCGCCCCTTGCCGTACATCTTGTCCCACGCCACCGCGAAATCATGATCCTGGCGGTGAATGCGCGGATTGTCCTGGTAATTGAGCTTCGACGGATCAAGGCTTAGTAGCACGTGCACCTTGTCCCGCGACCATTCCTTCGGCTGATAAATCTCATCCCACTTGGTGAACGCATGCGGAAAGTGCCGGACCGCCGGGAAATCGGGGTCCTCATTAATGATGGGCGCATTGAACGTCATCCACGGATGTTGATCGAACCACCCGCCAATCAGCTCGCCATACTCGGGCCACTTGTAGTTCGTGTCGAGCGCAGCGTGGATACCAACGAATCCCTTGCCATCCTCTTTAATGAACGACATCATGTCAGCCTTCTGGCTGTCGTCCAGATCGAGTTCGCCGGTCGTGCTCATGAACACCAGCGCATCGAAATAATTCAGATTCTTGGTGTTCACCTTCATTTCTTTCTTGGTGATCAGCTCGGTGTCGGTGCGCAGCATCGTTTCCCACAGGCCCGAGTCATGACCCATGTTGTAGATCGCCGCCATCCCGTCCGATACCGAATCGTGTTGCCACCCTTTGGTTTGCGCGATCACCAGAACGTGTTTCAGATGGATCGTCTTCTCGCGCGGCGGCGGAGCCACCGCGGAACTCCCGTTCGCTTGACCGTACGCTGCCAACGAACTCACGCCGATCGCAAGGCAAATAGAAAGTGATAGCAAAAACGCTTTAGTTCGGATCACCGTGATCCCCCTTGGACGTACGGAGTGGTAAAGCGTCAACTGCTTCTGACATTCCCCAGATTGGCCGGACCCTAAACTATCACAATCGCCAGCGCCGCGGGCGCGGTTGGAGCGACGGTTCCACTGTGCGAAATTCCAAGCCCGGCGGTGTACTCAGCCTTATGAACCTTTGATTGAATTCTTTAGTTTCCTCCCGGCCCGCAAATCTTTAGAATCCCTACATCCAGTACAAAGGAAAAGCTTGGGAGGCCATCATGAAGTCACGCCTGCTCTTGTTCGTGCTCAGCTTTTATCTTGCATTCGCGGTGCTGGGATGCTCGAAGCAATCCACCCCTGACAATTCGAACCCGCAAACTTCAACTGCGCAGAACCCGGCTGACCAGGCTGCGCAAGGCAACAATGCCGCGACATCCGAGAAAGAAGCGAAAGAACACAAGGCTGCGGAAGCCAAGCGCGAGCCTCTCGTGGTCCCGAGCGGTACCAGTGTGACCATTAACCTCGGTTCCGCACTCGGCTCCAAGACCAGCCAGGCGGGCCAGACTTTCAGCGGCAGCGTTGCCAAAGACGTCATGGTGCATGACACGGTTGCGATTCCCAAGGGCGCCGACGTCAGCGGTACCGTGACCGACGCCAAGGCTCTCGGCAAGTTCGCGGGAGGAGCTGTGCTCACGGTCCAGCTCAACTCCATCACGATTCACGGAAAGGAAGTCGCGGTCCAGACGGAGGCCCGCACGTTCTCGCAGAAAGGCAAAGGCAAACGCACGGCGGTCGTGACCGGCGGCGGCGCTGCCTTGGGCGGAATCATCGGAGCCCTCGCTGGAGGCGGCAAGGGCGCGGCCATCGGCGCGGCAGCCGGAGCCGGCGCAGGCGCAGGCGGATCGGCCTTCACCGGCAACAAAGACATCGTCCTGCCCGCCGAATCCGCCGTGACGTTCCAGCTCTCGCAAGATCTGGAAGTCCGCCGCTAGGTAACGAACAAGTAGCGCCGGCGTCCCGCCGGCTGTCGCGAGGGCGTCTCGCCCTCGCGATATGCAGCATGACCCGATCCCTCACTTGTCATCCTGCGCGCGACGTTTGCGCGCAGGATCTATGTATTTCGCGGTCACCGTCGACGCCGCAGACAAACTGCTTAGATCCTGATCTCAAACACCACGCCCAGGATGACATCGCGTGCAGTATCAGGCTTGTCATTCCGACGGAGCGAGCGCAGCGAGCAAGGAGGAATCCGCTGTCCGCTGCGCCAATGAAGCCCGCAGCGCGGCACACTCATATACTGAAACGCATGACCCTCGACTTCAGCCGCTTCGAAATCCTGACCTTCGACTGCTACGGAACCCTTATCGACTGGGAGTCCGGCATCCTTCCCGTAGTCCGCTCGCTCCTCACCGCCCACGGCAAGCACGCCGACGATGCCAGGCTGCTCGAACTCTACGGAGACTTCGAACTTCGCGCCGAGAATCCGTACCAGCCCTATCGTGACGCGCTGGCTTCAGTCATACGCGATTTCGGCAAAGAATTCGGATTTGCTACGACAACCGAAGAAGAGCTCGCCCTGCCGAACTCTCTTGCGCATTGGCTGCCTTGGCCCGACACCGTCGCTGCTCTACGCGAGTTGAAGAAGCGCTATCGGCTGGCAATCCTCTCAAACATTGACGACGACCTCTTCGCCGCGACGCGCCCCAAACTCGTGGTCGAGTTTGACGAAGTCATCACGGCGCAACAGGCCCAGGCCTACAAGCCTTCACAGAAAGTTTTCGAACTCGCGCTCCAGCGCATCAACGCGCCGGCCAATCGCATTCTGCACGTCGGACAAAGCCTCTACCACGACGTAATCCCCGCGCAAAAACTCGGCCTTGCCACAGTCTGGGTGAATCGCCCCTCAGCCCGCCCCGGAGTTGGAGCGGTGAAAGCCGCCAGCGCGCAGCCGGACCTGACGGTCACAAGCCTGGCAGAGCTCGCCAAAGCAGCACTATGAAATGGAGCGATCGGGAGATTGTGTGATTGAGCGATTGAGCGATTGCACTGCCCGGCTGTTCAATCGCCCAATGACTCAATGGCGAAATGGCTCAATCCCTAGAGGTTGACCGGCAGCTTCACCACATTCTTCTGGATCGCCCACATCACCAGCTCGGCCTTATTGTGAATGCCGAGCTTCCGCATCAGATTGAATTTGTGCGCGTCGATCGTCTTGACGCTCAATCCCAAAATGCTCGCGACTGATCGCACTGTCCGTCCTTCCGCGAGCAGTTTCAGAACTTGCCTTTCTCGTACGGTTAGCGTGCGCTGGCGCGGCAGGAATTCCTCGGTCGGCCACTCCGCGACTTCGCGACGCCGCGTTTCTTTGCGCGTCACCGATTCGGGGGGACACATGTTGTGTATGACGTCGATGAGCTCGCTGGCCGATGTGTGCCGCGAAACCCTGGAACGGGACTGCGAGGCAATCTGTCCGTCCGCCTCCGTCCCCAGAAGCAGCACCTTGCTGTGCGGCGACTCCCGCACAATCAGGTTGAGGCAATTCTCCGGATCGCGCCCGAAGAGATGAGCGGTGGTGATCACCAGGTCCGGCCGATGGTCCGAGACCACGCGCAGAGTTTGCGCAGCGTTGCTCGTCTCCGCAGCAACGGCGATGTCCGGATCGTCCTCGAGCAGGCGTCGGACGCCTTGCCGCAGGAGCACATGATCGTGCGCCAGAACGCAGCGAATTTTCTTATCCTCGCGGATCTGCGCGTGAGGAGACACAACCACTCCTTCGGTCAAGGCCAGAGAATTTGGCACAGCGGCGTGGGCGGGAATGCTGCCCCGAAGGACGCAGGCGTTATTGTACGCCCGATTTGCCGCGCTCGTCCTTCGCCACGCGGACCCCAACCCCAAAACGTCCGGTAATCCTACACCAGCCTGCATCTTGTACAATCAACAATTTATGTTGCGCTACTTCACTGCCGGAGAATCCCATGGCGAGGCCTTGGTGGCCTTTTTGTCGGGAATTCCCGCCGGACTCAAGGTGGATCAAGGGTTTATCGACCATCAGCTCTGGCGCCGCCAGCAGGGTTACGGGCGCGGCGGGCGCATGAAAATCGAGCGCGACAGTGCGCATATTCTTTCAGGGGTCCGCCACGGCATCACCATCGGCTCCCCCATTTCCGTCGAGATCGAAAACCGGGATTGGAAGAACTGGATCGAATCCCTCCCAGTCGAAGAAGGCGATCCCGCCAAGCACAAGCGCGTCGCATCACCGCGTCCCGGACACGCCGATCTCGCCGGAGCTCTCAAGTACAACTTTCCCGAAGCCCGCTACATTCTCGAACGCGCGTCGGCCCGCGAGTCGACGGCGCGTGTTGCGATGGGTGCGATCGCGAAACTTTTTCTTTGCCAGCTCGGTATCGAAGTTCTCAGCCACGTCGTAACCACCGGATCCGTCAGCGTGAATGAATATGTTCCCTGGAACAAGATTCGCGAGCTGAACGACCGCAAAGAAATCCTGATGAACTGTGCCGACGCTGATGCCGAGCATCGCATGAAAGAAGAGGTCGACAAAGTTCTCCGCACTGGAGATTCGCTGGGCGGCGTGTTTGAAGTTGTCGCCCACAATGTTCCTCCCGGCCTCGGCACCTACGCGCAATGGGACGAGCGTCTCGACGCTTTGCTCGCCGCCGCGGTGATGTCGCTGCAGGCAGTGAAAGCGGTCGAAATCGGCGCCGGAGTAACCGCAGCGTCCACGCCCGGGTCGCAAGTCCACGACGAAATCGGCTACGCCGCGAAAGAAGGCTTCACCCACTTCTCGCGCATGCACAACAATGCCGGAGGCATCGAGGGCGGCATCTCTAACGGAGAAGAAGTTCGCGTCCGCGGATATCTCAAGCCGATCTCGACGCTGCGCCGTCCGCTTCAATCCGTAGACTTCGAGACGCGCGAGCCGGTCAAGGCTGCTTACGAGCGATCGGATGTTTGTGTCGTGCCCGCCGCCGGTGTGGCTGCTGAAGCTATGGTCGCGCTCACGCTTGCCCGCTGCGCTCTCGACAAGTTTGGCGGCGATTCCATGACTGAGACCGTCCGCAATTTCCAGGGCTACTGCCAACAACTAAAAAATTTCTGATGATCTATCCCATCGTAAAGTTCGGAAATCCCGTCCTCGAGAAGCCCGCGGAAACGGTCACGGTTTTTGACGACGAACTGCAGAAACTTCTCGACGACATGTTCGAGTCGATGTATGCCGCGCACGGTGTAGGGCTCGCCGCCCCGCAAATCGGCATCAGCCGCCGCATCGCCGTCATCGACGTGACGTTTAAAGAAGACCCGAACGCAAAACTCGTTCTCATCAATCCCGAAATCATTCACACCGAAGGCAAGCACACACAAAGCGAAGGATGCCTGAGTATCCCCGACTTCCGCGAGAACGTCACGCGTCCGAACAAAGTCACGGTCCGCGCCCAGGACGCGAAGGGCAAGGTCTACGAAAAGACTGGAGAAGAACTGCTGGCCCGCGCCTTCCTGCACGAAACCGATCACCTCAACGGCAAGCTCTATATCAGCCACGTGAGCGCGTTGAAGCGCGATCTGATGAAGCGCAAAATCAAGAAGCTGATGAAAGCCGGAGAATGGGAATAAGAAGGAATTGAGTCATTGGGCGATTGAGTGATGGAGCGATTTTTCAATCACTCAATGACTCAATCACTCAATGGCGCAATCTTTTGGTCTCGTCTTCTGCGGCACGCCGCGCTTCGCTGTCCCTACGCTTGAGAAGCTGGCGGCAGCCGGATTCCGTATTCATCTCGTAGTCACGCAGCCCGACCGCCCCAAAGGACGCGGCCTCGAGCTCGTCGCCTCGCCGGTGAAGCAGTCGGCGCTCGCTCTCGGACTTCCCATCACGCAGCCCGACCGCATCAAGGCGAACGACGAATTCCGCGCGCAACTCGCCTCTATCAAGCCTGACGCGATTATCGTCGTTGGCTACGGCCGCATCATTCCGCAATGGATGCTCGACCTTCCTCCGCTCGGCAACATCAACCTCCACGCGTCACTGCTGCCGAAATATCGCGGCGCCGCGCCGATTCAATGGGCGATCGCGAATGGAGAAACCGTCACCGGCCTCACCACAATGCGCATCGACGCAGGCCTCGATACTGGAGACATCCTCCTGCAGGAAGAACTTCCGATCGCTCCCGAGGATACTTCCGAAACTCTCGCCCCGAAACTCGCCGAAATCGGAGCCAATCTCACCGTACAAACGCTGAACCGTCTGAAAGCCGGCGCAGTTCACGCCATACCGCAAGACAACTCCCGGGCCACGCTCGCTCCGATCCTCAAGAAAGAAGACGGCCAGATCGACTTTTCGCGCACCAACGCCGAGATTCTCAATCGCCTCCGCGGATTTCAACCTTGGCCCGGCTCCTACACAAAATTCCGCGGCAAGAACCTGCAAATCTTGAAAGCGCAAATCGCAAGCGACAGCGTCCCGCCCGCAGAGCTTGCAGTCGTCTCGAACCACCTGTTGCTCGGATGCGCCGCGAACACATCGCTGGAAGTCCTCGAACTCCAGCTCGAAGGCAAAAAGCGCACCGGCGCCCGCGACTTCATTCAGGGCTACCACCCGAAGCCAGCCGAAACCCTGGGACAGTAGCGCCGTCGTCCCGCCCTGAGCGAAGCCGAAGGGTCCCGCCGGCTGTCGCGAGGGCGTCTCGCCCTCACGCACCCTCTTTGATTCTATGTACTTTGTCTGCAGGGTTGAGCCCGCCGACAATCTGGATGACAGTGTGAAGAGTTCGCGCTGTTGTCATTCCGACACGCGAGCGAAGCGAGCAAGGAGGAATCCGCTGTCGCGCCCAGATCCCGAAAGCCGCCTACAATGCCCACATGCCGGTTTCCCCAGCCCGCGCGGCAGCCTTCGATATTTTGCTGAGAGTCGAACGCGAATCCTCCTACGCGGCCGAACTGCTTCATTCGAATACCTATGCCGATCTCTCGACGGTGAATCACTCTCTCGCCACGCAACTGGTGATGGGCGTGCTGCGCTGGTGTTCCAGGCTCGACGACGAAATCGCGAAAGCCTCCTCGCAGCCGCTGAAGAAATTAGACCTCGAAATCCTGATCGCCTTACGACTTGCGGTTTATCAGTTCGGATGGCTCGACCGCATCCCGCAACGGGCAGCCCTTAACGAAAGCGTCGAACTGGTCAAGCGCGCACGCAAAAAGTCAGCCGCGCCATTCGTCAACGCAGTTTTGCGCAAGATCGCACAGACGGGTGCCCCATTTCTCGCGCGAAGTATGCGCGAGAAGTGGGGAATTTCTCAGCCATCCTCCCAAGAACTCGCGCAAACCACAGCCCACCCACTGTGGCTGGTCGAACGTTGGATCACGGATTACGGTCCTGATGCAGCGATCAGCACCTGCGACTACGATCAAACGATCCCCGAGACAGCCATCCGCCTGCGCACGCCCGAAGCCGAGACCGAACTGAAGCAGGAAGGAATCCATCTCGCCCCAGGCCGTCTCCTCTCCAATGCCCGCAGCATAGAAGAAGGAGACATCACCAAGTCACAGGTCTTCCGCAGCTTAGTCGCGATTCAAGATGAAGCCTCACAGCTAGTAGCCGTGCTCGCCGGCCACGCCGCACCCGAGGGCAGCCGCATTCTCGACTGCTGTGCCGCACCCGGCGGCAAAACGCTCGCTATGGCGGACCAAAGTTCGACGAACACAATCACCGCAGTCGAAACGCATCCCCACCGCGCCCGCCGGATGAAAGAACTCGTCGGCCCATCCAGTCGGATCGAAGTCATCACCGCCGACGCGCGCCACTTGCCGCTCTCGCGTCCCTATGATCGAGTGCTCGCGGACGTGCCCTGCTCCGGCACCGGCACGCTCGCCCGCAATCCTGAAATCAAATGGAAGCTCAAGGCGGAAGATCTCGCCGATCTGTATCAGCGGCAGGTCGAAATCCTGCGTGCGGCCCTCGCGCAACTCGCTCCGAAAGGCCGTCTCATTTACTCCACCTGTTCGCTGGAAAAAGACGAGAACGAAAATGTAGTCGAAGAACTTCTCGCAGAAAATCAGAACATTCGCGTGCGAGACGCAGCCCAAGAACTCGCCCAACTGAAAGAGGAAGGAAAACTCGTCTGGCCCGACCTCACTTCGCTGACGCGCGGACCCTATCTCCGCACCCTCCCTGGTATCCATCCTTGCGATGGATTCTTCGCCGCGATCCTCGAGCGGTCCTGATCAGCGCACCTCGAAACTCACCAGCGTTCCGCCCGCGACTTTCTGCCCCGGCGCCGGATACTGCAATACGACCAAACTTGCCGGAGTGGGCTGCGCTTCGGGTGCGCTCTGATCCTGCGGCACGGGATTTCCCGAAGCATCCAGCTCCTGAATCGACGACGGAGCCACGCTCACATTCGCCAGCCGGAACCCTGAATCCGCGAGCGTCCGGCTCACCGTTCCAAGCGGCTGTCCCACAAAACTCGGCATGACGTAAGCTGGCGGCGTAGGCGTTCCCGCCAGCAGCAAGCTGATTTTCGGCGCCAATACCTGCGTCGCATTCGCCGGAGGATTCTGTGCCAGCACCTGATCCGCCGGGACCCCCGTGCTAGCCACTTCTGCGGTCGCAGCGATCTCCAGTCCCCGTCTGCGGATATTCAACTCCGCTGCATGTTCGCTTTGCCCGGTCACATCGGGAATCGCCACCCGCGTCGGCCCCAGGCTCTGGGCCACGCGAATCTGCCACCCCGGACGCACCTTCGTTCCCGGCTGCGGCAACTGCGACATGATGCGCCCTTCGGGAATCTGCGGGCTGTAATATTGCCGCTCGATCGACATCTGCAGTCCGGCGCTCGTGACGAGATGTTCCGCCTGCGGCGGAGGCAGTCCCACCAGCGCAGGCACCGCGACTTCCTGACCGTGAATGGCAAACCGCATGGCCGTCAGCGCGGAAACCATCGCCACGACGACCAGCACCAACGCAAGCATGATGAAACGGAATGCCGATTTCATAGCGAAAGTTCGATTTCCCGTTGCGGCGATCCGGGAAGGGCACGACTTCAGTCGTGCCATACAACCGCCGCCATGCGGCTTCAGCCGCTGGGGTTTGCTGCAAGAATCTGTCCCCGGCGCATTCTGATTATAGTTCCGTCGCCTTTGGAACCACGTTTTCATACGGATACGCCGGTAACCCCCTCGCGGATACTTTGGTGTGGTCTGGCATCCGCCGTCGGGCTCGTACAATCTAATGAGGTGTAGGCGGGAGGTCATCCATGCTTGATCGGGCGGAGTATCATATATCTATGCAGAGTCGAATTCCGCGTCCGGCGCTGCTTCTGGCCTTGTTGGCCGCCCCAGCGTTTCTCCTCGCCACCGCTCAAGCTCAAATCAATGGAGCGCCCGCATCGGTCACGTCCCCCGGCTTCGGAGGTCGCTCGGTCAACGGCACCGCTTCCAGCGTAACGTCGCTCGGCCCGCGTGGCACAGCTCCCGGACCGCAAGTCACGTTTTCGACCGTTCCAAATGCGCCTCATCGCAACCACAACGGAGAGGCCAACCATCATCATCGCAATCAGGGGCAGTTCTACGGGCCGATTCTCTACGCCTATCCATACGGCTACGCTTACGATGATCAGAACGCCGCGCCACCTGACGACGCCGAGAGCAATGACGCAAACTATCAGGGTGGCCCAACCATCTTTGACCGACGCGGATCGGGCGAGCAGTCTTATGTTCCGCCAATGAAAGATTCGGCTCCTCCGCACTACTCCGAACAGATGCAGCCGCCGGATCGCACCGACTCAGCGGAATCCTCCCCCGCGGTTCCCAACGATCCCACGATGCTGGTCTTCCGGGACGGGCGCAAACTTGAAGTCGCGAACTACGCTATCGTTGGCGCAACCTTGTTTGATCTGACGCCGGGCCATCCGCGCAAAATCGCACTGGCCGATCTTGACCTTCCCGCAACCCAGAAGCAAAATGATGACCGCGGCGTGAACTTCCAGTTGCCGCCTTCCGCGCGCGTGAACTGATGAAACGAAGTCTCGGGATCGCCCTCCTCGTCGCTGTCGCGTGCACTTCGCTCGCCGCGCAGCACATGGGGACGGCCCCGCACCTCCCGGCGCGTCCCGCAGGCTTTCAGCCGGGATTCAGCCACGGACGCGGACTTCCGCTTCTCTTACCGTTCGGCTACTACGACTCGTATCCCAGCTACGCCTTCTATTCCGAATCCATGGCACCTGCGCCGCCGCAAATCGTAGTTGTGCAGCCACCCGCTCGACCTGCAGCCGACCCCGCGCCCACACCGGCGCAACCTCTCTTGATTGAATTGCGCGGAGATAGCTATGTGCGCGTGAGCGGGGACGCCGATACAAAGTCGCAGATGCTTGCTCCCGAAACCGCATCCACAAAAATTCAGAAGCAAACACAAGCAGTTGCCAAAGCGCAGATTCAACCAGCTCTGCTCGTGTTCCGCGACGGCCATGAAGAAGAAGTCGCGAACTATATGATCTCCAGCGGCGTGCTCTACGCCAGCGCGGACTACTACACCGCCGGATCGTGGAATCGCGCCATCCAGATTTCCGCGTTGAACGTCCCGCAAACCATCGCGACCAACCAGAACCGCGGTGTCCCTTTTCATCTGCCAACGGCGCCAAACGAAGTGGTAGTCGGCCCGTAACTTTTTTTTCGAGCAGCCCAGAGGACTTTGTCATCCTGAGGCGCGCGTAGTGTGCGCGTCTCAGGATCCATGCATTTCGCTTGCAGCGTCGACACAGTCCGCTTACATCAGATTCCTCGCCGCAAAAACCGCGGCTTCGGAATGACAAATGACCAGCAGCTATCCTTCGTGGTTCACGTATTTCGCATCCGCCAGAAACACCTCAGGCATGCTATAATGACCACAGCTCCCAGGATGTCTAACGTCCTGTAAATCCAAGCAGTTACAGAGTACGGCGACAGAGAAGTCAGCCAGCGATTGCACGTGAAAAGCTCGCGGCTCGAAGCTCATAGCTCACTATGCCTGACGACCAGAATCCAGAACTTCCATTAACTCCTCCGCCCGGCGACGGTGGTCCCGGCGCACTGAATATTCAACCCGTCAACATCGAAGAGGAGATGCGCCGGTCGTATCTCGACTACTCGATGTCGGTGATCATCGGCCGCGCGCTTCCCGACGTTCGCGACGGACTCAAGCCTGTGCATCGCCGCATTCTCTACACGATGCAGCAGATGGGCCTGTATCCGAACCGCGCCACGCGCAAATGCGCCCGCATCGTCGGCGATGTGATGGGCAAGTACCATCCCCACGGCAACCTCGCCGTGTATGACGCGCTGGTCCGCCTCGCGCAGGACTGGTCGATGCGTTACCCGCTAATCTTCGGTCAGGGCAACTTCGGCTCCATCGACGGAGATCCGCCGGCAGCCGACCGTTACACCGAAGCGAAGCTCGCGCAGGTCTCGACGCCGCTTCTCGAAGATCTCGACAAGGAAACGGTCGACTTCCATCCCAACTACGACGGAAGCGAAGTTGAGCCCGATGTTCTTCCCGCGCGCATTCCGAACCTGCTGATCAATGGCTCCGACGGTATTGCCGTCGGCATGGCGACGAAAATTCCTCCGCACAATCTCACGGAGATCGTTGACGCCACCATCACCCTGGTCAACAATCCGAATTCGCAGCTGGCCGAAATTCTGAAGTTCGTGCAAGGTCCTGATTTCCCGACCGCCGGGATCATTCACGGACGCTCTGGAATCTTCGAGGCCTACCGCACCGGCCGCGGCCGCTTCATGATGCGCGCCAAGGCTGCGATCGAAAACATCACGAAGGACCGCCAGGCCGTCATCGTCACTGAAATTCCTTACCAGGTGAACAAGGCGAACCTGATCAAGCGCATCGCCGCCCTGGTCAACGATAAGGAGATCGAGGACATCTCCGACGTTCGCGACGAGTCCGATCGCGACGGTATGCGCATCGTCGTCGAACTCAAGCGTGGTGCCGAGCCTCAGATCGTTCTCAACCAACTCTTCAAGCACACAGAAATGCAGCAGGGCTTCTCGATGATCCTGCTCGCCGTGGTCAACGGACAGCCCCGCGAGATGGGACTGATCCAGGCGATCAAGTACTTCATCGAGCACCGCGTCGACGTCGTCCGCCGCCGCACCGCGTATTTGCTGGCCAAGGCGAAAGACCGCGAGCACATCCTCGAAGGCTATCTAAAAGCCCTCGATCATCTCGACAACGTCATTACCATCATTCGCGGCAGCGCCAACCGCGCCGACGCCCGCGACAACTTGATCGCCTACTTCGGCGGCAAGAAGATCGACATCAACACCACCGGTCGCGCGCCGAAAGTTGATCCTGAAAAGCCCTTTACCGCGAAACAGGCCGATGCCATCCTCGAATTGCAACTGCATCGACTGACCAAGCTCTCGATCGACGAAATCTCGAACGAGTTGAAGGAAGTCCGCGACAACATTGCCGAGTACGAATCCATTCTCGGTTCGGAGAAGAAGTTGCGCTCCGTCATCGTGAAAGAGCTCGAAGAAGTGAAGAAGCTCTACGGAGACGAACGCCGCACGCGCATCGAAGACGAGGCTGCCGAGATTGTTCTCGAAGACCTCATCGCCGACGAGCAGGTGGCCGTTACGGTCAGCCACTCCGGCTACTTGAAGCGGACGCCGATCTCCACATACCGCATGCAGCGCCGCGGAGGCACGGGCCGCACCGGCATGAAGACGCGCGACGAGGATTTCGTCGAACATCTCTTCATCGTCTCAACCCACTCGTACATTCTGATCTTTACCAACACCGGCCGTGTCTACTGGCTCAAGGTTTACGAAATTCCTGACGTCAGCGCTGCCGGCAAAGGCAAGCACATCGGAAATCTTGTTGGCCTGCAGCCCGGAGAAAAATTGCAGACGGTCGTCGCCGTTCGCAATCTCGAGGAAGAAAACAAGTACGTCTTCTTCGCCACGCGCAATGGCCTGGTGAAAAAGTCCGAGGTGCGTGAGTTCATGCACGTACGCTCCAACGGAATCATGGCGATCGGGATTGAGCAAGGCGATGAACTGGTGGCCGCGCGAATCACCGATGGCAACCAGATCATCTTCCTCGCCAGCCATGAAGGCATGGCCGTTCGCTTCGACGAAAGCCACGTGCGCCCGATGGGCCGTGCGGCCTATGGCGTCTGGGGCATCGACCTCGAGAAGGGCGACTATGTCATCGGCATGGCGACTACCACCAAGCCAGGCACCGAGAAGAAAGATGTGGGGACAGCCGCCTCGGCTGTCCAGGGCGCTTCAGCCCCTGAGGTCATCGACGAAGCGCTCAAGGGCGATCTGATCCTCTCCGTCACCGAAAACGGATTCGGAAAGCGCACCGCCGCTGACGAATACCGTCTGACCAACCGCGGAGGCAAGGGCGTAATCAATCTGAAGACGACCGAGCGTGTCGGCAAAGTCGTCGGCATCGCGCAGGTCGACGAGAAGTCCGAAGTCATGCTGATCAGCCACTACGGCAAGATCATCCGCATGGATTCGACCACGATCCGCGAGTCCGGCCGCAACGCCCAGGGCGTCCGCCTGCTGAACCTCGAGCCCGGCGACAAGGTAGCAGCAGCCGTCGTCATCGCTCCGGAAGAAGAAAACGGCAACGGCAGCCCGCTGATCCAATAGCGGCCGAAGATATAAGAGTAAGGGTGCCCCACTTCTGGCCGATTTTGCCAGAAGTGGGGTTTTTAATTTTGAAGTTCCGGCGGTCCCTCTCACCGTCGATCGCGATTCTTCTTCGCTCCCTCCCCCTTGCCGTGTAGAATGCGTGCGTTTTGTTCGCAAGCGGCAGACTGCCACAAAGGAGGACGTGATGAGACGTTCACTGTTGACGGTAGGGATCGTTTTAGCGATGGTTGCGGCGTGGTCCATCGGACGGCTTCAGGCGCAGGGAGACAAGGTCATCTTTGCTTCCTCGAGCCAGGCAAATTACAGCGCGATGCAGCCCGATAACCCCAAAGTGACTGCGGCCCCGGTTTGGGGTGACGCAAGCGCTGGCGCGCATGGCACATTCAGCAAGTTTGCGCCCGGCTATGATGCGGGAATGCACACTCACACTAACGACGTCTGGATTGTCGGCATCAAGGGTGCCTACATATACAAAGACGACATGGGCGAAAAACGCGTCGGACCTGGCGATTTCCTGCGCGTTCCCGGAGGCCACAAACACTGGAGCGGCGGAGACAAGAAAGAAGGCGCTGTTTTCTACGAAGAGTCTTCCGGCAAGTTCGATCTTATTCCCGCAAAGTAGCAACAGTTTGTGCAGGGGCGGACATTGTGTCCGCCCTGCACAGAAAGTATTCGAAGCGCCGGCCTCCCGCCGGCTGTCGAGAGGGCGTCTCGCCCTCGCACCCACCAAGCCCAAAGCTGGTTCCCGCTCGTCATTCCGCCTCGGACGTGGTATTCCCCGCACCTTGTCATTCCGACACGCGAGCGTAGCGAGCAAGGAGGAATCTGCTGTCCCTTGCAGCACCAACGCTGCCATCCAACATCAGATTCCTCGGCGGCTAATCGCCGCCTTCGGAATGACAAAGGCGCGTATATTTGTCATTCTGAAGCCGCGCTTTTCGCGGCGAAGAATCTGTTCTCGTCGCGAGCGCCGATCCTGCAGATAGATGCCGCTGACAACAATCCGAGGAGGTCCCCTATGACTGACTGGTTCTCGCGCCCCGTCCTGCATGTCGCCGATGTCGAGGCCTCGCTCCGCTTTTACATGGACCAGCTCGGCTTCACGAGCCCGTGGCGCTTTGACGAAAATGGCAAAGTGTTTGTCGCCCAAGTCGATCGCCAGGGCTGTTCGCTAATCCTGGCGGACGGGTCGCACAATCCGCGCGCCATCCGGCCCGAGAAGATTGGGAAGAGCCTGATGTTCATCTCCCTGAACGTGGAGCCGCCGACCCACGAGATCGCTACCGCCGCTCTGGACGCGCTCCGCGCCGAACTCGAGGCCAAGGGAGTCACGGTCAAAGACGGCTCCTGGGGCTACCGGCTCCTGGTAGTCGACGATCCCGACGGCAATCAGCTCTTCTTCAACTATCCGAACGAAGCTGCCTCAGGCAAGACAGATGAAGACGCCGCGTAATTCCGCCTGCTTGTCATCCTGAGCCGCAGCCGTTGCGGCTCAGGATCTATGCAGTTAGCCGAAAGTACTGATGCTGCCAACAGCAGATTCCTAGGCGGCCATCGCCGCCTTCGGAATGACAAAACTTGACCTGTTTGTCATTCTGAAGCCGCGTTTTTTGCGGCGAAGAATCTGCTTTGCAGTCACTGCCGACTCGCCACGCAGAATGCACAGATCCTGAGGCGCAAAAGAAACGCCTCAGGATGACAAGGTCTGAAAGATACTGGCGCTCATCCCCCCGGATTGCATTTCCCTCTCCCGACGCGGTATCGTGCTCCGTCCGTGCCATCTCGCACATTCCGGAGTGATCCTATGACTCGCACCCTCCGCATCCTTGCGCTTCTTCCCGTCATCTGTTTACTAGCAGCGGACAACCCGTCTGCGCCACCGGTAGCCAAGAAAGTCCCGCACGATTCGGAGGTGAACGGACACAAGATGGTCGACAACTACGCCTGGCTCCGCGAGAAAACCAATCCCGAAGTCCGCGCTTATCTTGAAAAAGAAAACGCCTACACCGACTCCATCATGAAACCGACGGAGCCTCTGCAGAAGAAGCTCTATGACGAGATGGTCAGCCGCGTAAAAGAGACCGACGTCGAAGTCCCATACCGCGAAGGAGACTACTTCTACTACGTGCGCTTCGAGGCCGGGAAGCAGTATCCCATCCGCTGCCGCAAAAAAGCTGCCGGAGACGCTCCCGAGGAAGTAATTCTCGACGTCAACCAGCTCGCGCAAGGCAAGGCCTTCATGAGCGTCGCCGCGTTCGCCGTGAGCCCCGACGGCAACCTGCTCGCCTATAGCTACGACGACACTGGATTCCGCCAGTACAACCTCGCTGTCAAAGATCTGCGCACCGGCCAGACGCTCAGCGATCACGCCGAGCGCGTCGGATCGGTCGTGTGGGCCAATGACAATCAGACGATCTTCTACACGCAGGAAGATCCTGTCGCGAAGCGCCAGTACCGTCTCTATCGCCATACCGTCGCCAGCCCGACTCCCGATCCGGTCGTTTATGAAGAAGCCGACGAGCGTTTCATCGTTGAGGCCTACAAAACTCGGAGCGACAAATTCATCTTCTTAGTTTCACGCAGCCACACGACCAGCGAAGCGCGCTATCTTCCCGCGATCGATCCCGAAGGAGAATGGAAGGTCATCGAGCCGCGCAAGCAGGGAGTCGAATATTACCCGGACCAGAACGCCGAGCTGTTCTACATCCGCGTCAACGACACGGGACGAAACTTCCGCCTGGTCAGCGCGCCCATCACGGATCCTGGCAAAGCTAACTGGAAAGAGGTCATGGCGCACAATCCCGATGTGATGCTCGACGACACGGACTTCTTCCGCAACTTCTGCGTCGTGTACCAGCGGGAGGGCGGCCTGCCCCAGATCCGCGTCATCGATCTCCGCAACGGACAGTCGAAGAAGATTGACTTTCCCGAGCCGGCGTACGCCGCGTATCCCTACGTCAACAAGGTCTACGACACGACGGAGCTGCGCTACGGATACCAGTCGCCGATTACGCCGCAGTCCGTCTTCTCCTACGATATGGAGAAGGGCACCTCGACGCTCCTGAAGCAGAAAGAAGTTCCCGGTGGATACGACGCCAAGAAGTATCAGGTCGAACAGATCTACGCCGTGGCGAAAGACGGTGTGAAGGTTCCGATTTCTGTTCTGCGGTTGAAGACCGCCAAGCTCGACGGCACCGGGCCGCTCTACCTCTACGGGTACGGCTCGTACGGAATCTCGCTCGACTCCACCTTCAATTCGAACATCTTTAGCCTGGTGGATCGCGGAGTCGTGACTGCGGTTGCTCACATCCGCGGCGGCGGAGAGATGGGCAAGGCCTGGCACGACGCCGGACGCATGATGAACAAGAAGACGACGTTTACCGACTTCATCGATTGCGCGGAAGACCTGACGAAACGCGGCTATGGATCGAAAGACAAACTGGTCATCGAAGGCGCTAGTGCCGGAGGCCTGCTGATGGGTGCCGTGCTCAATATGCGTCCCGATCTGTTCCACGCCGCGTTGGTCAAAGTGCCTTTTGTCGATGTGATGAACACCATGCTCGACGAAACGCTTCCGCTCACGGTCGGTGAGTTTGAAGAGTGGGGCAATCCCAAAGAGAAGGCCGCGTTCGACTACATGATCACCTATTCGCCCTATGACAACATCGAGGCGAAGGCGTATCCCAACATGCTGGTGAAGACGTCATTCAACGACAGCCAGGTGATGTACTGGGAGCCCGCGAAGTACGTGGCGAAAATGCGCGCCACGCGCACTGATCACAACACCCTGATCTTCAAGACGAACCTCAGCCCGGCCGGGCACGGCGGCGCCTCCGGACGCTACGACCGCCTGAAGGAAGCCGCGTTTGACTATTCGTTCATCCTGACGCAGGTGGGCATTCAGAACTGACAAGCGTGGTACCCCACGCGAAGTCATCCTGAGCGCGTTGTTTGCGCTCAGGATCTATGCAGTTTGCCTGCACTATCGACGCAGCTGACAGACTGCATAGATCCTGACGTGCAACAGATGCGCGTCAGGATGACAAATGCGTGGGGATGGAGTCACAGCATCCCGGCCCGCATTCTTCGCAGAAAGTCTTCGCCCTCCAGCCGCGCTTTGGCCACAGTCGCCGGCTGGCTGCGGTATTCCAACTCCACTTCCTGCAGCATCAACTCCACGGCGTCTTTCGGTTTGAAGCCCTGCGAGATCAGCTTGCGGATGCGCGCTGTGAAGCTGTTTTCATCTTCCTGCGGCGGAGACGCTCTCAAGAGGTGATCGGAGCAATGGTGTTCGCGGAATTTTGACGATGCCAGCCGGTCGTACGCCGACCGCGCTTCGGTATCACCAAGAAGAGTCGGCAGGGGATAATTCCATTCGCACTGCGAGCAGGTCCACCCTTGAAAGGTTCGGTGCGACGTCCAGATCAGTTGCCTGGCTGTCCTGGCTTCCAGATGATTGCCACTGCCACTACTTCCCATGAGCGCAGCGACTCCCGCACAAATGAAATCCGCGCCGCCCAAGCACCCGTTTCCGGAATACTACTCCTTTAGGGCTGTGGCCCGGTCTTTGGGGGAATCAGCAATGGCATATCGCGGCTGGCCTCGCTCCTACTTTGCGAAGAAGTAGTCGAACGAGCGCACCGCGGTGAACTCATCGTCGCGAATGTCGAATACCGTATAGAGCTTCGTGACGTTGAGGATGTCGTGTACTTTTTGGCTAAGGTTCAGCAGCTTGAGTTCGCCGCCCGCATTGCGCACGGTGGTGAAGCATCCGACCAGTTCTCCGACCCCGGAGCTGTCGATGTAATCCACCTCGGCGAGATTGAGAATGATTTTCTTCTTGCCCTCGGACAGGAGACGGCGCACCGCATCCCGCAGTTCACCAATTTCATCTCCAAGGACAATCCGGCCCCGCACGTCCAGAATCGTGACGTGCGCCACTTCCCGAGTGTCGATCGTGACAGACATAGTTCTACCCGGCCCTAATGGCCCGAATACTAGTGCCTCGACAGGGTCAAGTCAATGGCACAGAACCAGCTAACCCGAGATCGTTATTACGCATCCAGTTTCCCCATGGAGGACGCTATGTCTCGAGCCGTGTTGATGTTTTCGCTAGCGGGGTGTCTGACAATCAGTTGCTTCGCGCAGGATTGCCCCAGCGATCACCGAGAGCACAAAACCGGTGGCGTCCTTGTCAAGGACGTCACGATCACTGGCACCCAGAACTTAACGTCGGACGAACTTCTCCGCATGAGCGGATCGATGATTGGCGCCTGCTTCAATGACGACTCGGAAGAAATCGGCGAACGTCTTCGCGCGCAGTTTCAGGATCGTGGATACTTCGCGGTTGAGGTGAAAAGCGTCCGCTTTAAGCCTCTCGATCCGTTAGCAAATCCTAAGCCCGTTGTCGTGGAGGCGGAAGTGACCAATGGTCCGCAATTCCGCTTGAGCGAATTAACGATTGCAGGAAACCATGGAGTCCCGGCCGACACGCTCCGGCAGGGTTTCGCCATAAAGATGGGTGAGATCTTCGAACGCGGCAAGGTCGCCGCCGGACTTGAACGGCTGCGCGAAATTTACGGCAAGCATGGCTATCTAGACTCCGTCGCTATTCCCGAGACTCGCCCAGCTTCCAACGGCACCATGTCGTTGACCATTACCGTCGAAGAAGGTCCTCAGTACCATATGGGAAAGCTGGAGATCGCCGCCGACGGGGAGCTCACGGCAAGACTGCGCGAAGCGTGGAAGCTTTCGGAAGGCGCCGTTTACGATCAGAGCTATATCGGTACCTTCATCGATACAAACCGTTCCTTATTGCCCAGTGGATTCAAACAGGACGACGTAGCCATCGCTGTCAATTGCCCCGATGAACTGGTCAACGTGCGGTTAGTGGCCAATCCCGCCAAAGACTCCGCGGACAAGAAATTGACCAACGTCCCGTGCAAGGAAAAGGAAGACGCTTCAAAGAAGCCGTAAGGGATCAGGGCACGGAAGACTAGGAGTGGGCGCCGTGCGGGCGCGCGTCAAGATCCAGGGCCGGAAGTTGCGCGTTATCGCGAATCTCCTGAATCGGTGACGTGATGATCGGTGTGGGATAGAGCGGATGCCGGAACTCCAGATGCATGCCCCGTCCGACGTATTGCAGCTTAAGCATCGAACCGCCCCAGGTCGATCCTGAGATGGCCACCTGCACCGGCTCCGGACAAAACTCCGGATGTCCTGAAAGCAATGCTTCACTTCCGCCTAGAAGGACGGCGGTGTAGCAATGATGCATGGTCTGGATTTTCAGAACGGTCGATGGCGGCAGGTCGTCCAGGAACACCCCGCCTTCGATCTCCGACTGGATGATCCCGCGGTTGACCTCATCGGCCAGATTGGGGTGTGGATTGAACATCGGACCGGGGACTAGGGTATCGGGTTTCATAGGCCGGAACAAGAGTCCTTTCGGCCCCAGCCCTAGCGAAAGGGCACGGACTTTAGACGAACCTACGCGGGCCGGGGTTGCAGAAGATACCTTAGGGCCGGAACCTGAAAGTGCGTCCGGAGGATCGATTCGGGCATCGAAACGGTACCTACTACACCGCTGTGCCGATGGCCTGAAATCAGCTAAACCCTGATAAAATCAGGAGAAGGGGTTTTCCCGTCGCATGCCAGTACCCGTATCCCAGATGTGGACCGTATCGACTTACGTCCTGGGGCAGAAGCTCGCCGGACGCAAGCAGTACCCGCTCGTGCTGATGCTCGAGCCGCTGTTCCGCTGCAACCTGGCCTGCGCCGGATGCGGCAAAATTCAATACCCGGCCCATATCCTGAAGAAAGAACTGACCCCGGAAGAGTGCTTCCGCGCCGTGGACGAGTGCGGCGCACCCATGGTTTCAATCCCTGGCGGCGAACCGCTGATGCACCCCAAGATCGGCGAGATCATCGAGGGCCTGGTCGCCCGCAAGAAATACATCTACCTCTGCACTAATGCCCTGCTCCTGAAAGAGAAGATCGACCTCTTCAAGCCGAGCAAATACCTGACATTTAGCGTGCACCTCGACGGCCTGAAAGAAGAGCACGACCTCGCCGTCTGCCGTGAAGGCGGATACGAGATCGCCGTCGATGCCGTGAAAGAGGCCTTGGCCCGCGGCTTCCGCGTGACTACCAACACGACCTTGTTCGACGGCGCCAATCCAAAATCCGTCCGCGCCTTTTTCGACGAGATGATGAACCTTGGCGTCGAGGGCATGATGCTCTCGCCGGGATACTCCTACGACAAGGCTCCCGACCAGAAGCACTTCCTCGGGCGCGCCCGCACCCGCCGCATGTTCCGCGCGATCCTGTCGAACCGCAAGAAGAACTGGCAGTTCAATCTCTCGCCGCTCTTTCTTGAGTTCCTGATGGGCAAACGGACGTATCCGTGTACGCCGTGGGGCATGCCGACCTACAACGTCTTCGGCTGGCAGAAGCCGTGTTACCTCTTGCAGGATGGCTACGCGGAGAGTTTCAAAGAATTACTCGCGACGACAGATTGGGCGAACTATGGGACGGAGTCGGGCAATCCGGCGTGTGCGAATTGCATGGTCCACAGCGGATATGAAGCCAGCGCGGTCAACGCCACGTTCAGCTCCCTGAGCGGATTCCTGGCGACGGTGAAGGCGACCCTCTCGACCAATTACAAAGACGAAGAAGCCCTGCGCATGCTGGACGAGCCGCAAGCCCCAGTCCACCCGCTGATCCAGATCGAGCCAACGGCAAGTTCCTCGCACTCATTGCAGGAAACGCGGGCGTAAAGCGTCGAAGAGCGGTGCTTTAGCGCCGCGTCACGATCCAGAAGAAAGACGGCTTTAGCCGCGGCGTTTGCTCGCGGCTCGCGACTCAGGACTCGCAACTAAAATGACCGGCAAAGAAGCAGGCCACATCGACGAGCACCCGCCGCACGCGCAGAATCCAGATGCGCTCGAAATTGCGCCCGGCGTAAAGCACGAACACCTCGAAGGCTGGATCCCCGCGCTCGCCAATGATGAAGATCTCCGCAAGGCGCTCGAGAAAGCCTTCGATTACCGCGGCGACATCACCATCACCAAAAAAGACGGATCAAAGATCGAAGGCTACCTCTTCGACCGCCGCACAGGCACAACGCTGAAAGACTCGGTTGTCCGGCTCTATCCGAAGAATTCAAACGATAAGGTCGCGATCTCTTACGCGGACATTGCCGCACTCGCGTTCACCGGACGCGACACGGCCGCCGGCAAAAGCTGGGAAGCCTGGATGAAAAAGTACGCCCAGAAAAAAGCCGCCGGCGAAAAAGACCTCAGCCTCTACTCCGAACCGCTGGACGAATTGTAGCGCCGGCGTCCCGCCGGCTGTCGCGAGGGCGTCGCGCCCTCGCACTTTCCCTTCTTGTCATTCCGATCCGCGAGAGTAGCGAGCAAGGAGGAATCGGCTGTCTGGCAGCGTCAACGCTGCAAGCGACAGCAGATTCCTCGACGCTTTGCGTCTCGGAATGACAACATCGGGAAGACGATTCTGTCATCCTGAGGTGCGTCGTATGCGCACGTCAGGATCGGTGCATTTCGCCGATGAAACCGACGCTGACAGCAAACTACACGGATCCTGAGCCGCAAAAGATACGGTGCAGGATGAAAAGCATAGGTATGGAGAATGGAGGAAGCGAAAGCGCATAATATGCGCAGAGGTGGACCTCATGGAAGACCGCTCCCCCGCCTCCTCCGGCTTCGCGCGTCCTTGGGCTGCGCTCACAGTCGCCTTCGCTCTGCACGTCGTGGACGAAGCCTCCACCGGATTTCTCGAGATCTACAACCCAACCGTCACCGCATTGCGACAGCGTTGGGATTGGTTCCCCATGCCCGTCTTCGGGTTTCGCGAATGGCTTGTCGGATTGATTGCTGCAGTTGCCATATGCGCCACCTGCACTCCGCTCGCAGCACGGGACACTCGCTGGCTGCGCCCTCTGGCGTGGCTCTACGCTCTGATCATGTTTTTCAACGGCATCGGCCACACCGCCGTCACAATCCTCGGACATACCGTTGCATCCGTCCCGGTCTCGCGACCAGCGCCCGGATTCTACTCCTCGCCTCTGCTGCTGATTGCTTCGGTTTGGCTGATGGTCAGCCTGATCCGAACCGCGCCGGCACATCACGCACCAGCCCACACATAACGGCAGCATTGGGACTGCCAGCGACAGCAGATTCCTCGTCGCTATCGCTCCTCGGAATGACAATGCGTCTTCGTTCCTTGGAATGACAAGGCGGCGCTTGCCAACTCACTCTCATAGGCCGCAGAATCCCTAGCCATGAGCCACAAGCATGATTCGAATCACGCCGATGCCGCGGCGGCCGGATCCACTTCTTCCTTCGCCCACCATCCTGCGACCAACCCGGAGAAGTCCTTCCGCTGGCGCGGCGGCGAGATCACGCGCCTCGAAGCCTTCTGCGACGTGGTTTTCGGATTCGCTCTGACGCTACTGGTGGTCTCACTCGAAGTCCCGCATAGCTATGCGGAACTGATCGCCGACATGCGCGGATTTCTTCCCTTCGCCGTTTGCTTCTCGCAACTGGTCATGATCTGGGTGACGCACTACCGCTTCTCGCGGCGATACGGCCTGCAGGATTCATACACGCTGTTCCTGAACATGGTCCTGCTCTTCGTCGTGCTCTTGTATGTCTATCCGTTGAAGTTCGTCTTTACGCTGGTGATCTCGGAAGTCACCGGAGGCGATCTTGGCCGCGACCTGACGTTTCAAAACGCCTCGACGCTGATGCAGATTTACGCCATCGGCTTTGGGCTCGTATTCCTCTTGTTCGTCCTCCTATACGCTCACGCCTATGCATTGCGCGACAAGCTCGAATTGAACAAGGTGGAGCTTCACGAGACGAAGATGTCGATGCAGTCGAACGCCATCCTCGCGCTGATTGGATTCGCGTCGCTGTTCATCGCGTTTCGCAGTCCTGCCTGGGCAGGATGGTCCTTCATGCTGATCGGTCCGGCACTGACGCTGCACGGATCTCTGGTGGGTAGGAGAGTTCGCAAACTCGAGCCGAACGCATGACTGGCAGGGCGACAGCAGATTCCTCGTCGCTATCGCTCCTCGGAATGACAACGCGGCTGCCGCCGCTTTCGGAATGACAAGAGAAGTTTAGGGTTGTCATTCCGACGCGCGAGCGCAGCGAGCAAGGAGGAATCCGCTTTCTGCCGACGCGGATGTCGCCGACCCGGAATGTAGCTTCTTAATTGCGAGTCATCTTGAAGATCAACGGGAACGTCGCGCCGATCTCATACGTTCCATACAGATTTCCCGCGGAATCGATTGTGAGCCCGCCGACCGTAGTGTTCTGAGGGAAGCGGTACAAAACTACTTCTTTCCCAGCCGTGGTCAGTTCCCACAAGATGCCGTTGCGCAGATTTCCCGAGGCCAGTCCATAGACATTGCCGGAAGAATCCAGCACGACCTGGCCGTACGGACCGTGTCCGTCGGAACAGTTGGTTGCGGCGCAGAAGTTGTAGAGGATCTTGTACGTCCCGCCGGCTTCCGGCACTTTAAACAGAACGCCGGAATTGTTCTTGCCTCCGGAGATCGTGATGCCGTACAGATTGCCTTTCGAATCCTGCCTCAGCCGGTTGAACGGATTGAGCCCATCGCTGGTACCGCCGGTGAAGGTATGTAGAACGGTTTCGACGCCCGCCGTCGTCAGCTTGAATACAACCCCGTCGCCAGTCTGACAGCCGTTGCATCCGGCGTTTCCGCCATAGAAGGTCGTGCCGTATATGTTTCCTGACTTGTCCAGGATCACCGCATTCGGGCTCGTTCCATCGGAACAGTTCTTCAGCTGGCAGAATATGTAGGGCAGGCTGAAAGTGCTGTTGGTTTCGAGTTTGAAAATGCCGTTGCCGCTGACTCCATAAACATTTCCCGCCGAATCCACTGTGACCGGGAATGTCCCCGGATCTCCACCGTCTGCGGCTGTAAAGTTGTGGATGTTCGTGAATGTTCCGGTCGGGCTGATCTTGAAGACCAGTCCATTGCTGAAGAGGCCATCGTTGGACGTGCCGTACAGATTTCCAGCGGTGTCTCGCACGATGGGCGACGGATAATCTCCGTCGGTGGTGCTGTCGCCGAAGAAGTAAAGATCAGTGATCGTGCCGGTCTTGGTCACTTCGTATGCGGTGCCAAGATTGCCGACGCTGGACGCAACCCCAAAGAAATTTCCTGATGAGTCGAGGGCCAGCGGAGCTATCGGAAAGCTTTCGTTGAAGCCAAGCGTGGCGACGTTGCTGAAGGTGAACGATTGCGCGTGGGCAGTCAGGGCGAGCGTGAACACTGCAAGTATACAGATGAGCGAAGCGGTTCGGATGCGCATGGCGATCCCCATTTCTTGATTTTTGTTTGGGTTCGGCCCGAGGCCCAGGAACTCGGTCGGATAGGGGAAAGCTGGGGGAGCGCAAAACGGACCGATATTTCGGCACTTTCTCACGGACGCGGAAGTTGTGTCAAGCTCAGGAAGCGCGTCGATGCCGCAGAATGCAGATTCCTCAAGCGGCTATCGCCGCTTTCGGAATGACAATAGTTGCTAGTACGCTTCCTATTCCCTTGTCATTCCGACGCGCGAGCGAAGCGAGCAAGGAGGAATCTGCTGTTGGCCGGCAGCATCGATGCAGTCATCAGCAGCAGATTCCTCGCGGCTATCGCCGCTCGGAATGACAAACAGGATGCCTTACGGTTGTTGTGCGCCCTCGGTGCCCACGTACAGCGAGTAAAGCGACTGGCTCGCCGCCATGAACAATCGATTTTTCTTTACGCCGCCGAAGCAGAGGTTCGCGCAGGTTTCCGGCAAATGGATCCTGCCGATCAGCGTGCCATCGGGCGCGAAGACGTGAACGCCGTTGTAATTCTCCGGGCCCCATCCAGCCGCGGACCACACATTTCCGTCGACATCGCAGCGAATGCCGTCCGACGTCCCAGGAGCCATGTTCACAAACATGCGTCCATTCTTCAGCCGCGTTCCGTTCTCGACGTCATACACGCGAATCGGACGCGGATCATTTGGATGCTTCGGTTCCCCGGTATCCACGATGTACAGCTTCTTTTCATCCGGCGAGAAGCAGATGCCGTTGGGCTTGTCCATGTCGCTGACTACAACCGTCGCTGCCCGCGTGTTCGGATCGAGCCGATAGACGTTGCATGGCAGTTCGAACGCCGCCCTGTGTCCTTCATAGTTCGACATGATGCCGTAGCCCGGATCGGTGAACCAGATCGCGCCATCGGAATGAACCGCGAGATCGTTGGGTGCATTCAGCGGCTTGCCCTGGTAGTGATCCATCAGCACCGTGATAGTGCCGTCAAGCTCGGTGCGCGTGAGACGGCGCGAATCGTGCTCGCAGGAGAGCAGTCGCCCCTGCCGGTCGCGCATATGGCCGTTGCTGTAATTAGCTTGTCCGGGAAAGACAGTGACCTCGCCGGTTTCCTCGAGCCAGCGCAGGATGCGGTTGTTGGGAATGTCGCTGAACAGAAGATAGCGTCCGTCGCCGAACCACACGGGGCCTTCGGCCCAGCGCGCGCCGGTCCACAGGCGTTCGACCGCGGCGCTGATGATTCTGTATTTCGCAAAACGTGGATCGACAACTTCGACCGCCGGATCGGGATAGGCCACAGGAGTCTTCGCCTGCTGATCTTTCGCGAGCGTCAAGGGATCGAGCGCCAGCGCCGTCACAGCGCCCGCGGTCAAGTTCATGAAGGTGCGTCTCTGCATGGTTCGTATGCTCCGTCAGCGATTTCTGCCGGAGGCACAGTATCACGTTCAGCGTTTCCTGCGAAACGACGTTATCATTCCGACGCGCGAGCGTTGAGAGCAAGTAGGAATCCGTTGTTGGCGGGCTGTAGCGCGCTGTCAGGAACAGCAGATTCCTCAAGCGGCTACCCGACACCTTCGGACTGGCAAGGTGTCCTTCACAATCAATCCATGCCATGATTATCGGGAACGAGGTGAGACTTATGCGCATGCATCGAGCAATAGCATTGACGTCCGCCGTCATCAGCATCTTCGGATTCGCGGCAAGCGGTCAGCAGGAGCAGCCGAAACCCGATACTCCGCAGTCCAAACTGGAAAAATGCCGGACCGACATGCCCGGGATCATGAAAAATTACAACAACGCAAAATATGCCGTGTTCCTGTCTCGGCAGGGAGGGGATCAAATTGGAAACCTTCTCATCAATGCCCAGGTCGCGCTCGATGCCATGGAGCGGCCACTAAAAGGCTGCTACGAAGCGTTCCAGAACGCAAAGGATGCTGCGCCACCGGAACATTCAAACTAGTACCTGTTGTATCTTTGCCTCATCTAGCGTTCGACTCTCAAGTCCGCGCCTCTGCTATCATCGCTAACGGAGTCATCAGCCTCGTCATGTGCGTTGACGTCACACGCAAACTGCAGGATTTTGAAGAAGACGACGAGGAAATCCCTGTCATTTCTGGAAGAGGAGAAGGCATCATGGAAGAAGTTCCAGCCACAGGCTCAGGCCACGCCCGCCGCAATGAAGACATCGCACTCGATCTGATGAAGTTTGTTGCCATGACCACCGGCTACGGGCGCACGACCTCGACCGGCGTGGGATTCACTGGCTCAGGGTCGGCCGCAAAGCCCGAAGACTACGCCGACAAATTGCTCGAGCTGTACGGACGCTGCCTGGGCGCGGTCAGCGGAAAGAAGTAAGCAGATCACGAAGGAAAATCTCTGGGAAGGGCACGACTTCAGTCGTGCCGCCAGAGCCGCACTAGGTCGGGCTTCAGCCCCTGCGGTTGTCCCCGTAAGCATCGCGCGAACTACTCGTATTCCATCCCTAGTTGATCAAACAAAAAGCTGACGATATCTGCCTGCTGGTCGATGGTTTCGTTGAGCGGCGTGCCGATTCCGTGTCCTGCGCTGGGCGTGGTGCGTAGAAGAATCGGGCGGCCCGAGCCGTCGGCGGCCTGTAACTGCGCGATCATCTTGCGCGACTGCATGGGATTCACGCGATGATCATTGTCTCCCGTCAGCATGAGCAGTGCCGGATACCGCGTTCCGTTCTTCACGTGATGGTAAGGTGAGTACTCGAAAAGCGCGGCAAACTGCTCACGGTCTTCGGTGCTGCCGAACTCGGGAACATTGAATGCGCCGTTGGGATCCTGTTCGACGCGCAGCATGTCATAGATCCCGACCGACGAAACGACGGCGCGGAACAAGTCCGGCCGCTGCGTAAAGGCCGCTCCCATCAGCAACCCTCCGTTGCTGCCGCCCATGATGGCCAGGCGATTCGCGTTCGTGTAGCGCTTGCCGATCAGATATTGCGCGCACGCAATGAAGTCGTCGAAGACATTTTGTTTTCGTGTCAGTTTGCCGGCCTGGTGCCATTCGTCGCCGTACTCGGCGCCGCCGCGTATGTTGGTGTCGACAAATATCCCCCCGGCATCAAGCCACAGGCGCGCAAATGGCCCCTGAAAATCCGGCTTGGTGTTTATGCCGTAGCCGCCATATCCGGTGAGAAGCACAGGGTGAGTTCCGTCAAGAGAGATTCCCTTGCGGTGAATGATGTTGATAGGAATGCGGGTGCCGTCTTTCGAGGGTACGAATTCGCGCGCGACCTCCGCGCCATCGAGAGTCATCGACGACGGGGGCAGAGCGACGACCTTTGTTTTCCCCGTGAGCGCATCGAAGCGATATAGCGTCGGCGGCGACAGGAAGGTGGAAACGTATAGAAGCAAGTCCCTTCCGGCCGGCACGGCTTGGACGATCGCGGAGAGCGGCGGCAAAACCGGTCCGCGCAGTGGTTCGCCATCCTTTGTGAAAGCGCGGACGCGCGACGGACCGCCAACGCTATCGATCACATACAGGCGATCGGATGTCGGCACGAAATTCTCGATGGAGGCCCAATCCTCCTCTTTCGCTCCTCCTGGGCTCTCGGGCACGATGACTCTCGCCTGCGTGAGCTCAGGATTTGAGAGCGGCATGCGGACAATTTTTCCACCAGGAGCGTCTTTCCGCGAGAGCAGATAGAGCATCGCGTCCGGACCAAAATGCACCTGCACGATCTGATCTTCGAAGCGGGCAAGTTGTGTCCACTGCCCTTGCGCATTCATCAGGTAGTGGGCGAATCTGCCCCCGTCGCCGTAACCCACGGAGGCCAGCAACCATTTGCCGTCCGGACTGCTACGGAGTTGAGTTTCCGCGATGCGGGGGAAATCGCTCCCCAGTACATAAGAATCGCCTCGCGCATCCGTGCCTAACTTGTGAAAGTAAATCTGCTGGTAGAAGAACGAATCCTGCGGCGGACGCTCCCCGGGATGTGGATAGCGTGTGTAGTAGAAGCCGGAGCTGTCGGCCTTCCAAGCCATGCTGCCACCTGCGGTGGCGAAGTTTACGCGCGGCACGACGTCATGGAGTTCTTTGCCGCTTGCGACTTCGAATACACGAGCGGAGGCGTCTTCCGAGCCGTTGCTCGAGATTGCAACGGCGACATACTTTCCGCCGAAGGATGGGATGAAGAAATCGATAGATGCACCCTTCAGGCGGGCGCGGTTCGGATCGAAGATTACCTTGGTATCCGAGGGGTCGCTTGGCGAGGAGATCGCAACCAGCACGGCCTGCTGCAAATCCGGCTGATGCTTTAACGCGAACCACATCCCGCCACGAAATTGCAGGTAAGAGTAGGTGGGTGGACGCGAAGCGATGAGTTGCCCGATTCGCGCCTTAATGTAAGCACGCCCGGGGAGATGCTTGAAATATTCGCGCGTCCTGGAATTTTGTTCGGCGGTCCAGTTCTTGACGACAGGATCGTCCCAGTTCTCGAGCCAGCGATAATCGTCGCTTACGCTGATGCCGTAGTAGCTGTCGACTACCGGTTGCTTCAGAGTTGCGCTTGCCGCGGAGGGCGAGACACTCTGGCCGAATGACCCGAGAGTCAACAGGGTGGCAAACGGCAGCCAACGGGACGATTTCACGCGAATCCCTCCGCGGAGTGGCACATGTTACACCCGCCTGCCAGTGACGTTGTCACATAGGTGTCAGAATCTCCGGCTCGTGCTTGAGGTGCTCGCGAAGGTATCCGCAGTCTTTTTGTCATTCCGAAGCGGCGGTATTTGCCGCGAGGAATCTGCTGTGGCGGGCCGTCGTGGGTGCCGGCGAACAGCGGATTCCTCCTGGCTCGCCACGCTCGCGCGTCGGAATGACAAGGCTCTAGGGCGTCGGAATGACAAGGCTTTGCGGGATCGCACGCCGGCAAACAAAAACCGCACCCTTTCGGGCGCGGTTTCTTCCTGCGGGGGGAGGCGCGCGTGCTAGAGGTAACTCTTAACGGCGCTTTTTGCCTTTCTTCTTGGCAGGCTTCTTCGCCGCCTTCTTTGCTTTTTTCTTTGGAGCTTTCTTGGCAGGTTTTTTCTTGGCTGGTTTCTTCTTCGCTGCAGGTTTCTTTTTCGCCGCTGGTTTCTTCTTTGCGGGCTTCTTCTTGGCGGCCGGTTTCGGCTTTGGGGCCGAAGGTGCGGCTGGCTTAGGAGCAGGAGGCGCAGGAGCCGGTTCCGGCTCGGGTTCGCTCATCTCGGGAGCACCCATGCCCGGTTCTTCTTCCTCCTCCTCTTCCTCTTCAAAATCTTCTTCCAGCGATTCGCTGTATGCGCCGCTGTCGCCAAATTCTTCGTCTTCTTCACGCCCGTAGAGCGTGGGATCGTCGAACGTCATTGCTCCTCCTGTGGTTCAGTGGCGGCCGGGTGCGGATACGCCGCCCTGGCTGCAGGCACGAGAAAATTTAAAAGACCAACTGGACACTTCTGCGGGAACGGCGCCGGATTATAGCACGCCATTCGGTGCGCTTCGCAAGGACTCGAAACACATTGCATAAGCCTCGCGGAGCGTCGTGCCTAGCGTGCGTCGCTGCCCGATCGCTCGCGGCCGTTGTCATGTCAGCATCCCGGGAGTGGCTTAAGAACACGCGACCATCGGCAGGGTGAGCGACGCACCAGCCAGTCCTCTGTAAGCTATTGTTTTTAAAGCTTGTTATGGCCTGGTTTGCACCCGTCACGATCCCGGCTAAGGATTTTTCTTAGAACGCATCCGTCCAACATTTCGGCAGCGAACCTCATCTCAAGTTTGCGCCCGCTTGAGGACTACCTGGATGACTGGAAGACGTTTAACAGACCGAATTCGGGGACTTTGCGCCAAGGCGCTCGATCATCGCCAAGAGAATTGGAATACGGTTCTCAGCGAGTTGCAGTTTGCCATCCAGGAGCACACCCTCCGGCTTTCCAACATGAGTGTGGCTGCATCGGTGGCGGGACAAATTCCTGCAGATCGAAGAAAGCCCGAGCCGCCGATCCCGCACAGCGTCCGAACGCTGGTGCAGATGCACACGACCCTGCACGCCCACCGGAAGTCGAATCACGGACGGAAGTCTCGGATGAGCGTGGTTCCTTCCCGAAATACTTCGCAGCGCTGAACACTTACATCCGATTTGTCATCCTGGCGCGTTTTTTGTGCGCGCGTCTGGATTTTGTCATTCCGACGCGTGAGCGTAGCGAGCGAGGAGGAATCCGCTGTTCAACGGGGGCCATCGACGCCGCCCGCCACATCAGATTCCTCGCGGCAAAAAACCGCCGCTTCGGAATGACAAACGACTCAGATGCGACGTGAGGACCTAAAACAAAAGCCCCACTTCTCGCGCAGACTTCGCGCGAGAAATGGGGCACCCAGTCTGAAACTTTACTTCAGTGGAACGGACGGCAGGACCGGCGTGCCTTCGATGCGTACTGCATCGAGAGCGCGTGGATCGAGTCCCAGCGCCTTCAGGATTGTGGGCGCCACTTGCGCGGTGCCCACCTCCGCCTTCACTGTCGCGGCGTGGAACTTCGGATTGGCCAGCAGCAGAACGACGTTGGTGTCGTCATGCGAGAAGCCGCCGTGTTCTTCCTGCTTCTTGGTGCTGCTGGAGTAGGTCACGCCGACATTTGGTGTAACGATGATGTCCGGCGTGCGCGGATCTACCGTCGGGTCGTTGTAGTTGAGCTTGAGCGAAGGCCCGTAGTAGATCTCCCCTAAGCCGATTCCGGTTGTGGTGGACGGATTGGCTTCGAGAATCGCGACCGCGGCGTCCGTGTTAGAGGAATTAGTCAGCCACAAGAGCGAGACGTCGTCTTCGGTTGGGCCGATCCCTGGATTGTTGGTCGACTCCGAATTCGGGATCAAACCGGCGTTCGAGAGCAGCGTTGCGGGCGATGTACCGTTGATGGTCTGTCCTACGTAACGGCTGGGATCGATTGGCGACTGGCCGTGCTTGGCGGTGATCACGATCAGGGTTGAATCGTAGAGGCCCTGCTTCTTCAGTTCATTGACGAAGGCGCCAATCGAGGCATCGACGAACTTGAATTCATCGAGCAACGCTGCGCTTGGAGTGCCCGCGGCATCGAGGTATCCGCCGGTGATGCTGTTGCTTTGTTCGCTGAGCTTCTGTCCGACACTGACGGACTGGAAGTTCATGCCGAATACGGTGGGAACTTTCGTGGTCTGCGTGCCAAGGTGATTCTTGCCGTCGATCTCGTTCAGGATCGCGTTGACCTTTAACGTGTCATAGCACTGGATGTTCTTGAAGCTGTTCGTCCAGGCGGTGAGATCGGAGCCGGCATCGCGGATGGCGGCGCAGGATTGGCCGAGCGGAGTGGTGACGCCGGGCAATCCAATTACTGTGGAGTTGATTTCTGGAGCGTAGAAATCATCGAGCGCGCTGGGGCCGATGCCCGATGCGACGGAAGAGTAGGCCGGGTGCTTGTCGGACCATGCGGCGTATCCGCCGGAACTGTGAACTACGCTGAAGATGCTGTTGGTGCGGACGAACTGCCACGGCCAGACAGGAGCGCAGCCCTTCGCAGGATCGCGGGGAAGTTTCTGCGGATCGATGGAGGCGATAGTTCCGTCGGTGAGCGCCGCGCCGGGAGCGCCGCCGTTCACTTTTGTCTGGTCGATGTCGATGCCTTCTTCATATTCGGTTGTAAAACCGGTGGGAGCTGCGCCGGCGGAGCAAGGTCCAGGGCCATTTCCGTTGCCGGTGACGACGGCCGGTCCATCGAGATTGCGGGAATAGGCGACGTCATAGTAAACGCCGGTCAGGGCTGGGCTGCCTCCGGTGACGATGGCGGTGAGTCCGGGAAAAGAATCAGAAGGCTTGGAGGTGCTGGCGGCAACGTAGTTCACGCCGGTCTTGCCGAGAGCGGCGATCGCCGCGCAGTAGGGTTGTCCGTTGTTGGCGGTCGCGATTCCGTTGGCGCAGTTTAGAAAATCAACCGCGTGCATTCCGTCGACGCTGATGAGCAGAACGCGCTTGATGCCTGTGCTGCTCTGTGCTGTGGCGAAGGGTGCTGCCATCAGCGCCAAGAGACACGCGGACACACTAATCCGGTGCAAATGATTCATGGGGTTTCCTCCTGAGAGAGATGCGAGACAGAATTAGCAGGGGAATGTGAACCGGAGATGAATGCGTAGTTAAAAGAGTTTCAGGTTGGTTGACGGTCCACAGGCCTGTCCGTGCAACGCGCGGGTGCGTCGTCACCGCAGGCAAACTGCATAGATCCTGAGCGCAAACGACGCGCTTGACTGACTAGCCTGTCGTTAGAGACAGGATGACATTGCGGGGAAATTCGGTGAGAAAACGATAATGCTTGCTGCGAACAAAAAAGCCCTGCTGGAAACTTGTTCCGGCAGGGCCCCTACTTCCATTACTTCCATTAGAGCCGTACTGCTACTTCAAGCCTTTCACGTAATCCGCGAGGGCCTTGGCGTCGTCGGCGCTCAAACCGGCAATGGGTTTCTTGTGGGGGACTTTCTTCGCGTCTGCGCCCTTGGTGAGCACATCGACGATCTGGTCCGCGGTGAGGCTGGTGCCTTTCAGCGCCGGGCCGGTCTTGCCGGCTCCATCCGGGCCATGGCACATTGCGCACTTTGCTTTGTAGGTGGCCGCTCCATCGGCAGCGAACGCCGGCAAAGCAATCGACACAGCCAGGACAGCAATGACGAAAAACACAAACATCTTTCTCATGAAATTCCTCCTTCGACTCGCTTTCGTGATGAATTAGTCCATGGGGGAAACAGAATTCCCCGCATTCGAGTGCATTGTATCGCCCGCGGAAGGGATTGCAAGCGATTGCAATCACATAGGTCTGTGCAGGGAAAAGAGGCTGGAAGTTGCACAGCTCAATGCTTTGTCTTTGAGAGCCCGGCAGACAGCAGATTCCTCCTCGTTCGCTGCGCTCACGCGTCGGAATGACATAGTCGAAAGTTGGGTCGGGTTGAGGATCGGAATAACAAGGGAGCGAATCTGTGATCTTGCATGCTCGCTCGTATAATGCTCGCCGATGAGTAGTCCGGAAATTCCGTTTGGAATTGGCAGAACCATTCTGCGGCCGCACGGAGAGGGGCCCTACCTCGGTCTGCACTTCGCCATCATCTTTGTGCGCGACCAGGAACGAAGCCTCCGCTTCTACACAGAGAAGCTGGGATTCCATGTGGCGGTCGACTATACCTTTCCCGACGGAAACCGCTGGATCGAGGTGGCTCCCCCTGATGGGACGGCGCAGTTGGGGCTAGCGCTTCCGCTTCCCGGGCTGGATCCAGACAAAGTGATCGGCACTGGCACGAACATCTATTTCATGACCGAGGACCTTCCCGCGGTTTACAAGGAATGGAGCGAGCGTGGAGTGAAATTCCAGGGACCTCCGGAAGTGCCGGCCTGGGGAGGGATTCACACGCGGTTCGAAGATCCCGATGGGAACTCGTTTGGGCTGGTGGGATTCGACGAGTTGACTCGTGGCGTGGAACAACACCGGCGGCTGCTCACGGAAAAGGCAGAGAGGATGCGGCGCACGGAACAAGAGATTGAAATTGCGAAGCAGGTGCAGGCGCGGCTGTTTCCGCAGATTCGCCCTGAGGTAAAGACGCTGGAGTACGCAGGGTTGTGCCTGCAGGCGCGCGATGTGGGTGGGGACTATTTCGATTTTCTCGATCTGGGGCATCGCCGGCTTGGATTGGTCGTCGGAGATGTGTCCGGGAAAGGCATTGCCGCCGCACTGCTCATGGCAAATCTGCAAGCCAATTTGCGCAGTCAATGCGCTAACGCGCTGACGCATCCGGAGCTCTTTCTGGGATCGGTGAATCGTTTGTTTCACGGGAATACGAGCGATGCGGCGTATGCATCGCTGTTCTTCGCGGAGTATGACGATGAGACGCGCCGCCTGCGCTATGCCAATTGCGGGCATCTGTGCGGACTTGTCCTGCGGGCGGACGGGGGGTGCGAGCGGCTGGCTTCCACGACGACGTTGCTGGGACTTTTTGCGGATTGGGAGTGTGCGATTGCTGAATGCGAGCTGGCTCCGGGAGATTTGCTTGCGCTGTATACCGACGGCGTGACCGAGGCGGGGAGCGATGATGGTGCGGAGTTTGGCGAGGAAGCGCTCGTCGCAAAGCTGCGGGAGTACCGGAACGTGCCGGCGGAGTTGCTGGTGGAGAAGGTGACGGGGGAGATTCGCAAGTTTGATTCGGAACGTCAGCATGACGACATTACTCTGATCGTGGGGAAGTGCCGGTAGCAGCTGACAGCAGATTTCTCGGCGCTTCGCGCCTCGGAATGACAATCTTGGATTTGGCGGCCACGGCGGGATCTGCGTGTTGCATCTCGCGATAAAAACCTTTTCACCACAGAGGACACAGAGTTTCACAAAGAAACTGGTGCGGCTTCCATTGCTCGGATTCGTGGCGAGCCTTCGCCTGCGAAATGCAGAGATCCACTGGGGCTAAAGCCCCTTCGAGTTTTGCTGCCTAACGCGGCCCTGAAGGGCCGCTCTTCCACCTTCCAAGCCAAAGCCCTCTTCCACCTTCAAATCCGAGCCCTCTTCCACCTTCAAAATCTGAGGCGCTCTTCCACCCCCAAATCGGAGCCCTCTTCCAGTTTCAAAACCGAACAGATCTTCCAGCTTCAAAACGGAGCGCTCTTCCACACTTCGGATCAGCGTTGCTCTTCCATCTACTAGATTTCGAGGCTGATTTGGCAGATGCGGCCGATTAGGAAGTCGGCGGGGGTCTTGTTTTCGGGGATCGGGAGAATTTCGACCGGGGCGGCCGGACTGTGGGGACGTAAGATTAACTCATTTCCGGCCTGTTCGACATAGCGGACTGTGCAAGTATCGTTTTTCAGAACAACGTACATATTCAACTCGCCTTTGCGATAAGGCTTGAGGGAGTTGTAATGTCGATCGACCAGCAGAGTAGCGCCGGGTATGAGACGTGGGTGCATAGCGGCGGCGTCCTTGGGGTCGGTTTTGATCAGGACGAAGCGGTGCCAGGAGGCGTGGGGGCCTTCCGGCAACGGCTTGAGCTTGCGGAGAAAGGACTTCCTGAACTTGAGCATCCCGAGGACCAGGTCGGCAGTGATCAGAGGACGGGTAGCGGCGGCGGAGGGATCGGTGAGCAGGACGTTTTCGAACTCGTCGGAGCTGGGAGGCAGGATGGAGGCACGCTTGTTGACCTCGGCGGGGTCAAGGAGATCAAGGACGGAGAGGCGCTGGACGGAGAGAACTTTGTCCATTCCCTCGATACTGAGACCGCGCTTGCGGTTGAGGAAGTTGGAGATATGGGCCTGCTTGAATCCGGTCTGCTGGGCAAGTCGAAGGCCAGTAAGTTCCCCTGATTCTATACGTTCCCACAGGATTTTACGGAGGTTATCCTGCAAAACTTTGAACTTCATTAGGCGGAGTATAGCACCCAGCGAATGTGGGAGTTGTCGGGAACGAGGAATCAGGTGGCGCGACGGCCGTCGGTTGGAAAGGCCGCTGGCCGGAGGTCGGTGCCGATTGTTCGGCAGTGCAGACGATGCTTGAGCATGGCGAGGTCGGCGGGGAGAGTTTCCCGACCGGAGGTTATCCACAGGCGAGTTCGCAGTGAGGGCAGTTCTGCGGTGCGTCAAAATTTTTTTTGGGGGACCGGTAAGAGACAAGTGATTCGAAGTGTTGAGGATGAACGGCGGGAAGTTTTCCACAGGTGGGGAATGTTCATCCAACCTTGACCGTAAAAATGAGCAAGCATAATATCGCGACAACCTAGGGGCCAAAAACGCTCTATGGCAGACAACATGCGGAGTGAGCAGGAACTGAACGAGGAAAGGAACTTTGGGGAGTTTCGGCGGAAGGTGAAATCGGCTGAGGTGTTATCAGCGTCGCTGGAGAAGCTGTTGTTGTCGCTTCGCTTCACAGGGAAGGTGAGCGTTGTGATGCAGAACGGACGCGTCTTGAAGTCGGGCTATGAGGAAGGATATTTCAGCCAGCGCGGAAATGCGGGCGCAGACTGAGAGACGGCGTCGAACCTTGTGAAGCGAAGGGAGTCGATATAGACATTTCTGGATGGGACTTGCGAAAATCCCCGCTTCTCGCGCACACTACGCGCGAGAAATGGGGCACCCAAATTCGATAAGGTCCCAAGCAATCATAAAAAGTAAATAGTCCAAGCAGGTCATCGTAAGAGAAACGAGCCCTGCGCCTGGTTCCGGAGTTTTGGGAATCATGCGCGGGGTTTTTTTTTGAGCTACGAGCTATGAGCTACGAGCAATGAGCAATGAGCAATGAGCTATCAGCTATCAGCTATCAGCTATCAGCTATCAGCTGCTGAGTTTGGTACGAACTCTTATTGGAGGTTGTATGAAAAGCAATCATAGGAATCAAAACGACATTCATGTGCGAATGGAATTGAAGTATTGCGAGCATTGCGGAGGGTTGTGGGTACGCGAAGGCGGAGCGGGAGTCTACTGCGAGCGATGCGCTCCGAAGGTGGCGGATTTGCCAGTGCCGCGGCGGGTTCCGAACCGGGCGAAGAAGGTCACACTGCCTACGGCAAAAGAGACGGTGTTGCGCGATTGCGCGTTTGAGGATCTGGAAGCGGTTGGAGGTGTGGCATGAGCTCTCGAGTTTCGGAAAGCAGTCAGGAAAAAGAATTCACCACAGAGGGCACAGAGTTTCACAGAGAAAACCCGATCGCTGAGATCTTCGATGACTTCGATGGCGCACGTGAGTGGGAGGAGTTGCTGGGACAGGCCGAGGCGGCGTTGCAGGACGCGGACAGCGGACTCCTCGGCGCTTCGCGCCTCGGCGTGACAAATGAAGAAGCGGGGCCGAATTTCGAGACAGGGGAACGTCTCGCGAGGGTGGATGAGAATGCGCGGATGCGGAGGATTTATCGGGGAAGGACGATCGCGATGTTACGGCGGTATATGCGGTACTCGATTGAGACGGGAAGGCTGCCGTCGATTGTGGGGCGGGAATTTTTCCGGTCGAAGGTGACGTCGTACACGGTGGTTACGTTCGAAGACCGGGTGATCTTTGTACACGATATGGAGACCTGCCTGGCAAAGCTGGATGAATTTTCGCAGCAGCTGATCGCGCGGCATATTCTGCAGGAGCATGATCAAGCGGCAACGGCGAGACTGCTGTGCTGCGGCGAAAGAACGGTGCGCAGGATGACTCCGATTGCACTGGACGTTCTGAGCGAGATTCTGCTCGACGTGGGGCTAATGGATCGACTGAAGTGGGATCCGAGAAATTCGTGTCAAGGGGGTTTTGAATCACAAAAGCCTGTAAGTCGCTGCGAACAAGGCGAAAATAAATTCCAAAATTTGGCCGGTTGACCTTTTTCAATTTGTTATTCTGAATCTAGAGAGTGAGAAAAAATTGAAACTCTCACGGAAGGCGCGCTCCCAGGGCGCGCCTTTTGTATTTTGGGCAGGGCCTGGCGGGAGCGACAGCAGATTCCTCACGCGGCTTTTCGCCGCCTTCGGAATGACAAGGCAAATCAAATGCATAGATCCTGAGGCGCAAAAGAGGCGCCTCAGGATGACAAGCGGTCTCGTGCGATGACAATGCTTCCGTGCAAGGACCCTTAACTGCGACAAGTTGTTTCCGTGCAAGGACCTTTAATACGTATTTATTTTGGGGCAGGGTGTTGGGGCGATGATCAAGAAAAAGGGGAAAAGAAGCAAGGCGGCGGAGAAGAAGAAAGTCACAAGAAAAAAAACGGCACGTCCGAAGAAGGTGAAGGAGACAGTAGAGCTTCGGAGAGATCTGGTGAAGATCGTGAAGGCGAGCGCGCCCAAGATGGTGGAGGCAGTGGTAGGGGAAGGCAAGAAGGGGCAAGTGAGTCCGGTGAAGTTCCTTTTGGAGCTGGCCGGAGTTTTTCCCGTGCCGGAAGCGGAAGTGAACGCGCCGGATAAGAGAGAGGAGTCACTGGCGGAGACCTTGCTGGACCGGCTGGGGATTCCGAAGACTCCGGTAGTCGCGGATGCTTATGCGAATGGGGAGGAAGAGATCGTACTGTTTCCGGCGAAGCGGGAGGAGAGTGCTGGGGAGGAGAAGGTGGAGGAGAAGGTGGAAGAGGTTCCGGCTGGGTGAGGAAGGACTGTTCACCACAGAGGACACAGAGTTGCACAGAGAGGTCCCTGGAAGCCGGTTGCTCTGGGGTCTACAAAGCAGGGTTGTGCTGCAGGCGAGGTACATGGATCCTGAGGCGCACAAAACGCGCCTCAGGATGACAAGGGTTATTCAGTCTAGTGGCACTCTCGGAAGAAATGCGTCTGTGCGAGGGCGAGACGCCCTCGCGACAGCCGGCGAGACGCCGGCGCTACGACCCCGATTCGGTAGAATTGGTTGGACGATGGATATTACCTGGTTGACGGACCGGATCGCGGTGGGTGGGGGAATCTGGACAGCCGATAACATGGCTGCAGTGGCGAAGACCGGGATCACCCACATTATCGATATGCAGATCGAGTTCGATGACACGCCTTTAGGAAGGCGATACGGGATCGAAGTGCTGTGGAATCCGACGGACGACGATTTCGAGCCGAAGCCCGCAACTCTTTTTGCGCGCGGGGTTGAATTTGCAGAGCGGGCCCTGGAGATGCCGGGGACGAAGGTCTTCATTCACTGCGCGGCAGGAGTGCACCGCGCGCCGATGATGGCGCTGGCAGTGCTGGGAGCGATGGGATGGGATCTGGAAGAGGCGATGCAGTTGATTGAGGGGCGGCGTCCGGTGGCGGATTTTGCCGAGGTGTATGTGGAGAGCGTGGAGAGGTTTTTGAATTCGAATCGAAAGTCGATTTGGAGAAGCTAGTCGCCAGTACCTGGTACTTAGTACCTAGTTAAAATCAACAGCGGATTCCTCCTTGCTCGCTTTGCTCGCCGTCGGAATGACAATTGGGAGGATGATGTGCTCTTGCACTCGTTACTCGCCGTCGAATGACAACGCGGTAGATCTTACAGTGCTCGCTTGGCTTGCCGTCGAAGTGACAGGGTCGAGAACAGCAGGGACCAGGAGCCAGGGGCCGGGATCAGGGACAACTTGAAATAGGTACGGAATAGTTTTGTCGGAGATTGGGAGGGATTATGGGTTACGCGGGATGCCGCCCTGTGGGGCGGCTTTGTTATTGGGTGATGGCGGCGGTGATTTGGGCTTCGGGCTTGGGGCAATTCGCTTCGGGAGTTGACCTGAATAATGCGGCCGCTGGAACGACCACAATTTCCGACATCGTTTATCTGGCAGATGGGAGCGCGGCACAGGGGACGTTGATTATCTCGTGGCCGGCATTTGTGACGGCGGATGGAGTTGCTGTGGCGGCGGGCAGCACCAACGTGGCGCTGGGTGCGGGTGGAGCGCTCAGCGTCGCGCTGGTGCCGAATGCGGGCGCGACTCCGGCGGGCGTGTACTACACGGTGATTTATCAATTGGGGCCGGGACAGGTGAGGACGGAGACGTGGGTTGTGCCGACAAGTTCTCCGACGAAGCTGGCGTTGGTGCGAATGACGCCGGGGTCGGGGTTGGCAGGGCAGCCAGTATCGTCGCAGTACCTGAACTCGGTGCTTGCAACGAAAGCTGACATTAGTTATGTCGACCAGAGTCTCGCGAATGTGGGAGCAGGAAACTTCCTGCCGCTTGCCGGCGGTGCGATGTCGGGTCCGATTACGTTGCCGGGAGAAGGACAGAACGAGATCAAAGCGCTCATTCAGGCCCATGATCTGGCCACGAAAAAGGCGAGTGGGAAGAAGTAGTGTTCCGAGAGATAGCGGATTCCTCCTTGCTCGCGGCGCTCGCGCGTCGGAATGACAAAGGTTCGTTATTCAAATTGGTTTTTCAAATAAGGGAGCAACTATGAATTTCTTGAATGTATTGTTGAAGGCCATCGCGTTTGTCCCGTCTCTGGTCACGGGGATTGAGGGCATGTGTGTTCACAAATCAGGCGCGGAGAAGAAAGATGCTGCGATGATGTTTTTGGATAGCGCGATTCGAACGGTCGATGCGGTGTCGGCAAGGGAGATTGTCGATCCCGAAAAGTTCCGTGCTGGTGTGGGGCTCGTGATCGATGGTGTGGTGCAGTGTTTGAATGCGTCGGCTTGGGCCAAGAGCTCAGCGGCGACATCCAGCGTTCAGTAAGAAAGCGAACCTCAGTGGCTAAAGCCCGATCTTCGTGGCGGCGTTTACGGCACGAATGAATTCGTGCCCTTCCCTGGCCGCTAGCTTCCTCGAGTTGAATCGCGTCCGTCTCGATCTTTGGAGAAAGAGTCAAAAGCCCCTTTTCTCATGGAACGCAGTGATCCTGAGGCGCAGAAGGTGCGCCTCAGGGTGACATACCTTGGGATCAAATTCGAAGGGACTAGCCGATGTCTTCGTTCCAGGTTTCCAGGTTCTTTTTGACCTGGGCCATGAATTGGTCGGCGACTGCGCCATCGATCAGGCGATGGTCGTAGCCCAGCGTCAAGTGAACAACCGAGCGGATGGCGATGGAGTCATTGCCGTCTTTGTCGGTGATGACCATCGGCTGCTTGGTGATTCCGCCCACGCCCATGATGGCGGAGTTCGGTTGGTTGATGATCGGGAGACCGAACACTGCGCCGAACTGTCCGGGATTGGTGATGGTGAAGGTCGAGCCTTCGACGTCTTCGGGCTTCAGCTTTTTATTGCGGGCGCGTTCGCCAAGATCGGTGATGCCGCGCTGCAGTCCGAGGAAGTTGAGATCGCCGGCATTCTTGAGGACGGGAACAATGAGTCCCCAATCGAGCGCGACGGCAATTCCCATGTTGATGTAGCGGTGGTAGCGGATGTTGTCGCCTTCGATATTGGCATTGATGATGGGCCACTGCTGCAGGGCCATGACCGCGGCGCGAACGAAGAATGGCATGAAGGTGAGGCGGGCACCGTGACGCTGCTCGAATCCGTTCTTGAGCTTGCTGCGCAGGTTCACGATGCGGGTGAAGTCCACCTCGTACATGCAGTGCACGTGCGCACTGGTGCGGCGGGACTCGATCATGTGCTTGGCGATGAGTGACCGCATCTTGGACATTGGCACGAGATCGCCCGGATATGGCGCGGGAGCTGCCGGGCGCGGCGCCGGAGCGGCGGCTGAAGGTTGAGCGGGTGCAGGAGCGGACGTCGAAACCGGTTGCGCAGATCCCTGGCTTTCGATGAACTGCATGATGTCCTGTTTGGTGATGCGGCCGCCGAGTCCGGTGCCGGAGACTTGAGAAAGGCTGACGCCATGCTCGCGGGCAATTTTGCGGACGAGCGGGGAGGATCGGGCCTCTTCGCCTTCGTCTTCCTGAGCGGAGGCGGCGGGTGCGGGCGTGGGAGGAGGAGCTGGAGCTTTCTTTTCTTCCTTTGCGGCCGGCGCGGCTGGCGCTGGAGTGACGGGCGCGGCTTTGGCTGGGGCGGACTTTACGGCAGCGCCTTCGCCGTCGGTCGCGATGGAGCCGACGACCGTGTTCACGCCGACAGTCGTGCCCTCGGCGACTTTAATTTCCTGCAGGACGCCTGAGGCGGGGGCGGGGATTTCGGCGTCGACTTTGTCGGTCGAGATCTCGAAGAGGGGCTCGTCGCGCTGGACTTTGTCTCCGGGTTTCTTGAGCCACTTGGTGATAGTGCCTTCTACGATGGACTCACCCATCTGAGGCATGATGATGTCAGTCGGCATGATTTCCTTCCATGAGGCCCACGGTCCCACAAATAACGTTGGGCGCAAACGAATATTATAGCGGTTCGGCGGACGGGGGCTAAAGCCCCAGGATATATATCCTGAGTTACGCGGCCCCTTCGATTTCGCTCAGGACAAGCCCCGAAGGGCCGCTCTTCCACGACGAAAGCGATTCTTGGTCGAGCGGCAGCTCAGTGGCGACGGTCACATTGAATTTGGTTTGTTACGGCACAAACGAATTCGCGCTCTCCCTTCGAAACGTCAAAAACCCCACTTCTGGCAACATCGGCCAGAAGTGGGGCACCCATTCGTTTGTATGGTGCACGACTTCAGTGGTGGTCGTGCTTTTCCTTGTCTTTGCCTTCCTTCTTTTCTTCCGGTTTGGGCTCTTCCGTCGCTGGGGCGGGATTAAAACTCGTCTTCCAGTATTCCTGCACCGCTGGAGGGAGCTTGTCCATGTGGGAGAGGAATGTCGTGATCTTCCACATTTCCTGTTCGGTCAGAGTCTTGTCCCAGGCGGGCATACCGGTGTAGCGGACACCTGTGCGGATGGTGAAGAAGATATGCCACTCGGGATCATCCGGCGGATCCGAGACGAGGTTGGGCGGCGGTGGGTAGAAAGAATTTGCGAGCGTCGAAGGCTTGCGGTCGAGGCCTCCGTGACATTGCGCGCAATTCATGGTGTAGAGCTTCATGCCGTCTTCGAGATTGGCGTCAGTCGGCGTTAACGGATTGCTGACGCGCGGCGCGTGACGGTCCATGGAATTGTCGACGGCACTCATGGCCAAGTGGCGCTCCCAATGGGGAGGTTCGACATTCGCGGTTGTAGGAGCCATGCCTAGCATGGCGACGCCCAGCACAATGAGGACGAGAACTATAAGGGTAAAGATTACTCCTAGTAGAAATTTGCCCATGAGGCCTCCAGAGGTATTGTGGCAGAGCAGGGGTGCACGACGCTAGCTCAGGGTAGGGTTCGAACGACAAGTTGACAAAATCGAGACCCTAGAACGACAAGTCCAGGACGTTACGGTTACAAAATATTCAATTCACTACGGGGCACTGAGAAGATGGTTCAACGATCGAGCGCACGAGGGAACACGAAGGCGAATCGCGATGACCGCTAACGGACGCCGATTTGCGTGACGCTCAGCAATAGCGCGAATGCAGCCGTGCCTGCGGCGGCGATGATGAGAGATGCTCCGAGGCGCAGTGCGAGGCGCGAGAATCCTGAAAGTCGATAGAATTGGATCAGGGTGATGAGAGTGCTGATGGCAATGAGCTCGAGGAGGATGAAGCCCCATCCGTTGAAAGACGCATTGTGCCCGGCCAGCTTCCATTGCTCCAGAAGCTTCGGGACGCCGTTCCAGGCGCTGTAGCAAGCGGCCCACCACATGTATTTCAAGAGGCAGCTGGCGGAGACGGCGAGGAGTGCCGTGGCGAGGAGAGCGCGGAGGATCTGAGATCCAATGTGCATCTTGACGGCGGCTTGCGAGCTTTGCTCAGCGGCTAGAGTCAAGTTCTTCCTCGTGTGAATGACAGAGGTCAGTACGAGGATACCCCAGCGGCTAAAGCCGCGTCGCATCAGAGCGCTTATGGCACGACTGAAGTCGTGCCCTTCCCCTTTCGACCGCAAACGATTGAGATCGTAGGGCCGCGCCTCTGAACTGCAACGACTGGTGCGTTCTCGCAATTCGCACATGGCAGGCTACGGCGACTGACCTCATCCGCTAATAGGCTTTGAGGCGCCGGGACTCGCGGACTATGTCTTCCACCTTGGGCAGGTAGTGATGCTCCTGAGGAGGCGAGAAGGGGACCGCGGAGTCGAGGCCGGCGATGCGCACGATGGGGCCGTCGAGATCGTCGAAGGCTTCTTCATTAATGATGGCGGCGATTTCTCCCGCGAGACCTCCGGTGCGGGAGTGCTCGTGGAGGATGATCACCTTGTTCGTCTTCTTCACGGTCTGCACAATGGCTTCGCGATCGATGGGGCTGAGCGTGCGCAGGTCGAGAATCTCGACGTCAATGCCATCTTTCTTGAGAATGTCGGCGGCGTCGAGCGCGCTGTGAACCATGGCCGCGTAAGTGATAATGCTCAGGTCGGTGCCTTCGCGGGCTACGCGGGCCTTTCCGATCGGAACGATGTAGTCGTCCGCGGGGACTTCTTCTTTGATCCGGCGGTATAGATATTTATGTTCGAAGAAGATGCACGGGTTGTTGTCGCGAATCGCGGCTTTGATCAGGCCTTTGGCGTCGTAGGGCGTTGCGGGACAGATTACTTTGAGGCCGGGATTGTGGACGAACCACATTTCGGGATTCTGCGAGTGGAAGGGGCCGCCGTGGACGTATCCGCCGCTGGGGCCGCGGAGGACGAGCGGCGCGGGCGCTCCCCAGAGATAATGCGTTTTCGCGACCATATTGGAGATCTGGTTCATGGCGCAGGCGATGAAGTCCATGAACTGGAATTCGGCGACCGGGCGCATGCCGGTGAGGGACGCACCGAACGCCGCCCCGACGATGGCGGATTCGGCGATGGGCGTGTCGATGACGCGCTCGGGACCGAAGCGGTCAATGAATCCGTCGGTGACTTTGAAAGCGCCACCGTAGATGCCGATGTCTTCGCCGAGGCAGAAGACGGTCGGGTCGTGTTCCATTTCTTCCCAGATTCCCTGGCGGATGGCTTCGAGGTAAGTGAGTTGCATAGAGTCCTGAGTCCCGAGCCGCGAGTCCCGAGTCAAAAAAATCTTTGCTCCGGATTCACGCGGATGTTCTTATTTCAAGTGCACGGCGGCTTCGGTTTCTTTGTACGCTGTGGTGCTCTCTTTTACTTTCGGCATGCCGTATTTTGGCTTGATTTCGTGGCAGCCATTTTCGCAGTAGACTCCACCTTCGGCGGATTCTGGCGTGGGCATCGGGGAGTTGACTGCGATCTCGCGCTCTTCCTCGATAACCCGCTCAACGTCCGCAATCAGTTCGGCGTTTTCTTTGCCTGACAGCCATTTCTTCTCGCGCACTAAGTAATTTTCGAACCTCGCCAGCGGATCGCGCTTCTTCCAGAAGTCGAACATGCTTTTTGGGACGTATCCGGCGGCGTCGTGGATGGCGTGGCCTTTCATGCGCATCATCTTTGCTTCGATGAGCGTAGGGCCTTCGCCGCGATGGGCGCGCTCAACAGCTTCGTGCGCTGCGTCGTAAACCTGACAGGCGTCGGTGCCGTCGACGATCACGCCGGGAATGCCGTATCCGATGGCGCGTTCCGCGAGATCCTGACAACGGTATTGCATGTCGCTCGGCGTGGAGTAGGCCCAGAGATTACTCTCGACGAAGAGTACGAGGCCGAGATTTTGTACGGCGGCCAAGTTGATGCCTTCATAGGTGACGCCGGTGGATTGGCCTCCATCACCGATGTAGGTCATCACGGCGATATTGCGTCCTTGCAGGCGCGCGCCGAGCGCGACGCCGGACATCACTGGGATGAGGTCGCCGAGCATCGAGATCGGTGAGACCATGTTGCGCTTCTCGATGTCGCCGAAGTGGCTGGTGCCGTCGCGTCCTTTGGTAGGCGAGTCGGCTTTGGCCATGTACTGCATCATGGTGTCGGATGCGCGGAAGCCGCGGACGAGAAGCGATCCCTGATTGCGGATCATGGGCGCGAACCAGTCGTCCTGATCGAGCGCATAGGCGGAGGCGCAAGAGCAGGCTTCCTGGCCGAGTCCGAAGTAAACGCCGCCGACGACCTTGCCCTGTTTGTAGAGATTCTCGAGAGCGATCTCCATTTTGCGGTTGAGCAGCATGTATCGGTAGATCTCGATGGCCTGCTCTTTGCTCAGATACTTGGAGTCGCGGATCGGCGGGACGGGAGCGTCGAGGTCGCCGGTAACTTCGTAGCGGACGTGCTCGTGTCCCTGCTTATCCTTTTCGGTCCGCTGGGTGATGGTGAAGGTCGTGCGCTCGAGACGGTAGTCGGGGATCTCGTAGGTGCGAAGATTCTTGTTGGCGGAGCCGTTGGACTTCGAGGCTTGGCCGTTTTTTTGGACTGGCCTCGCTTCGCTGCGTCGGACAGCCGAGGCGGCTGTCCCCACAGGAGCCCTACCGTTGCGCGGACGATGGCCGTTGGAGGCTGCTTTGGACTTCTTCTTGTTGTTCCCCATGTAAGGCGGCGCGGAAGGCGCGATGTATTGATGGTATCGCGACCGAGGGGGGAAGGGCTAGCGGAGGCGACCACGTCGGTAGACCTACGACAAACGTCGGCGGACCTTGCGGAAGAACTGTCGGATTCTCCATTCCGTCCTTGAGGGAATTCTATAAGTCGATGATTCGACAAGTACGTAGTCGAAGGTACAGCCGTCTCCGGACTCGTTGTAGCGGAATGCTGATATTTGGCTTGCTTTGCCTTCCTGGCTATATGACTCGAAAATTCCTCGCATGGGAGGCTCAGCAAGTTTCGCTATGCCATCGAAGACCTTGACGATATCGAGATTCAGTTTCAATGCGCTGTTGTGGAGTAGGGCCACGACTGGGAGAGTGTCACGCCAGTCCACCTTCGCGTTTTCGGCAGCTAGGGCGACTAGACCTCGCTTTATCAGAGAAGGGTCGCCCCGGCGTACGGCGTCCACAGCTGCGACGTGCGCGTAACGTTCAAAGACAAATGCGAATGAACGGGCTACCCGCTCTGTGATGTCTTTTCTCGCCCCTTGATCAGTGGTGGCAAAGACATCGATGATATTGTCCACCGCGGTCGCGGCAGAACTGGGCAAATCGCGATAAGGCTGAATGAAATCTGCCAGCTTAAGTTGCTCTATCGAGGCGAAACTGCTAATCACCGTCTCGTTCATGCGTCGCCGATTCTGTCGGAACGTTGCCTCTTCGTGAAAGTAACCGCTAGGCCCAGCTCGTTTCGTCTTCTTGATGGAACTGACGAAGTTCTTTAGGTCGCTTCATCGGAACGCCGACCGTGTTGCCCAGTAGGGCATCCAGCGTGTCGACCCAGAGGATTTGGGATTGGAAGACTACGCCGAAGTTGCGGGAGATGGATTCGGCGACCGCGTTAAGGTCTATTTCGCGGCCGAGTTCTTTTTGCATCGAGGTGACCTGCTTACTTGTGATTCCGCAGGGGATGATCAGGTTGAAGTAGCTGAGATCGGTGTTCACGTTGAGGGCGAAGCCGTGGGAGGTGACGCCGCGGGAGACGTGGACTCCGATGGCGGCTAGCTTGGCCTCGAGCTCAGCGGCTGAAGCCACTCCTTCTGTGAAGTTTACGGCACGACTGAAGTCGTGCCCTTCCCGTTTGTGGACATCTTCCGAGTTCGAGTCGGTTCCGGCAGACAGCGGATTCCTCGCTTGCGCTCGGAATGACAACCGGTCTGGGGCTTGGGATGAGGGCTGGCCTGAGGAAGGATCGGTCCAGACGCCGGTTAGTCCGGCGACTCTCTTTGTGGGGATGCCGAAGTCGGCGTTGGTGCGCATGAGGACGTCTTCAAGACGGCGAACGAATTCGATCACGCCCATGGTTTTGCGCTTCGGTTCGGTGGGCGCGTCAGAGGGCGTCAGACTCTCTCGGCCTCGGAGGTCGAAGATTGGGTAGCCGACGATCTGTCCGGGGCCGTGGAAGGTGACGTCTCCGCCGCGGTCGCATTCGTAGAGTTCTACGCCGCGCTGTTCAAGGAATTCCGGGGAGGCGACTACGTTCTTTGCTTCGGCGTTGCGTCCCAGCGTGATGACTGGTTTGTGCTCGAGCAGCAGCAGGACATCGCCGATTTTTTCTTCTTTGCGAAGAGCGACCAGCTTTTGTTGCAGGAATAGGCCGGTGGCGTAATCGATTGTGCCGAGTTGGACGATCGAGATCAAATGCATTGAGTCATCGTGCGATTCCATGATTGGGCGATTGAGCCGCGGGCGTTCGCAATTACCCAATCGCTTGATCACAAAATCGCTCAATTCTCCTCATGCGTTAATAGCCATTCCGTACACGCTATTCGATGCGTCGAGCATGGCTTCGGCCAGGGTTGGGTGCGCGTGGATCGTCCAGACTAAGTCTTCCACGGTCGCTTCCAACTCCATCGCAGCCACCGCCTCGGCGATCAGTTCTGTCGCCTGCGGGCCGATGATGTGGACACCGAGAATCTCTCCGTAGTCGGAGTCGCTGACGATTTTGATGAAGCCTTCGTGTTGACCCACAATGCTGGCGCGGCTGTTGGCTGTGAAAGGGAACTTGCCGATCTTCACGTTGTATCCAGCTTCACGGGCTTGGGTCTCGGTCAGGCCGACGCTGCCGATTTCCGGATGGCAGTAGGTCGCGCCCGGGATGCGTTCACGATTAATCGGCTTGCACGGTTTATTTGCGATCTTCGCGACTGCGACCAGCGCTTCCATGGCGCCGACGTGAGCAAGTTGCGGCGTGCCGAGAACAATGTCGCCGACGGCGTAAACGCCGGGTTCATCCGTCTGCTGCCAGGAATTGACCTTGATAAATTCTCGCTCTGGCTTGATCTTCGTCTTTTCGAGGCCGACGTTTTGCGTGCGCGGCTTGCGTCCGACGGCAATCAGGATTTTTTCCGCATCGATTTTCTGCTGCTTGCCATCGACCGTGATCGTCACTGCGATTCCCGACTTCGTCTTTTCTACTTTGTCGACTTTCGCGCCGACGTGGAAATTGATGCCGCGCTTTCGGTAGACGCGCGCGAGTTCCTTGCTGACTTCTTCGTCTTCGACCGGGACGAGCCGCGGCAGCATTTCGACGATCGTCACTTCGCAATCGAAAGATCGGTAGATCGAGGCGAATTCGACTCCAACTGCGCCGGCTCCGACGATCACGAGCGATTTGGGGATCTCTTTCAGACTGAGGATTTCGATATTCGTCAGGATACGATCGTTCGCTTCCATGCCAGGCAACATGCGGGCTTCGGAACCTGTCGCGAGGATGACGTTCTTGGCTTTGAGTTGCGTCGTCTTGCCGTCGTTTGTGACTTCAACTGTGAGGATTCCGTTTTGCGCGGGGCCGGTAAGCTTGCCATAGCCCTTGATGGTCTCGACTTTGTTCTTCTTCATGAGGAAGTCGAGGCCCTTGGTGTGCTTGGTGACGATCTTGTTCTTGCGGTCCTGAATCGCGGCCCAGTTCAGCTTGCGAGCGTCCACGCCTTCGATGCCATATTCTTTTGCCTCTTTCAGGTGATCCCAGAGCTCGGCGTTGAAGAGGAGGGCTTTCGTCGGGATGCAGCCGACATGGAGACACGTGCCGCCGAGGAATCCATCTTTTTCAATGAGTGCGGTCTTGAGGCCATATTGGCCGGCGCGGATGGCGCCGGTGTATCCGGCGGGTCCGCTACCGATGAATGCTACGTCGTAAATTGTGTCGGGCAAGATCGTCCTCTATGGAAAGAGATGAGTGAAGGCAAACTTTAGATTCTAGAACAGGCGGTGGGGGAAGCACCACGGGGGCTAAAGCCCCTGATATTCGTGCGACTTACGCGGCGCTAAAGCGCCGCTCTTCCACGGGCACGCATAAGTCGAAAAGCGGGATGGAATCCCTCTAGTGCAAAACAGCCTCGTTTTCGCGATGCCTCTTTCCAGTCAGGTTGGAACCCTAAAAAGGTTCAGCACTCAGCTCTGAATCTTGAGTCTGAGTGCTGATAGCTAAGAGCTGAAAGCTGATGGCTAGTTGTTTTCGTTGCTGGCACGCTTCCAGGAGATCAGTTCGCCGATGGTGGAGCTGGTGCTCGAGACCGGCTGCTTGTAGGCTTCGACTTCCGAGCGCGAGGCTTCTTCACCCACGGCGCGGATGCTCAGGCCTACTTTCTTCTCTTCCGGATTCATCTTGATGATCTTGAAGTCGTGCTCCAAGCCCGGCTCAAGGTGCAGCGGCTGTCCATTTTCGTCGGTGGCTTCCGACTTATGGCAGAGGCCCTCGACGCCTTCCGCGATCTCGACGAACGCGCCGAATGCGGCCACGCGTAGAACCTTGCCGTGGACAACGTCGCCGATGTGATGGGCCGCGAAGAAGCTCTCCCAAACATCGGGCTGAAGCTGCTTGACACCCAGCGACAGGCGGCGCTTGTCGGGTTCGATGGCAAGGACGATTGCTTTCACGCGATCGCCCTTCTTCAGGACTTCTGAAGGATGCTTCACGCGCTTGGTCCAGCTGAGATTGCTGACGTGAACCAGACCGTCGATGCCGTCTTCGATCTCGATGAATGCGCCAAAGTCGGTCAGGTTGCGAACGCGTCCTTCGACTGTCATGCCGACCGGGAACTTCTCGTGGAGAGAATCCCAAGGATTGGCTGCCAGCTGGCGCATACCAAGCGAAATGCGGCGCTCGGTCGGATTCACGTTGAGCACCACGCACTCGACCTGATCGCCAACGTTGACCAACTTCGACGGATGCTTCATGCGCTTCGACCAGGTCATCTCGCTGACGTGGACGAGGCCTTCGATGCCTTGTTCAAGCTCGATGAACGCTCCGTAGTCGGTCACGCTGATCACGCGTCCGCCAACATGAGCGCCCACAGGATAACGGTGCTCGGCGTCGAGCCACGGATCCGGCGTGAGCTGCTTGAATCCGAGGGAGACGCGCTGCTTGTCTTTGTCGTACTTCAAAACCTTGACCTGGATCTGGTCGCCGACGTTAACGAGATCTTTGGGATGGGTGAGGCGTCCCCAGGACATGTCGGTGATGTGCAGCAGGCCATCGAGGCCGCCGAGATCGACGAATGCACCATACTCGGTCAAGTTCTTGACGACTCCGGTGAGGACCGCACCCTCTTCCAAGTGTTCCAAAGTCTTGGAGCGCTTTTCGTTCTGCTCGCCCTCGAGCAGTTCCTTGCGCGAGACGACGATGTTGCCGCGCTTCTTGTTCAGCTTAATGACGGCGACTTCGATTGTCTGACCCTTCAGGCCATCAAGATTGCGAACCGGGCGAAGGTCCACCTGCGATCCGGGCAGGAAGGCATGAGCGCCGTGAATGTCGACTGTAACTCCACCTTTGATGCGGTCGATGACGAGAGCCTTGATCGGCTTCTTCTCGTTGTACGCCTTCTCGATTTCTTCCCAGGCATGGATGCGCTGCGCCTTCTGGTGCGACAGGTTGACGTAGCCTTCCTCGGCTTCGCCCTTGTCGCGCATGACATCGATCTCATCACCCGGCTTGAACTTGGGATTGCCCTCGTGATCGAGGACCTCCGACAGTGGCAGCATGCCTTCCGACTTCGCGCCGATATCGACCACGACGTGCGTGGGCGTAAGCTTCAGGACCGTACCCTTGATGACGCGATCGTCGCTGACGGCTTCTTCGGCTTCGGTGGTGAAGCTCTCAAGAGCGGACGCGAAATCTTCGGTCGCAGCAGCTTTGTCTTCGCCAGCGGTTAGGGTCTGCTCAGCAGACTGGGTTGCGGTGAGTTGTTCGGCAGTCGTCGGTTCGGCTTCTGTCACAACTGAGGAGGAGTCGGAATGATGCGTGGTAGTTTCGTCGAACAAGGTTATGCCTCTCTGGGTATCGGATGCGGGACCTGCATTAGCGGACTGCTGGATGAGTCGTTAGGTTGTAGTGGGCTCACCCTGGCGAGTGAGCTTGGACAATCCCAGCTGTCGGACGTTATAACAATGAACCCGCGTCCAATGGGAACTTCTCGACTATAGCAATCGCCGGAGAACAGTGTCAAACGCAAATCTGGCGCAGGTTACAGCAATGTTTCAAAGGCAGCGGTCAGCCGTCCGCTATCAGCCTCCAGCCGCGGGGAAAATCGTTTTAAGGATCAATGCCGCATTCCAAATGCTGCATGCGTAGGTTGAGATTTCGCCGGACCAGGCGCTAAATCTGCTACCCTGCCCCTGCTATGGATTATCTTTGGACTCCTTGGCGGTACGCGTATGTTTCCACGACCGAAAAAGCGACAGGATGTGTATTCTGCGAGGCTCAAAAGGCGAAGGATGATGCGAAGGCGCGGATCGTCTACCGCGGCCAGAAATGCTTTGTCATCTTGAATGCGTTTCCCTATACGCCGGGTCACGTGATGATCGTCCCTTATGCCCACCTGGACGAGTTGCAAAAGCTTCCAGTCGACGCCGCGCAGGAGATGATGGCGCAATCGCAGAAGATGGAGACGGTTCTGCGTGAACTGTACCGTCCGGATGGGATCAATCTGGGGATGAATATTGGCAAGGCGGCCGGAGCCGGGATCGCCGGGCACATTCATATGCATGTGCTGCCCCGCTGGGTGGCGGATGCCAATTTTGTGTCGGTGGTGGGAGAGACTCGGGTCTTGCCGGAGACGCTGGAAGATACATGGGCGAAGATTCGGGCGAAGCTCAATCCGTAGTCGTGTTCGGCGGCACACCGACATCACCTTTTGTCATTCCGAAATCGGCAATAGCCGATTGAGGAATCTGTTGTTCGTTCACAGCATCGATGCTGCGTATAGCAGATTCCTCCTTACTCGCCAAGCTCGCGCGTCGGAATGACAAATTTGGCTTCGGCTAAAGGAGCCGGCTTCTAGCCGGCCAGCTTTTCCATTTCCTTCTCGTCAATCACAGATACGCCCAGTTCCTTGGCCTTATCGAGCTTGGAGCCCGCATCGGTGCCGGCGACGACATAATCCGTCTTCTTGCTGACGGAGCCTGAGACGCGGCCGCCGGCATCCTCGATCATTTTTTTCGCCTGATCGCGACTGTAATTCGCCAAGGTGCCCGTGAGCACGAATGTCTTACCAGTGAGTTTAGTGCCACGCTCTTTTTTCTGGCCTTTGAATGCCAATCCCGCCTTGCCCAGGCGTTCGACCAGTTTTCGGTTCTGCGGATTGCTGAAGAATTCGGCGATGCTCTCAGCGATCTTCGGACCCACTTCGTTTACGCCCTGCAGTTCTTCCGTGCCGGCTTCGGCGAGAGCCTCCATCGATCCGAAATGTTCGGCGAGGAACTGCGCGGTGCGCTCGCCAACCATGCGGATACCAAGCCCGTAGATGACTCGCTCCAACGGCAACTGCTTGGAGTTTTCGATCTCGTCGAGAATGTTTTGGGCCGATTTGTCAGCAAAGCGTTCGAGGCTCAGCAGGTCTTTCTTCGTGAGGTCGTAAATGTCGGCGACGTTCTTGACCAGACCTTTGTCGATCAATTGCGTGACGAGCGATTCGCCCATCCCGTCAATATTCATCACGCCCCGAGATGCGAAATGCAGGATGGAACCCATCAGCTTTGCCGGACAATTCGCGTTAACGCATCGGTAGTCGACTTCTCCTTCGGTGCGTACGACCTTAGTCCCACAAACCGGGCACTTCTCGGGCGCTTCGATTTCTTTCGTGCCGCGAGGATGATCTTTATCATCGATGACCTTTGCGACTTTAGGGATGACGTCGCCACCGCGTTCGACCTGCACGTAGTCGCCGATCTTCACGCCGAGACGGCCAACCTCGTCCATGTTGTGAAGTGTGGCGTTGCGAACCGTCGTGCCACCGATCGGGACTGGACTCAGTTCTGCCACGGGCGTGAGCTTGCCCGTGCGTCCGACTTGCCAGCGGACATTTTCGAGCTGGGTGATTCCCGCGCGCGCGGCGTACTTGTAAGCGATCGCCCAGCGCGGAGCTTTGCCTGTGAATCCGAGTTCGGTCTGCAGGCCGGTGCGATCGACTTTCACTACGATGCCGTCGATTTCGTAAGGAAGGGTGTCGCGCTTCTCTTCCCATGACTGAATAAACGACCAGACTTCCGACATCGAGTGAACCAGCTTGCGGTAAGCATTTACTTTGAAACCGGCTTTATCCAGCGCGGTCAAAGTCTCCCAGTGGCGGTCGAAGTAAGTGCGGCCGTTCGAGAGCAGGATGTAAGGGAAAAAGTCGAGTCGACGCTCAGCCGTGATGCTGGAGTCAAGTTGGCGCACCGTTCCTGCAGTGAAGTTGCGCGGGTTGGCGAACGTGGGGAGCCCATCGCGTTCGCGTTGCTCGTTCAGTTTCTTGAAGGCGGCGGTGGGCATGAGCAATTCGCCACGTGTTTCGAAGTCGAGCGGAATTCCTGCTTTCTTCAGCCGGTCTTTGTCGATGGAGAGCGGGATGGATCGCACCGTACGCACGTTGAGCGTGACGTCTTCCCCGGTAGTACCGTCGCCGCGAGTCACGCCTCGAAGCAGCTTGCCATCCTCATACGTTAGCGCCAGAGACATGCCATCGAGCTTGAGTTCACAAACGTAGTCGACATCCTTGCGTCCGCTGAGGTCATGGACGCGGCGCTCCCAATCGCGAAGCTCCTCCTCGTTATAGGTGTTGTCCAGCGATAACATCGACGACGAGTGGCGGACCTTCACAAATCCTTCGCGCGGCTTGCCTCCGACCCGCTGACTGGGAGAATCGGGCGTGATGAGTTCGGGATTTGCCGCCTCGAGATCCTGCAGCTGCCGCATCAGCTTGTCGAAATCCTGGTCGCTGATCTCGGGCTGGTCGAGGACGTAGTACCGGTATTCGTGATGGCGAATCTTGTCGCGGAGGGATTCGATCTTCTTTTCTACATCTTTTGTTGCGGAAGGCATCGGCCAGATTATATTCGGGACGGCGCTGCCTGAGGAACGCCGCGCGTCCGCTAGATGCAGATTCTGGAAACATCCCGCCTCATTCTGCGAGAGTTCCACACTGACGATAAGGATCGCCTAGAGGAAGTTCTGTCAGATCCGGTGGCCATGCGTTATTATCCGGCACCTTTGACTCGTCAGGAGGTCGAGGAATGGATCGCACGAAACATCGACCGGTATGCCTCGGATGGTCACGGGCTATGGGCAATGGTGCTGAGGTCCAGCGGGGAATTGGTTGGAGACTGCGGATTAGTAACGCAAGACGTGGATGGAGCGCGCGAATTGGAAATCGGATATCACGTCCATCGTGAGCTGTGGGGACAAGGGCTCGCTACGGAGGCTGCGCGCGCGTGCCGGGACTACGGGTTTTCGCATCTGAGCGTTCCGCGCTTGATTTCGCTGATCCGGCCGGAAAATGTGCGGTCGTGCCGCGTTGCAGAAAAGAATGGGATGGCTGTTGCGTCCCAGACGATGCGGAAAGGCTTGCTGCACCTCGTCTATGCCATTACGAGAGAGCAGGCTGCCAGGATTGCATCGTCTCAACGCGTCACGGAATCGAGTCTGTGACGCCCGAAATCGGCACACGCACGAAGCGTGGCTTGTAGTCGTCGGCACAAACGAGATCGGTCCCGTTGTTGGCGTTCACGTTGTAGGACATCAGGATGCCGCTCGAGTTCGTGAATTCTGTGTGCGCTTTGGCGTTGTAGGTAACGAGCGTCCCGGTCTTGCAGCCGTTGGCACCAGCTTCGGGCGCGGTATACACGGTCGTTTTATTGGACCATGGACCTTGCGGCGAGCAGGAATACCACGTGGTCACATTTTTCCAGAGAGGGTAGACCGGATTGAGCGGATCCATTCCTGTCATCAGATAGAACGTCCCGCCGTTGTAGGTCATGGAATCGACCGTATATTCCGGGGTAACTGCGGAAACTCCGCTCATCGCCGTTGCGTTGGATTCACCCGAGAGCCACTTTCCCTGGGTCGCGTTCCAGAATGTCCACTTGGACGCGTTGGTCAGATTGTTGATCGACGAAGTCCGTGCCAGATATGGAGTCTTGGTGTTCGTGCCGGGATCCTTCATCCCGTAGATGTAGTAGTAGTTGCCGGAGTGAAGAATCTTCGTTCCCCATTCGAGGCTTGTGTTGAGTCCGCTTACGGATGTGACGGAAACAGTGGAAAGGCTTGGCCAAGAGAGTGTTGCTACCGAGTGCCCAACAAGTTTGAACGCACCGGTCCACTCCAGAAGAAAGATCTTGATCTGGTAAGTGCCGCCCGTCTGTGGAACCAGATAACTGCCACCCTGCCAAAACCAGTCCTTTGTGTTCTTGGGAACGAAGTGTGAGGTGATACTCGGAGGGTAGCCGACGGTGGTCCATGATCCGGTGGACTGACTGAGGATCGTCAGTGAATTGTGCGCGCTGAACAGGTCGCTGGAGCGCAGGCGTGTGGTCGGATTCACGGTGCCGATATACGAATCGGACCACATCCAAAGATCAGTGCCATCGGGCAAGAGCAGGGAGTAGGTGCCGTCGCCGCCGGTCCATCCCGGGCCGTTCTGAGTTACGTAGCCGTCAAACGTCGAATCAATCGTGCCGGCCGAAGGATTCGGGGGAAGCGTGCATTGCGCGGTGCAAAGAGCAACGGCCAACAACACGAATACCAATGCGGAAAGCTTCATGAAAGGGGGTCTCCTGCCAGAACGGCGCGGTACAGCATATCCGATCCGGGGGAGACCCAATAGAGTCGAATTTCTCCCGTCGTCTTGTCATTCCGAAGACGGCGACAGCAGATTCCTCACCGGCTTTCGCCGGTTCGGAATGACAAACACTGGGAACGATCACACAAGGTCGTCGATCTTCAGCGCGTTGGTTCCTCCATGCCAGGATGATTCGAACTGCTTTTGGACGAAGCCAGCGTCGTATTCACGTTTCTGCTGCAGCAAGGATTGGTGCAGTCCGAACAACGAACGCGGGTTGCGTGGATTGTGATCCAAATCTTCGCGGAAGATTTTTTCTGCGCCGCCGGCATCCCCCGTCATGAGCAGCAATCCGCCAAGATTCTCCCGGACCGGATAGAACCAGTCGGGCGGTTCCCCATAGTTCAACTTGTCCTGGATGGCCACCGCGTCGCGAAGCATGGAGACCGCAGATGAATTGTCCTTCTTCGCAATCGCGATCTTCGCGCCCAGAACGTTTTCGGCGATTTTCAGGATGTCTTTGGTCTTGTTGTTGATGGGCATTTGAAAAATTGCATCCGGAGGAGTTGCCGCCTCCGCTTCCGCCACCATCTTGTATTCTGCTTCGGCTTCGGAGAGCTTTCCGGTGCCAGCCAGGGCAAGGCCGCGTCCGAAATGCCAGAACACGGTCGTAGCTTTCATTGCAGGATCAGGCGCGGGCATCTTGAGAATTTCATTCCAATGGTGAAAGCGGATTTCGACCGCCATCGGGATGGTCATGAAGCCTTCGAGGGGCGGCATCTCTTTGACGTGCGGTCCGACATTAGCCGCGAGCAGGTCGGCGTTCTTGCGCGCCTCCGCGTATCGGCCATTCATCGCGCCGCACACCGCCACAAAGTGCAGGTTGTGGCTGTAATACATCATCGGGTAAATGCCCTGCGCGCTGCTGGCCTTGATATAAGTGCGGTCGACCTCGGCCGCCTTTTCATTTGTCTGCACGGCAGCCTCATAGTCGCCGGTGCGGATGTAGATATGCGCGGGCATGTGGACGATATGCCCGGCACCCGGAGCCAAGGCCGCCAGGCGGTTCGCTCCTGCAAGGGCGCGCTCAGGATTGTTAGACGCCTCGACGGCGTGAATGTAGTAGTGAACGGCTCCAAGATGGTTGGGATCGCGCCGCAGAACTGACTCAAGCGTGGAGACGATTTCTTCGGTGCCCTCTTCAGGCGTACCGTCGTGATGCCAGAGCCCCCAGGGATGCAGGCCCATCCCAGACTCGGCAAATAACGTTGCGGCATCGAGGTCGTCGGGGAACTGCGCCGCTACCTGGCGCATCGCGTCGCGATATGCCTCAGCAGCTTTTTTCAGGTCAGAATTCGGATCAGCAGGGAAGCGCTTCGCCATGGCCTCGATATATGCTTTTTCGCTGGGAGAAGCACCGTCAGAAAGATCTACCGCCTTTTGCACTGCTTCGTGCGCATGCTTGAAGCGGTCCGGATCGGCGGGGTCGTTGTAATTGGGCCCAATCGCCTCTGCTACTCCCCAGTACGCCATCGCCAGTTTCGGATCGAGTTCCGAGGCATGTTGAAACGATCGCGCCGCCTCATCGTGGTTGAAGGCGTATATGAAGCGCAATCCCTGATCAAAGAACTTCTGCGCTTCCGCGTTCTTGGTGGAAACGGGATGATGCAGGTCTCCTAGACCGCTCACCAGTGCGACGGGATGCGCCTGCATATGAGCGGCGTGATCCTGCGCTATCGCTGCCGAACACAGCAAAATTCCGCACAATATCCGAGCCAGAGTTTTCATCTGGGCGATACCTCCTGTTGTTTAGTGGAGCCCCAAATACGAGTGCTGAGGTGCACTCTTGCAAGTGGGCCCAGCTTATGCCAAATTGAAGCCCCTGCCAAGTGGCGTTGCGAGATAAAACCACATGCCCAAAAAGCCCAAACCCTCTTCCGAAGTAGCGGCTGAACCATATGCCAGCCGGCTCGCCCCCGCACTATTGAACGCCTTCGAGATCAACAACCGCATCAACCAATATCTGATCGAAAACCTACCGGCGGAGGCGTGGAACGCGAAGCCTCCGGACGGCAAAGGTCGGACCGTCGCGGCGATTGTCGCCCACATGCACAACGTACGCGTCATGTGGCTGAAGGCAGCGAAGGTGGAGGATATCCCGGAGCAACTTGAAAAGAGCACCGTGACTCCCGTCCAGGCGAATCGTGCCCTGAATGAAAGCTGCGATGCCCTGTACCAGCTCATGGACTCGGCGCTGAAAACCGACGGCCGCGTGCGAAATTTCAAGCCGGACGTGGCCGGCTTCTTCGGCTACCTGATCGCTCACGATGCGCATCATCGCGGCCAGATCGCGATGCTGGCGCGCCAGGTGGGGCATCCTCTGCCGCAGGGCGCCGTATTTGGTATGTGGGAATGGGGAAAGCGCTAACCGAATTGCCCACTTTCGCATCAGATACAATCCAGCTCTGATCGGTATGCGGAAGGCGGCGCTGCTTTACAACCCGGAGTCCGGCGGAAGCAAGCAGCGCAAGCGGGACCTTGAAGCCGCGTTGTCCATCCTGCAGCACGGTGGCGTTGATGCAACGCTGGTCCCTACGGACTCGCCCGAACACGCCGACAAGTTAACCCGGCAAGCCATAGCCGATGGCTGCGACACAATCTTCGCTTGCGGCGGGGATGGCACCATCCACAACGCCATTCAGATTCTTGCGGGCACCCAGGTGGCCTTGGCGGTTCTGCCGATGGGGACGGCCAATGCCTTGGCCCACGACTTAGGTATTCCTCTTCGCATCCCGAAAGCGGCAGAAGCGGCTCTGCGCGGGAAACTTCGCAGAATCGCTCTGGGACGGATCACTTGTCAGAATCTGAACGGTCAGATGGATTCCCGTTATTTTGTGATCACAGCGGGTATGGGTGTTGATGCGTATCTTTTCTACCGACTGCATAGCGGAACGAAACAGCGTCTTGGGATGAGCGCCTATTACGCCAAAGCCTGGCATATGTGGTTCACCTATCCGATGACGCGCTTCGGCGTGAGGTACGTCGAAACAGAATCCGAAGACGAAAAAAATGCAAGTGTCACTGAGTTGCTGGCGGTTCGTATCCGGCACTTCGGCGGCGTGATCCGCGAATTGGCTCCGGGCGCATCGCTCGATCGCAATGACACACGGCTGATTCTTTGCCGTACGGCCAGTCGCCTGGCTTATCTCGCCTATGTGACGCGAAGCTTGGTCGGCGCCTCGTGGAACATTCCGGGAATCGAGTTAGCGAACTGCACCCATGCAAGGTGCGACTATGGAGGTACGCCGCAATCACAGTCGCAGCGCACTGTTTATGTTGAGGCCGACGGGGAGCTCATCGGCAAGCTTCCCGCGGAGATCACGGTGGTCCCGGATGCGTTGACAATTCTGGCGCCTTGAACGGCCGCCGCGAATCTGATCAGCGAACTAGTAAGGTAAACTGCACGATTGGAACCGATCACGCATTTTCTGACCGGAGCGTGTCTGGGGCGCGCCGGACTTAACCGCAAGACCGCCCTCGCCACGCTGACTCTTACGCTCGCGGCGGAGGCGCCCGATCTCGACATTCTCGGACGCTTTCGCGGGCCGGCGTTCGGCTTCGCCCATCATCGCGGGTTCACTCACTCATTCCTCGGCATTCCTCTCGTTGCCGCTGTTGTGGTCGGATTCGTGTACCTGGTCTGGCGGCTGCGGAAGCGAAAGCTGAATAATCCCAACCTTCCTCCGCGCTGGGGCCTGCTCTTTCTCTACGCGTGCCTTGCCGGTCTCAGCCACATCCTGCTCGACTTCACGAATAACTATGGCGTTCGACTTTTCTGGCCCTTCTGGGAGAAGTGGTACTCCTGGGACATCGTCTTCATCATTGAGCCGGTCATGCTGGTATTGCTCGTTCTCGGCCTCGTCCTTCCTTCTTTGTCCTCATTGATTGATAAGGAAATCGGCGCACGGCAACGCGGGCCAAAGGGCAGACTCGCTGCCTCTTTGGCCTTGATCGGCATTGTCCTGATGTGGGGAGTGCGCGACTATGAACACCGCCGCGCCGTGAGTGCCCTTGAAGCACGCACCTATAACGATGTCGACCCGATCCGTGTTTCCGCGTATCCCCGCTGGGTCGATCCTTTTCATTGGGATGCAGTGGTCGAGACGCCTGCGTTCTTCGCGCTCGTGCCGGTAAGTTCTCTGACGCCAGAGGTCGATCCCGAGAACCAGATGCAGATCCGCTACAAGCCAGAGGAGACGCCGATCACACTCGCGGCAAAAAAATCCTATCTGGGTCGCGTCTATTTGGACTGGGCCAAGTATCCGATCGCGGAAACCGAGAGCCTCGAGGGGCGTGGTGGCGGCTACGTCGTCCACCTTCAGGATCTGCGCTATGTCGCGGTACCGCGTTCGATCGACAGGGACCGCGGTCGGCGCGTTCTCGGTGCGGCCATCAAGCTGGACCAGAATCTTCGAGTCCTGGGCGATCTGTATGGGACCGGGGATAAGCAGGTTTTGTATCCCGAGCCGACAAAGCCGTGACACTTCGCTTGACGCGCAGCCTCAGAAGCGAACAGAATAAGTACTCCAGTTTCGAGGTGATCATGCTGGCATACATCTTTGTTGTATTCGCGATTCTGTTTCGCTTCATCCCTCACCCGATGGCGTTCACGCCAGTCGGAGCGGCTCTCCTCTACTTTGGCGCCCGCGCTCCGCGCCGCCGCCTCTGGATTCCCCTCGCGATGCTGGCCGCGTCCGACATACTGCTGACCACCCTGGTCTACCGCTATCCATTCTCGTGGGATACGTTTGTGACTTGGGCGTGGTATGCCGCGATGCTCTGGTTCGGCACGACGCTCTCGAATGCCGGGGGAGTTCGCGTCATGGCGAGCGCTCTCGCCGGGTCGATTTCCTTCTTCGTGATCAGCAACTTGGCCGTCTGGGCAGCCTGGGACATGTATCCCAAGACTTTTGCCGGTCTTCTCACCTGCTACGGAGTCGGCGTTCCGTTCTTCCGTCATGCCGTAGTGGGAGACCTTCTCTTTACAGCTGTGATGTTCGGCGCACCCGCGCTCGTTCAGAGTCTCGCCGAGAAGAAATCCGGAGATCACATCGCAGCAGCGTAGCGCTGCGATGTGTCCCCTAAATCACACAACCCTTTAGACACTCCTCTGGACAAATCGGGTTATTTCCTTCCTCGCGGGGGCTTGCCCATCCCCATCAAGATTCTTCGAGGGGTGGCCCCGCCCTTCCCGCGCCGTTTGCAGGAGGGTGGGCTCCAGCCAGGAGCACGACACCCAATCGTTCCCGTCTCCGGCAGGCAGCGCTGATCGTGAACGCGGACAGGTTTGACGTGCATTTGGTAGTCCCCACCGAAGGCCCACCCTCCCGCAAAAGCGCGCGGGAAGGGTGGGGCAACCCCCTAATTGGGAATCCCAGATTTCCTGCGAATTAAGATGGGCACACCCGCCTTTTCGCATTCGTGCTCTCGCTGCAGGAGGTGTCCTTGCCACCTGTTTTGTCCTTTATTTTCTGATGGTTAGATGTCATGACATAATTGTCTATCCGCTATCGTGATGACGATGTGTTCCTGCAGGAACATTCGGACGGTTTGAAAATCTCAGTCGGGACGGGTGGCCCCGTCCTTTAGCTTGGGTCTGTCTTTCCGGTTCTAGATCTGGGTGCCCCGTCCTTGCGGGGTTCGCAAGGGCGGGTACGATGCTCCTGACCGCGAGGTGTTGATCTCAACGCTTCCGATCATTCGCTGTTCGATTGGCTTTCCGGCGTCGCACCTCGCCGTCGTCGCAAAACAATCCAGGCGAACAGTCCCGCCGCGATCAGGGTCAGAATAAGAATCCAGTGCCGCTTCAACGCTCCGCCAAACAGGTCGATGATCTGCGGGCCAAAATAGATCACCAGCACCGACAGCACCAGAAAGCGCACGAAGCGTCCGGCGAAGATCGCGATCAGGAAATCGGTGAAGCGCATCTCGAAGACTGCCGCGCCCAGGACGAAAATCTTAAAGGGCATTGGCGGAGGCAGCATCCCTGGAAACATCAATGCCCAGAACTCGTGCTGCTCGAAGGAGCGGTGAATTTTCAGGAAGCGCTCTTCGGAGATGCGCTTGCGCAAGACCGTTTCGCCGCCTGCATAGCCGATGAGATACAGCGGAATGCTGCCCAGCGCTGACCCCAAAGCGGCCATGACGATGTAGAGCAACATCCGCCTGCGGTCCTGATAGACGTACGTTGCCACCACGAAATCGACGGGCATGCCGATCAGAGCACTGTCGGCGAAGGCGATCACGAACACGCCCCAGACTCCCAGCACCTTCATCAGGCCTAGAATCCAGACGGTGTACTTCTTCAGGATCTTTTGAATCGTCTTCAAGGAAACAGTTAGTGTACGTGAATCGAAAAGCAGGTGTCAGGAGAAAGCAGTCGGCAAGTTCTGATCATCCCGATCTTCTCTGGGGTTCTCTCTGTGTTCTCTGTGGTGAGTCTTTCTTTTCCCGGCACTTTTCCTGCTGCTATGATGCCTTCCGTCAAACTCCCATGAGAACTTTCCTGCTGGTCGTTGTCCTTTCTTGCTGCAGCCTTTTGCAAGCACAACAATATGACGTCGTCATCGAGCACGGGCGCGTGATGGATCCCGAGACCGGGCTGGATGCTGTCCGGAACGTGGGCATCAAAGACGGCAAGGTCGCTCGCATCTCGAACGACGCTATGACCGGGCGTCGGACCATCGACGCTACGGGCCTGGTCGTATCCCCCGGCTTCATCGACCTCCATCAGCACGGGCAGGACCTCGCCAGCCAGCGGGTCAAGGCTTTCGATGGCTTGACCACCGCGCTTGAGATGGAAATTGGCGTCCCCGATGTTGCCACGTTTCTGAAATCGAAGGAGAGCCATTCGCTCATCAACTACGGCACGACCGCGAGTCATGTAGCCGCTCGATCGCGAGTGTTCGGTTCGCCCTTGCCGGATGAAACGATCCTTCCGAAGAGCGGTCCCGCCACGGATCAGACAGCTACGCCCGAGCAGATCCAGCTGATGCAGGATCGGCTACGCGAGGAACTGAACGCCGGGGCGCTTGGCGTCGGCATGGGAATTCAATATGTACCGGGAGCGACCCGGCTGGAAGTCATCGACATGTTCCGCGTCGCGGCCGAACGCAAGATGCCCGTTTATACCCACATGCGGAGCTTCGGACGAGGCGAGCCGGGGTCGGCAATCGAATCGGTGGAAGAAGTGATCGGAGCTGCGGCCATCAGTGGCGCAGCTCTGCACATCGTCCACATCAACAGCACCTGCCTTGCTGACACGCTGGTGTGCCTTTCGATGGTGCAAGGCGCCCGGGATCGCGGACTCGACGTCACCACCGAAGCGTATCCCTACATAGCTGGTATGACCGCGGTGAATTCGGCGCTCTTCAATCCGGGATGGCGCGAGAGGCTGGGCATTGAATACTCCAACCTGGTGATTCCCGATACCGGTGAGCACCTTACGAAAGAGCGATTCGACGAACTGCACAATTCCAGCAAGCAGCAGTGGGTGCTGGTGTTCGCCAACACACAGGAGATGGTCGACAAGACGATTCCCAATCCTCTGATCATGATCGCCAGCGATGGTGCCGAAGGTCATCCGCGCAACGCCGGGACATATTCGCGGGTGCTCGCGCAGTACGTCCGCGAGAAGAAGACGCTCACGTTAATGGAAGCGCTCCGGAAGATGACGTTGATGCCCGCGCAGGTGCTCGAGGATTCGACGCCGGCCGCTCACGCCAAAGGGCGGCTGCAAGAAGGCGCCGATGCGGACGTAGTTGTCTTCGATCCGCAGACGATCACCGATCGTTCCACGTTCGAGAAGCCGATGGAGCCGAGTGTGGGTGTGCACTACCTGTTAGTTGCAGGAACTCCTCTGATCGCAGATGGGAAGATGGTCCAGGACGTATATCCGGGCAAAGCGATAGTGGGGAAGACGAAGGCTAGGAAGTAGTCTCTGTGGCTCTCTGTGGTGATTGCTTTTTTATGTGTGCTCTGTCTTGCCCGCAAGCAAATCGAGAGCATGGGGAAGCAGTGCGGCAAGAGCCTGCAACGACTCGACCGCTCCGGCAGGACTGCCGGGCAGATTGACGATCAGCGCAGTCCCACGCACTCCACACACGCCGCGGCTCAATGCAGCCATGGGAGTCTTCTTCGCGCCTTCGCCGCGCATCTTTTCGGCGAATCCTGGAATCAGGCGATCGCACACCGCCATCGTCGCCTCAGGCGTTACATCGCGAGCAGCGATGCCCGTCCCGCCAGTCGTAACAATCAAACGCACTTCGCGGGCGAGCCGGATCAAGAGATTCTGAATTTGGATCTTATCGTCGGGAACAGTTTCGTGAGTGCCGACCCTCAGCTTGATCTTCTCGAGAAGTTGAGAAACCGCTGGACCGGAACGGTCTTCACGCTCGCCGCGGAAGCATGAATCGCTGACCGTTACAACTGCTGCCGAGAAATTTGGATCAGCCGTCGAGGAGGACATCGTCTTCCTCGTCATGGCGGCGAGCCGGCGAAGGAGTGGGAGCCGAGGCGACAGGCGCGGGTTCGGGCGCAGCAGACGCGACGGGTTCAGCTTCGCCGCCGGCGTCGCGCGATGACTCGTCGAGCAACCGCAAGCCTTCCATCAGCAGGCCCTGAGTGTTGAGCTGCGTGGTTTCCTTGTCGGTCTTGCCATCGAAGTTGAGTTGAAAATTGCCGCCGGTCCAGCGCAGAACTTTGAAGACTGCCGCGTCGCCTACGAGCGACCCATAAGTGGCGTGCTTGACCTGGCCTTCGACGAAGAAGACTTCGCAGCGGTCGCCTTCGTTGCTTAGAGAAAGCTGGCAGCTCTTGCGGCCCATCTCGAGCGACTGCATCAAATCGATCACGTTCATCTGCGAGAGATTGCCGCGCACCACGCCGTCCGATGGCGCAGTCTTCGCCATCTTCTCAAGGGAGATGCGGTCGATCATGCGTTTCACGCGCCGCGTCGCATCTTTCAGGAAGAAAGGTTTTTCAAGATAGTCGTCGGCTGCATCCTGCGGAGAGAGACGCTCGGAGATGTCCGCCTTGCTTGCCATCAACACGGTAGAGAAGTTCGCAGTGGCGGGGCGGCTCTTGAGTTTCTCGACCAACTGGCGTCCGTCCATGCCTGGCATGCGGTAGTCGCAGAGGAGAAGATCGGGAGCGTCGTCGACCGCTTTAAGCAGCGCGTCTGCTGCGTCTGTCGCAGTCGTTACCTTGGCAAGTGGCGACAAGGCGTGCTGTAACATCCCGAGCACCATCGGATTGTCGTCCACCACAAGCAGTTTGACGTTGTCAGCCATGAGCCCTATGCGCGCCGGTACTCCCCGCTCTTGCCGCCCGACTTCCGCTCCAGAACGACTTGCCGAATCTCGATCCCTTTATCCGCCGCCTTCAGCATGTCGTAGAGGGTGAGTGCGGAAATGCTGGCGGCTACCAATGCTTCCATCTCTACGCCCGTTTCGGCGGTGGTAGTGACTTTGGAGCTAACAGCGAGGCCATTCTCGCACACGCGCACATCCACATCAACGTGCGACAGCGGTAATGGGTGGCACATCGGAATGAGTTCGGACGTGCGTTTCGCCGCCATGATCCCGGCGATGCGCGCAACCTCGAGCGGATCTCCTTTAGGATTTGCCGGCAGGGAAGCAAGAACATCCGGCGTCACGGCAACGAAGGCGCTCGCTTCCGCTTCGCGTTTGGTTGCGGACTTCGCGGAAACATCGACCATGCGGGCGCGGCCGGCGTTGTCGTAGTGCGAAAGTTTCTTCGGCATCGTGAGCGATCGCTGTCGATATCTTACAGGAGGGAAGCGCTCGAAGTTGTGCTCAAGGAAGGTTCCCGAGCACGGTCAGCGGATCATGACCGGGACGAATTCCCCCGCTGCGATTTGCTCGCGGTCCGTAGGGATCACGATGTAGCAGTTTGCGCGCGCGGTGGCTGCGATGTCTCCGGAACCTTGCCACGGAACCAGTTCGACGGCAGTATCCTCGAATTCGCCAGACAAGATTGCCGGAAGGAATCGTTTGAGTCCTGTCTTCACGCGAATGTCCGACTTCAACCTGGCGTATACGAACTTGAGCTTCCGTAAAGACATGCCTGAGATGGCTTCGATCATGGGCCGTGCAAAGACCTCGAACGTCACCATGGTTGAAATTGGATTGCCAGGGAGGCCGAAAAAGTAAGTGCTGGTTTCTTCATGGGCGTTAGCGTGACACTTTCCGAACACGACGGGCCGTCCAGGCTGGATCTTCGCACCCGTGAAGAAGAATTCCGCGTTCAATTCCGAGAGAACTTGTTCAACGAGATCGTACCGTCCCATGGAAACTCCACCGGTCATCAGGAGTAGATCTGACCGCAGGCCTTCCTCGATCAGGGCGCGAAGTCTAAGAGGCTCGTCGGGAGCTACGGGCAGAACCAACGGATCACCACCTGCATTTACGATCTGCACTGCAAGCGAGTGGCTGTTGGAATTTCGAATCTGTGTTGGGCCAGGGTTTGCCTCAACATCAACGATCTCGTCGCCGGTCGTGAGTACCGCTACCTGTGGCCTCTGATACACGAGCAGAAGCGAACTTCCAGCGGATGCCGCCAGAGCAATGCGCGCTTCATCGAGACGCGCTCCTTTCTCGATCAGCGTGTTGCCCTTCTTTGCCTCTGCGCCTGCGGGTACGACGTTCTCGCCCGCCGAGACTGCCCGCGCAATCTCCACCGTGTTGCTGTCGAGCGAGGTGTACTCAACCATGACTACGGCATCCGTTCCCGGCGGGACGGGAGCACCGGTCATGATGGAAGCTGTTTCTCCTGAGTTGATGATCGAGGGGATGTTTTCTGGTCGTTCTCCTGCTTTGATCTCTCCGATTAGGCGAAGTCGAGCGGGCAGGGTCGGTAAATCTGCGGAGCGAACTGCGAATCCATCGCGAGTGGACCGTGGAAAGGGAGGGATATCACGGTCTGTGACCACGGACTCCGCCAGCACGCGGCCATGCGCGGAAAGCAGGTCGACGGTCTCGACTCCGCGCGGCTCGACGGATGCAGCCTGCCGCTCAACGAGATGACGCGCGTCCTCGAAGCTGAGGACCAGTGATGGCACAGCGGGCGCAGGCATGCAGTGATGATACGACAGGGCCGATGTCGGGGCCGAAGCTAGCGGGCGAGTTCTTGTCCGAGAGATCCCGGATTCGTAGCGTAGGATAATCCGCTCTCGAGATCGATGACCCGTTGCTGGACGAGCTGTGCGATCTCGCCGTCGAAGTGCTGCATGCCTTCGGATGAACCTGCCTTGATTGCGTCGAGCAGCGTGTTGTATTCGCGTTCGCCTTTTTCAATGCACTCACGAGTGCGGGCGTTAGCCTTGAGGATCTCGAAAGCAGCGACTCGGCCACTGCGATCTGTCTTGGGCATAAGGCGCTGGCAGATGATGTAGCGGAAAGAGCGGGCGAAGCGTTCGCGAACCGATTGCTGTTCGGTCGGAGCGAAAGAACTGACGACACGCTCGACGGTTTTCGATGCATCCATTGTGTTCAAGCTCGAGAAAACCAGGTGCCCGGTCTCGGCGGCCTCAAGAACAATCTCGATCGTCTCACGGTCGCGCATTTCGCCGACCAGGATTACCTTGGGCGCCTGACGCATCGCCGACCTTAAGGCGTGAGCAAAACTGGGTGTATCGCAGTGCAATTCGCGCTGGTGGATAGTCGAGCACTTGTGATTGTGAAGGAACTCGATCGGGTCCTCAATGGTGATGATGTGGTAGTACTTCTCGCGGTTGATGGCATCCAGAAGAACCGCCAGAGTGGATGATTTGCCGGACCCTGCGACTCCGGTGACAAGCACGATTCCATCCCTGAGCTTTGTGATTTCGCTCAATGCCGTTGGCAGACGCAGAGAAGCGAAGTCGGGAATGGCGGTCGGGATCACGCGCATGACGACAGCGCAACTGCCGCGCTGAATGAAGACGTTGACGCGGAAACGGGCCAGGCCAGGCAATCCGTAGGAAATGTCGCAAGCGCCGTGCTCGCGAAGCGTCGTTATGGCCTGCTTGTTGTCGCCGATCAGGTCGGACGCGATGTGACGGGTATCGTCAGCCGTCAGAAAGGTCAGCCCGGGCACCTGCACCGGGATCATTTGGCCATAGACCTGGACTTGCGGCGGGCGTCCAGGAGAGAAGATCAGGTCGCTGATCTTTTCGGAGGCACGCAGCATGGCGCCTAGCAGGGCGGGCGTGGCGATCCGGCCGCTGCTGGGTGAACCTTCTAATTCAACGGAAATCGGAGCAATCGTTGGTGCTGCCATTCGTCCTCGCTAACAGGAATCGCACGCACCACAGAAAAAGGAGAGATACGCTTGCATTCAATCTATCGCCAAAACCGGGGCAAAGCTAAGGCCAGCAAGTGCATATCCCTTGGTAACCGGACAAAACGAAAAGGGCGGCCATGAGCCGCCCCTGAAATCCAGCTAAGTTGTTGAATCTGATGGAGCTACTTCTTGGCCGGCTTCTTCTTCCCGAAGCTGGTTTCGACGGATCCGCCAATCTGCGTGAGCATCTGCTTGGCAGCATCCGCATAAGCGCCCGTCGGCTGAAGATCGAGATACTTCTGGAAGGATTCGGCAGTGCCCGCCGGGGCATCCATCTTGTCGCCCTTCAGGGTAGCCTTTCCGAGAAGGTTCACACCCTTCCAGTAGTATGCGTCGGCGCGATTGGGGTCCGCAGCAATGACCTTGTCGAAGGCGACGATGGCATCGTCGACCTTTCCGGAGTTGGTCAAGACGGCGCCCTCATTGAAGTAGTACTGTCCCGCGTTGGCAGGATTTGCCTCAGCCGCCAGGTTGTAAGTCTTCACGGCGTCGTCTGTCTTGTTCGACTTGGCATAGGCTTCGGCCATGTTGTTGTAGTACGAGGCCAGGTTCGAAGCGGCATTCGGGTCCTTATCGTTCGCCGTGCCTTTCTTGATGTCGACGGCCTTCTGATAGGCCTCGATGGCGGATCCGAAACGCTTCTGTTTCTCGGCGGAATCAGTCTGCTTGGTGGCGGACATGCGGTAATAGTCTCCGAGCTTGAACCAGACCAGGTCGCGCGAAGGGTCAACCTGGTTAGCTTCGGTCAGGTCGGCGATGGCGGTATCGAAGTCACCGGCATCGGCGGCCGTTTTCGCCGCGGTGAGCTTCTCGTTCAGCTGTTTCACCGTCAAAGTTTCTTTTTGTGCCTTGGCCTGCTGCTCCTGCATCTGCTTCTGCTGTTCCGCAGACAGACCCTGGCCCTTGGCCTGGTTTTCCGACTCTTTCTTTAGATCGATGTCCTGCGTGTTTTCATCGAGCTGGACTGGGACGCCGTTGAGGTGGAACAGCTCCTTGCCAGCCTTTTGGTCGTCCGGTGACTTGTAGAGCACCACCTTGTACTTGCCCGGCGTGAGTCCGAGGGAGAAGTATTCGCCGTTCTTGTTCGTCTTGAGGTTATATTTCTGGCCGTTATCGAGGTTGTCGTACTCTACGACGCCTCCGACGATCGGCTTGCCTTCTGCGTCCTTGCAAGTACCTTTCACCGACCCCGAAGCCTGCGCGAAAAGCTGCGGCACAGACAGAGCCAAAGCTAGAACAGTGAACAGAATGATTGCGGTTTGTCGTTTCATTTTGCCTCCCGGCAAAGCTCATTAGAAACCTGCGTCGATGGCCAGAACCTGCATCGGAGCATCGGTCCTACGTGGAGCTGTCAGCCAATCAACGCTAGCCGCGCCCGGCATAAGGGATTGGATCGGGCACTCCCGCGGCTTCGAACGCTCGCAGGCGCAACACGCAACTGTCGCATACTCCACAGGCCCGATCTTCGCGACTGTAGCAAGACCAAGTTAAATCGAAGGGCGCATCCAATTCAAGGCCAAGGCGGACGATCTCAGCCTTCCGCATAGCGATCAGCGGAGTCACGATCTCGATGGCGCCTTCCTTGGTGCCAGCCTTCACAACCTCGTTGAAGGCTTTGTAGTAAGCAGGCCGACAATCGGGATAGCCCGAGCTATCCGGTTCGACGGCACCAATGTACACCTTTTGAGCCCCGAGGACCTCGGCCCAGCTCACAGCCACAGAGAGAAAATGAGCATTGCGAAACGGGACATAGGTTACGGGAATTTCGTGACCAACCTGCGCGGCTTCTGGAACGCCGATGGATTCGTCGGTCAGCGCCGACCCGCCGATGGCACGAAGAGCCTCGTTGCGGACCATCAGGCGATCACGAATCCTGAGCCGCTGGCAAATTGCGAGAAACGACTGGCGCTCCCGCTCTTCGGTGCGTTGGCCGTAGCTGACGTGCACTGCGGCCGCTTCGTGCTCGCGCGCAGCCAGCGCCGCGCAGACGGCGGAATCCATGCCTCCGCTGAGGAGGACAATGGCTCTGGATTTGGGCTCGGCCGGCATCGAATCTTGAGTTTGATGGTTGCTGATTGATCTCGGTTGTGATTCAACAATCAACAATCAAAATTCAACAGTTTTCAGACTCCCTTCAGCGCGGGATCCCAGATGAACTTATGAATTTGAAGTCCGAGACGGGCCGGGAGGTTGTCGGCGAGCATCCATCCTGCCAGTTCCTGGGGATCAAGAAGGCAGTGCGAAGTGTCGCGCGCGCCGGTCGCATCTTTGCGAAAGGCGGGAGACAGAAGGATCGCATTCACTCGTCGCGCCAGATTGTGATGGCGGATGAAGTCACGGGCAAATTCGTAGTCGGCTCGTCCGCTCAGGACGAATTTCACTTCATCGCGAGGAGTGAGGGCTTCGAGGTTCTCGACGCAGAAAGTGTTGCCTTCGCCGGAGTCCGGGCACTTCACGTCTACGATCTTGATTACTTCGGGCGGGACGCGATGCAATGGACGCTCGCCGCTCGTCTCAAGAAGAACTGAGTAGCCGCTCTCCGTGAGCCTCTGCATGAGAGGAAGGACGTCGCGTTCCTGGAGCATGGGCTCGCCGCCGGTGATCTCGACCAGACCGGGATCGGGGCTGAGGTGGAACACCTCGTCCAGCACCTGTTCAAGCGACATCTTGCGTCCGCCCTGGAATGTGTACTCGCTGTCGCACCAGGTACAGCGCAGGTTGCATCCCGTCAGGCGGACAAAGACGCACGGAAGTCCAGCATGAGTGGATTCGCCCTGGATCGACTTGAAGATCTCCGTGATCTGCATGGAAAACCGCTGTCTGCTATCAGCTATCGGCTTTCAGCTTGATGAGCTATTCGCTGTACTTCGCTGTGGTCGTATCCGTTTCGAAGACCGTTACATCCTTCACCCTGACTCGGCCGTTGGTTGCCGTTTTCAGGCGCGTGTTCGATTCGTCGTAGAAGTATTTCGCCAGGTTCTCGGCAGACGGGTTGATTACCGTGAAGGGCTCGATTTCGTTGATCATTTGGTGGTCCAGGCGATCGATGACGTGCTTCATCACTTCGCGCAGATCTTTGAAATCGAGCAGGAGGCCGGCCTTATCGAGTTCGGCTCCGGCCAGAGTGACACGAATCTTATAGTTGTGGCCGTGCGGATTCTCGCACTTGCCCTTGTAGTTCCGCAGGTAATGTCCCGCGGCAAATGTATCTTCGACGGTGACTTCGAACATGATCCCCCAGCAACTGAGTCGTTCCGGGCAATTTGTGCCCAACGGTTATTGTACCGCTTGCTGAGCTAAGCCTCGCTTGACGGGATTCCATCGAGAAATGTAGCTTGCCTGAACGCAGTTCATCGTCAAGGAGCGGCAATGATACGTCGATTCTGCATGGCGGCTTGGTGTGTTTTGACTGTTGCGAGCATTGCGTTTGCACAAAACCGGCCTGAGACGCCTGAGTTCGACGTCAAGGCGCACTACACGAAGTTCGAATACAGAATCCCGATGCGCGACGGCGTGCATCTCTTCACGTCTGTTTATGTCCCCAAGGATGCTTCCAAGTCGTATCCCTTCTTAATCGATCGCACTCCATACAGCGTTTCTCCTTATGGCGTAGATCTTTATCGCACGCAGCTTGGTCCTTCGCCGGATTTCGACAAGTCCGGTTACATATTTGTCATTCAGGACGTGCGCGGGCGATACATGTCGGAGGGAACGTTTGTCGAGATGCGCCCGCACATCGACAGCAAGAAGTCCAACAAAGACGTGGACGACAGCAGCGATCTCTACGACACGATCGACTGGCTGCTGAAGAACGTCCCGAACAACAACGGGAACGCCGGCATCTGGGGCATTTCATACCCGGGATTTTTCACCTCGGCGAGCATCATCGACTCGCACCCGGCGTTGAAGGCGGCTTCGCCGCAGGCGCCCATGACGAATTTGTTCATGGGCGACGACGCCTACCACGGCGGGGCATTCATGTTGGCGGCCAATTTCGGCTTCTACAGTTTCTTCAAGCCGCAACAGAATCCGCAGCTTCCGCCAAAAGGGTCCTCGTCGTTCGATTGGGGAACGAAAGACGGATATGACTTTTTCTTGAATGCCGGCCCCTTGGCGAATCTGCGTAAGTACATGGACGGCAAGACAGCTCTGTGGGACGACCAGGTGAACAACGCCACCTTCGATGATTACTGGAAGGCGCGCGATCTGGCTCCGCACATGAAGAACATCCATTGCGCCGTGCTGACCGTCGGCGGGTGGTTTGATGCGGAGGACTTGCAGGGTCCATTCAGCACGTTCCATGCGATCGATAAGAACAATTCCGGAATCTTCAATGCGCTGGTTGTCGGTCCTTGGGTGCATGGGGGCTGGGGACGCTACGACGGAGCGCACCTGGGCCGAATCGAGTTTGCGTCCGACACCGGCGAGTACTACCGCAAGAACATTCTCTTCCCCTTCTTTGAGCACTATCTCAAAGGAGCGCCGGACGCAAACCTACCGAAAGCGTATGTCTTTGAGACCGGCACCAACACATGGAAGAAATACTCGGCGTGGCCTCCGGACAATGCGGAGCGCAAGACTCTTTATCTGCAAGCGGGCGGCGGCTTGTCATTCGAAGCTCCGAGCGATGCAAGCGGCTTCGATGAATATGTGAGCGACCCGGCGAAGCCAGTGCCGTTCGTAAACTACACCGCGCTGAATGTGCCGCAGGAATACATGGTGTCGGACCAGAGGTTCGCCGATAGCCGCACCGATGTTCTTGTCTATCAGACGCCGGTGCTACAAGAAGACATTACGATTGCTGGCCCGGTTTCTCCGAAGCTGTTTGTATCGACCAGCGGTACGGACTCAGATTTCGATGTGAAACTGATCGACGTGTATCCGGCGGACTATCCTGACAGCAAGCAAGATGCGGAACACGAGGAGCGGCCGAGGTCCCGCAAAGATGTTGGGCCGCCGGAATTCACGATGGGAGGCTATCAGCAACTGGTCCGCGGCGAGCCGTTCCGTGGCAAGTTCCGTCATAGCTTTGAGAAACCCGAGGCATTTACGCCCGGCAAAACGGAAGAGGTTAACTTCACCATGCAGGACGTCAATCACACCTTTCGGCGTGGACACCGGATCATGGTGCAGATCCAGAGTTCGTGGTTTCCGCTGACTGATCGAAATCCGCAGACGTTCGTAAATATTCCGGAGGCGAAGGCGTCCGATTTCGTGAAAGCGACGGAGCGGGTGTACCACAGCAAGGCGCAAGCTTCCGGGATTACGGTGGGAGTGGTATCGAACGCAAAGCCGGAATGATGCAGACTCATGCGCGCGCCAGAGCGCGGAAGAGCGCAATCGGGCCAAGGATGCCGACGGCGATTCCATAGCCGAGATCGGCCCAGACCACGCGAGCGAAGTTCAGGATATGTAGCAATCCGATCAGCGGGAGGCTGATGATCGCAAGGGGATTCCCCTGTTTTGCTTTGCCGGGGGCAATGTCCCACAGATTGGAAAGATCGCCGGTCGACGGGAAGGCGTGCATGCCAATAGACAGTCCCAGCCAGTAGAAAAAATAGGCGAATGGATCGAACACCTTCAGCTCCCACACAGGGAGGAACGCCGCAGTGCAGAACAGGATGCATAGCACAGTGTTTCCGAAAAACGGGCCCATGCTGACAAAGAAGGCGGCGGTGAAGTTTTCAGTTTTTTCGTGAAGCACGTATCCGGCGGGATTGCCGAAACGGAGAAAACATACCCCGTAAACCTGCAGCTTGAAAAGTTTGCAAAAGAACAAGTGCGCGGCTTCGTGGAGGATGACGCCAGGGAAACTGAGCAACGCAATCACCGGACCAGGGATGAAGAACATTCTTGCGTCTCCTTACTGCTTTTTGGTGCTCCGGAATTTCTGGTCATATTCAGTTCGGCTGATAATCTGCCGACTGGTTAAGCGATAGCGAGTGCGCTCGGCGTATTCCTCGAAACTCTTGAGTTCCTCTGGATCGGCACCGACTTTCTGGCGGGAGAGCTCAAGCATGTCTTCGGCTTGTTTGCGGTATTTCGGATCTCCTGTGACGGCGTATTTGCAAGCTAGTGCGCTGGCAACTGCTCCTGCGGTTATGGCTAATGGATGTTCCTGCCATTGCTTCTGCTCGAGTTCGAGGAACTTGTCATAGTCCTTGGCCTCGAATGCTGCTGCTGCATCGTAGGCTTCGGCTGCTGGCGCCAGAGTTCGCGCTTCCGGATACAACTCGGCCGCTTCATGCATGAGGCGGGCAGCTTCAGCCGAATGCCCGTCCTGCTCCGCCAGCTTTGAGGCTTGCTGGGCCTTATCGGCGGCCTTCATCGCCCGATCCCAAGTCTGCTTGACCTGCTGAAAGTCATCATTGTTGGCGTCTTCGAACTTTCCGCCGCTGTGCCCCTGAATCGCCTTGTCGGCGACATCAATCGCGCCCACCGCGAGCGCGGCCTTTGCGGTAAGCAGGACTGCTTTGTCGGACTCCGGGGCGATGCGCAGGGTTTCTTGCAGGTAGGGGAGAGCCTTGTCATATTGCTGTTGTTCCACCAAGTGCTCGCCAATGTACATCGTGCGTCCGGCGTGGAAATACTTGCGCCCGTGAAGCAGAGCCACCACCAACAGCAGCAACATCGCCGCAAGACTTGCTTTCAGCCAAGCCGGATAGGGCCAATTGGAAACTTGAGGCGCACACGTTGAACATAGGGGCAGTTGCCCGACGATCGGGTGATCGGCTGAATCGCCGCTGTACGCGCCACAGCGGGCGCAAATGGAATGGTCCTGTAATGGAGTGTATTCCGCAGGTTGGCCCGCGTCTTTTGCTTCTCGGGAAGCTTTCCAGACGCAAGGCTCACAGTAAGTCTTGCCGTTCATGCTGTAGAAAGAGCGGACGGTCGTCGTCAATCCACATTGACAGCAAGTGGCCTTGCGCATTTGCGACGAATTATGAGCTTCGAATTTCGATTTGAAAAGGGAAACTTACGCGCGACAGGTAGCAAGTCAGAGACGCGTTCGGCTTGCCATTTCAGGCCTCGTGAATGCCAAAGAAATTCTCTACCAAATGGATGTCCGTGGTCCTCTTGTAGTTGGGCAGACTATCCACAAAAACGCGCCCGTACTGTTTTTTGAGAATGCGGTTGTCGAGAAGGACGAGGAGTCCGCGATCGTGAAGTGAGCGGATAAGGCGTCCGAAGCCTTGTTTCAACGTAATCACCGCGCCCGGGACTTGGTATTGGAAGAACGCATTGCCGCCGCCTGCATCGATCGATTTCACGCGCGCGGCAACGACCGGATCGCTGGGGACTGCGAAAGGTAAGCGATCAATGATCACGCAACTTAATTGTTCGCCCTGTACGTCGACGCCCTGCCAGAATGAAGACGTTGCGAAAAGAACCGCATTCGGTGTCAGCCGGAATTCTTCCAGCAATGCGGTCTTCGGAGCGTCTCCCTGGCGCAGCATAGGGAATTCCAATTCGCCCAGCAGTCGCTGGTAAATTTCGTTCATCTGAGCGTAGCTGGTGAACAGGACGAAGGCGCGCCCTCGCGTGATTTCAAGCAACTTGCGAATGCGCTCGGCAGCCTTCGCCACGAACTGAGGCGTGCGTGGGTCCGGCAGATCCGGAGGAACGTAGAGCACGGACTGGCTCTGATAATCGAAGTGCGAAGGAAGGACCGACTCTCGCGCGTGCTCGAACCCCAAGCGTTGGCGGATGTAGTCGAAGCCTCCGCCAACGGCGAGAGTCGCAGAAGTCAGAACCGCGCATTCAAGCTTCGACCAAAGGCATTCCCGCAGGATGGGTCCGACATCGATCGGAGTGGCTTGAAGGAAGACGTGCTGACGGCCGCGTATCTCGGGGGCTAAAGCCCTCGGTCTTGAGGCGCCTTTTTCGGCACGGCTTAAGCCGTGCCCTTCCCGACTCATCCTCCCTCCCCGCCGCTCGATCCAGAAGACCGTGTTCCTATCGTCCGATTCCATCGCAAAATTCAACTGTGCCTGAATCTCCTGCGCCCGCCGGATGAAAGCGAACACTTCCTCCGGCTTCTGGGAAAGACCCTCGAGTTCCCCGCCCAGACGGGTAAGCGCCTGGTTCAATGCAACGAATTCATCGCCATTTTCTTCTAGAAACTCGCGGCGGGTTTCGAAAGCGAATCGGCCGTCGCCAGCTGGCAGAACGGAAAAGAAGAGCTGTGAGCGTTCCCGCAATGAACCGAGCGCTCCTGAGACGGATGGCGAAAGCGTCCGGTTGGTCTGCATCGAGCTCTCGACGTCGCGCGCCAGATCGTCAATTCTGAGATTGCTGACCGAGATTCCGAAATAGTTCGCAGCGACGTCTTCTATCTCGTGCGCTTCGTCAAAGATCACCGCGGCCGCTTCGGGCAGAACACCGGCGTCGGGTGCGCCGTCTGCCTGTAGCTTGATCGCCAGATCGGCGAAGAAGAGGTGGTGGTTCACTATGATGATGTCGCTTTCGAGGGCGCGCCGACGCATCTCAGTGATGAAGCAGCGCTGCCATTCGCTGCACTTCTGTCCGGTGCAGGCATCAGCACGGGCATCGAGCTTGTGCCAGAGCGCGCTGGCTTCGGGAAGTTCGGCGAGTTCCGCGCGGTCCCCAGTAGAGGTATGTTTCTCCCATGCGGCGATCGCGCGGTACTGTTCGATCTCTTCGAGTCCGCTCAGGACAGGCTGATCTGTCAGGTCGTAGAGTTTCTTCCGGCATAAATAATTGTTGCGGCCTTTCATGTAGCAAACTGAAAGGCGCGAATCGCTGTCGCCGTAGAGAGCCTTCTCGAGGAAAGGCACGTCTTTATAGAAGAGTTGCTCCTGCAGATTCTTGGTGCCGGTGGAGATGATGACCCGCTTGCCCGAGCGTATTACGGGGACGAGGTAAGCAAGGGTTTTGCCAGTGCCTGTGCCGGCTTCTACGATGAGGTGCCGTTTCTCTTGCAGTGCTTCCTCGACCGCCTGCGCCATTTGCAACTGGCCGCGGCGAAACTCATAGGCAGGGTGCGTCTTGGAGAGGACTCCGCCCGGAGCGAAGAACTGATACAGGGAAGCCTCCTTTCCAGCTGAGGAGGGCACGCTCTGGGACGTTGAGGACACGGGAGACTCTATAATAGCGACTTCGGGGCTTCCGCATCGTCCAAGACCTCCGACCCAGGGCTGTCGAACAGGGCGACTCCTGCATCTGATTTTGTTGACTCAAGCCATCTCCAATTCGGAAACTTTGATGGGTTCGAGTGCTTCGATACCCATCGTTGCCATCGTTGGTCGCCCGAATGTCGGGAAGTCGACTCTGTTCAATCGGATTGTCGGCTCGCGCCGCGCCATCGTCGGAGATGAGCCCGGCATTACGCGCGACCGGTTGTATGGAGAAGCTGAGTGGGACGGCCGCCACCTTCGCATCGTCGATACCGGAGGCATCCTTCCCGAAGACAAAGATCTGATTCCGTCGGAGATTTTTCGCCAAGCCCGCGTTGCCTTGGATGAGGCGGCCGCGATCATCATGGTGGTGGATGGACGGTCAGAACTCGCCGGCCCCGATCTCGAACTGGTTCGATTGCTTCGCAAAGCAAACCGTCCACTGTTCCTCGCGGTAAACAAGATTGACTCCGAAAAACAGTCTGGCTTGATGGCCGATTTTCACCGGCTCGGGATCGACCAGATGTTTCCGGTTTCTGCTGAGCACGCTCGCGGTGTGGATGACCTGCTCGATGCTGTGGTCGCGCAACTTCCAAGGAGTCTCACCACAGAGGGCACAGAGATCACAGAGGAGAAGCCTCGAGAAGAACAGCCTCCCGATGAGATCAAGGTCGCCATCATCGGCCATCCGAATGTCGGCAAATCCACACTGCTGAATGCTTTGACTTCTTCGGACCGTGCGATAGTCTCGCCGATTCCGGGCACGACGCGTGACGCTGTCGACGAGGTGGTTGAAAGAGGGGGGCAAAAGTTTCGTTTCATCGATACCGCCGGAATACGCCGTAAGGGCAAGACGCATCTCATGGCGGAGAAGTTGTCCGTTGTCATGGCTCGGAAGCATCTTGAAGAAGCGGATATTGCATTGCTCGTGATCGATGCAACGGAAGGGGTCAGCCAGCTGGATGCATCCATCGCCGGTTACGCGCATGAGAGCGGACGCTCCGTGATCATTGTGGTCAACAAGTGGGACCTGGTCATCAGCGGCCAGTTTCGGAAGGGACGACCAACCAAAGCGGACCGCATGCGCGAGACCAAGCGTCCGGCGGATCAGGCGGCTTATGAGCAACGTCTCCGTTACGAGTTAAAGTTCTTGAATTACGCTCCGCTGGTATTTATTTCCGCCCAGTCAGGAAAAGGAATCGAGAGAATCTGGCCATTGGTCGAACAGGTAGCCGCCGAGCGGAGGAAGCGTGTCGGGACCTCCGAGATGAACCGATTTCTGGAACGCGTCGATTTCGCTCGCGCATCGGTGCCGATGCGGCAGCGGGTAAAGATTCTCTACATGACACAAGCATCGGTGGCGCCGCCTATATTCGTGCTGTTTACAAATCGCAGCGTCAAATTACATTTCGCGTTCCAAAGATTTCTCGAGAATCAGATCCGGGATGCCTTTGGATTTGTAGGAACCCCGATCTGGATCAAGACTAAGGCACGGAATTCCTAGAGACGAATATGGCCGATCTCCGTGTTCGAAGCTCAGTTGGTTTGCTCGTCCTGCTGATGTCGCTAATGACTTTCGGGCAAAATCAGACATCTTCCTCTTCGAAGCACCCTAAGGCCTCGCTGCCCCATCCCAAGACAGAGTTGGTTCCCGGCGTTGTGGTGAACGGCGTTTACCAGAATGCGTCACTCGGATTGTCGTGCAAGATTCCGTCGAGCTGGGTGTTACGCACCGAAGAAATGAATTCGCGGGATGACAGTGCGGCATCATCGAATCAGGGGCGAGTGCTGCTAGCGGCCTTCTCGAGGCCTCCGGAGGCGAAAGGCGAGGATGTGAACTCGTCCATTTTGATTGCCGCCGAACCTCAGTCAGCGTACCCAGGCCTGAAAGAGGCGGTGCAGTATTTCGGACCGCTCACCGAGATTGCGAAGGCGCAAGGCTTCGAAGTTGCGGAAGAGCCGTACGAAATCAGCATCGACGCGCGAACTCTCATTCGAGGGGATTTTCAGAAAGATGTGGGAAGCAGGGTGATGCGGCAGTCCACACTTGCGTTCCTTGCGAACGGTTACGCCATTTCGATCACTCTCATCGCGGGAACAGAAGACGATGTTGAACAATTGATCGACGGCGTAAATTTCAGCGGTGCGCGAAAATAGCGCTGCTCACCGTTTCACCTCGCTCATCAGGGCGAGCAGATTGTTTTCCGTGTCGCGGAAGAACGTCATCCACAAATCATGATCGGGCAACTTCGCGATCAAGTGCGGCTCATCTTCGAAACGGACTCCTTTGGTTTTCATGTTGGAGTGAGCCGCCTGGATGTCGGGCACGACGAAATAGAGGATCGAACCGGGGTGGTCGAATTCAGGTTTCTCTGGCCGGTCGATCATCAGGCGAACCCCTCCACAATCGAGGAAAGCAAGCCCTGGGGGTGCCTTGAATAGAAGCTTCAATCCAAGCGTCTTCTCATAGAATTCTGCTGCGCGGTCGACATCCTGGGCGCGCATCTGAATTTGTCCTAGTCGAGTGATTCCCGGCGAAGTCATGGGCTTGCCTCCGTTGGCGATAATAGTTAGCATAGCTAACTATAATTCCATGGAGAAGTCAAGGCGCTGAAGTACGAACCTTGCAGTGCGATACGAATTGACTAATGGCTATGACACGAAACGCAGCTGATAAGAGCAACGCCTTAGCAACCGCTGATCGCCTGCATTCGGCCGCAATTCACCTGCTGCGGCGAGTTCGTAAGCAGGATGTGCTGACAGGAGTCGGCCCCGCGAGGCTTTCGGCTTTGTCAGTACTGGTTTTCGGAGGTCCGAAAACGTTGGGGGAACTCGCGGCAGCCGAGCAAGTCAAACCACCCACGATGAGCCGGGTGGTCGCAGGACTTGTGCGGAGCCGCCTCGTGGTGGTTAAGCGTGATCCGAAGGATGCGCGCCGCATGCAAATCCGCGCGACCGCGAAAGGGATCCGGTTACTGCAAAAAGGGCGCCAGAATCGAATCGAATACCTCGCGGCAAACCTGGAAAGGCTCGCAGGGGAAGAACTATCCGAACTTGCAAAAGCTGTGGAAATCCTGGAGAAACTGCTGCAAACCTGGTGCTAAACGCGCACTGAGGGTAACGGTTGTCACGGTACTATAGGCACTCGTACGTCAGCAGCACGATCGCCGATACTAAAGGGTGCTGCAGTTCCGGACTTGCGGTTCCGGGCGGGTCGACTGTAAAGCATTTCTTCTGTCCTTCCCCGTTAGGCCATTTGTAAAAGTGAATTGTCTGAAAGGATCGCAGTGCCGCGAAGTCGCACACTTTTGATCTGCGCAGCCGCTTTGTGGCTGGTGCATATCGGTGTGGCGTTCGGACTAGGCACTCGTCCGCCAGGCCCCGTCCTTTCCGATGCAATCCAGTTGGTCGTCGGAGGATTGCTGATTTCGGTGTTGTGGGAGACGAGTCGACGGTCCGAAGGGATGGCGCGCGGCTTCTGGACTCTCACGGTATCCGCATATGTCCTTTTGGCGATCGGCCAGGCACTTAGTGTCTACAACGACATTGCGATCGTGCCCGTCATTCTGCCGTTTGCGAATCTTCTGTTCTCGTTTTGGTTTGCCCCTCTCGCAATGGCCCTGTTTCTGGATGCGGAACATCAGAGCGGGCGTCTCGATGCAGTCATGGCTCTCGATTTCGCGCAGGGAGTGCTGGTTTGCGTCGCTGCCTACTTGTATTTCTTCTATATACCTAAGGCGGAATCCCCAGCTGAACTGTCCCACACAGTGTGGATTCCCTATTTTGGCGGGTATGGCGTCGTCGCATTAGCCTTCATTCTGCGTGCCATCGTCTCTCGTATTCGTGATGTGCGGTCGCTGTTCGGACGAATGGGAGCATTCCTGGCTTTGTCCGGCTGTGTGGATGGCCTCTACTACTACGGACCGGGAAGCAATATGAAAACAGGGCAGTGGTTCGACCTACTCTGGAGTGGGCTCCTGATCGTTCCGATGATAATTGCCTCGACGTGGAAGCAGGCGGAGGCCCCGGAGATTACACACGACGTCCCGGTGCGAGAGAAGCGGGTTTATTCGGAAATTTTCTATTTGATCTATCCCGTGCTCGTGCTGTTCATGTCGCTGCGCATTGCGCGCGAGAGGCTGTGGCTGGCGGGAGTTGTGGTGCTTTTGTCGTTTGTCTGTTCGAGCGCGAGATTGCTGGTGACACAGCACCGGTTGATTCTGGTCAGGGAGGCGCTCCGACGTGAGGCCTCGCGGGATGGCCTGACCAGTCTATGGAACCGGAAGGCAATTCTGACTATTCTTGAGCGGGAATTGCTTCGCGCCGAACGGGACAAGCAGCCGGTCGGCTTGATCATGATCGATGTCGATCACTTTAAGTCAGTGAATGACAGCCGCGGACATGCAGCCGGCGATGCAGTGTTGAGAATCATTGCAAGTGGGATCGCAGCCGTCGTTCGTCCGTATGATTCCGTTGGAAGATATGGTGGCGAGGAGTTCCTAATCGTTGCTCCCAATTGCGACCCGGGTGAAACCTGGGAATTAGCGGAGCGGGTGCGCGTGCATGTAGCAGGATGCAATATCATTTCCGGAAAATCGAACTTGAGAGTGAGTTTGAGTCTCGGCATTGCGACGGGCGAAGCATGTGCGGATATTGAAAAACTTCTGCAGGCATCCGATGCGGCTCTCTATCAGGCGAAAAACAACGGGCGCAACCGAGTCGAACCCAGCCTCGGTCGCGCCGCCAGCGCAGGACAGTCAGGCGCTGGAACTCCGCATCGAGACTTCTGGATCTGAGCGGAGTGCGGTTGCTGTTCCTTCCTGCGTCAAGTCTATTCCCCAATCTATTCCCGTATTCTTGTTGCCTACGGCCGGGCTTCGTAGACGATGTTGAACGGAGTTTCACTCGCACGACGGAAGCGGCTGAATCCCGCGGCCGTCACCACTTCGCGAATTCGCTTCTCGCCAGCCTGCGCTCCAAGACACAATCCAACTTCCTGTGAGCGCGAGCAGGGCGTGCAGAGCAGAGTCGAGAACGAGTAGTAGACGCGGCCGACCGGATTCAAGTTGCCCGTTAGGCGGTCCGTCGCGAAGGGCTCGACAATCATCCATGTCCCGTCTTGCGCCAAGGACTCCCGAACGTGTTTGGCAGCGCCGACGGGATCTCCCATGTCGTGCAGGCAGTCAAATACCGCAACGAAGTCATAGCCTTTCCCGGGGAATTCCTTCGCCTTGGAGACGTCGAAGCGGACGCGATCGCCAAGTCCTGCACGGCGGGCGGATTCTCGGGCGCCCTCGATGGATTTGTCGTGATAGTCGAAGCCGAAGAACTCCGAGTTCGGGAACGCCTGGGCCATGAGGAGTGTAGAGGCGCCCTTTCCGCAGCCAACATCCGCGACGCGCGCTCCGGCTTCCAGTTTGCTTTTGAGGTCGTGCAAGGCTGGTATCCAGGAGTTGATCAAGTTTGCCGCGTAGCCCGGACGGAAGAACTTCTCGCAGCCATGGAAAACGCCATCTGCATGCTCGTGCCATCCCATGCCGGCGCCGTCGCGGAACGAGTCAGCGATGCGCGGGACGGCAGCGAGCGATCCCAAGGCCAACTCAAATGCCCCTGGGAGGTATGCGGGGCTGTCTTCGTTCGCTAACGTGAAGGCTTGTTCTTCGCTCAGACTGAACTTGCCGGTATTGTCGTCGTAAGTGACGTAGCCTCCGGCCGCTTGAGAGGCGAGCCATTCACGTACGTATCGTTCGTCGGTCTTTGTTCTGGCCGCTAGTTCGGCCGAACTCATCGGACCGATGGCAAGAGCTTTGTAGAGCCCGAGCTTTTCGCCGATCACTACCATCCCGGCGTGAACCGACGCCCCGAGATCCGTGACAAATTGGCCGATGAATTGATTCAGCTTATCCATGTTGAGAGTTGGAGTTTGTGTCGCGCTCATTTCTTTGTCTCCTTAGTCATAGAGTCGTGAGATTAGTCCCCAGTATTCACGGGCTATGTCTCGGGCTTTGGTAGGTCCCAAAGGGGGGCCTAGGCCTGAAACCGCCGCAGGTCGCTGTTTTGGTGAGGAAGCGCCAACTCGAGCGAGCCGATGGTTCAATGTCGACTCTCTGTAAGAAGAAGGCAATGGACGAAGCGGTGGAAGGTTTCTCCCCGTCTAATGCGCTGAAGAATCGGGACTTATCGGGAGACATTCCCTGTCGGGCTGTGGCTCCCGTGATATAGTTGCGCCATTCAGCCCGACGAGTGCTCCGATGGGCGAAGTCATTTCAGCCAACAAAAACAGCTTACCTATGCCTTCCTCCGACGGACGTGTACGTTTTGGAACGTTCGAGGCCGACTTCCAATCCGGGGAGTTGAGGAAGAACGGCCTGAAGGTAAAGCTCCACGTTCAGCCGTTAGCCGTGCTGGAACTCCTGCTTGAACGGCCAGGAGAAGTTGTGACCCGGGAAGAGCTTCGCCAGAGGCTCTGGGGCGCCGATACATTTGTTGATTTCGAACAAGGCCTGAACAAAGCGATCAACAAACTACGCGAGGCCTTGGGGGATCAGGCCGACAATCCCCGCTACATCGAAACTATGCCCCGGCGGGGGTATCGGTTTGTCAGCCCCGTGACCAAGCAACAATCCACTCTGGCGCTCGTTCCGAAACCTGAGCAGAAAACACGAAACACCACAATACCGATCGCAATCGCAGCAGGCGTCGCGGTTTTGATTGCACTTGCGGTTTACTGGACCGCTGGGAGAAAGCTTCCAGCGTCATCGTCTCCTGGGCGCGTCATGCTTGCGGTGCTCCCATTTCAGAACCTGAGCGGCGATAGCGGCGAAGAGTATTTTGCGGATGGTTTGACGGAGGAGATGATTTCGCAGGTAGGGCAACTGCAGCCCTCCAGGCTCGGCGTAATCGCACGCACCTCCGCGATGCGGTACAAGAAGACATCACAAACCATAGCGCAGATTGGGCGCGAGCTTGGTGTGGGGTACGTCCTCGAGGGGAGCGTACGCCATTCGGGACAGAAAGTTCGAATTACGGCCCAGCTGATCCAGACGAGCGACCAGACGCATTTGTGGGCGGAAAGCTACGAGACAAACCTCACAGACATTCTGACGGTCCAGAGAGAAATTGCCGAGCGAATTACGGATTCACTGCGCCTGGAATTGTTGCCTGGGAGAGCGAGCGAAAGCACGAATGCGCGTTTCGATCCGGAGGCGTACCGGAAATATCTTCTGGGGCTGGAGGAATTCCGCAACGGAACGCGGCAGGGAGAAAGCAAAGCGATTGAGGATTTGAGGGAGGCGATAGCGGCAGATCCACACAATGCCCGACTTTATGCGGCACTTGCCTCCGTGTATGCGGCGTCCCACACTTTCTTGAAGTCTCCTGCAGAGGTTATGCCACAGGCGAAAGAGGCGGCGCAAAAGGCTCTCGAACTCGATCCAAACATCGCCGGCGCGCATGCCACGCTAGGGTACGTTTCCTTGTTCTTCGATTGGGATTGGACCCGTGCAGAGACGGAATATCACCGTGCGCTCGATCTGAATCCGAGCTTGCCGGACGCTCAACTCGGATACGCCTCGTATCTCGCTACACTCGGCCATTTTGACGAAGCGATTTCACGCATCCGGCAAGCCTACGCTGTCGATCCACTTGCAACCGAGAGCCGTTCCGACGCGCTTTGGATTTATTACTTCTCCGGACGAATGCCGGAGGCCGTCGATCAAGCGCAGAAGGTGATCGAGATGGAGCCGCAAGCCGGGCTTCCCTATGCGCTGCTTGCGCTCGCGTATGCAGACTCCGGCCAGAAATCGAAAGCCCTATCGGCTGCGGCGAACGCCGTTCGTCTTTCGGAGGGAATTCCAAGTGTCGTCGCGACCGCAGCCTCTGCGGTTGCGCGTGCCGGGGACCGAGCCCGGGCACAGCAACTTCTCACACATGCTTTGGATCTGGCCAAGAGTGAATATGTTTGCCGGTTCATCATCGCCGGAGTCTACGCCGATCTTGGGGATAAGCAGCACGCGATCGATTCGCTTGATCTGGCCTTTCGGCAGCGATCTACTTGAATTCCATGGATCGGGGTGGATCCCCGAATGAACCCGCTTCGCAATGAGCAAAGATTCAAGGATCTTGTGCAACGCGTCAATCGGCCCTCGTCGGCCCGAGTGCAGTAGAGGACACCGACAGGCCTACCTGTGCTCAGAATCACACAGATTTTTTTCTACAGCACTACTCTGCCCGGGGTGCTATTTTCCTTTGTTACATAGACGGGTCCTTCCCCGTCAAGGAGGAGTATGGCCCTCCACGCGCTTCGTCTCTCGTGTTTTCTTAGCTTGTCCCTTCTAGTTGTGCTCTGCGGATGCGGCAGCAACAAGACAGTCGTGTGCCCCTTGGTCGGAGCGTCGAACAGCAGTTGTGGTTGTGGTACTCCGACCAGCACAGCTTGCATCGCGCCACAGAATCTATATGCAAACGGGCTGGATGGGCAGATCTACCTGCTCTCCATCGACTCCGGCACCGGGGCGCTGGGCACGCCGACATCTGTTGCAGGTGCGTCCCCATCTCTTGGCATGACCGTTTTGAACGGCTCATTCGTTTACACGTCGGACTTCTCCATGACGCTGGGAGCGCCGTCTCATGTAAATGGCTGGGCCATAAATCCCGCGACGGGAGCCCTGACGTTAGTTTCCGGCTCGCCTTTTTCTCTAGGCCCCCTGAGCGTGGCTACCGGCTTGGCAAGCAATCCTGCGGCGCAGGTCGTATACGTTGCGGATGCGGGCCGGATAGATGCGCTGCACGCCGATTCGAACGGCGCACTCGCTCCGATTTCGGGTTCTCCGTTTGCTTCGGGCACCGGTCTTTACCTGACCGTCGATCCGCTATTCCGCTTCCTGTTTGCCGCCGAGGACGATCCTCCTGGCAGCATTGCCGCGTTTACGATTGACTCTGCGGGAGCACTTACTCCCGTTTCCGGCTCGCCGTTCCAGGCAGTACCGAACAGCACCGCCAACACTCAGCCGGGACAAATTGCAGAGGCGATGAACGGGGCCTTTTTGTATGTCAACTTAATTGCGACAGGACAGGTCGCCGGCTTTTCAGTGGACCCATCCACCGGAGTCCTCACACCCGTTCCCGGCTCTCCTTTCACGGCAGGGACAACGCCGGTCGGGATTGTTGCCGCAAATCAACATCTCTATGTGTCAGTCGTTGGTGGAATTGCGGGTTACAACATCGATTCGATGACGGGCGCGCTTACGCCTCTTTCGGGTTCACCTTTCGCGGTGAATGCTGCGTCTTTAGCGGCAGATATAACGGGGATCCATCTATATGCCTCAAGCGCAGACGGACTGATGGCGTTTCAAATCGGCTCTGCCGGCGATTTGACGCAAATCGGCACGACGATTTCAGGGATCAACGCGTCTGTATTGACTACTGCGGTGCCGTAACTATTTGTAAGTTTGAATTTCGTTGACTGGTGCCCCACTTCTCGCGCACACAGCGCGCGAGAAATGGGGCACCCTCTCACCGAGACAATCAATCTGCTAGCGTGATCTTCAGGATCTGTCCCTCGCCATCCGGAGGGAGTCCGAACCCGAGGTTCGAGACATAGAGGTTGCCGTCTGGACCAAAGGTCATCGCCGTCGGCAATGACAACGGTGAAGTGGCTCCATCGGCAATCACGGTGTAGTTGTTCTTGCCGTCTACCCGGAGGATCTTTGCCGTGCCAGGCGTCGGCCCCGGATTCCCCGTGGTGTTTTCGAGCACATACAGTCGACCCCTCGCATCAAGCGCCAGACCGAGGATCGTGGTGAAGCCAATATAGACGGTCGTGATCTGGCCGCTGGGCGTGATCTGCATGATCTTCGATGAGCCGTCTTTGATGGGGAAAGTATCGAGATTCCCCACGAGGAAATTGTGCCCGTCGAACACCATCGCGGTCGGAACGATGTGTCCTTGAACGTTGGAGATGTCCGCAATTCGTTTTACGGCTCCGCCCGGAGTAATCGCGTCGAGTTCTCCGTGGTTTGGTTCAACTGCGAAAAGAACGCCGTGAGCCGCGACCATGCTGTACCAGGTTCCATCGGGCTCGAAGTCATCCGGTTCCGGATTGGCGACAGGATTGTTTCTCTGAAATAGCGACAGGCTAGCGATGGGAGTGATCTTCCCTTTTGGGTCGACACGGAACACTCCATTGGCCGTATCCACGAGGCCATGCGAGCAGCCCGCGCCCGCTAGGACTGCATACATCTTTCCGCCAAGGAACGCTACATCGGCGACACCGCTGACCAGATTTCCCGACAGAGCCGAGGTCATGTTGGAAGGCAGGTTGTCGACGACAGTCGTGACAGTTCCATCCGCCGCGACTTTCGAAATTCGCGAGGTGTATCCCCCGGTGTAGGGACCGATGGGAACCGGAACTTGGGTACAAATTCCCACGGTAGAAGCAGTTCCTCCCGTGCCGCCCTCTGCTACATAGAGATTGCCATCGGGACCGAACTTGAGCCCGCGAGGATTGTTCAAGCCAGTGGCGAACACTGACACGGTTTGTCCCACTAGCGTGGGCACGAGCGCCAAAACGAACGCGCTCCACAAGAAGAGCAATTTGGCCTTATGGAAAGTGACCATCATAGGAACCGTCCTGGGATCTGGTTGATCCGCTTGGGCGCGCGTTATCTCACTGATCGGCTGTCACCTTCAATAGAGAAGCGGTCACTCTTGGATCATTTGCAGGTCACGGCCTAAAAGCTTGCAGCAGAAGGTGTTCTCCTTGACAGGCGGACCTCAGGAGAGGAAGATTCATGACACTGTTATTCCGGCCCTTCGTCTTCCCCCGCAGGAGTTTTCGCAAGCGTGGTGCCCATCCCTGCAAATTCGCGGATCGGACGCTTTGGTCCGTTCGAGGTCAACCTCCGCTCCGGCGAAGTCAAGAAATTCGGCATGCGGATCAAACTGGGCGAACAGCCGGTGCGCATTCTCGGCCTGCTGATGGAGCGCGAAGGGGAGTTGGTGACACGGGACGAACTGCGCAACCACCTTTGGTCCAACAATAACACGTTCGTCGATTTCGATCACAGTCTTAACTCAGCGGTGCAGCGGCTTCGCGACGGCCTGTCGGACAACGCTCAATCGGGGAAATGGGTTGAGACCGTTCCCAGGCGCGGCTATCGGTTCGTCGGGAAAGTAGAGTGGGTCAACGGCAATGGCTCGGCCCATGCCAAAGAGGCCCAGCAGGAAGTTGTGCCGCAGTCCCCCTTCATTGTCACGGCATCTTCTAAGATCCCGGCACCAAGAATTGCGTGGCGGTCATGGGGGATTCTTGCCGCGGTTTCTCTCGCTGTTATTACCGTCGCTGTTTTGGGCGTCAGAGCGCTCGGGCGCCGCAACAACACGCCTGCCGGGCAGATCCGGTCGCTTGCCGTGCTCCCGCTCGAGAACCTTTCAGGAGATGCCTCGCAAGACTACTTCGCCGACGGAATGACCGACGAGCTGATCACCGCTCTTGCCAAGAACCGCGCTCTGCGCGTGATCTCGCGTACTTCGGTGATGCAGTACAAGAAAGTGCGCCGCCCCGTACGGGACATAGCCCGCGAACTCGGTGTAGATGGGATTCTTGAAGGCTCCATCAGCCGGGCCTCTGAGCGCGTGCATATGAATGTTCAGTTGGTAGACGCGGCGACCGACACCCATCTATGGGCCGAAACCTACGATCGCGGACTGAACGACGCTCTCGCTTTACCCTCCGAACTTTCACAGACAATCGCGAAGGAAGTGAAAGTCGCGGTGACGACCCCGTCGCCGGCGCGATATGTCAATCCGGAAGCTCACGATCTTTACTTGCGCGGCCGGTATTTCTTTTTTGCCGACAATGATGCCCCTGGAATCGAGTACCTCCAAAAGGCGGTTGAGATGCAGCCCGACTACGCAGCGGCGTGGAGCGCAATCTCGGACTACTACGGCGGTCGTTCCGTATCAGGAGCCATTCCTCCCGGGCAATACCGAACAATCTGGGAAGCGGATGCAAGGAAAGCCATCGAACTCGACGATTCGCTCTCGGATGCACACAATTCTCTTGCCGCCTGGTATTTCTTTGGTGAGTGGGATTGGCAGCGAGCAAGAGACGAGTCCGAGCGCGCTACCGCCCTCAACTCCAACAATGCTGAGGCATATCACCTCTATAGCTACATCCTCACGGTTTTGAACCGTCCCAGCGAAGCATTGGAAGCGCAAAAGCACGGCATGGAAGTCGATCCCTTTGCGCGTCCCTGGGCGCTTGGGCTCACTTACTACTACCTCCATCAGTTCGATGCGGCCATCAATGATCTTCGCCTTCGCGAGCGAGGAAACGAGAATAATGCGGGACTTCACGGAACGCTAGCTGAGGTACTGGCCGCGGCAGGTCACAACAAAGAAGCAGTTGACGAATGGGTTCAAATGGCGCTTGTGTCCGGAGACCGCCGCGCCGCAGAGGCGACACGCCACGCGTTCGCACAGGGGGGATATCAGGCTGTAGTTGAGTCGTTCCTGGCAGAGGATAAAGTGCGGCCAGGCCGGTACGTCTCGCCGATCTGGCATGCGATGGATACCGCTCGAGCTCAGCATAAAGAAGAAACTCTGCAACTTCTCGAAGACGCATACCGTGAACATTCTCCGCGACTGGTCTTTCTGCTGAACGAACCAAGGTTTGACTTCCTGCATTCCGAGCCGCGCTTCCAGGACATCGCGCGCAAGATGAGTTTGCCAAATGTCGATTCGCGCTTATAGAGCCGTTGTCCGGTTTTCGTAAAAGTTTTCGGGCCGCGGCAGTGCGGATGGCGGGCGATGTTTAAATGTTTTCGCTGATTTCCCCCAGAGCATTTGGTGCGTCCGAGGGAACGCGCGCCGGCTAGCGAAGAGGCCAGGCGCGCGTTCGTTTTTATCGGGAAAATGCCGAGCCTGGCTTCCAACAACGTGGGGAAGCGGGCATATGCTCGCGAGTGTTCCTACGCAGCGTCTACTTGTGTGGATCGAACTCGACACGGACCGTGAGCGTTTCGTCCGCTGCAGCTGGCGCGTACTTCCACTGCTTGATCGCCTTCATCGTGGATTGCCCGAGAATCGGGCTTCCACCCAGCAATTTCGTGTTCTTGACGATGCCGTTAGGTGCGACCTCGACTTCAACGCGCACAACACCGCCGATATAGAGCTTTTTCAGGGCGTCCGGATAGTCAGGATCCACCCGGCTCAGAACTTTTCGATCACTGCCGGTGGTTTCGTATGTCTGCGCTGCCCGCGACCAGCCGATCGATAAAAAGGTAAATAGAACTACGCCCAACAGGAGGACCATTCTGTTCCAACTCAGCCGCCGGGCTACCTTGATATTCCCTCCCATGACTCGTTTCCCTCGCATTCCCGTTTACGGCAACTCCAGGCTCAATTGATAAACCTCTTGCGTACTACGGTCCTGGACGAATAACCATGACCCATCCGCTGCCCGGCCGAACCAGAGACCCAAGGCACCGGGATATCGATCGATGCTGCTTAGCACAAAAGCTTCTTCGGCTTCAGTAGCGCCAACCTTTACACGGCGGATGGCCTCAGCGCCATTCACCAGGTCATCGAAATAAATGTACTTGCTGTCCGCCGACCAGATCGGATAGCTCACGCTGCCCGCTGATTCCTTGATCCACGTCGACCACTTCTGTGCCTTGACGTCGAATAGCATCAAAGTCGTGAAATCTGTTGAGAGCGCGGCGATGTAATTTCCGTCAGGCGACCACCGGGGGCTGAACAATCCGTCCGAACCCGGGATCGGCTCAATTTTCTTGGTTGTGAAATCCAGGATACGAATATTGCGCCGGTCCTTCTCGCCGCTATAGTCGCCAAACATCAGCTTCTTGGCGTCCGGAGACCAGTTGGCATCGATCTGGCTGCCGTTCTCCGGCAGCATCTCATGCGGATCGCCGCCATTTGGCGAAACCAGAGATAGTTTCCACGAACCGCCGGACTTCAAACCCGCATAGGCTATCTGTTTGCCATCGGGAGACCAGTGGGGCAACGCAGCGCGTTCCCCTTCCGGCGTTAACTGCATACGATCGGATCCGTCAGCACGTGCGCGCCACAAGGCTCCTTCGGGAATCGATACATAGGCGATCCACCGGCCGTCGGCAGAGTAATCCACGTCTGACGCTGACAATCCATCGACCAGGGGAACGAATTTCTTCTTCCGGGCGTCGTACTTCACGACCTGCACCTGGGGTTGAACACCGATCGCCCAGAGATTCTTGTTGTCGTGCGAAAGGGAGGGATTGCCGAAAGACATCGGGCCGGCGGTGATCTGTGCGGGCGCAGAATTTGAGTCCTTTGACTCCGGCAGGGCCCAGAGGCTGGTCACCAGAAGACTCGTGTTCGGCAGCATCGCGCTCGCCTGGAAAATGTAATACTGCCCGTCTGCTGTCCAGTTGCCGCAGCAAGCTTTGTTGTTGTACGGCCAGTCTTTCAGGAGCGCATGGGGACTTGCCCCGTCGCTAGTGATCTCCCACAGAGACGTCGCATTCTGCTCAACATCATTGATGGTGAAACGAATTTTTTGTCCATCGGGCGAGATGCGAACTGCAAAGATCGATCCCGTGGCGTTGTAAAGACTGTGCGCCTGGCTACCATCGGCGTTCGCGATGTAGAGTGTTGTGCCCTTGGCAAATGCCAGTAACTTGCCATCGGCGGACCAGCTGCCATCTCTTCCGCTAAGCTCTCCAACCCGTTGAGGAGTCCCGGATGGAACAGGCAGCGTCCAGAATTCAGGATCGCCGGAAATCTTCGAGGACGACGAGACCAGAAGCTTCGAGTGATCTGGCGAAAGATCAAGCGCCTGAAGGCTGGCGAAGGGAGAGGGTACGACTGAACGACTCGAACTGGGTAATGTCACCTTCGCGATGACCCGGTTTGAACTTGGCAACTCTGTCACAAAGAGTTGCGAGTCGTCCGCCAGCAGGTTCGTCTTGCGATAACCGTCATGGGTGATCTGCTTGATGGCGGTGACGCGCGGGCTCGGGCCGGCGCCCGCGCCTCGGACCATGTTGCCCTGGTACGTCCCGGCCAGCACGATCATTCCGAATATTGTCAAAAAAGCCAGAAAGAGTCGGATCTTCAGATCCGATCCGTCCTCATGTTTTTGCCGCATGATCAAATCTTAGGAGTGTCTAATTTCTGGACAAATCAAAAACGCGAGGTGGACATTACGGGGGTAATTGGCAGGTGCAACCCAGCTATTCGGCGCAGCTGTTTGCGCGCTCGAGGAGAAGCGCTCGCTCGCGTACATTGCGCGTAATCGAGGCGGCCCGTTCGAATTCCGCTCGGGCCTCCTGTTTTCGGCCGAGCTTCTTCAAGAGATCGCCGCGAACGCTAGGCAGTAGATGGTAGGTCTTCAACACGGGGTCATTTTTCAAACTGTCCACGAGCGCCAGGCCTGCGGCAGGACCTTCGGCCATGCTCAATGCGACGGCGCGATTCAGTTCGATGATCGGCGACGGCTCGATGTCCGAGAGTTCGCTGTAAAGTTCGGCGATTCGTGACCAGTTTGTCTCATCGGCAACCGCGGCTCTGGCGTGGCAGGCCGCAATCGCCGCCTGAACTGTATAAGATCCGCGCCGGGCACTCAGCCTTTCAGCGCGATCGAGCGCCGCGAATCCCCGGTGGATGAGTAGCCGGTCCCAACGCGAGCGATCCTGATCGAGAAGAAGAATCGGCTCACCCTGGGAATTGGTCCGAGCTTTTGATCGAGAAGCCTGAATTTCCATTAAAGCGACGAGGCCGTGGACCTCAGGTTCGTCCGGTACAAGTTCTGCGAGGATGCGGCCCAGGCGGAGAGCTTCCTCGCAGAGTGCGGGACGCATCCAGTCGTCGCCGGCTGTAGCGGAATAGCCTTCATTGAAAATCAGATAAACAACTTGCAGTACTGAAGTCAGCCTGCCTTTGAATTCCTCGCCGCGTGGGACTTCGAACGGAACCTTTGCATCGGAAAGGGTCTTCTTGGCGCGGACGATCCGCTGCGCCATCGTCGTCTCTGTTACGAGAAAGGCCCGAGCGATCTCGTCGGTAGTGAGGCCTCCGAGCAGACGAAGCGTTAATGCAACTCTGGCATCGGTGGAAAGAACGGCACGGCAGGAGATGAAGACCAGGCGCAGCATATCGTCACCGATGTCGTCATCCATGGCAGCAGCAAGATCCGGTACCTGCATTTCGCGCTCGGCCATCTCGCGGCCGAGATCTTCATGTTTGCGGTCGATGAGTGTGCCGCGGCGGAGGTAATCGATGGCACGGTGCTTTGCGGTGCCCATGAGCCACGCGCCAGGATTTTCAGGGATTCCGTCCTCGGGCCACTTCTCGAGAGCGGCTACCAGCGCGTCTTGCGCGAGTTCTTCCGCGACACCCACATCCCGGACGATGCGAGTCAGCCCGGCAATCACTCGGGCCGACTCGATCTTCCAGACGGCTTCGATGGCGCGATGAGTCTCGGTAGCTCCCACAGCTACCGATCACACCATTGTTCAGGCCTTCAGCGCAACTTCTCCCGCCCTTGCAGTTCCTTGCTCAGAGCAGTTCGCCTCGTAGATCTGCCGGAGTTCGCACTCGCCTTCCCCCGCGACGTTAAGGAAGTCCTTCGCCAGCTGGATCGCTTCCTGCTTCGAATTCGCTTGCAGGATGGCGAATCCCCCGACAACCTCTTTGGCCTCTGTGAACGGCCCATCGGTGACGCTGACTTTGCTGCCGTCTCTGCGCACTCGCGCACCCAATGCGGTCGGCAAGCAGCCCTCAGTCGCGACCAGCCAGCCTTTCCGGAAGCCTTCTTCCACCAGTTTTCCCATCGTCTCCATTTCCCCGGCCGAGGGGGGCGCATTTCGCTCAACGTGCTTGTAGATACTCAAGAACTTCATCGCTTTTCTCCTTAGTGTTTTTCTGTTGAACTTACCATCGGGCCGTCGCGACCTCATCTTGGCCCCTGTACGTGCATCGAATGGGATTGCGCGGATTCGACACATTAAGAAACAATTTTCTATTTCTTATTCTGGAGTTGTTCCCGCAGCCGCTTGTCCTGTTCCTTTAGCTCCGGTGTCAAGTTCTCGCCAAAGTCACATGCTTCAAAGAACGGCCGGATTTCCACCTCGGACTCGCCGGGCATGGGATTTGGGCAGCGCTTCAACCACTCGACGGCTTCCTCCATCGAACGAACCTGCCAGATCCAATAGCCCGCAATCAGTTCCTTGGTCTCGGCGAACGGCCCGTCGATGACCACCCGCTTGTCAGCCGAAAACCGTACCCGCTTGCCTTTCGACGACGGTTGCAGACCGTCCCCGGCGAGCATGATGCCCGCCTTGACGAGTTGTTCGTTGTACTTACCCATTGCCGCAATAAGCTCTGTGCTGGGCAGGACTCCGGCTTCTGAATCCTTCGTCGCTTTTACGATCACCATGACTCGCATGTGACTTCTCCTGTAGTGGTTGTATGGATTTTGGCGGGTCCCAGTGGATCAGAATTCCCGCTCTATCAGTGCGTCGAACGACGAGTGGCAAGATCGACAGAACTTCTTACTATTTTCGCCCAGGCACGCAGTGTGCGCATCCATCGACCGCAACGAGAGGCACTTCATTGCCATGCTTATCATGGGAATGGACTTCGCGGCCCGCCTGTGGATGCGGCGCAGGGTCATAGCCGCCATTCGAAAAGCCGGATTCTCCCAACAACGGGGGAGCCATCAGAAGCAAGCTCGCAAGCAGGGGATGGCATAGATCCATAACACAAGTTCTCCTGCGAGTATGTCGAAACAGAACGGCCGAAATCGACACGTTGGTTGATTAAGTGAAAGAATTTTGTGCCAGCGACGATTGCAGGGGGGCAGGGGTATAATGTCCGAAGCCTCGCTGCACGCCGGCCGATCGTACCCCATGACAGATCAGATCAAACGCAAACTGCAGGAAGAAATCAACGCGCTTGAACATGAGTTGATTCACGAACTTCCCAAAGAGATCAAGAAGGCGGCAGCCCTCGGCGACCTGAGCGAAAATGCTGAATACCACATGGCAAAGCAGCGCCAGGAGTTTGTGAAGGCGCGCGTTCGGCAGCTTGGTAAGCGCTTGGCGGAGTTGTCCATGATCAACATGAACAACATCCCCAAAGACAAGGTCGGTCTGGGGTCGACGGTCAAGGTTTACGACAACACGAAGGGCGAAGAAGTCGAGTACAAGCTGGTCACCAGCGAGGAATCTGACGTTGCCGCGGGAAAGATCTCTACGACAAGCCCGATCGGGCGTGCTCTGCTGAACAAGAAAGTCGGTGATGAAGCCGTTGTCGTTACGCCGAATGGAAAACGCGAAATGGAGATTCTGAGCCTCATCACGATCCACGACGAGGCCGACGAGGCGCCAAAAGAAGCGCAAGCGTAGCTTGACTCACCGGTGTCCTTGCGCGTGAAATAGTCTCTTACTGTGTACGTCCCCCGAAACAACCCGGTGCGCCCGGCATGACCGCTTCCTGGACCTCTGCTTTTGGACGCGCTTGCGGGGTTCTTCTCGACACAATCGTCCGGTGGCTAGCGCTCTCGCGTATCAATCCGAACGTGCTTACGTTTATGGGCCTGGTGGTAAATACCTGGGCCGCGGTTTTGTTTGGCTCTGCCAACGCCTCGAACCAGAAACGCTTGTTCATTTATGCCGGACTGGTCATCATCTTCTCCGGCTTTTTTGATCTCGTGGACGGACAGGTTGCACGAGCCACGAACCGAGTTACACGTTTCGGAGCGTTCTTCGATTCTGTGGTGGACCGCTACAGCGACGCTTCGCAATTCCTCGGCCTGCTCGTGTTCTATGCTCGCGGGGGGCGATTCTTTTACGTGGTCCTGACGGCGTTTGTCATGATCAGCGCGATCATGGTCAGCTATACGCGTGCCCGCGCAGAATCGCTGATCGGCTCCTGCCGCGTCGGTTTTATGGAGCGTCCAGAGCGGCTGGTGCTCGTCATTCTTGGCGCCTTGTTCAACCGCATGGCCCCTGTGCTGTGGGTTATCGCAGTCCTATCCACGATCACCGTCATCCACCGCATGCGCTACACCTGGACGCGCACTCAGGATCCGCCAGTAGCGCTCACGCCCGGGCAGGCTGCCTGACTTTTTCTTCAGGACCCCGCTCTTAGACGAATGCTTGGAACTGCCTGACGGCTTGCCGTCCAGACTTCCTGCTATCCTATCCGGTCGTATTTCCGCGTCTGGGGATCAATCTTGCCAACAGAACCAGTGCTAGTGGTGCATGGCGGTGCTTGGGCCATGCCCGATGACACGGTCGACGCGCACATCGGTGGCGTCAACAATGCATTAGCTGCTGGCTGGCGTGTCCTCGCGCGCGGCGGCTCGGCTCTGGATGCCGTCGAGGAAGCTGTCGTCATCATGGAGGACGACGAGACATTCGATGCGGGGAGAGGCAGCTTTCTGAATCGCGACGGGCGGGTGCAACTCGATGCGCTGATCATGGACGGCGCTACGCTTCGAGCAGGCGGCGTGGGATGCGTCGAACATCTTCGCAATCCGGTAAGGGCGGCGCGCAAGATCCTGAGTGAGAGCCCGCACGTGTACTTCGTCGGCGAGGGCGCCGAAAAGTTTGCGGCTGAACACGGCGTGCCCCTGTGCAAGAACGAAGAGCTAGTCATTCCAAGAGAAGTTGAACGGCTGCGCGCGTACCAGGCGGACGAAAACTCCCACGGCAAAGAGATGTTTGAGCATGGCTCCGACGATGTAACCATTTCCCACGACACCGTTGGCGCCGTAGCTCTCGACCAGAATGGGAATATCGCTGCTGCGACTTCTACCGGCGGAACATTAAACAAAGCGCCCGGGCGGCTTGGCGATTCGTCGCTGATAGGTTGCGGATGCTACGCGGACAATGAGAGCGCAGCCGCTTCTACAACCGGTTGGGGCGAGCCGATCATGAAACTGGTGCTTGCGAAGTGGACTGCAGATCGAATCGCTGCCGGGAACATGCCGGAGTGGTCTGCCAAGGAAGCAATGAACTACCTCAAGCAAAGAGTGAACGGCCACGGCGGTATCATCGTGCTCAATCGCGAAGGGCACATCGGAATTGCGCACAACACACCACGAATGGCGTGGGCTTATAAAACCGTTGAAGCACAAGACGCTGGAGTCGTGCGCGAAAGCTGACGCGGTACCCAGTACCTAGTACCCAGTTCAGTGCCAACGCAGCGTGGCATTCCTTTTCCTCACACTACTCCGTTACCTCGGTCAATTGTGGCGTCATTGCCTTCTCTGCTGTAATCGTGGCGCATGGATTTTGTGCGCAAATGCCAGAAATGTGGATTTGAGCTGACCGACGCGTCGGCGAAGGTGTGTCCAGTCTGTGGCACTTCATTGGTTCGTCGAGTCGGAGGAAATATCTGGATTGGCGCCCTTATTCAGTTCGCAATTTCCACGGTCTTCCTGACGGTGTTCCATTTTCCGAAGTTCACGATTGCGATCTTCGGAGGCATGATTTTGATTGGCGCGTTGCTATCTACTTTCGTAAAGCCCAAAGCGGCAGGCCGTCAGGTCGGGCAGACAAAGCGTCCCCTTTCGCACCCCGTGCTGTTTCGATTCGTGGGCGTAGGAATTCTGCTCTGCGCCTTTACTGTGATTTGCTGCCTCCTGTTTGGGCTTGTCATCTTTCTAAATTCCTGGAATCGCTGGCATCAATACGAGGGGCAGGTATACCACCGAAGCGAGTTTCAGGTATTGCAGGTCTACTATCAAAAACAATCAAAGAGTCATTCCTTCTATGCGCGCGGGTTGGTGGAAGGAAGCCGGGAATGGATGAGCCTGCAGCCGTACACACACGTAACGCCTCACAGCCAGGGCGAAGCGGACCAACTGGTACCCGCGGGCACGATGATCCCGATTTATTTCTTTCCCGATCTAAAGGGAAGAGCGCGAGTGCAGGTGCATCAAGACGTACCGCCGGCGGAAGCCAGTCACCGCGATGCGATGAGGGCTGCCAACTTCTCCCTTCTTGGTCTTGCGGTTTCAGGAGGGCTGCTTTTCGTGCTGCTGAAGATCCAGCGCGGATGTTATGCAGACGGCGATAGTCGGGTCACGCCTTCCGTTGGCATGCAGATTGGTTGAGGATCGAGCAAGAAGCTACAGCCACCCTTTTGTGCGCGCAATTCTGGCGGCTTCCACGCGGTTACTGGCGCCTAATTTGCTGATCGCCTCGGAAAGATAATTGCGCACAGTCCCGTCAGAGAGCCCTAATTCGCTGGCGATATCGCCGCTCGCCATACCTTCTCCGGCTAGGCGCAGGACCTGTCGTTCACGGTCGGTGAGAGGATCCATCTCACCCCAAGCTTCCGTAGCGAGTTCAGGATGGATGACGCGTAGTCCCTGATGCACGCGGCGAACTGCATCCGCAAGTTCTTCGGCACGCATATCTTTGAGCAGATAACCGGACGCCCCGGCCTCAAGCGCGCGACGCAGGTATCCAGTGCGGGCGAAAGTGGTCACAATGACAACGCGCGTTCCCGTCTTGCGGCGTTTCAATTCGGCGGCGACGTCGAGACCGCTCATATGCGGCATTTCGATATCGGTAATGAAGACGTCGGGCTTCTGGGCGAGAACGGCTTCGAGCGCCTCCTGGCCGTTCCGCGCTTTGCCGATCACCGAAATATCGCCTTCGATTTCGAGCAGCGCGGCGAGAGCGCCCAGGACCATCCCCTGATCTTCGGCAAGCACTACGCGGATCGTCTTGCGGCCAGCCGCGCTTTCTTTAGTGAGAGGATTCAAATTCGGGAGCCCTTTGCTCCGTGAGAGCTGAGTCTTTCGAAATAGCTTTCACAGCCATGTCTTTCAACGGGAGTGTAATGGTGAGCGTAGTGCCAGATTTGTTGTGCCGCTCAAGAGTGCCGCCGAGCATTTCCACGCGCTCGCGCATTCCTCGCAGGCCATTGCCTTCCATACTGACAAAACCCTGGCCGTCATCGGCGATCTCGAGGCGGCAGGAGCCGTTTTGCTGCTCGATACGAACGCGGCAATTGGTGGCGCGAGCATGCCGCAATACGTTGGTCACACCCTCGCGTACGGCGAGGGAAAGAACGCTCTCCTGTATGGCGGGCAACTGCAGTGTTGTCGCTGCATCGCACTGGACGTTAACGCCTGCTGTTTCCAACGTTGCCTTGGCTTGCACCAGTTCAGCAGCCAGCCCTTTGGCGCGGTATCCGCGGATGGCGTCGCGCACATCAGACAACGCCTGGCGGGAAATTTGCTCTACCTCGCGGATTTCCTTGCCGGCGCGTTGAGGATCGCGGTCGATCAGCTTGCCGGCCAATTCGGATTTCAAGGTGATCACGGACAGCGTGTGCCCCAGGACGTCGTGCAGATCGCGAGCGATGCGCTCACGTTCGGCAACCGTAGCGAGGTGTTCGATCTCTTCATTCGCCTTGCGCAACCGGCGATTCATGCGATTTCGTTCGGCAAAGAAGGTGTTGCCCGCACCGATGATCACAGGGAAAAGCGACGAATAGAACAGCGCCCAACCGCTGTGGTACAGAAGCCAGGATTCAACTGCACCGATGGAGCCGATGACGCCCAGTCCCACCCAGGCTGCTGTCTGCGTATCGATGCAGAAGGGAAGCATCGCAGCGGCGAAGATAAAGAAAGTGCAGGAGCCGGTGTTGATGGGCATCAACCCGATGCCAAGCAGCAACATTCCCAGGATGTGCAGAAGAGACGGGCACTCGAGCGCGAAAAGTCCGAAATAAAGCAAGAGGAAGACGATGGCGCCGCCAATATCAAGCGCCCATCGTGTGGCGGAAACGTGGTTCATCACAGGATCGACGAAGAAGAACCCGAGATAAACCACCCACAGCAGAGGACTCCAGCCGTGATCTTTGTCGCGGAAGACTTCGCGGAGCGGCCGGAGCTTGAATGGGCCGGCTGTGCTCTCGCGGTAGTTTATCTCGCGGTTAAAGCTCACCAATGGCATATGGCTATTGTCGCCCCTTCCGTCAATTCCGGCCAGTGCGAAGGATTGCCCGTCCTTCGTACCAGACCAACGTCGCCGCCGGGATGAGCAGGATCAGAGAACGGGTGCCTGCGTAGAGGGCGGCGACACCCAGCAGTACGAGGAGGAGTGCCCAGAGTAACGTGTTCTTTGCATATGCAGTCATGGCAAAACTCCTAGCCGTACATCTTTTCCTGGTCTCGCTGGAAACCAATGCGGGCAATGCCGAGACAGATCATGATGAAGGCTGCCAAGACTTCCCAATGCGTTATCGCGGATTCGAGCTTGCCCGCTCCAACGATGCCGAGAGCCAATTGCGAAAGATGATAGGGCGGAAGCACCAGGGCGATCTGCCGCACGACTTTGGGCAGGAACATGAACGGAACCCAGAGGCCGCTACAGAACGACATCGGCAGATAAATCAGGTTGATGGTTGCAGGCGCGGAATTTGGGCCGGTGAAGTATCCGACAGCGAGTCCCATCGCGGAGAAGGGAAGGGAACCCACAACCAAGGTGCCGAAGAGTTTAGCGAACTCTATGATCGGCATGCGCACGCCGCCGAATGTGACACCGAGAGCGAACAGCGCGAGCACGATGAATGCGCTGAAGACCAAGCTGGTCGCGACTTTCGCGGCAAAGTACGCAAATGGTGGCATCGGGCTGGCACGCTTGACTTCCAGCCATCCCAATCCGCGGTCCGAGGCAAGGCCAGCAGCGGTTCCGAATAGCGATGCGCCCATCACCCCGAAGGTGCCGTAAGTCGCAATGAGGTAAGTCGGTACACCGGTACCTCCAATGGCTTCCTTGCTATTCAGCACCAACCCGAAAAGTACGTAGAACATGATCGGGAAGCTGAGGACGGAAGCTGTATACATGCGCAAGCGAAGATTTTTTAGAAACTCATACTTCATCTCTTTCATGTAAATCTTCACCATGTGACCCGGATCGCGTTGGATCTGGGCTTTCGTCAAAGTCATGGCCGCGGTGCTCATGTCGCTCTCCTCAGTTGGAATTCCCGTTTTTCGAACCTTCCTGCGTCAAGGCCAGGAAGGCTTCTTCCAATCCGGCACTCGTAACTTCCACCCCTGATAAGGTTTCGTCGCGAGCGAGCAATTCACGGAGGATTGGTTCTGCCGCGCCTGTGTGGATCTCGACCGCCTCCCGATCCTCTTTCACTTCGGTTACGCCTGGGATCTGACGCAGCGTGTTGAGGTCAAGTTTCGTGATGACGCGGATGCGTTTGCCAGAAGTCTGTGCCTTGATCGTCGCAGGAGTTCCCTCGGCAATGATCTCTCCCTTATTGATTACCGCGACTCGATCGGCGAGAGCGTCCGCTTCCTGTAGATAGTGCGTGGTGAGCAGGACAGTCTTACCTCGGCTAACGAGGCGTCGGATTTCGTCCCACAACATGCGCCGAGCTTCAACATCCAAACCTACCGTGGGTTCGTCCAGAAAAAGCAGATCCGGGTCGCCACAGATGGCAAGAGCAAAGAGAGTGCGTTGCTTTTGGCCTCCGGACAGGTCGCCGAACTTCCTTTCGCTGAGTTTTTCGAGCCCTGCAGCAGCAAGGACATCGCGCAACGGCAGAGGCTTTTCGTAGTAGGAGGAGAACAAGTCGATATGCTCGCGGACACGTAGCGTTTCTGGAACGCGTCCCACCTGTAACATTGCCCCCGTCCGTATCCGGTTTTCCGGATTTGTAGGATCCTGCCCAAACACCCTTACGCGTCCGGCGTTGGGTTGCAGAAGGCCAAGGAGCAGCTTTACAGCAGTGGTTTTTCCCGCGCCATTGGGTCCGAGCAATGCGACGACCTCTCCGGCGTTTACGCGGAAGTCGACACCGCTCAACGCGCGGATGGCCCCATAGTTCTTTCCGACCCCCTCAAGACTTGCGACGATCGAACCCTGCGGCTGACTAGGGGCGGCGGTTTCGTGGGGGTGTTCCAGAGTCGCGATCATCAATATTCCTCCGGGGTTGCAATCTGCCGTCAGGTCAACTCCATCGGGCAATTGCATCATCGTGGAACGCGAAGGGGGCCGCCAGTGCCATCCATCACGCTATTGGAATGACAAATGTCATTGCAGTCAAAGGTCCGTTTGAAGGAACTCAAGCAAAGAGGGGGAATCTGGCTTCTAAGGGCGACTCAGCGGATCCGGGATTAAGCCCGATCTCGATCGTGAGGGCATTTTGTTACGAAATCCGAACAATTGTAAAGAATGCGCAACTCTGCGCGGAGATGGAGGTCTGCACCATTTTCGGTAGGGAAGAGCCCGACGGGCGCATCTGGCAAGGACCGGAACCTGTTCGGAATCTGTAACAACTTGTCCAGACACGAGATTTTTCCTGCTAAAAAACGAACAAATCCGGAGCGCCCTTTGTTATCATTCCCCCACTGTAGGGAGGCGTACAGGGTGGTGCCGGCCGGAAAAAGTCTTCGTACTCTTCGAGAAAAACTCGGGCTTACGATGCGCGACGTAGAGAATTCGAGCGCACGCATCGCGGAGCGATATCAGAACGAAGAGTTCTCGATTCCACCCAGCAGGTTGTCGGACATTGAGACGAAAGGGATTCTGCCGAGCATCTACCGTCTCTATACTCTTTCCGTCATCTATCGACGCGATATCCGAGAATTGATGGCGTGGTTCGGCGTCGATCTCACAAACACTGCCGCAGATCTCGGGCTGGTGTCGCCTCCGAAATCGCACGTTTCGGATGCACTTTCTGGAATTGCTTCCGTTCAAGTTCCGGTCCGAATGGACCCGGGATTTGACGAGCGACGGACGACGAACCTCGGACGAATGGTCGAGCAGTGGGGCCTTGTTCCGATTGCGTATCTCGCACAATTCGCCAACACCGACTTCACATACGGATACGTTGGAACTCAGGATTTTACGATGTATCCGATTCTCCCCCCCGGCAGTTTCATTCAGGTGGATGAGACGAAAAACCGCGTCGTTGAAGGCTCCTGGCGTTCCGAATACGAGCGTCCGATCTATTTTGTGGAGACCCGGGAAGGGCACACGTGCTGCTGGTGCAGCATGCGCCGGGAAGAGATCATATTGCAACCGCATCCTTTGTCTCCGGTTCCAGTCCGAATCCTGCGGCACCCGCAGGAAGCGGAAGTGTTAGGCCAGGTCGTTGGCGTCGCTATGAAATTGACGGAGTGGCGCGCCCTCGATTCTTCTCCAACTTCAAAAGGGCAAGCAGCACTGAACTGAGATGGCTTCCGGCGGGCGAATCCTGTCTCCCGGGCGGGACCAACTCGTCGAAGTGAACCTGCATTTCCTCCACGTACTCCACCGCCGTACTACCGGTTCCGCGCCGGGAGTGATCCAGATCCTGCTCAAGCTCTTCCAAGGGCGTTCTTAGAACACCCGACAGTACATCGCCGTGAGCACTCTTAAGGGCGCGTTCGGCGGACTCGCGTCCATGCACCAACCCCAATCCCCAGTGTTCATAGCCGGCCTGTCCTCGTCGAAGAGACGCCAGATAGCACAACTTCCCCAGCAAGCCTGACACGGCGGCCAGAGTGGTGTCCTTGAGGTCTTGGAGAGCGGATTTCAGCGTCATTTTGTTACGAATTCCGAACGTTCATACGTCCGAAGTCACATTGTTTCAACGATCCGCGGTCATGAAACTATCAGCGTTCGCATTACCAAATACAAGGAGAAAACAACCGTGAAACGTGTACTACTCGTGCTTGGAGCTGCAGTCCTCTTTTTGCATACCCTCGTTATCCCCGCGGTCGCTCGCATCGACGGCGGAGCCGGAACCACGAGCTGCGGCGGCAACACCATCTGCAAGCCGTAAGCTCGAACGTAGACTTTATTGTGCACAAAAGGCTGGCAGTTGAAGCATGGTACCTGCCAATCTTACGAAAACGGAACAAGAAAGACCGTGACGTTGCTGCCTGTGGCCTGGCGCGGTACACTTCCTCACCACGCCATGCTACAGGCGCACTCATTACTTTGGCATTACCTTTGGGTAGGGCCAAACATATACCTTCTTGTCCTTGCCGCCCTTCTCTGGAGACGGGGGATCAAGAAGACCCATCCCGCCCTTCTTCTTTTCTGCGTTGTGGCTTCAGTCAGCCAGCTCGTACTTTATGCCGCTGACATTTTGCCTTGGGTTAGCAACGAGGCTTTCTGGCACGTGCTGTGGACAGAATTCTCGATTGAATCGATCATCAAGTTCATCCTGATAGGTGAGGTGTTCGTCCATATTTTCAGTCCATATTCCTCAATCGCAAGCCTCGGAAAGACGTTTATCCGGGTGATCGGTGTTCTTTTTGCAATGGGGGGCGCCGTAGCCGCCGCGATTACTCCCGGCCCCAATCAACATTTCCTTGTTTCCGGGCCTCACTTGCTCGAACAGACGATCTATCTGATTGAGTGTGGATTGATCTTTTCAATCCTTGGCTTCGCGGCATACTTCCGGTTGAACTCGGATCGAATGTCGTTGGGCATATGTCTCGGGCTCGGAATATCAGCTTGCGTCCATTTGGGCACGTGGGCATTCTCAGCCCATAACATTCCTAAAGAGACCAGCGTTCTGCTCGATTTTTTGAACATGACTGCATATAACATCGCTGTTCTCATTTGGTTTTACTACTGTCTCGTTCCAAGCAAGGTCCCCGTGAGATCGGCAGCGGTTGCATTACCTGAAAACGGTCTGGAAGTCTGGAATCGCGAATTGGAGCGCCTAATACATCAATGACTCTGGCCATCGTACTTATCGTTGTAGCAGCCGTTGCGCTTATCTTCATTTTGCGGTTCGCATATTCGCAGGCGATGCGGGTCTCTCCGCGTGCCGGCCTTGCTCCGCAAATTCAACCGATCGATGTAGAGGCGTTCCGCAACCTGATTGATCCCGCGGAGCGCGAGTACCTGCGACGCCGTCTCTGTGCGAGCGAGTTCCGTGTCGTTCAGCGTAAACGCCTGCAGGCGATGGCGTCATACGTGCACATCGCGAGCCAGAACGCGTCGGTGCTGGCCAGCATCGGGCAGGCCGCGTTGCATGCCAGCGATCCACAAACGGTGGAGGCAGCCCGTCAACTGACCGACAACGCAGTGCTTCTCCGTCGCAACGCAACCGTCGCCTTAGTGCGAATTTATCTTGCGATGGTGTGGCCTGATGCGAATACGGCAGCTGCGCCGATTCTTGCCGGATACATGCAACTGAACGTTTCGGCGATGTTATTAGGCCGTTTGCAGAATCCAGTCGCGCCCCTTCGGATCTCAGGCACATAAACGGTGTTGCATTTCTAAACAGACAATTCCTCTCAATTCCTGAGTCGCCGCTGTCCAGCCATTTCCCATTTACTCGGAAACGACCTCAGCTCATTCCTTACTTGTTTTCAGGCATGGTTCTGTTATAAAAACCAGCGGGGTTAGGGGCGCTTCAGAAAGTCTAGTGAGAACCTCGGGAATTCGCCGTGGGAACCGGCCTTGCCATCAGCTCGCGTCCGCGAGCGTAAGGGAGAAATCTATGCTCCGCACATTGAAAACGATCTTTGCGTCGTCCTTTGTCCTGCTGTTGTCCAGCCTGGCTTTGGCGCAGGGCGGTGTCGCTACCGGCGATCTACACGTTGTGGTGAAGGATCCTAAGGGAAATGTGATCACGAATGCGACCGTCACGGTGAGTGATGAAGCAAAGGGTGTGGAGCGCACAGCTACAGGCGACGGCCAGGGAGGATACAGCGCCCAGTTGCTGCCGCCGGGCACGTATTCGGTGAAGGTGACGGCTCCTGGGTTCGGCGAAGTGAAAAACACGGGTGTCGCGGTTACCGTCGGAGGGCTCGTGGAGCTGCCGGTTGCTCTCGACATCACTGGCCGCACCGAGGTCGTCGACGTATCGGCGCAAGGCGAACTGGTCGAAACTTCACGAAGTTCCACGACCGACACGATCGGCCAACGCCGCATCGACAATCTCCCGATCAACGGACGCAACTATATCAACTTCACGCTTACGGACTCGCAAGTTGTGCATGATGCCGCCCCGAACCTTGGCGCCGCCCCGACATCCGGGCTCAATATGAGCGGACAGCGCGCGCGTTCGAATCTCGTGAACGTTGATGGAACCGACGCAACCGACAACTCGGTGAATGGCGTCCGGTCCACCGTGTCGCAGGAGGCGGTGCAGGAATTTCAGATCATCACCAACAACTATGCGGCAGAGTATGGTCGTGCATCGGGTGGCGTAGTCAACATCATCACTCGCTCCGGGTCCAACGAGTTTCACGGCGACGTGTACGGTTATCTGCGGAACCGCAATTTCCAGGCGGTGAATCCCTTCAGCACGGTGAAGAATCCCGCGTATACGCGAGTGCAGGCTGGCGCTGCATTCGGCGGCGCAATTAAGAAGGACAAGACGTTCTATTACTTTTCGTATGAAATCACTCGACGGCACGAGACGGGATTCTCCAGCATCGGACAAAACGGCTTCGGACTGATCCCGTTTGATACCACGCAGATCGGCATGCCGTATGGCACGATTCCGTTGACACAAGACCAGATCGGGTTTCTGACGAATCCGCAGACGCTGGCGGCGGAGGCCGATCCCGTCGTCGCAGGAGTTGTCGGGGAATATGCCGGAATCGCTGGAGCCTCGTCAGGGCAAGCTGTAAATGGCTACTGGCCGGCTGGAGTAGCTGCTGTGTTCTCGGGCGGCGCCCTCAATAGTTGGGCAGGATTTCCTTCGACGTGTACGCCATTATCTTGTCCGGGAGCGTTGTTGTTTCCGGGAACGAATGCCCCGGGCTCGTATCAAACGCTTGCATCGCAAATCGGCAACTTCCCGGTGTTCGAAGGAACAAGTCTTTACTCGCTACGCCTGGATCACAACATCAGCAGCGCGAACCGAGTGATGATCCGCGTCAACGTCAGTCCGAGCACGGTGACAGGTATCGAGGTTAGCGGACAGGATCAGCCCTTCGGACAGAACGCATACTCGCGCACTTCGCAGCAGACTTACCGAGACGTTGCAGGAACGGTTCAGGACACGTGGGCGATCGGCACTGACAAGGTGAATGAGTTCCGCTTCCAGTATGCGCGGCGCGGACTTTCCTACTTCTACAACACTCAAATCCCGGGTGGCGCGGATCCGGCCGTGAACATTCCTGGATTCGCGTACTTTGGACGCGAGCCGTTCTCTTACATCCAGCGCACAGAAACGCGCTACCAGTTCACCGATAACTTCTCGTGGAGCATCGGCCGGCACAATACGAAATTCGGAGCGGACGTTAATTATCTGCCGCTTCAGGCGACATTCACGGTGAACTACGGCGGTGTCTATGACTTTGGCGCCGTTGCGGCGAACAATGCTCTGCCGTCGGCAGACTTTGCCCTTCTCCCGACTGCATTACAGCAGTCAATGCCCGCGCTCTCTGCAGTGCAGGCCTATGGTTTTGGAGTGCCGGGCGACTTCGTGCAGGGGCTTGGAAGTCCGAGCGACTCGTTCAAGAACATTCCCATCGGCGTGTTCTGGCAGGATTCGTGGCGTGCGAGGCCGACGGTGACATTCAACTTCGGTGTGCGCTACGACGTCGAAATTCCGCCGAGTTTCCGACAGCCGCAAGGCTTGGCGCTTCCCGCTTATCGGCTGTTAGGGCTGCAGAAGGGAATCCAGACTGACAAGAACAACATTCAGCCCCGAATCGGCGTGGCGTGGGATCCGTCAGGCAATGGGAAGACCGTCGTTCGCGCTTCGTTTGGGATGTTTTACGACCATCCGCTGCTCGGACTTTATTTCCTGGGCGACGCGTCAGACGGATCGTCAAGCGGACAGTTGGCATTTGCCGGCACCGGCGGATGCAGCGGACCGGGAAATCCCGGAAACCTGAATGCTATTCCGATCTTCCAGGGATTGCAGAATCTGCCTGGATGCGCGCCGTCGGTATTCCCGCAGGCCAACGCCAATCTTGGCTACTTGCAAAATCAGCAGCAGTTTCAGTCTCTCAATTTTCCGCAATCGGTATTCCTGAACCAGAACTACCTGAACCTTGCTTCCGCCAATCCGACCTTTCTGCCGCTTGGATTTCAACCGTTCGGATACCCTCAGGGAAGGAACTTCGTGTATGGCTATTCCCAGCAGGCGAACGTGACCCTGGAACGCGATCTGGGACACGGCTATGCGCTCAGCCTCGCGTACAACTTCAATGGCGGACGCCATCTGAATCGACCGATTAATGCGAATACGATTCGCGGCGATTTGATGGTCGCCAACTTCAATGCCGCCCTTACATCGGGACAGTCTGCTTCCAGTCCATTTACGGTCAGCGGATGCGGCGTCTCGCCAGGGGGCGCCCCGTATGTCGATGCTTCGCTGATGAACTTCTTCCGTCCTGGTGGACTTAACCCTTCGATTGCAGCGTTCTATAACAACTTCATTCCGGGTGGCGCCAACTGCGTTTTCTTGGCTCAGAGCATTGAACAGAGCCTCGCCAGCCAAGGCTTTAACGCGAACTGCGATCCCAATTCTTTCGCAGGATGCGTTCCGTTCGGTGATATGGATGCGAACTTCTCCAACGGCAGCTCGGTGTACCACGGATTCACCGCGAACTTGCGGCGGCGCTTCGCGAATCACTTTGAAATGCTCGCGTCTTACACGTGGTCCCACGCAATCGACGATTCCACCGACTTGCAGTCGACTCTTACTCCGCAAGACAGTTTCTTCCCAGCGGCGGATCGTTCCTCTTCATTATTCGACCAGCGCCATCGCTTTGTGTTCAGCGCCGTCTATCAGACCGGCAAATTGAGCGGAGGCTTCGGCAGGAAGCTGCTGAGCGACTGGACGTTCGCGCCCATCGTCGAATTCAATTCTGGACGCCCGTTCAACATCATCACCGGCAATGGGGACAACCTCCAACTTTCCTCCTTAACTGGCCGGCCCAACACCGTCACGAATCCGGCATGCGGCACCGTGTATCAAACGAAGTACTCGCCGACTGGCCAACTGCAAGAACCTTGCATTCTCGGGTTCTTACCCAATGCGACCAGTCCGCTGGGCACCACGCCTACGCTGCTCCAACTCGATGGCAATCTCGGCCGCAACGCGGGAGTTACACCGTGGACCGTGTTTAACGACATACGGGTCTCACGGCGCATTAACTTTACGGAACGCTACAACGTCGACTTAATTGCCGACCTGTTCAACATAGCCAACAAGAATAATGTGGCGGCGGTGAGCCCGCTGTTCAGCAACGCAGGCGTGGCGACGGCAGCATACGATCCGCGGCAATTCCAGTTCGCAGTGAAACTGAACTGGTAATTTTGCTTCAATGAGCCTCGCGATCCAAGATCGCGGGGCTTTTTGTTTTGCCGACAAACTTCTTGCAACCTCAGGTCCCGGCATAGACTCTGAATTGCTCGGAGGCCTCCATGGATCGCCGGCGCTTTTTGCAAACTGCAGCTGCTACAACCATCATCACTTCTTTGAGCACGAAAATGTCACATGCAGCAGAGTTCGAAAAGGTCCCGATGCGAGTGCTCGGCCGCACTGGCGAGAAAGTCTCGATGGTGGGTGTCGGTGGATACCACATCGGCATGCAGGATGAACCGGAGAGTATTCGAATCATCCGTACGGCCCTCGATAAAGGCATCAATTTCCTCGACAACTGCTGGGACTACAACGAAGGGCAAAGTGAAATCCGCATGGGCAAGGCTCTCCGCGATGGGTATCGCCAGAAAGCGTTTCTCATGACGAAGATCGATGGCCGCACAAAGGAAGCCGCCACCCAGCAACTGGAAGAGTCGTTGAAGCGTTTACAGACGGATCACGTTGATCTGCTGCAATTCCACGAGGTGATTCGAGACACCGATCCGGACCGCATCTTTGCAAAAGGCGGCGGTATGGAGGCGGTGCTCGCAGCGAAAAAGGCCGGGAAAGTCCGATACATCGGCTTTACCGGGCACAAAAGCCCTGACATCCACCTGAAAATGCTGAATACCGCCTTTGCCCACAACTTCACCTTCGATGCCGTGCAGATGCCGCTCAATGTAATGGACGCGCACTTCGACAGTTTTGAGAAAAAGGTGCTACCCGTCCTGGTTGAACACAAGATCGGCGTGCTCGGCATGAAGCCGATGGGCGACAAAATTATTCTCAAAAGCAAGACCGCGAGTCCGATCGAGTGCTTGCACTACGCAATGAATCTCCCCACCAGTGTGGTGATCACCGGATGCGATTCGATGCAGATCCTGCAGCAAGCGCTCGATGCCGCTCGCAGCTTCAAACCGATGGATTCGTCTGAGGTCGCGGCCCTTCTTGCGAAGACAGAGCCGGCGGCGAAGAATGGCGAATTCGAACTGTATAAAACCACCCATACGTTTGACGGGACATACAAGAATCCGCAGTGGCTGGGATAGAAGAGGCGGATTCTACGCGGAACTTTTCGGCAGGCCAGTTGCGTATGTAATGGCAACGTAAGAGAATGACGCCGCAGTGTCGAAAGGAACCGCCGAATGTCTGAACCCACTTCGAGCCTTTCCGCCGTGCCGTCTGCCGCCACGCCAGCGCCGCCCGTGCCTCCTCAAGCCGCCACCACAATTTTCCGCGGGCCTGACGGGATACGAGCTGGCTGGAGAATCCTGATTTACATCGCGATGAGCGCCGGATTGCTCTTGCTGATCGGGGCGATTGCGGGCCTCATCTTACGAGGCCGCCATATCCAGTTCTCGGGACTGACGCCTCTCGGCACCACGATCCAAGAGGGCATTCTCTTCTTCGCTGCTGCGATTCCTGCGCTGATCATGACGCGCATCGAACACCGGGCATGGAACGAATATGGTTTACCGCTGCGCCGTGCTTTTGGGGGCGAATTCTGGATTGGCGGGCTAGTTGGATTTGCTTCCATTAGCGGTTGCCTTTTCGTGATCTACCTGTTGCACGGATTTCGTCTTACAGGTCTGGCGATTCACGGCAACACGATCCCCGCCGCAACCATCGTCTGGGTTCTCGCTTTCATTGTTGTGGGCCTCGCGGAAGAGTTTTCGTTTCGCGGTTACATTCAATACACGCTGACGCAGGGCATTGGGTATTGGCCGGCGGCAATAGTTCTGTCTGTACTCTTCGGGTTAGCCCACGCAGGAAACCCCGGAGAGTCCAAGGCAGGCTTGGCGTCAGTTGTTTGTTTTGCTCTGCTGTTTTGCTTGTTCCTGCGTCGTACAGGAAATTTGTGGTTGCCCGTCGGATTTCACTTCGGATGGGACTGGGGCCAGACTTTTGTCTATGGCGTTCCCGACAGCGGACTTCTTCCGTATCACAATCTGTTCAATTGTGCCTTCAATGGTCCAAACTGGCTGACCGGCGGGTCCGTTGGGCCTGAAGCGAGCGTGTTCACTCCTATCGTGCTGGGAATTGCTGCGATCGTGTTTGCGAGCGTGTATCGCGAAAAACAGTATCGAGTGCTGCCGCCCGCCACAAGCCGTCAGTTGGCGTCGCCTCCAGCCGCTTGAGAGCTGGTGTTACACTCTTTTTTCAACCATCCTTGGCGCTAGCCTGGAGTGCTCTCCAACATGTCTGCATCAGAAATACCCACCGCGCGCACGCGCGTCGTGCGCGAACCCGAGCGTGGTGTTTACGACCGCGAGGATGTCTATTGCATTCTTGACGAGGGATTTTTGTGCCACGTCGGATTTGCGGTAGACGGGCAGCCTTTTGTTATCCCAACCTCGTACGGCCGGGAGAATTCGAATCTCTATATCCACGGTTCGGCCGCGAGCCGCATGCTGCGGCAAATGAAAGATGGCGTCCCGGTATGCGTTACCGTCACGTTGATTGATGGCCTTGTGCTCGCACGGTCGATCTTCAATCACTCGATGAACTACCGCTCGGTGGTAATCCTCGGCAAGGCGACATTAGTCGATGATCCAGACGAAAAGCTTGCGGCGCTGCGGGTGTTGTCCGAGCACATTTTGCCTGGGCGATGGGACGAGGTGAGGCAGCCGAACGAAAAAGAACTGAAGGCTACATCGGTATTGTGTCTGCCGATCGAGGAGTTCTCAGCCAAAGTGCGCGTCGGACCGCCGATTGACGATGTGGAGGATTATTCATTCCCCACCTGGGCCGGAGTGATTCCGCTGGAGATGAAGGCGGGAGTCCCTATCGATGATCCCAAGCTGGAACCGAAACGAGAGGTTCCGCGCTACGTCCGGGAGTATTCGCGAACACGTGAAAGATGAATCCCGTGTTTCGCCTACGGAACGAGCAAGAACTTTCCCGATAGCTTACGTGATTCCATGTCCTTGTGAGCTTGAGGTGCGTCTGGCAGAGGGTAGCTTTTCGCGATATGCAGGTTCAGCGTGCCATCAGCGATCATGCTGAACAGGGCACTCGTCCGTGCAAGAAGCTCCTCGCGTGTTGCCGTGAAGTGAGCCAGAGTGGTACGCGCCATGTACAGCGAACCTTTCTCGGACAGCTTCGCGGGATCGACCGGTGGCACAGCTCCGCTCGACATTCCGTAGAGTACGAGCATCCCTCGCAGCCGCATCACGTTCAGATTCTTGTCGAACGTGGCTTTGCCGACTCCGTCGTAAACGACGTCCACACCTTTGCCATCGGTCAAACGTTTGACCTCATCTTCGAAATCCTGGCGCGTGAAGACAATGACCTCGTCCGCGCCGGCCTCGCGTGCGAGTTTGCCCTTTTCTTCGCTGGAAACCGTTCCGATGACTCGCGCACCTATTGCTCGTGCCAATTGCACCAGCAGCAATCCGACTCCACCTGCGGCGGCGTGAATCAGCGCCGTTTCGCCAGTCTTCAGTTTGTGTGCGTCGTTGACGAGATAGTGGGCGGTCAGGCCATGAACCATTGCGGCTGTGGCCTGCTCATCCGTAATCGAGGCAGGCACGGGGACGAGATGCTCCTCGGGCACCGCTATAAATTCCGCGTACGACCCTAGCGTTCCGCTCCAGGCAACGCGATCCCCTGGTTTCACGGATTTCACTTGAGGTCCAACGGACGAGACTATGCCGGCACCCTCCTGCCCGGGGATAAAGGGTAGAGGCGTACGCAGCCTACCATCGCGGAACTGCGCGTCGATCGAGTTCACCCCGGCGACGCGAACCTTGACCAGGGCTTCCGTAGATTTAACTTGCGGGATCGGAACTTCGGCGACTTCCAGTACCTCCGGACCGCCGGCGTGAGATACGCGAATCGCTTTCATCGATGGGAATGATATCTGAAAGATCGATCGCGAGCGCGTGCTCCGGAGAAAGAGATCGTGCGAATGTTTATTGAGCGCGCTAAGGGAGTAGCAATAATTTGCCCGTTGTCTTACGACCTTCCAGATCGCGATGGGCACGCTGCGCGTCCGACAGTGAATAAGTATGCTCGATGCGCAGCTTGAGTTTGCCTGCGGCCAACATGCCGAACACGGAACTCGAACGCTCTACCAACTCCTCGCGGCTCGCAATGTAGGCTCCCAGCGTCGGACGAGTGACGTAAAGCGATCCTTTTGTCGATAACGCAATCAAGTCGAAGGGCGGGACGGCGCCGCTGGAACCGCCAAACAAAACCATCATGCCTCGAGGCCGTAGGACATTCAGTCCCTTCTCAAATGTGGTCTTTCCAACCGAGTCGTACACGACATTTACGCCCTTGTCACCGGTCAGGCGCTTCGTCTCGGCCTCGAAATCCGTTTGCGTGTAAAGAATGACTTCATCCGCGCCAGCTTCGCGAGCCAGCTTAGCTTTTTCGTCGGTGGATACGGTCGCGATGACGCGTGCGCCGATGTTGTGCGCCATCTGTACCAGCAACAATCCCACACCGCCGGCTGCGGCATGGATCAATGCCGTTTCACCACGCTTTAACGGGTATGTATCGTGCGAGAGATAGTGCGCGGTCATGCCTTGCAGCATGGCAGCCGCAGCCTGCTGGTCCGTGACACCTGAAGGGATCGAGACGAGTCGGTCGGCGGCTACTGCGGCGTATTCCGCATAGGCGCCCTGAAGTCCTGTCCAGGCGACACGTTCGCCGACTTTCACCGATTTCACTTCGGAGCCGACTGCTGTTACGACGCCAGCGCCTTCTTGTCCGACGACGAACGGCAGGGGCGACTTGTATCTTCCTTCGCGAAAATACACATCGATGAAGTTCACGCCTGACGCGGTCAGTTTGACGACTGCTTCACCGGCCTTTGGCTGTGGCACCGGCAGATCTACCAGTTCCAGAGCTTCTGGCCCGCCCGGATGTTTGACTTGGATGGCTTTCATGGAAGGCTTGGATTCTCTATCACGCTGCAGGATTCGGCAAACTTTCGCAGGTCTAACAATTGCGTAGGCGGACGGTCACTCAGTCTTCTTGTCTTCCGGATGCAACCCGGCAGCAGCCATCACGGCCCGTCCCAGCTCTTCAGCCGTGAATCTGACTTCCTCGCCTTGCTCCTCGCAAACGGCAACAAAGCGGTAGCCTTTGCCGACGACGGTCTGCAATATCTCCGGCGATGAATCATCCCCCAGCGCGATCCGGATCTTGCGGATGGCGGTGTTGATTCCCTGTTCGACGTCCACAAAGACGTCTTTTCCCCAAAGAACGTCGGCAATCTGCTCGCGCGTCACCAGTTCTCGTTGATGATCGATCAGATACATCAACAACTGCAGCGGGAGTCCTTCCAGCCGTACTGTTCGTCCATTGCGGCAGAGCTGAAACTGCCCAAAATCCAGCTCGAAATCACCGAAACGTATTCGCTTATCTGCCATTGTGACCGTGTTCTGGGATTCTTGATTTCCGCTTGATTCCTGTCAAGGACTGAGGTCACGTTTTCTTCAGATTAATTGATGCGGCTTCAGACGGTCTCCATGGACCTTTCCATCGATCCGTTGCAACATCGCATCATCCTTTTGGAGGTGATTCTTATGAGATACGCGAAATGGATTTCAGTAATAATGTTGCTCGTTGCTCCGACGATTGCTGCTGCCCAACTACGGGGCTCGCAGAAGCTTGTCGCCGATGTGCCCTTCACTTACATCGTGGCCAACACGGTCATCCCGTTGGGACAGACCGTAATTCAGCCCTCCGACCCATCGGGACGTCTGATCACCATTCAGAACTCGAATGCCCGGATCAATCTTTTCGGAACTGGCTCCGTGGGTGCGGAAGCAAAGGTCGCGAGTGAAAACTCCCTTGTGTTCCATAAGTACGGACGCCGCTACTTCCTGGCGGGAGTGAGAGTCGCGGGATCTTCGGAAACGTACTGGTTCACGCCAAGCAAGTTCGAACAGGAACTGCTGGCGCAGAATGAGCCGGTTACGGAGCAAGTCCTGCTCGCCTCCTTAAGGTGATCGTCGAGCAGCCGAGCAAGGGTCCGGAGATGGCGGCAGCCTCTCCGGGCCCTTTCGTTTTGATGCTCAATGAATGGCCCCTCCCTCCGCGAGATACTCCAGTTCTCCTTACCGCATTTGCTACACTTGCAGGCTTCCCGACAAGGAGAACTGCAATGGCCGAACGCAAGCCACAGAATTACGCCAACCACACACGCCTGGATCCGCCGTTTCACTTTTTCCTCTTACCGGTGTTTGGACTAGGCCTGATCCTGACGTTGATCCACTTCTTCTATCATCTTCGCGAAAGCGATTTCCGCGACAATATTCATTCCTTCCTGCTGATCGTGCTGGCCGTCGCTATGGTCGTTGTAGTCGTTAAGGAACGTCTGTATTCGCTGAAGGTCCAAGACCGGGTGATCCGGCTGGAAGAGCGTCTTCGCCTGATGCAGATCCTGCCAGAGGGTTTGCGTTCGCGAATTCCGGAGTTGAGTGAGGACCAGCTTTGCGGCATTCGGTTCGCTTCCGACTCCGAGGTGCCGAAGTTGGTGGAGCGCGCATTGAACGAGAAACTCACTCGCAAACAGATCAAGCAGTCGATTCAGAACTGGCGTCCCGACTACTGGCGGGTCTGAGGGCTCGCGTCCCGCCGTAAACCCTGCTGATGGGGCGCCGCATCTTATTTCCAGCCCTTTTTCGTTTCAGCGCAGAGATCGCGGTAACCGCGACGTCCTGTGCCGAAAGTAACTGGTGGCAGTCTTTTTCGGCGATTGACCGTTCAGCAATCGGCAGTTACGATTTTTGGTAGAATTCACCGGAATTCAACATCAGGGAAAGGTCCCGCATCTCATAGAGAAACATGCGATTTGAGAGCCTCTATGTCCGGACAGCTGTCCTCGGTTCCCTGATGGCGGCAGCATGCGGATGCCAGAGTGCGCAGAAGCCGGCGGCACTATTGCCACCTGCCTCGCCGCCGGCGCTGAAGCCATCCACGCCGGCTAGGGTCGCGACGGCTCAAACAAAGCAAAGCCCATCTGTCGAACAGGAAAAACCAGGACCGCCGCAGGAGGACTTGTCGGCTCAAAGGCCTGCTCCGGCCGAACCGACTGCCACTTCTGCTTCAGCGCCATCCGACCCGGTCGGCGAGCTGATAGCGCGGACAGAGAAGCTTTATCAGTCCGGCTTGGACAACTATCACTCGGGCAAGCAGGATGAGGCCAAACAGGATTTTGACAACGCCCTGAACGAACTGTTGGGCAGCAATTTCGACGTTCGCTCCGACGAGCGGCTCGGGAAAGAGTTCGAGAGAATCGTCCAAGGCGTGAACGATTTGTACCCGGGCGGGACTTCCGCTGAGGCTGATGCGTCGCAGGAACCGCAGCAAAAGGCTGAACCGGCTCCGATCGATGTCACCAACGGCATTACTCCTTCGGCTGATGCGCGGACGAAGGCGAAAGCCGAGGCCGACATCAAAAATACCCGTTCTGACCTGCCTCTGATGATGACGGACCAGGTCGCGGGCTACATCGCGTATTTCTCCAATCGTGGACGCGGCATCTTCGAGCGCGCGCTGGCGCGTTCCGGCCGGTACCACGACATGATGATCCCGATCCTGAAGGAAGAGGGCGTTCCACAAGATCTGATCTACCTGGCACAAGCGGAGTCCGGGTTCCATCCGCTTGCCGTTTCCAGAGTTGGGGCGCGCGGCATTTGGCAGTTCATGGGGAGCCGTGCCCGCGGATATGGCCTGAGCCACAACATGTACGTGGATGACCGGCAGGATCCGGAAAAGTCCACGCGTGCCGCAGCTCGCCACCTTAAGGACCTTTACAACCAGTTTGGTGACTGGTATCTCGCAATGGCAGCGTATAACTCGGGCCCCGGTACGGTCCAAGCCGCGGTGAAGCGAACCGGCTACGCCGACTTTTGGGAACTCTACAACCGCAATGTCCTGCCCAAGGAAACCAAGAATTACGTGCCGATTATCCTGGCAGTGACGATCATGGCTAAGAATCCGTCGCAGTACGGGCTCGATGACGTCGTGATGGAGCGTCCCGCTGACTACGATACCGTGACCATTAATTATCCGGTGGATCTGCGGCTAGTAGCGGACTGCGTCGGTTCATCGAGTGTGGAATTACAGGACCTGAATCCGAGCCTCTTACGCTTGAGCACGCCGCGTACGGGATCGTTCCAACTTCACATTCCCGCTGGGACAAAAGACCAGTTCGAGACGGCGATCGCGGCCATTCCGCCCGCGGACCGTCTGTGGTGGCGTTATCACGAAGTGCAACCTGGTGACTCGGTAGCCTCTCTCGCGCACACTTATCACACCACCGCTAAGCAGATCGAAGAAGCGAACCATCTCGACGGTCCCGAATTGCAAGCCGAGGCGAAGCTGGTGATTCCGGTGGCGCCGGGAAAAAAGAACAGTGACACCGCCACCTACGCAAGGCGGATTACTCGCTACAAGGTCCGGTCTGGAGACACAGTGGAGTCCGTGGCCGACAACTTCGGGATCTCCGCGCAGCAGCTTCGTCGCTGGAATGGATTGCGCGGCAGCAGTCTGCATGGGCGCCGGGTGCTTGCACTGCATCTCCCGATTTCTCCGGGGAGTCGCGACACGGAAATGGCGACATCCCGCTCACGGAGCAAGCGTTCCAAGACGGAAACCGCGGACGTAAAACCACCAGCAACCAAGTCTTCTGAGATCGAACGGCTGAACACCGAGAAGACGGAAGCTGCGGTTGTGCACCACAAAGTAAAGTCGGGCGAGACGTTCTACTCCATCGCTACGGCCTATCGCACAACAGTAGCTGCATTGAAACGGGACAACCGGCACATTGCGGTGTTGCGGCCGGGAATGATCCTGACCATCCAGATGGCCCGGTAATCTTCCGAAAATCCCGATCAAGCGGATTGCACAGCGCTTTTGTGCGAAGTTCAGCGAAAGCTGAGGATTGACTCTGGCTTTATGCTTGGAATTCAGACGCTTCGGGGAAGCGCAGATTGCACTTCGCCAACGTCAGCGTAAGAAGCTCTTCCACCTTGGTTTCATCGCAGTTGCGGGCCATCGCTAGTTCGCTCACCAGAAGGTAGCGAGCGCGCTCGAGCATCTTTTTTTCGCGGAAGGAAAGCGGCTTGGCCTGGTGCAGGGCGATCAGGCTTTTGAGAACCCCAGCGACTTCGAGGAGAGATCCCGTTCTCATGCGGTCGGAATTCTCTTTGAATCGGTCTTTCCAGTCCCCGTTCGCCCCATTGTCGGTAATGGAGAGCAGATCCAATACCTTCTGGACCTCTCCATTCTTCACGACCCGGCGCAGCCCGACGTTGCCCGCGTTCTGGCACGGCACCATCACCTTCAGACTGCTTGCTTTGATGTGCAAAAGGTAGAACCTCTCGACCGTCGAGCCGATGGACCGGCTGCTGATCTGTTCGATGACACCGACACCGTGGTTGGGATAAACGACTTTGTCACCGACGTGGAAATTCATTTCCGCACTGCTCATATATAGGCACCCTGAAGGTAGGCGAAGGGTTCGTGGGGAAGAGACGCTGACTACTAAACAAATGGTACTCCTCGCCTAGGTACCAAGGCAAGGAGACGAAAGAATGTAGTCTGTAAATGATTGAAAATGGAAGCCTAATGCTCTCGCAGCTTGCGGTCTCGTTATCTGGAGCGGCTTTCCATCCAGCCTTGGAGGATCAGAATCGCTGCCATTCGGTCGACAGCCTGTCCACGCTTCTCAATCGACATATCCGTTTCGCGCAAAAGGCGGTTCGCCTCCGCCGACGTTAGCCGTTCGTCCCAGAGGTGGACGGGGAGTTTGAACTGCTTACGAAGATCTTCCGCGAACAGCTGGATCTTCTCTGCTTGAATGCCTTCCTGCCCCGACATCCGGAGCGGAAGGCCAACCACGATCTCCTTGACGTCATATTCGCGAATAAGTTTGTAGAAGTGATGCAGGTCGTGTTTCTTGTTCTTGCGATGCAGGGTTTCCAAACCCTGTGCCGTGATGCCTAGAGGGTCCGAGATCGCGATGCCAATGCGGCGCGCGCCCACATCCAGACCGAGTACACGATGGGGAGATTCCACGGGATGAATTATAGGTGCACCGTCGAGGAGCCCTGACCCTTTAGTGCCCTCTCATTGCCTTTCGATATGCCAAGACGTTCTTGTTGTGCTCCTCAATGGTCCTGGCAAAGCGGTGATGGCCCTGTGCGTCCGCCACAAAGTAGTAGTAATCCGTTTGTGCCGGATGCATGGCCGCTTCCAGTGCGCTTCGCCCGGGGTTTGCAATGGGCCCGGGTGGCAGCCCGGAATGGCGGTACGTGTTGTACGCCGACGCGAAGCTCATGTCTGCATGATGCAGAGCGCCCTGATAGCTTCCAGCCAATAGTTCCGCATAGATGATGCTAGGGTCAGCATCGAGCGCGATGCGCTTTTCCAGGCGGTTGTAGTAAACACTGGCAACTTCGGGACGCTCTTCGGGAACGGCAGTCTCCTTTTCAACAATCGAAGCCATGATCACCGTTCGCTCGATGTCTATAGCTCGAGGGCCGTTCGAAGGGGGCGGCGCGTCGCCGGTTGCCGGCGTTTCCATCTTTCCTTCGGGCGACGTGACGACCGGGATTAGTCCAATTTGCTGGCCGACATGCCGGAACTGTTTGACCATGGCGCCCACAATTTCTTCCATCGACATCATGCGAGAAAACTGATACGTCTCGGGGAACAGATATCCTTCAAGGGAAGTTGCGTTCGGAGAGATATCTGCCACTAGGGCGGTATCCGACTTCGCGACTTTCAAAAACTCATCTGCCGTCCCAAGCCCAGCTTCTTCTACAGCTCGTGCGATATCGAACATCGTGAAGCCTTCAGGCACCACGACGGTATGGAAGTAGACGTCGCCGCGGCGAAGCCGTTTCTGGATGTCGATGATGTTGGCCGGCTCGTCGAACAAATACTCGCCTGCTTTCAGGGAGCGTCCACGGTGGTAGTAGTGCCAGAGAATAAATGCTTCTTTGCTTCGGATCAGTCCTGCATTCTGCAATTCGGTAGCGATGCGCTTTGTGGAGTATCCCGGCCGAAGCATGACGAACGTTTGTCCCGATGGAGCGACCGGGATCGTGAGGGCCCAGGCCAGCCACCCTCCAGCGGCAATAATGGCAATTAGAATCAGCCAGATGAGCTTACGCACGGTAGCGCCAGTGTAGTCGAAATCACCAAATCACAACGCTGACGATGGTATTGCCGACCTTGGTAAGGTGGCATCAACGCCGGGACGCAAAACTGGGGACGAGCTTGAACCGGGGGAATTCAAGGTATACTCCTATTAAACCTACGGTTTTGAACCCTTTTCGACGCGGTATACTCAAATGTTTTGAGAGGCATCTTTATACCTGATGAGAAGTAGCTCGCGCTTCTGGACAGCAGTCTTATTCCTTGGACTCCTTCCCACTACTGGGTGTCTATTCCGCACGCGTCCGGTCGAAGATCAGATCTCCAAAGCTCCGCTTAAGGACGCAACCCAGCAGGGACTCATTGATGCCATCAACGATCAGGCAGAAGCGATCAAATCGCTAAAGGCAACGGTCGACATTGACAGCTCGGCCGGGGGCGCAAAGAAGGGGCAAGTCACCCAGTACAAAGAAATTCGCGGTTACGTGCTGGCGCGCCAACCAGAGTGGCTGCACATGATCGGGCTGATGCCCTTCGTGCGAACCACAGCCTTCGATATGGTCAGCGATGGGAACGATTTCAAGCTGTGGATCCCTCCCAGGAACAAGTTTGTGATTGGCAAGAACAAGGTCACATCGGGTGAGGCCGATCAGCCGATGGAAAAAATCCGTCCGCAGAATATTTCGGACGCACTGCTGATCCGCCGCATCGAGCCGTTTCCGGCGGAGATTGCAGTTCGAGAAAACGGCCAAGAGATCCTTCACGATTCAAAAGGCCGTCGCGTTCTGCAGGACGATTACGAACTCACTGTTCTTCGTCGGACTGACAATGGAGATGGATATCGCCTGGAGCGAAAAATCATCATCTCGCGCATGGACCTGAAACCTCATCGTGCCTTTATCTACGATGAAAGCGGCAAGGTGATGACCGACGCGCGGTACGCCGAATACAAGGACTACAACGGGTTCAGCTTTCCGACGCGCATCGAGATCTCTCTTCCGCAAGAGGAGTACGACATCACATTGAATATGCTCAAGGTGGAGATCAATACACCGCTGAAGGATGAGCAGTTCGTTCTGTCTGAGCCTCCTGGCGCGAATGTTGTACATCTGGACCGTCCTCAGTCCAGTCTCGTGATGCCTCTGGGCGATGTGCGATAAGCCCGGGTACCAGTCTTCGGCACGATCTTCCGAGCAAGTTGCGGCCATCCCCATCTACAATGGCTGAAAGCTGGCTACTGACAGCTCGTTTCCTATGATGATGAACAAAATGGTGGTCTCCAATCTCGTGCATCGGCCGATCCGGTCGATGATCAGCATTATTGCCATCGCTCTCGAGGTCACCCTGATCCTGTTGATCGTCGGCCTCTGCTACGGAATCATGAACGATTCCAAGAATCGCACCGCCGGCATTGGCGCCGATGTCATCGTGCAGCCGCCCGGTTCATCGTTCCTCGCCGGAATCAGCGGTGCTCCTGTTTCGGTCAAAATTGCCGACGTGTTGCGAAAGATACCGCATGTGCAAGTGGTCAGCCCCGTAATCTGGCAAATTTCCGCAGGAGGAGCGCTGGAAGTCATTGACGGGATCGATATCGACAGCTTTCAGGCCCTAGGCGGACCTTTTCAATTTGTTGCAGGCGGTCCTTTTCAAGGCCCCGACGATGCTCTGGTGGACGATTACATCGCCAGGCAGAAGCACGTAAAAGTCGGTGAGACGATGGAAATCCTCAATCATCCATTCCGGATCTCTGGAATCGTCGAGAATGGCAGGGGCGCAAGGAAGTTTGTGCCGATGCAGACCCTGCAAGATCTCATCGGCGCTAGCGGCAAAGCCACCGTCTTCTACGTGAAGCTTGACAGCCCAGCCTATGCGGACCAAGTGGTCACGGCAGTCAAGAAGCAGCAGGGCATGGAGCGGTATTCTGTGCTCTCCACCCCCGACTATCTGAGCATGATGACACCGAGCAACCTTCCGGGCTTCCGGCCCTTCATTGGCGTGGTGATCGGCGTGAGCGTAATTATCGGGTTTCTGGTGATCTTCCAGGCCATCTACACTGCCGTCATAGAACGCACTCGCGAGATTGGCATTCTGAAATCGCTGGGTGCGTCCAAGCTTTATATCGTGAATGCGATTCTGCGAGAGACGTTGCTGTTGGCGATTGCAGGCATCCTTCTCGGAGTGGGAGTCAGCTTGGCCGCGCGTGTGGGCATCCAACATCACTGGCCGCTTGTACACATCGACAAGAGCAGCGGCTGGATGCTCGCCTCAGCGGCCATTGCGGTCGTGGGCGCCACGGCGGGAGCTATTTATCCGGCATACAAGGCAGCTCAAAAAGATCCCATCGACGCTCTAGCCTACGAATAGGCGGTCCTGTCTTTTTGGTTTGTCATCCTGAGGATCGCTCAGTTCGCGCGGATCAGGATCGCTGCACTCTTTCCTTCCGCTGTCACTCGTGTTCGCTTTTCGGAAAATTGCAAAAACTCAATACTTTTTGGCGCTGATTTGGAAGTATGATGTGCGCCGTCTGGAGAAGAAAGATATGGGGGCGAATCTTCCTTCCATCGGCCGTCCGAAGCGTCTCCTCGCTATCGATGGCGGCGGATTAGCGGGGCTGATTCCAGCCGAGTGTCTGATCGAAATTGAACGGCAACTGGATCTGCTTACCGGAGCCCCAGCGCCACTATGTGACCGCTTCGATCTGATTGCTGGAACGAGCACCGGAGCGATTCTCGCGGCCGGGCTTGCCCTTGGGCTGAAAGCCGCCACTCTCCGCGATTTCTACGTGCAGTTTGGTCGCGAGATTTTTTCGAAGTCCTGGTGGCCGGTACGCTTCTGGCACAGCTATCCTTCCGGTCCGCTGGAGAAGCATTTGAAGGCGGTCCTGAAAGAAGACACGACTCTCGGAAGTGACCGCCTGCGCACGCAGATTCTCATCGTCACCAAGAATGCGACGCAGGGGAATGACTGGTTCTTCAGCAACAATCCGAAAAATAAGTTTTTCAGCAAAGATTCCGCGATTCCCCTGTGGCAGGTTGTACGGGCGAGTTCGGCGGCGCCGACATATTTCCCGCCTTATACGATCGCTGTTCCAGATGACACAGGCGCAACTCAGAGCTACGAGTTTGTCGATGGAGGCGTGAGCAGCTACAACAACCCAGCGTTGCAGGTGTTTCTCGAGGCGACTATCCCGCAGTACGGATATGGCTGGCCGATGGGCGTCAACAATCTCTTGTTGATTTCATTGGGCACAGGCTTCAATTCGATCACGATCGACTCGGGTAGCGCCGCCTCTTACAACATGATCGATTGGGCTCGATATGTCGTGAAAGAAATGATGAACGAAGCCAATTTACAGCAGAACCTGCTGCTGCAGATCATCGGCCATCGACCGGCTATGGCGGTGTCAGCGACGACAGAATTGGTATCTTCGGGAGCTGCAAAAGGAGTTCCCGATGAGAGCGCGATCGCGCAAGTCAAGGCCGGCCTGGCAGCGCAAAAAGTTCTGACCTATCAACGGATCACCGTTGGGCTTACGCGCGAGAGGCTGGATCAACTTGGATTGCCCGACGTTGACCCGGTGAAAGTGCGCGAGATGGACGCCGCCGATCAGATTCCCAATATGCAGCGCATTGGAGCCGCTGTCGCCAAAGAGCAGGTGAGAATGTCGGCAGTAAAAGAATTTTTCTGATGCAGCCCGCCGCTACCGCTTTTTCTTGGTAGGTTTCGCTTTCAAAGTCTTCGCGTACTCGTAACTTAGTTCAAGATATTTCTTCAATTCTTTCGTCTTCGGCAGCATCTTGTCGGGAATGGCGACGTACTCCTTCATCACTGTCCCGTAAGCTTCGAAGAGGGACGTCTTGTACTTCTTCAGAAACTTCTCACGCTCATCTTCGGGGAGGCGGATGGCCAGCCTTGACTGATGCAGTAATGTGAACATGTTCCCATTAAGAGACGTGTAGGGATTGGCGTCGCCCTTCCGTTCGATCTCCGGATGCGTCGCGATGAGCCGATCGTAAAGTGCAACAGGATCGTCTTCGGCAGCTTTTTGGGGCGGCATGTTGGCTACTCCTAGGGAGAAATCAGCGAGGCGAAGGCCCCGCCGATTGTCGCACACACCACCGAATCAGCGGCCCAAGTACATCACGTGTACGTATGTTCCAAGGCGGACGTTGTAAGCGAGATACCATCCGTCATGGTCGGGATCTTCATAAATGACAATATCGTCGCCTGCCCAGTTCCAGTCGTTACAAAATCCAACATCAAATGATGCGACGCTGAAATAGAACCCTCCAAACCAGAAGCGTCCGGGACCTCCGCCAACAAGATGCCACACATGCCCGCGACCAAAGCCTCCAGTGAAGCGGCCATGTTCCCAGGGATGATCGAGGTGAAAGCGCGCATCGTCGCGGCCGTATTCGTGCCCAACCCATTGCCCGTTGTGATGAACGTGCGGTGCTTCCGGATGACCTTCCCGGTCATGGAAGTTCGCCTGGGGAGCCTGATGTTCATTGTGAGCCGCGGGCGGCCCGTTGCGGGGGACAAATCCGTGGCCTACATCGCGTGCGCCTGCGTGTTCGTGCTGGGCGAATGCCGGTAGCGAGAGCACCGCCGAGACGGCTAGAACTGTGATGAATCTCCGCATCTGTACCTCCGAGGCCTAACTTACCACCGGAGAATTGTGGGCGATACAACCTTGACAATTCTTTGCAATTCCCACGCGTTTGTGGTGACAACACGATGACTCTTGCGTCATTCTTATCATCCGATTTTTTGGAAAGGAGTCCCCATGAACCATGGCCCCAGAGTATTCGCCGCAGTCCTGCTGTTTTTGACTTGCAGCTTCTTGAATGCCGCCTCTACAGGCGGAGAAGAAACGGTCGATTTAAGCGAGCATTCATTTCAGTCGGATTTGGGAGACATTACAGCTGTGCGGCTCCATTTAAAAGATGGCGATTTCCGCATTGTAGGTGTGGACTCCGATGACATCACGATCCGATCGGACGGAAAGAATGCGAACACGGGACACATGAAAGTTCATCTGAAGCGCTCCGGAGGCGTGCTTGATCTCAGGTTCTCGGATGTGCCCAAGAACGAGTGCCAGGTCACGATTGCCATCCCTAAAGACGAAACCCTTTTCGCGCGGATGCGGGGTGGCGATCTGGCGGTGGATGGGGTCACCGGGAGCAAGGATCTCGAACTTGTCGGGGGAGACATGTCGATTCAGGTTCCAGATCCATCCGAATATGGCCCGGTTGATCTCTCGGTGCGGTTCGGTGACGTCAGTGGAAGCCAGTTTGGGAATCCAAAGGGCTGGATGGGTAACTCAGTCCACCGGGATGGCGCAGGAAAATATAGGTTGCACGCTCATGTTTTTGCCGGAGACCTCACCCTGAAGCCTTAGAAGACGAAATCGCAGTGCCGATAAGATAGGTTTCCATCGCTGGACGAAGGTGGTTATTCCCGCCTATTACTACGAGTGCGTTGACAATGGCTCGCACGGTCCGGTAAATTAAAGGCTTTGGTAGTAGTGTGGTTGCCCGCCTGATGGTCCTGGCGTCCTCGTCGGGAGAATCAACGAGCGGTTTCTTTCGCAGCCTTTTTCAAATCTGGGAGAGTTTCGATGTCAACGTATTTCCCCAAGCAGGGGGAAATTGTGCGCAAGTGGTACGTCGTGGATGCTGACGGGCAGACGCTCGGACGCCTGGCTTCACAGGTGGCGCGCATCCTCATGGGAAAAGAAAATCCGCGCTATACGCCGTTTTTTGATACCGGCGATCACGTGATTGTGATCAACGCGGAAAAGGTTCGAACGACCGGCGTAAAAGCGGAGAGCAAGGTTTACCAGCGCTATACGGGATATCCGGGCGGATTGCGGACTGAAGAATACAAGAAGCGTTTGGTACGGAAGCCGGAAGCAATCATCGAAGATGCGGTTCGGCGCATGCTGCCCAAGAACAAGCTGGCGGCGCATATGCTGTCGAAGCTGAATATCTATAAGGGCGACAAGCACCCGCACCAGGCGCAGAAGCCGCAGGATTTCAAGCTGGAAGTTCGCGAGTATAAGCCGCGCAAAGTCGCGGTTTCGTAAGTTCAGCTACGAGCCTTGAGCTACGAGCGAAGAGAAATTCATATTTGAAAGGTGAAGGGCTCGGAGCTCACAGCCCCAGGCTCGAAGCTAAAAATGGCTGAGTTGGTTCAATATTACGGAACGGGACGCCGCAAGACGGCGATTGCCCGTGTTTATTTGCGTCCGGGCAGCGGAGATTTCAAGGTCAACGGGCGTGCATTCGAGGAATATTTCGTAACGCCGGCGCAGCGATCGGCTGCCAAGGCTCCGCTGGCATCGGCAGAAGCCGCTTCGCAGTTCAACGTTGTCGCCAGCGTACTGGGCGGCGGCGTGCGCGGACAAGCCGATGCAGTAAAACTTGGCATAGCTCGCGCTCTGATGCAGTTCAACGCGGAGCTTCGCAAGAAGCTGAAGTCGGAAGGTTACGTCAGCCGCGATTCGCGCGGAAAAGAGCGCAAGAAGTACGGACAGAAGGGCGCCCGCAAGCGGTTCCAGTTCAGCAAGCGCTAACGCTTGCAGTCCTGAGCTAAGAGTCCTGAGTCCCAGTTCTTACTCGCGGCTCACGACTCAGGGCTCGAAGCTAAGCTTAGGTGTTCAATTCTTCCCGTGCCTCGCGGTGCGGGGACGGGAATAGCAATCGGAAACGGGGCAAGTTCGATCTCGCTTTCCGATGCAGACTAAAAAAGGAGAAACGTGGCTACTATCACCATGAAGGAGTTGCTCGAAGCGGGTGTTCACTTCGGGCATCAGACGAAGCGCTGGAATCCCAGGATGAAGGAATTCATCTTCGGAGAGCGCAACGGAATCTACATCATCGATTTGCAGAAGACGCTGAAGATGTTCAAGGAGGCGTCGAAGTTTGTTCAGGATCTGGCGACCGACGGCAGAATCGTTCTTTTTGTTGGAACGAAGCGACAGGCGCAGGACGCCATTGCCGAAGAAGCGCAGAAGTGCGGCATGTTCTACATCAACCAGCGCTGGCTGGGCGGACTGCTCACGAACTGGGTCACCGTGCAGAAATCGGTGAAGCGGCTGAAGGAACTCGACGACATGGCCACGGATGGCCGGTACGAGCTCCTGCCGAAGAAGGAAGTCATTAAGCTCGAACGTGAGCGCAAGCACTTGCAGGCGAACTTGGCCGGCATCAAGAACATGAGCCGTCTGCCCGATGCGATCTTCGTGATCGATTCGAACAAAGAGCAGATTGCTGTGCGCGAGGCGCGCAAACTGGGTATACCCGTCGTCGCCGTGGTCGATACCAATTGTGATCCTAGCGAAGTGGATTACGTGATCCCCGGCAACGATGACGCGTTGCGCGCGATCCGGCTATTTACCTCGAAGATTTCGGAATCGATTGCGGAAGGCGCGCAGTTGATGACCGACAAGCAAGTTGCCGACATGCAGGCTGCGACCGACGAAGCGCAGAACGCCGAGGCGGCTGTCGCTAGCGAGTACCAGGCGGGTGCATCTGCAGTCGACGCTTCTGAAGACATCAGCATGGAAGAGGTCCTGGGGCCGGGAACGCATAAGAAGCCTGTGGCCAACGAAGAGTCGGAAGCGCCCCGCGTAGAAAGTCAGACAGTTTAGTGGTCAGTGGCTAAGTTAGCGGTCAGTGACAAACCGGGCATTTGATTCAGACCCGCGCGGGTCGTCCGGCGCGGGTCGTCGTTTATAGCACGAAGTTTCAGGTTGTCAGTTTCGAGTGGCCTGGAATAACGGCGTACGAACACTCGAAACTAGAAACGTGAAACTGGAAATTTTATGGGTACTACTACAGTGAATATTTCAGCGGCACAGGTAAAGGACCTCCGGGAGAAGACGGGGGCTCCGATGATGGATTGCAAGCAGGCTTTGACCGAAGCCAAGGGTGACATGGAGCAGGCGGTCGTGATCCTGCGGAAGAAGGGCGTTTCGGTGGCGGCAAAGAAAGCAACTCGCGTGACGAGCGAAGGGTCGGTGGCGAGCTACATTCACGCCGGCGGCAAGATTGGTGTGCTCGTCGAAGTGAACTGCGAGAGCGACTTCGTGGCGCGCACCGATGACTTCAAGGAATTGATCCACGACATCGCGATGCACATCGCGGCCAGTGATCCGAAGTACGTCCGCAAGGAAGATGTTACCGAAGCGGACTTCAAGCGCGAGAAAGAGATCTACCTCGACCAGGCCATCAAGAGCGGCAAGCCGGCGCACATTGCGGAGAAGATGGTCGCGGGCAAGATGGAGAAGTTTTATGAGGAGGTCTGCTTGCTTGAGCAGCCTTTCATTAAGGATCAGACCATCTCCATCGGACAACTCGTGGCGACGAAAATCGGCAAGCTGGGCGAGAACATCGCTGTTCGCCGTTTCGCGCGATTCAAGGTGGGGGAAGCGGGCGAGACTATCGCCATCACCAAACCCACCGAGCCCAAGGCCGAATAATTCAGGCGCCCTTCGGGGCGCCTTTTTTGTGGCTACTGGTTCCTTCTTGCCCGGCCCCTGGATCGAAATACAAACATTTAGGTTGGTGCAGTAAACTGGCCACTGACTGCTAGCCACTGATAACTGACTATGACCGCTCCTGCCTTCAAACGCATCCTGCTCAAGCTGTCAGGTGAAGCACTTGCTGCCAACCTGGGCTTCGGAATCGATACGCCGCGCATTCATGAGATCGCGGGAGAAATCGCCGAAGTTCACAAGATTGGTGTGCAGTTGGCGATCGTTGTTGGGGGCGGGAACTTTTTCCGCGGCGTTGCGGATCAGGCGAAGGACATGGATCGCGTCTCTGCCGATCACATGGGCATGCTCGCGACCGTGATCAACGCTCTCGCGTTGCAGGATGCACTCGAAAAGCAAGGCGTCTACACGCGCGTTCAGACAGCCATCGAGATGAATCAGGTCGCCGAGCCTTTCATTCGACGTCGTGCGATCCGGCATCTGGAAAAGGGCCGCGTCGTGATTTTCGCTGGCGGGACTGGAAATCCTTACTTCTCGACCGACACGGCTGCCTCGTTGCGTGCGATGGAGATCAAAGCGGACGCGATCCTCAAAGCCACTAAGGTGGATGGCATCTACGACGCGGACCCGATGAAGGTTAGCGGGGCCACGAAGTTTAACCGCATCTCCTACATGGATGTGCTTAAGCTAGGTTTGAAAGTGATGGACTCAACTGCGATCAGCTTGTGCAAGGACAACGATCTGCCGATCGTTGTGTTCAACCTGAATCAGCACGGCAACATTCGGCGCGTCGTTCTGGGCGAAAAAATCGGTTCGATGGTGTGTGCGTAAGGCAAGCCACGAATTTGGGCGGATTCCTGCGGATTTGAAAGTGATCCGTATCGATCTGTGCGAATCCGTGGCAGCTTGTTTTTTGCAGGTTTATAATTCGACGTTTTGAGTTTGTAACTGGACGGAGCTGAACATCATGGCTGATTCGGGATCATTGAAAGACATTCGCGCGCAATTGAAGACGCGCATGGATAAGGCGGTGGAAGATTTTCGCAAGGCAATGGCGGCGACCCGTACTGGGCGCGCTTCGGTGCACATGCTCGATGGCGTAACCGTGGATGCCTACGGATCGCAGATGCCGCTTAATCAAGTCGCGCAGGTGCACGCGCCGGAAGCGCAGTTGATCACAGTGCAACCGTTCGATCCTTCGCAACTCGGGGCAATCGAGAAGGCGATTCGTTCGGGAGATCTCGGCCTCAATCCCATGAACGACGGCAAAATGATCCGGGTTCCGGTTCCGCCGCTCACGCAGGAAAGACGCCAGGACATGGTGAAGCACCTGCATAAGGTTCTGGAAGAGCATCGCACGGCCGTCCGCAACATCCGTCGCGACGGCAACGACGCGATTAAGAAGGCGCTCAAAGACAAGAAGATCACCGAAGACGAAGAGAAGCGGTCGCTCGACGAGATTCAGAAGCTGACCGACGGCGAAATCAAAAAAATGGAAGACATGAGCAAGGCGAAAGAGAAGGAAGTGCTCGAGCTGAAGTAGCGCTTTCTGCGCTATTGGCCTCGTGCATCCAACGCCTTCGCGGGTTCGATAACTTCGTCATCCAACATCGTTATGCAATCAACGTGGATTCAAGCCGCGATGATCCTCTGTTGTCCTGTGCACGGACGTACATGTACCTGATCTAGTGTCGCAACTCCTTGATTTTCAGTAGCCTGCGACTCCTGCTTGAGAAGTAACCCGTCCATCCGGTTACGCGACATTGCGCAAAGCCCCGTGTTTTCACTCTGCGTGAAGGGAATTCCCCAACCGCCTTCGCACTGAAAACTATTTGCACGGGAGTTCTGCCATGAAGAAGTTTGGTGTTTTGGGAATGCTGCTTGCGCTCGCGATGATCGGCCCGGGATGCGGATCATCGAATTCCTCGTCGTCGTTTAATCAAAATCAGTCAGCGAATGTATTCCTCACGGGTGAAGACGCGCCGCTTGCGTCGGTCGTCGCTTTTAACGTCACTCTCAATTCGGTGACCCTGAACACAGCCGGCGGAGGAACCGCCACAGTCATTTCAACTCCGGTTACTGTGGATTTTGCGCGCCTGTTAGGCCTGCGCTCTCCACTCGGATTCAATTCCGTTCCGTCCGGTACCTACTCCAGCGCGACGTTTGTGATGGCGAATCCGGTCATCGATTACATCACGCTTACCCCCAGTCCGGCCGTGACCACGATCAACGGTACGTTCCCCGGTAGTCAGAATCCATACACCGTGACCGTCAACTTCCCAAGCCCGATGGTCGTTTCAGGAAATGGCCTTGCTGGTCTGAAGATGGAAATGGACATCCGGCAGTCGCTCGCGGTTGACAGCAACGGACAGATCACCGGCGCCGTGAATCCCGTGATCTACGTGAAGGCTACCCGTGCGAGCGATCCTGATGGCCAGGTTACGGATCTGATGGGCGGGCTCGTTTCCGTGAATGCCGCCAACAATTCATTCGTGCTGCAAGGCCCCTACGGCCGTCAAGTCACCGTAGAGGTTGGTAGCTCGACACAATTCAATGGTGGCTGGAATATCAACGATCTCGCGGCTCCAGCTTTTGTGGCGGTTCAGGGATATTTCCAGGCAGACGGCAGCGTGATGGCAAAATTCGTAGAAGTGGTCACGACGGACCATTCCTTCGTCTCAGGCCGCGTTCTGGCGGAAACCACAAACGGATCTGGCCAGGTGCAAACGGTGACGATGTGGGTCGGAGAAACCGGTGCGGATATGGTCGGCGTCGTCGACTCCATCCAGACTTACGACGTCAGCGCGGTTTCAACCTATGACATCTGCTTCATGAACAATGTCCTGACCAACGCCGTCTTTAACAGCACCTCGGTTGTGGTCGGGCAGAGAATCTTCATCGGCGGGAGCTTCGTGAGCAACACGTTCACGGCAGATATGATCTCGTTGCGCTTGCAGGGTGTTTACGGAGCCTTCGTACCTGGCAGCGTCGTCATGGGCAACGGCAACGCCGGAACCTTCCAGTTGTCGAACAACGGTCTTGTCGGATATTCGGCAGGCGGGCCCGTCACCGTCAACACCTTTAGCGGAACCGAGTTCTTCAATCTGAGCGGACTCGGTCAATTGCAATCCACGAGCACGGCGATCCCAATCGTTACCCGTGGTCTCTTGTTGAAAGATCCCGTGAGCGGGAATCTAGAAATGTACTCAGGATGGGTTGCTGCGCCTCCGCAGACCAACTAGTTCATCGAGCAGCAAACGAGCGGGCGGCTCCGGCCGTCCGCTTTTTGTTTAACAAATACGCTGCCGGCTGTCCGTCGCGGGAGCCTCGCCCGTATAATCGCTAGACCATGAAGAAGGTTGTTCATGCCGCCTGTCCGCACGATTGTCCCGATGCGTGTGGAGTTCTCATCACGGTCGAAGACGGGCGGGCCACCAAGATCCAGGGCGATCCTGATCACCCCGTAACGCGTGGATTTCTTTGCGCGAAGGTTGCGAAGTATCTCGACCGTGTCTACTCGCCCGACCGCGTCCTGTATCCGGTGCGAAGGACTGGTCCGAAGGGACCCTCGCCGGACAATAGCGCGCCTTCGCGCTGGGAGCGAATCTCCTGGGACGAGGCCCTGGACGAAATCTCGACCCGGTTTCGTGCGATCACTTCCGAGTTCGGTAGCGAAGCCATACTCCCATACTCCTATGGTGGCACGCTTGGTGCTCTGAACGGCTCGTCGATGGACCGCCGGTTCTTTCACCGGCTCGGAGCCTCTCAACTTGATCGCACAATTTGTTCGGCCGCCGGCGAAGCTGGTCTGGAATCGGTGCTCGGCGTGAAGATGGGAACCGAGCCCGAGCAGTTCCGCCATTCGAAATACATCATCGCCTGGGCATCGAACATTCACGGCAATAACGTCCATCTTTGGCCATTCATCGTTGAAGCTCGTCGCAACGGCGCCAAACTGGTCGTGATCGATCCTTACCGCACCCGCACCGCGGAGTGCGCTGACTGGTACCTTCCCATTAATCCCGGCACCGATGCTGCCCTCGCCTTGGGAATGATGCATGTCATCATCGGCGAGAACCTTCATGATGCTGATTATGTAGCGAAATACACCGTTGGTTTTGAGCACCTTCGGGAGAAAGTCAAAGAATTTCCGCCGGAAAAAGTTGCGCAATGGACTGGCATCGCCGCACATGACATTCGCAAACTCGCTCGCGAGTATGCGACCGTCCGCCCCTCTGCCATCCGCCTCAACTACGGCATTCAGCGCTCCGAAGGCGGCGGCATGGCGACGCGCACGGTAGTGATGCTTCCCTGCATTACTGGCTCATGGAAAGAAGTCGGTGGCGGCTTGCAGATGTCCACCAGTGGCGCCTTCGCTTTGAATACCTCTGCTCTGAAACGCACCGACCTGATGAAAACAGCTTTAGGCCGGGAAGCGCGCACCCTCAACATGGTCGAACTTGGACGCGTTCTGAACTCGGTGACTGATCCTCCGATCAAGGCTCTATTCGTCTACGGTTCGAACCCCGCTGCGGTTTGCCCGAATCACGACTCGGTTGTGAGGGGCTTGTTGCGTTCTGATCTTTTCACTGTGGTGCACGAACAATTCTTCACCGATACCACGGATTACGCCGATATCGTTCTGCCGGCAACGACGTTCTTCGAGCACAAAGATCTCCAGAAGGCGTATGGCCACTACTACATGCAAGTTTCGAATCAAGCCATCGATCCAATTGGCGAGTGCCGCTCCAATGTCGAACTATTCCGTGCACTGGCCCAAAAAATGGAATTCGAAGAAGAATGCTTCAACCAGAGCGTCGACGAGATGATCGACCTTGCTCTCGATTCGCGCGATCCGTGGATGCGGGGGATGGACCGGGAAAAGCTCGAAAAAGGACCCGTGCGATTAAACTTCGAAGGTTCTGGCTCGCCCCCAGCGGCTTTTTTGCCATACGCGAATGGCGGGTTCCGCACCCGTTCGGGGAAGGCTGAGCTTTACTCAGAGTCCCTGACAGCGCAGGGCCTCGACCCCGTGGCGGAATTCACTCCTCCAACCGAATCGAGGCATACGAAACATCACGATCTGCCGCTCGAACTTCTGGCCCGCAAGTCCGACAACTTCTTGAACACGACTTTTCACAATCAGCCGTCAATTCAGGAGATGGAAGAATCCGGCTTACTGGAAATCTCCTCGCCCGATGCTAGTGCTCGCGGAATTGTCGATGGCGACCGGGTGCGAGTTTTCAATCGAAGAGGCGATATTCTGCTGAAAGCAAGGGTGGATGGGAAAGTGCAACCGGGCGTCGTCTGTGCGAGACTGAACTGGGCGAAAGTCACGCCCGGTTTTCAGAGTATCAACAGCTTAACCTCAGAAAAACTTACCGACATGGGCAACTCCGCCACGTTTTATTCCGTCTTGGTTGAGGTAGAGAAAATCTGCGGCTGATGCTCGTGGGCCGCGCATCTCAAAAGTGCCAAATCTGTGGCTGGAATGGGTTTCCAGGCGACCGGAAGATTGCTCCTGAGAGTCGCCAGTTTGGACGCTATCCCTTGATCTACCGTATAATTGCAGTTTTCTTACATCCCAGAGGCTGAGGTCGTAGCGATTCCGTTTCGCTTTCATTCGGAGAACCTTGCTGTGTCGAAGCGCGCTTGCGTTCCCGGAGCCGCGTTCGTGCCATCTTCTTCATTCCAACGGTTTTGGCGGAAGATTGGGGCTCGCGCCGTCGGGTTCGGCTGCCTGTTGGCAACCCTGCTATTCATAGGCGCCGGCGTCGCGTGGGCGCAGAACGACGTCATTTCTGAAATCAACGTCACGGGCAACCGGCGCATTCCAGCGGAAACCATCAAAGCCCGCATTTTTTCGAAGGCCGGCGACGTCTATGACCAGGCTGCCCTCGAACGCGACTTCAACTCCCTCTGGAATACAGGCTACTTCGAAGACATCAAGTTTCTTCGCGAGCAGACACCGAAGGGCTGGCGCATCATCGTCCAGGTCAAAGAACGACCGACGATCCGCGAGATCAATTATGTCGGTTTGAGTTCGGTTTCCAACAGCGATGTCCTCGATCGGTTCAAGCAGGACAAGGTTGGCCTGGTCGTGGAAAGCCAGTACGATCCCACCCGCATCAAAAAGGCCGAAAACTCGATCAAGGGCCTTCTATCCGAGCACGGACGTCAGTTTGCAACGATCAAGACCGAAAAACGAGATATCCCGCCCGCCGCCGTCGGTATCACTTTCGTCATAAAGGAAGGGCCGAAGGTCAAAGTCGGCAAGATCAAGTTCGAAGGGAACAAGCACATCAAGAAGCGCATCCTGCGCGCTTCGATGAAGAACCTGCGACCCGTCGGCGTCCCGCACTCTATCTTTCTAGAGAACATCTTCGCCCGCACCTACGATGCGACGAAACTCGAAGAGGACACAGAGCGCGTCCGTGCTGAATATCAGAACCGCGGGTATTTCAAGGTGATCGTCAGCGATCCCAAGACCCAGATTCATGACACCGGGCACAAGGGTGTCCACATCCCGTTGCTCATGGCCGGTCCGGGCAAGGCCGTCGACATTACGATGCCAATCGAAGAAGGGGACCAGTATCGCCTTGGCAAAATCACCTTCAAGAACAACAAAGCCATCACGAACACCACGGCTCTACGTTCGATGTTCCCCCTGAAGGACGGAGACGTGTTCAGCCGCGAAAAAATCGCAAAGGGATTGGAGAACCTCCGCAAAGCGTACGGTGAGTACGGCTATATCAACTTCACGCCGGTGCCATCTACCACATTTGACGACGAAAAGAAGGTCGCCAACCTGGAGATTGACGTTGACGAAGGAAAGCAGTTCTACGTTCGCCGCATCGAATTTCAAGGGAACACCACGACGCGCGACAAAGTGATCCGCCGTGAATTGGCTCTGGAGGAAGGCGGAATCTACAACTCCCGTCTGTGGGAACTGAGCCTGCTCCGCCTGAATCAACTTTCCTACTTCGACCAGTTAAAGCCCGATGATCCGAACGTCACTGATAAGAAGCTGGACGAAAAGAACGGGCAGGTCGATCTCACGCTCCACGTCCATGAAAAAGGCAAGAACAGCATCGGATTGAACGGTGGTGTCAGCGGTCTCGAGGGCGCATTCATCGGTCTTAACTATTCGACGAATAACTTCCTCGGACGCGGCGAGACCCTCCAGATGCAAATCAGCCTGGGAAACCTGGCTCGCAGCGTGATGTTCGGATACACCCAGCCGTATCTCTTTGATCGTCCACTTCAGTTTGGGTGGAGCATTTACGGTAACAAGATCAACTTTGATCAAGCCCGCCAGTTGTCCATTTTCAGCGGTCAAAACCTCAACCTGCCCAGCGCAGTCCTGCAGAATCTTCAGAACTACTCGCAGTCGGCCGTCGGATTCACAACGTCTCTAAGCTATCCGCTGCGGAGATCCTTTAAGCGCGTCGGCATCACCTATTCTCTCGACCGCTCGACACTGCTACCTCTGAGCACGGCGTCCAAGACTCTGTTCGATTTCATCGCGTTCCGTGGAATCTCTGGTCCAAATGCAGTAAACGGCATCATTACCAGCAAGATATTCCCCAACTTCTCGTTCAACACCCTCGACAGCGGCATGTCCCCGCATAGCGGACACACGCTTACAGTCGGCGCGGAATTCGCCGGTATCGGCGGAACCGTACGCTCGATCCGTCCCATCGTTCAGTACAAGCGGTTTATCCCGGTCCAGAATCGCAAAAATACGATCGGATTTACCCTCAACGGATCCTTCATCAGCGGTTTCAGCGGATTGGTTGCCCCGCCATTCCAGCGCTTCTATATGGGCGGTGAAAACGACGTCCGCGGTTTCGATATCCGCTCGATCTCGCCTGTGGCATTCCTGCCCAGCGCGAATCAGGTGACGTTAACGAATCCCGACGGAACTCCGGTCCTCAAGAATCCTGCGAATCCCCGGCTGGGCGCATGGACTGTGCCCATCCCCGTCGATCAGATCGTGTTTCCCGGCGGCGACCTGAGCGCGTGGAGCAATCTTGAATACCGCTATTACATCGCGGGACCGGTGGCGATCGTGCCGTTTATCGATACCGGCATCGATCCGATCGTTCGACCCTCGCAATTGCAGATCGCAACGCAGCAGTACGATCAGGTGATCAGCACTCCGTTCGGTTGTCCGGCTCTGGATGCCGGATTCAACTGCACCGGAGGTAGCGTGTTGAATCCGACGCCGTCCAAGTTCCTACAGGTGCTGAACTCGACCAACTGGAAACCTCGCGTTTCCACCGGTATTGAGTTGCAGATGTTCCTGCCGGTGATCAACGCGCCGTTCCGTATCTACTGGGCCTATAACCCGGTGCGCCTCGACACTCCAGCGACGCCGCCAATCCCGATTCAGCGCAGTATGTTCCCCGCCGGAGCGGCAGGAGACTACACGTACCATCTGGCGGTGAATTCGTTTGCTCCCAATTTCCTGCTGCGTGAGCCGAGGAAGACCTTCCGGTTCACCGTAGCGACCACGTTCTAAACGCCTTTGGAATTGCTTTTTGGCGTTCAGATGACCGGATACAGTGTTTGACTGGCTGAGAGCAGGGTCACTATAATGCTAGCGATCCACGCCACTAGCGAGTTTGAGGGAGTGGACGGCACGTCCGCATGCCTGACGTGCGAAGCTGGCTACCAAGCGCCTTTTCCGATGGCGGCCGCGACCGCAAACGGAACCTCTTTCAGTGCGGCCCAGCGTTTACTGAAGAAGCGATCTGAGAGCGAGATTCGAAGAAGTTCATTCCCGGAACCATGTTCCAAGGAGTACAACCGATCCAATGAAAAGCAAGTTTCTAGGTATTCTTCTGGCTAGCGCGGCGACATTCACCTTCTCCGCTTTGGCCCAAACAGGCAGTGCTGCCACTCCGTCGGGCGCGGCCTCCACACCCGCAGGCGCAAGCAGCGCGCCTGCTCCCATCGCGATGACTGGCACCAAAGTCGGAGCGATTAACATCGAGGGCGCAATTTTCGGTAGCAATGAAGGACAGAAGGAAGTCCAGACTCTTCAGAAGAAGTTCGAGCCCAAGCAGTCCGAGCTGAAACAGCAGAACGACGAACTTGACCAGCTGAAGAAGCAGCTCAGCACCCAGCAGGACAAGCTGAACGAAGAGGCTCTGGCCAACCTGAAGAAGCAGATCGAGGGCAAGCAGAAGTCCTTTGACCGCTCCATGCAGGACGCGCAGGAAGAATTCGGAAGCCAGCAGCAAGACATTGCCGGCAAGATCCTGCAGAAGATGGCTCCTGTGATCATGAAATACGCTCAGGAAAATGGCTTCGGCATGATTGTCGATACCTCGAAGCCGTGGCCGCAGAGCCCGATCCTCGTCGCTGGAGAAGGCGTCGACATCACCAAGCAGGTGGTCGACCTCTACAACGCGCAGTCCGGTGTTGCTGCTCCGGCCGCGCCTTCGAGCACGAAGCCCGCTGCTCCCAAGCCGAGTGGCGCAGGAGCCGCGAAGCCAGCCGCTCCCAAGACGAACGAGCCCGCGAAATAGTCAACAACGACACCCCAAGTGGTGTCGAGGTTCCAGAAGGCTGCGTGAAAACGCGGCCTTTTTTTCTTTCTAGGGGCAGCGCCGGAGTGGTTCCCGTGGTGTCCATTTCAGCATACGGAATCCCCGAACTGGAGGACGCCATGTTTGCCGAAAGCATTCTGGAAACTTCGTGGGCCCAACGCACCCGCCGCGGCTGGACGACTGTAACGTCATTCGGAGTGCAAGTGGTGATTGTCGGCATGTTATTGTCGATCCCACTGCTGCAAACGGTCGGCATCCCGCTTGCACGAACTGTGTCTACTCCAATCACAATGAGTCGCCGCCCTGATCCCGGCGCTCTCAAACCTACGGGACCTTTTCACAGCACTTCGGTCGAACTTGTGCCTGTTTCCGGCCGGATCATGCTGCCGAGCCGAATTCCGAGCAGAATTCTGCCTAATGACGGTCCAGCCAGCCCGACAAGTCAAGATATCGGTTGGCCGACTGGAACTGACATTGTGGCGCCCTACAATCCCAACGCGAATATTCCATTGCCGATCGGCGGCAATAGGCCGGTGATACCCACAGTAGCTGGACCCGCGAAGCCAACCTTCCGCACCTCCAGCATGCTTCAGGGAAGCCTGATTCGCCGAGTGGAACCGGTCTATCCGCCCCCTGCGCGCATCGCGCGGATCCAGGGGCCGGTTGTTCTTGAAGCGATCATCGCCAAAGATGGAAGCATGCAACAATTGCATCTGATTTCAGGTCATCCGTTCCTTGTTAAAGCGGCCATCGATGCTGTCAGCCAATGGCGCTACAAGCCCTACGTCCTTAACGGCGAGGCGATCGAAGTCGAAACGCAAATCACGGTGAACTTCATCCTCAACTGATATCACCTGGAAATGTCATCCTGAGGCGGTGTTTTCCGCCTCAGGATCTATGTATCGTTAGCGCCGCCACGCCTGCCGGGAGTAGTCCCGCGGTAACGTGGGTCCCGCACGTGATCTCGCTATAATCCCAGAAGTGGCGACCACAGCAGAGATCCTGAGCCGTGTAGCGACGCGTCCGACGTGGGCGGACGTCTCGCTGACCACGTTGCGCCAAAACTTCCGCACCGTGCAGAAGCATGTCGGCGCATCGGTCACGGTTTGCGCCGTCGTCAAGGCCGATGCCTATGGGCATGGCGCTGTCGAATGCTCACGGGCGCTCGAAGCCGAAGGCGCTCGTTGGCTGGGCGTCACTTCGCTCGACGAAGCCATTCCACTGCGCGACGCCGGAATTCGCGCCAGTATTCTCCTTATGACCGGGTTCTGGCGCGGAGAAGAAAGCGAGATCGTTCGCCTCCATCTCACGCCCACCGTCTGGGAAAAATGGCAGATTGAATCTCTAGACAAGGCAGCCTCGGATCTTGGAATCGCGAAGCATCCCGTGCACCTCAAGGTCGACACCGGGATGGGACGCCTTGGTGTCGCCGTCGAGCAGCTTCCCGCGGTGCTGGACGCGATGAAGGCTGCGCATCATCTGGAACTCGAAGGGCTTTCCACACACCTCGCAGCCTCCGAGATCATGGATGCGCCTTCTGTTGCCGAGCAAGAACACCACTTCGACAGCGCCCGGCGGATGGTGCGCCAGGCAGGACTCGAGCCCACGCTCGTCCACATGGCGAACACCGGCGCCGTCATCTCGCGTCGCGAGACCTGGAACACGATGGTCCGCCCCGGCGTCGCCCTCTACGGTTACTATCTTCCCTTCGAACGAGCGGGCAGGGAAGTGAGCGGAGGTACGCTGCGGTTACCGGTCAAGCCGATTCTTACCTGGAAGACGCGCATTCTCTCGCTGCGGAATTTTGGCGCCAACCAGCCCCT